>ERZ791926.94-NODE-94-length-96037-cov-3.268373_pt1 | contig 96037 bp, 94 predicted proteins | sample MGYA00510131_ERZ791926 | MGnify/ENA primary metagenome ERZ791926 (study PRJEB30046, sample SAMN00792052) | human gut metagenome | study: EMG produced TPA metagenomics assembly of the A metagenome-wide association study of gut microbiota in type 2...
TTCAATTCCCCGTACGTCCGGACCCTTTATTAGTTCCGTCTCAATATTTTTATTTGGTTCCAAAGATCCGGTCGCCGGCGTCTCCGAGTCCCGGGCAGATGTAGGCGTTTTCGTTTAAGCAGCGGTCCAGATGTCCGACATAAATCTGGATATCCGGGTGTGCTTCGTGCAGGCGTTTCAGTCCTTCCGGGGCCGCGATGATGGACATGAACTTGATGTTCTTTCCGCCGTGCTGCTTAATGAAATCAACTGCGGCTACTGCGGAGCCGCCGGTGGCCAGCATCGGGTCGGTGACAACGATGGTTCTCTGGTCGATCGGAGTTGGGAGCTTGCAGTAGTATTCGTGTGGTTCGTGGGTCTCCTCATCGCGGTATAGGCCGATGTGGCCGACCTTTGCGCTTGGAACGAGAGCCAGAATGCCGTTTACCATGCCAAGTCCGGCCCGCAGGATCGGGACAACAGCCAGTTTCTTTCCGGCAATCATTGGGGTCATGCAGGTTTCAATCGGAGTTTCCACCTCTACTTCCTCGGTGGGAAGATCGCGTAAAGCCTCATATCCCATGAGCATGGCGATTTCCTCAATTAGGGAGCGGAATTCATTGGTCCCGGTGTTTTTGTTGCGGAGAATGGAAATCTTGTGCTGGATCAGCGGGTGGTTGAAGATGGTTACGTTTTCCATAAGATAAAATCCTCATCTTTCTTTTATTTGTTTTCCGGAGTGTAGACAGCCAGAATATAGTCTCCCAGAGCGTGTGCTACCGGAAGGGAGAAATAGATAGAGCCTTCGTACTCATAGCTGAAACATTCCGGGAATGTTTCCTGGTAAGGAAAATCAGCGTTCTGGAAAAGTGCGGTATAGTAAGACTGATCGTACTCTTTCAGAAAGGTTTTTGCTGTGGCAGCGGTTTCGGCATCAGTTTCCGGGAAGGTACAGTCATCGGACAGTACATAGGAAGCCAGAGTGGCTGGATCGGCCAGATAGGAAAGACCGATATCAGAGCCGGAGCTTAAGCTTATCGTGTTTGTGTAGAAGATAGCAGTTGGGTGTATGCCGCCGTCCGTCATAACATTGCCATCGTAGCGGACCGTGATACGGTTTTTTGTGGCGGAGAGGACTTTGCAGGTAATATTCAGGGTGTCTTTGGCTTCATCGATTTCCCAGGCTTTCAGGATGGAAAGGGCATTATCTTTCAGATGATCGTTGATTTCCGGTTTCACAGAGTTATCAGAAATGACCGGATATTGAATGGAAACATTGCCATTCTGGTAGGTGTCTGTTTTAACGGACAGGGAAAGGGATGTGGCGGCACCTCCGGCGGAAGTTCCCTGGGACTGCGCGTTTTCAATGCCTGGTTCGATGGTGATGGATGAACTGCTTTCCGATTCCGTTGCGGTGGTGGAAACAGGAGCAGTCTGAACGGTACTTTCCGCAGCCTGGCTGCCGGACAGATTAATCTTATCGTGTTTCTTTTTGCACCCGGTGGCGAGACAGGCTGTGCTGAGGGCCAGAAGGGTAACCGTCAGTGCGTATTTTGATTTCTTTGGTATCATAGTGTTCTGCCTCCTTCATGTCGAAAATAATGGAGTTTCTTTGTGTTCATTACATTATAGCGCAAAGTCGGGAAGAAATATAGATGAAGGAAAAGAAATAAGAATTTTGTAAAGAGAGTAAAGAAAACAGGAATAAAAAAGAAAGAACCCCGAACCACTGAAATCAGTGATCCGAAGCTCCTGCCCCTGCCAAGGATGCCGGCAGCCGGACTCGAACCGGCACGAGGTCGCCCCCGTCAGATTTTGAGTCTGATGCGTCTGCCATTCCGCCACGCCGGCTTACTTACGCAAAAAATATTGTAACATAAGTGACAGCGCTTTGCAAGGGATTTTTCCAATATTTGTGTCTATTGAATCTACAATTATTATAGAAACAATACAATTAGAACAGATGCTCAAAGCGTTTCATAGCTGCGATGGTGTTCTCGTGGTTGTTGAAGGAGGTCAGGCGGAAGTAGTTCTTTCCGTTTTCGCCGAAGCCTGCGCCCGGGGTTCCCACCACCTGGGCATTGTTTAACAGATAGTCAAAGAACTCCCAGGATTCCATGCCGTCCGGACACTCAAACCAGATGTAAGGAGAGTGTACGCCGCCGAAGAAGCGGATGTTTCTGCGTTTTAAGGTGTCTGCGATGATGCGGGCATTTTCCTGATAGTAGGCGATATTCTCGCGGCACTGCGCCATGCCTTCCTCGGTAAAGACTGCAGCGGCACCCTTCTGGATAATGTAGGAGGTTCCGTTGAATTTGGTAGACTGTCTGCGGTTCCACATAGCGTGCAGGGACATTTCCTGGCCGTTGGAAGCGGTAAAAACTAATTCTCTCGGAACTACGGTGTAGCCGCAGCGGGTTCCGGTAAAGCCTGCCGTCTTGGACAGGGAGCAGAACTCAATGGCACATTTCTTTGCGCCCTCGATGGCGTAAATGCTGCGCGGAAGCTCCGGGTCGGAGATGAATGCCTCGTAAGCGGAGTCGAAAAGGATGACGGCGTTGTTAGCCAGTGCGTAATCGACCCATTCTTTTAACTGTTCCTTATTGTAAACAGCACCGGTCGGGTTGTTTGGGGAACAGAGGTAGATGATGTCAGCATGAACGGACGGATCCGGCATCGGAAGAAAGTTGTTCTCTGCGTTTCCGGATAAGTAGGTGACATTCTTGCCATTCATGATATTGGAATCCACGTAAACCGGATAGACCGGATCCGGGATCAGGATGACATTGTCGTTGTCGAACAGCTCGGAAATATTGCCGGTATCGCTTTTGGCACCATCGGAGATGAAAATATCAGCGGCATCCACGGATACGCCGTTGCGTGCATAATAAGCAGAAATGGCATCACGCAGGAAGCCGTAGCCCTGCTCTGGACCGTAACCCTTGAAGGTTTCTGCGGAAGCCATGGCATCCACGCCCTCATGAAGGCCCTTGATGGTGAGGTCTCCAAGCGGGAGTGTAACGTCACCGATACCAAGACGGATGATCTTAGAGTCCGGATGCTCAGCCTCGTAGGCAGCAACCCGGTGCGCGATTTCGGCAAAGAGATAACTTTCTTTTAAATCCTGATAATGTTCATTTAATTTAGGCATGTGGGAATCCTTCCTTTCGTATGACCGGACAAACTGGGGGACCGGTATTCATAATGGAAGTAATTTTAACAAAGAATAAAAATCAAGTCAATCTGCCGTAAAATAATCAGAGGAAGAAATTGAAAAATTAAGCGGAGTATTGTATGATGGTATGTATTCACGGGAACAGAAGTGAAGAAAATATGGTGAAACTGTAAAACCGCCCGCAAAAAGGTGGACAGAAGAAGACCATACGGAGACCGGAGGTGAAAAGATGGCTACATGCAGGGAAATTGAAAAGATGGTTATGCCATATATCAACCATCAGCTGGATGAAACGCAGCTGGAACAGTTTTTGAAGCATGTGAAGAACTGCCCGGCCTGCAGGGAAGAACTGGAAATCTACTACACTGTGTCGGTGGGCCTGTGGCAGCTTGACAGTGGAAATGGTGTCTATGACATCGCCGGTTCTCTGGAGGAGAGCATGGAAAATGCCTGGCTTACGGTACGCACCGCACGGCTTCGGAAGGTCATCTGTTATGCAGCTAACACCCTGAATGTGGCTTCTGTTCTGATCATGCTTTTCATGCAGATCCGTATCTGGATTCAGGGATAATCAGACAGGAAAAGGAGAAACCATGGGAAAACTGGTTTTAATAGACGGGCACAGTATATTAAACCGCGCGTTTTACGGGGTGCCGGAACTGACAAACTCTGAGGGTCTTCATACCAATGCGGTATACGGGTTCCTCAATATTATGTTTAAGATCCTCGAGGAGGAGAAGCCAGATCATCTGGCGGTGGCTTTTGATTTGAAGGAACCTACCTTCCGCCACAAGATGTACGCGGATTACAAGGGGACCAGAAAGCCGATGCCCCAGGAACTGCATGAGCAGGTGCCGCTGATGCAAGAGGTGCTTACGGCGATGGGCGTGCCGATCTTAACGATGGCGGGCTATGAGGCGGATGATATTTTAGGAACCGTGGCCAAGCGCTGCCAGGCAGAGGGCGAGGAGGTTTCCGTGGTATCGGGTGACCGGGATCTCTTACAGCTTGCGGATACCCACATCAAGATCCGCATTCCCAAGACCAGCCGCGGCACAACGGAGATCCACGATTATTATCCGGAGGATGTAAAACGGGAATACCAGGTAACGCCGATGGAATTTATTGATGTGAAGGCGCTGATGGGCGATTCCTCTGACAATATTCCGGGCGTTCCCTCGATTGGAGAAAAGACGGCTACAAACCTGATCGTAGCTTATGGAAGTATTGAAAATGCCTATGCTCATCTGGATGAGGTAAAGCCGCCCCGGGCAAGAAAAGCCCTGGAGGAGCATTACGATATGGCGGTTATGAGCAAGGAACTGGCGCAGATCTGTATTACCTGTCCGATCCCCTTTGTGTATGAAGACGCGAAGATTGAGAATCTTTATACGCCAGAGGCATATCAGTATATGAAGCGTCTGGAGTTCAAATCCATTCTGGCACGCTTTGATGTGCAGGAGATGGGCGGAAACTCTGTGGAAGAGCATTTCTGGAGCGTGGAGGATCTGTCCGGAGCGGAGCAGATTTTTGAAAAGGCCCGGAATGCGGAGCAGGTGGGATGTCAGCTCATCCTTTCAGAAAATGGGGTGGCTGGTCTGACTATTTGCATTGGCGAAGAAGAAATCTATACGATTCCTGCAGCTGGCTTTCTGACCGGCAGTTACCTGTGTGACCATCTGGAAGAACTGATCGCACAGCGCAGACCAAATCAGGAGCCAGTGGCTGTCCTGGATTTAAAACCCCAGCTTCCGTACCTGAATCTGGATTATGGCAGCGCAGTGGTGGATATGGGAGTGGCCGGATATCTGTTAAATCCGTTAAAAGATGCCTACGAGTACGATGATCTCGCGAGAGATTACCTCGGCATGACAGTGCCGTCCAGAACCGACCTGTTAGGCAAACAGAGTCTGGCAAAAGCTCTGGAAGCAGAAGCTCCGGAGGCAGTGACCTGTGGCTGTTACATGGCTTATGTGGCTTATAAAGCGGCAGGTGTATTAAAAGAGCGCCTGGAAAACGAGGGCATGCTGAAGCTTTACCGGGAGATGGAGATGCCGCTGATCTACAGCCTGTATCATATGGAACAGGCCGGTGTCCGGGTGGACAAGGAACAGTTAAAGCTTTATGGTGAGCAGCTGGAAGGGAAAATTGTGACCCTGGAGCAGGAAATCTATGACCTGGCTGGTGAAACCTTCAACATCAATTCTCCAAAGCAGCTCGGTGAGATTTTGTTTGAGCGGATGCAGCTTCCCCATGGAAAGAAGACCAAGACCGGTTATTCCACGGCGGCTGATGTCCTGGAAAAGCTGGCACCGGAATATCCGGTAGTCCAGAAGATTCTGGAGTATCGCCAGCTTACCAAGTTAAATTCCACCTATGCCCAGGGACTGGCCGGATTCATAAGAGAAGATGGCCGTATTCACGGAAAATTTAACCAGACCATCACGGCAACCGGCCGCATCAGCAGCACGGAGCCGAACCTGCAGAATATTCCGGTGCGCATGGAGCTGGGGCGCGCCATCCGCAAGGTCTTTGTGCCGGAGGACGGTTATGTGTTTGTGGATGCGGATTATTCCCAGATTGAGCTTCGCATCCTGGCGCATATGTCTGGAGATGAGCGTCTGATCAGTGCCTATCGGGATGCCCAGGATATTCACGCCATCACGGCATCGGAGGTGTTCCACACGCCCCTTGACGAGGTGACACCGCTGCAGCGGCGCAATGCCAAGGCGGTCAATTTCGGTATCGTATATGGAATCAGCGCCTTTGGACTGAGTGAGGACTTAAGCATCAGCCGCAAAGAAGCGCTGGAGTATATCAATAAGTATTTCGAAACCTATCCGGGCGTCAAACAGTTTCTGGATGAGCAGGTAAAACTTGGAAAAGAGCAGGGCTGCGTCACTACGATGTATGGACGAAAACGCCCGATTCCGGAACTGAAATCCGGCAATTTCATGCAGCGCTCCTTTGGCGAGCGTGTAGCCATGAACTCCCCAATCCAGGGAACCGCGGCAGACATTATGAAACTGGCCATGATCGCGGTAGACCGGGAACTGAGAGAGAGGCATATGCGCTCCCGCATTGTGCTGCAGGTTCATGATGAACTTCTGGTGGAGACATACCGGGATGAGGCAGAAGAGGTAGTTCGGATCTTAACCGACCGGATGAAACATGCCGCGGACTTAAAAGTCTCCCTCGAGGTGGAAGCCCACACCGGAGACAACTGGCTGGACGCAAAATAAAATGTGTGCTATAATCTCACGAGAACAAGAGAGCAAGAAGAAAAGAGAGGTTTTTCTATGAATAAAATGAATCAGAATTCTGAGAATGTGAAGAATCCGAAGCTGGTAGCAGCGCTTCAGGAAATGTTAAAGCATGATGATTTCATCACCCGCAGCCAGATGGCAGCAGCACTGATGGAAGCACGCCTGCTTTCTCCTATCCAGAAGCAGACTGTCCTGACTGAGAAAAAGGGTCCGTCTACCTGGATTCGTTTTGAGAGCATTACCAATACCGCAGGCGAGAAATATTATCTTGCCTTTACCGATATGGACGAGTACTCCAAATGGAACGAGGATGGAAGCCATGACCAGGCACTGATTATGACCATGGAAGACTTTGGAAATATCCTGATCCGTCAGGTCAATGACTTAAAGGGATTTGTAATCAACCCTTACGGCGAGAACATCAGCATTTCCAAACAGCTTCTGTTATCCTTACTGCAGCAGCACGAAACCAAAATGAGAGAGAAGATGGGCAACTAATATGATGGTACTTGGCCTCACCGGCGGAGTAGGAGCCGGTAAAAGCCGGATCCTTGAGCTGTTTTCGCATGATTACGGCGCGCAGGTGATCCAGGCAGATCTTGTGGCCCGGAAACTGGAGGATCCCGGACAGCCGGGACTGACTGGTCTGGTCAGTCTCTTTGGCGCCGGAATTTTGCAGAAAGACGGTACACTGGACCGCAAGGGCTTCGCGGACAGGATTTTTGGAAATCCGGAAGCGTTAAAACGCGTCAACGCCCTGATCCATCCGCTGACCTGGAATGAGATCAAACGGCAGATCCGGGAAAGCAGCGAGGAACTGATTGTTGTGGAGGCGGCACTCTTTGATGAGCGCAGCCGGGAGGTCTGCCAGTATCTTTTATATGTAGATACGCAGGATGAGATCCGCATTCAGCGTCTGATGGAAAATCGCGGTTATTCCAGGGAAAAATGCCTGGATATCATGAAGAACCAGGCAGACCGGAATGACTTTTTGAAACTGGCGGATTTTGTCATTGACAACAGTGGAAGCCTGGAGGAATCCAGGCTGCAGATCCGGCGGATTCTGAAAAAGACCGGTTATGATAACGGTCTGGAAGAAGGATAAAGGAAACATACAGATGAGATTAGTAAGCATTGCCAGCGGCAGCAGCGGAAACTGCATTTACGTAGGTTCCGAGCATTCCCACATTCTGGTGGATGCCGGAATCAGCAACAAGCGTATTGAGCAGGGATTAAATGAGATCGGCCTTAAGGGCTCAGAGCTGGACGGGGTGGTCATTACCCATGAGCATTCTGACCATATCAAGGGTCTGGGCGTTCTCGCCAGAAAACATCATGTGCCGATTTACGGAACAAAGGAGACTCTGGAGGAAGTAGCTGCCAACACCAAACTAGGGGAGTATCCGAAGGAGCTTCTGCATCCGGTTCTGCCTGACGCGGATTTTCAGATCGGAGATCTTACCCTGGAACCTTTTTCCATCCACCACGACGCGGCAAATCCGGTAGCTTACCGGGTGAGCCATGAGAGCAAAAGCGTGGCGGTGGCCACGGACATGGGACATTTTGACCAGTATATCATTGACCACCTTCAGGGGCTGGACGCACTTTTGCTAGAAGCGAACCATGACGTGAATATGTTGGAAACAGGCCCTTATCCATATTACTTAAAGCGCCGCATTCTTGGGGATCATGGACATTTGTCCAATGAGAATGCGGGAAGGCTTTTAAATTATATTCTGAATGATAAATTGAAACATATTTTACTGGGGCATTTGAGCAAGGAGAACAATTACGAGGCGCTGGCCTACGAGACCGTCCGCTTCGAGATTGACCAGGGGGATACGCCATACAAGGCGAAGGATTTTCCGATTGAGGTTGCAAAACGGGACGAGATGTCACAGATTATCAATCTGTAACACATAAAAACTTTGATACAAACGGAGGATAGCCATATGAGCAAGGTAATTATCACAGTTGTAGGAAAAGACACCGTAGGAATCATCGCAAAGGTATGTACCTATCTGGCAGGAAAACAGGTCAATATCCTGGACATCTCCCAGACCATCGTGCAGGATTACTTTAACATGATGATGATCGCGGACATGGAGCACGCAACCGGTTCTTTTGATGAGGTAGCAACCGAACTGGAAAAGGTTGGCGAGGAGATCGGCGTAGCCATTAAGTGCCAGCGCGAGGAAATCTTCACCAAGATGCACCGCATTTAATCAAAAGACAGAAGGAAAGAGGATACAGCCATGTTGAATATGTTTGAAGTAATTGAAACCAACAATATGATCGAACATGAGAAGCTAGATGTTCGTACCATTACCATGGGTATCAGTCTTCTGGACTGCTGCGATGATGATCTGCAAGCCCTGAATGAAAAAATTTATAAAAAGATTACTACTTATGCAAAGAATCTGGTATCTACCGGCGAGGAGATTGCCAGAGACTTTGGCGTGCCGATTGTAAACAAGCGAATCTCTGTTACCCCGATTGCGCTGGTAGGCGGCTGCGCCTGCAAAAAACCGGAGGATTTTGTGACCATCGCGAGAACTCTGGATAAAGCAGCAAAAGAGGTTGGCGTGAACTTTATCGGCGGTTATTCTGCGCTGGTATCCAAGGGCATGACTCCGGCCGAGGAGAACCTGATCCGCTCGATTCCCCAGGCGCTGGCAGAGACCGAGCGTGTCTGCAGCTCCATCAACGTGGGCTCTACCAAGACGGGACTTAACATGGATGCAGTCCGTCTGATGGGCGAGATTATAAAAGAAACCGCAGAGGCTACCAAGGAAGATGATTCCCTGGGCTGCGCAAAGCTGGTGGTATTCTGCAACGCACCGGATGATAACCCGTTCATGGCAGGCGCATTTCACGGTGTGACCGAGGCGGACGCCATCATCAACGTGGGTGTCAGCGGTCCTGGCGTGGTAAAGGTAGCTCTGGAGAAGGCACGCGGCGAGAACTTTGAGGTACTCTGCGAGACCATCAAGAAGACTGCCTTTAAGATTACCCGTGTCGGACAGCTGGTGGCTCAGGAGGCTTCCAAACGTCTTGGTGTTCCGTTTGGCATCATCGATCTGTCCCTGGCTCCGACCCCGGCGGTAGGTGATAGTGTGGCAGAAATCCTGGAGGAGATCGGCCTGGAGCGCGTAGGCGCGCCGGGAACCACTGCAGCCCTGGCTATGCTGAATGACCAGGTCAAGAAGGGCGGCGTCATGGCATCCTCCTATGTAGGCGGCTTAAGCGGCGCGTTCATTCCGGTCAGTGAGGATCAGGGCATGATCGATGCGGTAACTCTTGGTGCCCTGACCATTGAAAAACTGGAAGCCATGACCTGTGTCTGCTCCGTTGGCCTGGATATGATCGCGATTCCGGGAGATACTCCGGCAACGACCATTTCTGGTATTATCGCGGATGAGGCGGCCATCGGCATGATCAACCAGAAAACCACGGCAGTCCGCCTGATTCCGGTGATCGGAAAGACGGTAGGGGATACGGTAGAGTTTGGCGGCCTTTTAGGGTATGCTCCGGTTATGCCGGTCAACAAATATTCCTGCGAGAAGTTTGTGACCCGCGGCGGCCGTATCCCGGCTCCGATCCACAGCTTTAAGAACTAAGCGGAAGCAAAAAGAGAGATTATGGCAAAAGAAACCTTAGCGTCCATGCTGGACGATTTCATCAATGAACAGTTAAACCAGATTGTGCTCAGCAATCCGGTGGAAAAAAATCTTTTGCAGAAAGTGAAAGTGCGCCCCATGCTCATGAAGGGCGCACTGGTTTTTCAGGCAGAAGAATTTACAAAGACCCAGGCGTTTCATAGGAACATGAATGCCGAAGAGGCAAAAGCGTATCTGACAGAACAGCTTTCCGGAGTGTTCAAACAGGCGGAAGTGCTGTCTGAACTGGGCAGCGCCACGGTGTTGATCAGCAAGAAGGGGACCACAACGGTAAAGGTCAGAAAACATGCGCCTGCAAAGATCCAGGCGGCAAAGGCAGAGGCCAAGAACCGGGAAGCACTTCTGGAAAAACTGCAGCACAACCGTCAGAAACGCTACGTGATTCCGGAGGGACATGCAGTGCCGTTTCTGGTGGATCTTGGCGTGCAGACTCAGGATGGAAAGATCGTAAAAAGCCGTTACGACAAGTTCCGGCAGATCAACCGCTTTCTGGAGTTTATCGAAGATATCCTGCCGAAGCTAGATAAGACCCGGGAAAATGTCATCATCGATTTTGGCTGCGGCAAGTCCTATCTGACCTTCGCCATGTATTATTACCTGCATGAGATGAAGGGTTATCCGATCCGCATCATTGGACTGGATTTAAAGAAGGATGTCATCAGCCATTGCGGCAGGCTGGCAGAGCATTACGGCTACGATAAGCTGCAGTTCTATCATGGTGATATTGCGTCCTATGAGGGCGTGGATCACGTAGATATGGTGGTGACGCTTCATGCCTGTGATACCGCTACGGACTATGCGTTGGAAAAGGCCGTGCGCTGGGGCGCGAAGGTCATCCTTTCCGTGCCGTGCTGCCAGCATGAACTGAATAAGCAGATAAAAAATGATCTGCTGGAGCCGGTGCTGCATTACGGCCTGATCAAAGAGCGGATGGCGGCGCTGTACACCGATGCGCTGCGTGCGGAGCTTCTGGAGCACCAGGGCTACCGTACCCAGATCCTGGAGTTCATCGACATGGAACATACGCCGAAGAATATCCTTCTGCGGGCTGTGTATGATGGCAAGCCGAAACATAACGAGAAGGAAATTCGGGAGATTCTGGACTTTTTACAGGTTAGGCCGACATTGTATGAATTGTTAAGGCAGAGAAAAACGGAAGAATAGTAAAAAATGTTCACGAAACACGTAAACGGCAACAATAAAAATCCGTCATGGTCACAGGACTATGACGGATTTTGTGTACTCATTGCGAATAACTCTGCCTTTGGAAGCAAGAAGAGAATGATAAAGGTGGGAAGCATAAAAGTCTGTTTCCAGGATGGACATGGCTTCCGGAGAGAGAATGTTTCTGGCATCGGCCGTCTTAGTGATCAGCGGAATCCGGCTCTTTTCCCGCAGGTGGGAAAGCAGCGGTCCTGCTGATTTTTTAAATCCGAGAATGCGGGCGTAGGGCGCGTAGTCCAGGACTTTGGCCTGAGCAGTCTGCTCTGTGGTCATGCCGAGAATCAGGTGCAGCAGGGCCCGGCTGATGCGGGTGTAGGTGTAGCTCCTTGTTTTTAACTGGGCAATGCGCTCGCCAAAAGGCGTAAATTGCAAAGCCTGTTTTGTGAGCCGGGCGGCCAGTTCCGGAGAAAGGTCAGAAAACTGGCTGAGATCTTCCTGTTTTTGGATGGCGGAAAGCAGACGGTAGTTCAGAAGGCCGGTAAGGTCGTCTGCAAAGAGTGGGGCGGTGAGGGCGTCTTCTGTGAGCAGGGCATCGAGGACGGCGGGCGGCATCTGATCCGTGATGACAGCGGGTAAAGGTCCGTCTGTACAGATGCGGCTTTGCTGTTCCAGAATCTGCTTTCGCAGCGCCGAGGCAGAAGCGAAGAACAGCCGGCTGTCTGAATTGCGGCACGCCGGGGCTGGCGCAGTGTCGTGGTATCCGGCACCTTCTCTCCGAATGGTAACTGCCGTCATGGAGCTGTTCCGTCTCCGGAGAGCTTTTAAGTATTCCACGGCCAGAATGTTGTTGGGAGAGGAGAGCAGTTCGGAAAGCTCCGGCTCTCTGGTATACTCCGCACAGGCTTTGCTGCGTGCGGATGGATAGCTTTCTCCTTGCTTTAAATATTTCTGAAGCAGTATGCTCCAGCCCTCTGGTTCTGCCACCAGAATGTCCGCTGCTTTCTGCAGCAGCTCCAGATTCCCGGATTCACTTCCGAAACACAGAATATCTGTGCCAAGTTTTTCCAGGAGTGCAACGCCGCAGGCGGAAAAGTCTTCGGCGCTGGAGGTGGCAAAAAGCGTCGGGAGCTCCACCACCAGATCCGCGCCGCCCCGCAGAGCCATATTGGTCCGCGTGTATTTATCAAAGATAGCGGGTTCTCCGCGCTGCACAAAATCCCCGCTCATGACGGCAATGACATAGTCTGCGCCCGTCTGGCGGCGGACTTGTTCAATCTGATAATGGTGCCCGTTGTGGAATGGGTTGTATTCCGCGATGATCCCAGCAGTTTTGATGGTATTCATGGATAAATCTGGTCCTTTTCCTTCAAAATAAAGATATGGATTTATTATAGGGGAAACCATGAAAAAGGTAAAGTACCCATACTTTCATTGTTTTACAAAAAGTGCAAAAAAATACAAAATACAGCTTGTCTTTTGCTTTTTAATCCGTATATAATAAGGCTATATGCATTAAATCATGAAAGGGGTATTATTATGGGATTTATTGATGTAATCAAAGCCAAAGCAAAGGCAGATAAAAAAACAATCGTACTGCCTGAGTCCATGGACCGCAGAACCTGGGTCGCTGCAGAGAAGATTCTGAAAGAGGACCTTGCAAATCTTGTTATCATCGGTACTCCGGAAGATATCGGCGCTCACAGCGAGGGACTGGATGTATCCGGTGCTACGATCATCAATCCGCAGACTTACGAGAAAACACAGGAGTATATCGACCTGTTCGTTGAGCTGAGAAAGTCCAAAGGCATGACTCCTGAGAAAGCAAAAGAGACCATCTTAAGCGACTACGCTTACTATGGCTGCCTTATGATCAAGAACGGCGATGCTGACGGTATGGTTTCCGGCGCATGCCATTCTACCGCAAACACACTTCGTCCGTGCCTGCAGGTAATCAAGACCAAACCGGGCACCAAGCTGGTATCCGCATTCTTCTTAATGGAAGTTCCGGACTGCGATCTTGGCAGCAACGGTACCTTCGTATTCGCAGACTGCGGTCTGAACCAGAATCCGAATCCGGAAGAGCTGGCTGCAATCGCAGTATCTTCTGCAGAGAGCTTCAAGATGCTGACCGGCGAGGAGCCGAAGGTTGCTATGCTGTCCCATTCTTCCAAGGGCTCCGCAAAGCATGCAGATGTTGATAAAGTTGTTGAGGCTACCAAGCTGGCTAAGGAGATGGCTCCGGAGCTTGCACTGGACGGCGAGCTTCAGCTTGACGCAGCAATCGTTCCGGAAGTTGGCGCTTCCAAAGCTCCGGACAGCAAGGTTGCAGGTCATGCAAACGTTCTGGTATTCCCGGATCTGGATGCAGGTAACATCGGCTACAAGCTGGTTCAGAGACTTGGCAAGGCAGAGGCTTATGGCCCGATGTGCCAGGGTATCGCAAAGCCGGTTAACGATCTGTCCAGAGGCTGCTCTGCTGAGGATATCGTAGGCGTTGTTGCAATCACTGCTGTACAGTGCCAGAACCAGTAATTGAATTTTAGTTAGGAGAATATCACATTATGAAGATTTTAGTTATCAACTGCGGAAGCTCTTCCTTAAAATATCAGCTGATCGACATGACCGATGAGAGCGTAATCGCAAAGGGTCTGTGCGAGAGAATTGGTATCGAGGGTTCCAAACTGACCCATCAGCCGGCTGGCAAGGACAAATATGTCGTAGAGAAAGACATGCCGACCCACACCGTAGCAATCGAGATGGTTATGGATGCTCTTCAGGATGCAGAGCACGGCGTGATCAAGAGCACTGATGAGATCGCAGCAATCGGTCACCGCGTTCTGCACGCTGGTACCAAGTACAGCGAGTCCATCGTTGTAAACGATGACGTTAAGAAAGTAATCCGCGAGTGCTTCGATCTTGGACCGCTGCACAACCCGGCTAACTTAATGGGTATCGAGGCAGCTGAGGCAGCTATGCCGGGCAAGCCAAACGTAGCAGTATGGGATACCGGTTTCGGTATGGCTATGCCGGAGAAGGCTTATCTGTACGCAATCCCGCACGAGTACTATGAGAAATACAGCATCCGTCGTTACGGCTTCCACGGCACCAGCCATATGTTCGTATCCGGCGAGGCTATCAAGTTCGGCGGACTTGACCCGAAGAACGCAAAGGTTATCGTCTGCCACTTAGGCAACGGCGCAAGCGTATCTGCTTCCATCGGCGGCAAGTGCGTAGATACCAGCATGGGCCTGACTCCTCTTGAGGGTCTGATCATGGGAACCAGAAGTGGTGACATCGATCCGGCTGTTGTTCAGTTCATCTGCAACAAAGAGGGCAAGGACGTCAACGAGGTATTAAACATCCTCAACAAGAAATCCGGCGTACTCGGCATGAGCGGCGGCGTTTCCAGCGACTTCCGTGATATTGAGGCAGCTAAGGAAGAGGGCAACCACTTAGCAGCAGTAGCTCTGGATGCGTTCATCTACCGTGTGGCAAAATACATCGGCGCTTACACCGCAGCTATGAACGGCGTAGATGCGATCGCATTTACCGCTGGTGTTGGTGAGAACGACAAGGCAAGCAGAAAGGCTATCTGTGAGTACTTAGGCTACCTTGGCGTGAAGATCGACGACCAGGCTAACGATGTGAGAGGAAAGAACGCTGTTATTTCCGCAGCAGATTCCAAAGTCAAAGTAATGCTGATTCCGACTAACGAGGAGCTTGCGATCGCAAGAGAGACCAAGAGACTGGTAGAGGCTTAATCCTCAAAAATCAGTTTTTGGAAAAAATTAAAATATTTGTTGACAAAGCCGGCGCACCTGTGTATAATTACACAGGTGCGTATTAGGAGACTAATATGCTTATTAATTTAACAGAGCTGTTTTCCGTGGACGGAAAAGAGAAAGACTATACGTGCGATATCGATATAAACCAGCTTTGCACCAGCAAGGATGCATATGACATCGTATCACGCAGTCCGGTCAAGCTGCATGTCCGTAATCTTGGGGACAAAAAGCTTCTTCTCACCGGCAATGCAGAGGTAACCCTGCAGATGCCATGCGACAGATGCTTAGAGCCTGTTGATATTCCTTTTGAACTGGAATTCGACGAAGAGCTGGACATGTCAAAGACCGAAAGCGAGCGTACAGAAGATCTCGATGAACAGCCCTATGTAAGCGGCTATAATCTGGATGTAGACCGGTTGCTCAGTAACGAGCTATTGCTTAATCTGCCTATGAAGGTGTTATGCAGGGAAGACTGCAAAGGAATTTGCAATAGATGTGGTGCGAACCTTAATCACACGGAATGTTCCTGTGACCGGAGTTCGCCTGACCCAAGAATGTCAGTAATCCAGGATTTATTTCAAAAGTTTAAGGAGGTGTAAACCATGTCTATCTGCCCAAAGAATAAATCTTCCAAAGCAAGACGTGACAAACGTAGAGCTAACTGGAAAATGAGCGCTATGAATTTAGTAAAGTGCAGCAAGTGCGGCGCTCTGATGATGCCTCACAGAGTCTGCAAGGCTTGTGGTTCTTACAACAAGAAAGAGATCGTTTCTGTTGAGGACTAATTAGAAATGGCTTTGAAAGGAGTCAGGCGAGTAATCGTCTGGCTCCTTTTTTCGTGTTTGTACTTTGCGAAAAATCATATTGATTTATAGAATGGAATCTAGTATATTTAATTACGAAATGGATTTAGTCGGCACAGGCCGAAAAGGAGATACTCTATGATTAATGTAGCTGTTGACGCAATGGGCGGTGACAACGCCCCGGGCGAGATTGTAAAGGGTGCGGTTGAGGCTGTAAATAAGCGGAGCGACATCCACGTTCTGTTAGTCGGACAGGAAGAGGCAGTGAAGAAAGAGCTTGCCTCCCACACCTATCCGAAGGAGCAGATCACGCTGGTGCAGGCTTCCGAGGTGATTGAGACGGAAGAACCGCCGGTGAACGCAATCCGCAAAAAAAAGGATTCCTCCATCGTAGTAGGTATGAAACTGGTAAAGAATGGTGAGGCGGACGCTTTTGTGTCGGCGGGCAGTTCAGGAGCAGTCCTGGTAGGCGGTCAGGTGCTGGTGGGACGCATCAAAGGTGTGGAACGGCCGCCCTTTGGCGCATTGATCCCGACGAAAAAGGGTGTATCCCTGCTGCTTGACTGCGGGGCCAACGTAGATTCCCGTCCATCCCATCTGGTCCAGTTCGCGCGCATGGGTTCTATTTATATGGAACATGTAATAGGAATTAAGAATCCGAGAGTCGGAATCGTGAATATCGGTGCCGAGGAGGAGAAGGGCAACGCTCTGGTCAAGGAGACCTTCCCGCTCTTAAAGCAGTGCACCGACATTAACTTTACCGGAAGCATTGAGGCAAGAGAGATTCCCCACGGCGGTGCCGATGTTATTGTCTGTGAGGCATTTACGGGCAATGTCATCTTAAAGCTTTACGAGGGAACTGGTGCAGCGCTGATTTCCATGGTAAAGAAGGGCATGATGAGCTCCCTGCGCAGCAAGATCGGAGCATTGCTTGTTAAACCGGCTCTGAAGGAGACCTTAAAGGCATTCGATGCCAGCCAGTATGGCGGCGCACCGATGCTGGGACTGAAAGGTCTTGTAGTCAAGACCCACGGAAGTTCCAAGTCCACCGAGGTCTGCAATTCCATCATCCAGTGCGTGACCTTCAAAGAACAGAAGATCAATGAAAAGATCAAAGAATGTCTGGACAGCCAGGCACAGGAAATTCAGTAAGTAAACGGTCCGGGCTTCGGACAGTTACAAAATAAGAAAGAAAAGTTAGGAGAGGAAATAAGTTATGGAATTTGAAAAGTTACAGAACATCATCGCAGAGGTATTAAACATTGAGCCGGATGAGATCACCATGGAGACCACCTTCGTAGAAGATCTTGGCGCAGATTCCCTGGATATTTTCCAGATCATCATGGGTATCGAGGAAGAGTTTGATATCGAGATCCCGACTGAGGTTGCTGAGCAGATCGTCAGCGTTTCTGACGCGATCGAGCAGATCAAAAACGCACTGAACTAAGCTTGAGCCGGAAAAAGACCGGCTGAAAACAGAGTATGCAGGAAATGTGGCTGTGAAGATATTAAACAGTTGCAATAATAATAGAGAGAGGGGCTGTGCATTCCTTGCGCGCCCCTTTCCCGTAATATGTGTACACAGATTTCCTGCGCACGCAAAGGAAAAATGATAAGGAGTGTAAACCTACATGAATCGTGATTTGAACGAACTGGAAAAGCGGTGTGGTTATACCTTTCAGGACAAAAATCTGTTCCACCGCGCCCTGACTCACAGTTCCTATGCCAATGAGCATAAAAAAGACAAGGCTGTCTGCAATGAGCGTCTGGAGTTTTTAGGAGATGCCGTTCTGGAAGTGGTCTCCAGCGATTTCCTATATCACAAGTATCCGGAGAAGCCGGAGGGGGAGCTTTCCAAAATCCGTGCCAGTCTGGTATGCGAGCCGACTCTGGCCTACTGTGCGGCAGATCTGGAACTGGGCAGCTATCTGCTCTTGGGAAAGGGTGAAGAGGCCACTGGCGGAAGAGAGCGCAATTCCGTGGTTTCCGATGCTATGGAGGCTCTGATCGGTTCCATTTATCTGGATGGTGGTTTTGCTAATGCAAAAGAGTTCATTCATCGTTTTATTCTGAATGATATTGAGCACAAGCAGCTCTTTTACGATAGCAAGACTATTCTGCAGGAGATGATCCAGGCCACTGCAGGAGCACATCTGGAATATGAGATCCTGCGGGAAGAGGGCCCGGATCACCACAAGGTCTTTGAGGTGCGCGCATTGTCTGGCGGCGAGGAGCTGGGACGCGGAACCGGCGGAACCAAGAAGGCAGCGGAGGCTGTGGCCGCTTACCACGGCATTTTGAAACTGAGAGGGAAAGAATGTATTTAAAGAGCATTGAGATACAGGGATTCAAATCCTTTGCCAACAAGATCCTGTTTGAGTTCCACAACGGCATTACCGGTATTGTGGGGCCGAACGGAAGCGGCAAGAGCAATGTCGCCGACGCAGTGCGCTGGGTACTCGGTGAACAGCGGGCCAAGCAGCTGCGAGGCGGATCCATGCAGGATGTTATCTTTGCGGGCACGGAGCTGCGAAAACCCCAGGGCTTTGCCTATGTGGCCATTACCCTGGATAACTCCGATCATCAGCTTGCTATTGATTATGATGAGGTGACTGTGTCGAGACGTTTGTACCGCTCCGGTGAGAGTGAGTATAAGATTAACGGGAGTACCTGCCGCCTAAAAGATATCAGTGAGCTGTTTTATGATACCGGTATCGGCAAGGAGGGCTACTCCATCATCGGTCAGGGCCAGATCGACAAGATCTTAAGCGGCAAGCCGGAGGAACGGCGGGAGCTTTTTGATGAGGCAGCCGGAATCGTGAAGTTCAAGCGGCGCAAGGCCATTGCCCAGAAAAAACTGGAAGATGAGAAACAGAACCTGATCCGCGTAAGCGACATTCTTTCCGAGCTGGAAAAGCAGGTGGGACCGCTGGCCAGACAGTCAGAAACGGCAAAAAAATACCTGGCTTTGCGGGAAGAATTAAAGACCTGTGATGTGAACCTGTTTCTAATGGAATCCGAAGAAAATGGAAAACAGCTGCAGGAAATCAGTAAGAGGGAATCCATCGTTTCTGGTGACTTACAGGACGCGAATGCGGAATCGGAGCATTTGAAGGAAGCGTACGAAACACTGGAGCGGGAAGTGGCAGAGCTGGATGACCAGCTGACAGAAAAGCGAAACCAGATGAACCAGGCAGAGATGCTGAAAGGCAATCTGGAGGGCCAGATCAACGTATTAAAAGAGCAGATCAATACCGAAAAGATGAACGCGGAGCATATCCGATCCCGCATCGAGTCCATTACCCATTCCCTGGAGGAAAAACAGAGACAGATCCTGCAGTATCAGGAGGATAATGCCGGTATCACAGAGTCTGAAAGTGCCAGCAGGAGCAGCCAGGAGGCGGCCGAGGCAGAACTCATGGCTCTGGATGAAAAGCTGATGCTCATGGAACAGCAGCTTGAGGATGCCAGAACCAGAATGATGAATGGCATGAATGAGAGCGCTTCCATTCACGCCCAGGACCAGCGCTTTGAGGCCATGCTAGAGCAGGTGCAGGTGCGCCGTTCTGAGGTATGTCAGAAACTTCTGAAATTTAAGAGCGATGAATCGGTTCAGGATGAACAGCTGGATGCCGAGCGCAAAAAGCTGGCGGAGACAAGGGCCCGCCTGGAAGCACTGGAGCTGGCCCAGACCGAGTGTGAGGGACAGGTAACCCAGTATGAAGAGGAAGTGCGCCGGATTACCCGCTCCTTAAATGAAAAACAGCAGGAATACCGTACTGTTTACACGAAGCTGGAATCCTTGAAAAATCTGGCTGAGCGCTATGAGGGCTACGGAGGCAGTATCCGCCGGGTCATGGAAGTAAGGGACCGGGTACATGGTATCCGGGGCGTGGTGGCAGATCTTGTCACCACCGAAAAAAAATATGAGACTGCCATTGAGACGGCTCTGGGCGGAAGCATCCAGAATGTGGTGACGGATTCTGAGCAGACCGCCAAGCAGCTCATTGAGTACTTAAAGAAGAACCGCTATGGACGAGTGACCTTCCTGCCATTAACGAGCATCGGGCAGGGCGGCGGATTTTCCAGACCGGAAGCACTGACAGAGCCTGGAGTCATTGGCCTGGCCAGCGATCTGGTTCATGTGGAACCGAAGTATCAGGTTCTTGCGAAATATCTGCTGGGGCGCGTGGTGGTGGCGGATACCATTGATCATGCCATTGCCCTGGCAAGAAAATTCAAATATTCCCTGCGAATCGTTACGCTGGAGGGTGAGCTCTTAAGCGCGGGCGGTTCCATGACGGGCGGTGCCTTCAAGAACTCCAGCAATCTTCTGGGGCGGAAACGGGAACTGGAAGAGCTGGAGGCGGCATGCCAGAAGGCACTGAAGGCTTCCGACCGTTTGCAGGAAGAACTGACCATGAATGAGGGCCTGGCGCAGCAGAAAAAGGAAGAGCTGGAAAGCCTGAAAACGGAACATCACCAGGTTTCCCTGCTGGTCAATACCAGGCAGATGAGCGTCAGCCAGCTAGAGGACAAGCGGGAAGAAATCCGTGACTCCTACCAGGATCTTGCGCTGGAGAACAGCCAGCTGGAGAGCCAGATCAGCGAGATCGAGGCAGGCAGAAAGAAGCTGGCCCTGGAACGCGATCTTCTCAAAAAAGACAGCGATCAGGAACAGACATTGATGGAACGCGTGTCCGGTGAACTGGAGACCCAGAAGAAAGTCCGGGAAGAACAGGCAAAAGCCCTGGAAACCATCCGCCTGGAAGCAGCGAATTTAAAACAGCGGGTGGATTTCGTAAAAGAAAACATTCACCGTGTAGAGCAGGAAATCCAGACATTAATAGAAGAACAGGAAGAACTTCAGAGTCACGGTACGGATTCAGGATCTGTTATTGAGGAAAAGAACCGGGAGATTGCGAACCTGCAGGATCTGATCCTTCATACGGAGGAAGAAAAACAGAAGATTGCCACGGAGCTTGAGACTCAGGCAGCTTTGAAGGAAGAAAAGTCAGGCCAGCAGAAGTCCTTCTTCGGAAAGCGGGAAGACTTATCCGGCCGTATCGGACGCCTGGACAAAGACCTGTTCCGCCTGCAGAGCCAGCGGGAAAAGCTGGAGGAGCGGCGGGAAAGTCAGATTACTTATCTGTGGAATGAATATGAACTGACTCCGGGGGCGGCGAAAGAGCTTCGAAGTGCAGAAGAACTGTCTCTCATTGAAGTGCGGAAGCGGATTGAAGAATTGAAGTCTTTCATCCGGGCTCTGGGCAGCGTCAATGTCAACGCCATCGAGGATTACAAAGAGATTTCCGAGCGGTATGAGTTTATGAAGACCCAGCACGATGACCTGGTGGAGGCGGAAGCTGCCCTGCAGGGCATCATTGAGGAGCTGGATACCGGCATGCGGCGCCAGTTTGAAGAAAAGTTCCAGGAGATCCGGAAAGAATTTGACCGGGTGTTCAAGGAACTCTTCGGGGGCGGTCACGGTACGTTATCCCTACAGGAGGATGAGGATATTCTGGAGGCGGGCATTCAGATCATCGCCCAGCCGCCGGGAAAGAAGCTGCAGAACATGATGCAGCTTTCCGGTGGAGAGAAGGCGCTGACAGCCATTTCGCTGCTGTTTGCCATCCAGAACTTAAAACCGTCCCCCTTCTGTCTGCTGGATGAGATTGAGGCGGCCCTGGATGATTCTAACGTAGACCGTTATGCGGGATACTTACATAAACTGACGAAAAATACACAGTTTATTATAATTACCCACCGGCGCGGCACCATGGTGGCGTCGGACCGGCTGTATGGTATCACCATGCAGGAGAAGGGAGTATCAACGCTGGTATCGGTCAACCTGATCGAGGATCAGCTGGACGCGTAGATTTTTACAAATAAGGAGGCTTGCGAGTGGAAGAAAAGAAGAAAGGCTTTTTCAGCCGTCTGGTTGAAGGCTTAAACAAAACGAGAGAGAATATTGTCTCTGGAATGGATTCCATCTTCAGTGGCTTCTCCGCCATTGACGAGGATTTTTATGAGGAACTGGAGGAGACCCTGATCATGGGCGATCTGGGCATCCAGACCACCATGTCCGTGCTGGAAGATTTACGAAAAAAAGTCAAAGAACAGCATATCAAGGAACCGGTTGAATGCAAACAGCTTCTGATCGATTCCATCCGGGAACAGATGGACCTTGGCGAGAATGCCTACGAGTTTGAGAACCGCAAATCCGTAGTGCTGGTGATTGGGGTTAACGGTGTCGGCAAGACCACTTCTGTGGGCAAGCTGGCAGGCCAGTTAAAGGATGAGGGCAAGAAGGTCATTCTGGCAGCGGCTGATACCTTCCGTGCGGCAGCGATTGAGCAGCTGACGGAGTGGGCAAACCGCGCCGGGGTGGAGATCATTGCGCAGCAGGAGGGCTCCGACCCGGCAGCCGTCATCTATGACGCGGTGGCAGCAGCCAAATCCCGCCAGGCCGATGTGCTGATCTGTGATACCGCAGGCCGTCTGCACAACAAGAAAAACCTGATGGAGGAGCTGAGAAAGATCAACCGCATCATTGACAAGGAATACCCGGACGCGTACCGTGAGACCCTGGTGGTACTGGATGGCACCACCGGACAGAATGCCATGGCACAGGCAAAGCAGTTCATGGAGGTTGCTGACATCACAGGCATCATCCTGACAAAGCTTGATGGTACTGCAAAGGGCGGTATCGCAGTGGCTATACAGTCAGAGCTTGGCATCCCGGTCAAATACGTGGGCGTGGGCGAGAAGATTGACGATCTTCAGAAGTTCAATTCCGAGGATTTCGTGACGGCTCTGTTTGATGTAAAGAAAGATGAATAAAGAACATAAGGAGATACAGACGATGGCAAAAGAGCAGGTAGTAGAAGAAGTAAAGGAAGAGGGCTTAACCCTCGAAAAATTTGAGGAGGCTTCCGAGGAGGTTAAGAAGGTCACCCAGGAAACCAAACTGGTTTACAGTGAGTATTTTTCTGCTGCAACCGGAAATAAGGTATACTTTAAGCCGGAGAACATGCAGTACACCGGCGCTTACAAGGTACGCGGCGCTTACTATAAGATCAGTACCCTGACAGAGGAAGAAAAACAGCGGGGACTGATCACTGCGTCAGCAGGAAACCATGCCCAGGGCGTAGCCTACGCGGCAAAGCTGGCTGGCATTCCAGCTACCATCGTGATGCCGACCACGACTCCGCTCATGAAGGTGAACCGCACCAGAAGCTATGGAGCGGAGGTTGTACTGTACGGAGATGTATTCGACGAGGCCTGTGACCGCGCATACGAGCTGGCTGCGGAGCACGGCTACACCTTTGTGCATCCGTTCGATGACCTGGATGTGGCAACCGGTCAGGGAAGCATTGCCATGGAGATCATTAAGGAGCTGCCGACCGTAGATTATATCCTGGTCCCGATCGGAGGAGGCGGACTCTGTACCGGCGTTTCCACCCTGGCAAAGCTCTTAAATCCGAAGATTAAGGTGATCGGCGTTGAGCCGGCCGGAGCAAACTGCATGCAGGAGTCCTTAAAGGCAGGCCACGTGCTGACGCTTCCGACCGTAAACACCATTGCAGACGGTACCGCGGTAAAGCGTCCGGGCGAGAAGCTGTTCCCGTACATCCAGAAAAATGTGGATGATATCATCACCGTGGAGGATTCCGAACTGATCGTTGCCTTCCTCGATATGGTAGAGAATCACAAGATGATCGTGGAGAACTCCGGTCTGTTAACCGTAGCGGCATTGAAGCACTTAAATGTACAGAAAAAGAAGATTGTTTCCATCTTAAGCGGCGGCAACATGGATGTCATTACCATGTCCTCCGTGGTACAGCATGGACTGATCCAGAGAGACCGTATCTTCACCGTATCCGTTCTGCTTCCGGACAAGCCAGGCGAGCTGGCAAAGGTTTCAACGCTCCTTGCTGACCAGCGCGGCAATGTCATTAAGCTTGAACACAATCAGTTCATCAGTATCAACCGCAATGCGGCTGTGGAGCTTAGGATCACCCTGGAGGCTGAGGGAACGGATCACAAGAACCGTATTGTGCAGGCCTTAAACGATGCCGGATACCGCCCGAAGCTGGTGAAGTCCAAGGGCACCTACAGTGACTGAGCGGTGAATGATCATGACAGAACATACAAATGAGACAATCCAGGCGCTCCGTCAGAATATCCGCTATTTTTTGAAATGGACCTTCATTTCCGCGATTTCCGGTGTGACGATCGGTCTGGCCGGAACCCTGTTTGGCCTTGGCATCCAGAAAGCGACTGCTTTCTGGAAGAGCCATAGCTGGACGCTGTATCTGCTTCCGCTTGTCGGACTCCTGATCGTGTGGCTGTACCGGTTTGCGCATGAAGAAAAAAACCGCGGTACGGATATGGTCCTGGATTCTATTTCCTCCACAGAGGAGGTTACACCGGCAACTGCTCCGCTGATCTTTATCTCAACCCTGCTGAGCCATCTGGCCACGGCTTCTGTCGGCCGGGAGGGAGCAGCACTGCAGCTTGGCGGAAGCCTGGGAAACCTGATCGGTAAAGCTTTTCGGCTGGATGAGAAAGACAGAAAGATTGCCATTATGTGCGGCATGAGTGCCGGGTTCTCCGCTATCTTCGGAACTCCGCTTGCGGCAGCCGTGTTTGCCATGGAGGTCATCAGCATTGGCGTTATGTACTATGCGGCTCTGGTTCCATGCGTTTTTTCGGCATTTGTCGGTGTGTCAGTGGCAAAATTCCTGGGTCTGGCCCCGGAGCATTATGAGATCGGCCTGGTGCCGGAGTTTGGCGCCTCATCTGCGCTTCTGACAGTGCTCATCGGAATTTTGTGTGCCTGTGTCGGAATCTTCCTTTGTGTCAGCCTGCATCAGTGTGGTCATGCTTACCGAAAGGTTTTTCCGAATCCCTATATCCGCGTGCTGGCGGGATCCGCGATCTTTATTGTCCTGACCCTGCTGTTTCCGGCGCGGCTTTACAACGGAAGCGGTGCGCAGATCATCGAAATGGTATTTGAAGGTGAAAAAATTCCGGTTTATGCATTTTTGATGAAGATCCTGTTTACCGGAGTAGCGCTTGGCGCAGGCTTTAAGGGCGGAGAGATCGTGCCGACGCTGACGGTCGGCGCCGCGTTTGGCTACTTGATGAGCCTGGTGACCGGACTGCCGGTCGGACTGTGCGCATCGGTCGGAATGGCATGCCTGTTCGTAAGCGTGACAAACTGTCCGGTGTCCACGATGTTCATGGCATTTGAACTTTTTGGATTTGCCGCAATGCCATATTATGCCATTGCCGTGGCAGTGTGCTTTACCCTGTCTGGATATTATGGGCTCTACCACAGCCAGAAGTTCGTTTATTCCAAGATCCGGACAGAATTCATTAACCGAAAATCAAACGAGTAAATATTGCAGGTGCCAATATGTATCGGAACGATACCGGCACCTGTTCCTGCAATAGAGAGGTTCATCATATGACAAAAAAACAAAAGACTCTGGAAATCATCCGGAGACTGAAGGAGGCTTACCCGGACGCAGACTGCACCCTGGATTACGAGGAGGCCTGGAAGCTTTTAGTGAGCGTGCGTCTGGCGGCCCAGTGCACCGATGAGCGAGTCAATCAGGTGGTTCCGGCACTCTATAAAAAGTTTCCGGATGTGAATGCCCTGGCGGAGGCACCGGTGGAAGAAATTGAGGAAATCGTCAGGCCCTGCGGTCTGGGAAAGAGTAAGGCCAGAGACATCAGCGCCTGTATGAAGATGCTGCGGGATGAGTACGGCAGTAAGGTGCCGGAGGATTTTGATGCTCTGTTGAAGCTTCCCGGAGTGGGAAGAAAAAGCGCCAATCTGATCATGGGTGATGTGTTTGGCAAACCGGCCATTGTTACAGACACCCACTGTATCCGCCTGGTAAACCGCATGGGACTGGTAGACGGCATTAAGGAACCGAAAAAGGTTGAGATGGAACTCTGGAAGCTGGTGCCGCCGGAGGAGGGCAGCGATTTCTGTCACCGGCTGGTATGGCATGGAAGAGAGGTCTGCACGGCCCGAACAAAGCCGTATTGCGGCCGGTGCTGTCTGGCTGATATCTGCCCGAAAACAGGCGTATAAAAAGAAAAACAAAAATTTTTACAAGTGTCAAGAAAAAATACTTGACAGCAACGTGCCTTTCGTGTATGATAGCCAAGGTGATGTTATGGAAAGCATTGTAAAACAGAGTTTGCTTTATGATTTTTATGGAGAGTTGCTCACAGAGCATCAGCGCAGCATCTACGAGGATGTGGTATATAACGACATGTCCTTAAGCGAGATCGCCGAGGAGAACGGGATCAGCCGTCAGGGTGTTCACGATCTCATCAAGCGCTGCGACAAGACCCTGAGTGCGTATGAGGACAAGCTGCATCTGATCAGCAAGTTCCAGACTACCCGCCGCATGGTGGAGGAGATCCATAAAAAGACCAGGGTTTTCAAGGAAACAAAAGATGAAAGTCTGATCGACGAGATTGAGCAGATTTCCAACGACATCATGGAACTTTGATTTCGGCGTATGCCGTGATCGGTTCTGAACAGGAGGTTACCTATGGCGTTTGAAAGCTTATCCGATAAACTGCAGAACGTGTTTAAAAACCTGCGCGGCAAGGGCCGTTTAAGCGAAGCGGATGTCAAGACTGCGCTCAAGGAAGTCAAGATGGCTCTCCTGGAAGCAGACGTAAGCTTCAAGGTTGTAAAACAGTTCATAAGCTCCGTTCAGGAACGCGCCGTTGGCGAAGAAGTGCTGGGTTCCCTGCAGCCGGGCCAGATGGTGATCAAGATCGTTAACGAAGAGCTGATCCGCCTGATGGGTTCCGATACTACGGAAATCGCATTAAAGCCCACCAACGAGATCACCGTCATCATGATGGCAGGTCTTCAGGGTGCAGGTAAGACGACAACGACAGCGAAGATCGCAGGAAAGCTGAAGGCAAAGGGCCGCAAGCCGGTTCTGGTTGCCTGTGACGTATACCGTCCGGCAGCAATCCAGCAGCTCCAGATCAACGGAGACAAACAGGGCGTTCCGGTCTTCTCCATGGGAGAAAATCAGAGCCCGGTCAACATTGCAAAGGCCGCTATGGAGCACGCGGCAAAGAATGGCTACAATGTGGTGATCCTCGATACCGCCGGACGTCTTCATGTAGATGAAGGCATGATGGAAGAGCTCGAGAACATCAAAGAGGCTGTAAATGTAGACCAGACCATTTTGGTGGTAGACGCCATGACCGGTCAGGACGCAGTCAATGTAGCATCGAATTTCCAGGATAAAGTCGGTATCGACGGTGTCATCCTTACCAAACTGGATGGCGATACCCGAGGCGGTGCAGCCCTTTCCATCCGGGCCGTAACCGGAAAGCCGATTTTATATATAGGTATGGGAGAGAAGCTTTCCGATCTGGAACAGTTTTACCCGGACCGTATGGCATCCCGAATCCTGGGCATGGGAGACATTCTCACCCTGATCGAGAAAGCCGAGATGGAGGTTGACGAGGAAAAGGCGAAGGAAATGAGTCAGAAGCTGCGCAAGGCAGAGTTTGACTACAACGATTTCCTGGACCAGATGCGCCAAATCAAAAAAATGGGCGGACTGACCAGCATTATGAGCATGATGCCGGGAATGTCACAGATGAAGGGCGGAATCCCGGAGGTGGATGAGAAATCCATGGACCGTGTGGAGGCTATCATCCTGTCCATGACAAAAGAAGAGCGCGCCAATCCGGGCCTCTTAAATCCTTCCCGCAAACAGCGCATCGCAAAGGGCGCAGGAGTGGACATCAGTGAGGTAAACCGCATTGCCAAGCAGTTTGATCAGATGAAGAAAATGATGAAGCAGCTTCCCGGCATGATGGGCGGTAAGCGCGGACGCGGCGGACTGGGCGGTATGCTCGGAAAGCTGAAAATGCCTTTCTAGGGCAGCTTATATGGTGACAGTACAGAGCTTTCTGTATTTGTTGATACATTATCAGTATATTTTAAGGAGGTGAAATTGACATGGCAGTAAAGATGAGATTAAGAAGAATGGGTGCTAAGAAAAAACCTTTCTATAGAGTCATTGTTGCAGATTCCAGATCCCCGAGAGATGGCAGATTCATCGCTGAGGTTGGTACTTACGATCCGAACCAGGAGCCGAGCGTTATCAAGTTTGACGAGGAGGCTACCAAGGAGTGGTTAGCAAACGGCGCACAGCCGACCGACCGTGTAGCAAAGCTTCTGAAGACCGCTGGCATTCAGTAATCTGAGAGGTGATCGCTATGAAAGAACTGGTTGAGGTTATTGCAAAAGCATTAGTTGACAATCCGGACGAGGTGGTTGTTACCGAGACCGAAAAGGAAAGCGGCACCTTTATTGAGCTAAAGGTTGCCCCATCTGATATGGGAAAGGTGATTGGCAAGCAGGGACGCATCGCGAAGGCGATCCGCTCCGTTGTCAAGGCAGCCGCTTCCAAAGAAGAAAAAAAGGTTGTTGTAGATATACAGTAGCCATCAGAAACTGTCGTCGGATTTTCCTGCGGCAGTTTTTCTTTTATAAAAATCTGGAGGAATGGAAGATGGAGGATACCTTAAGAGTCGGCGTGATCTCATCCACCCACGGTGTACGCGGTGAGGTCAAAGTATACCCTACGACCGATGATGTAAACCGTTTTAAAAAGCTGAAAACCGTCATCCTTGATACTGGCAGAGAGCAGATGACCCTGTCCATTGAGAGCGTCAAGTTCTTTAAAAACATGGTCATCCTGAAATTCAAGGAGTTTAACAATATCAACGAAATCGAAAAATACAAGGGAAAGGATCTGCTGATCCGCCGCGACCAGGCCGTGAAGCTGGCTCCGAACGAGAATTTTATCACCGATCTGATCGGTTTAAAAGTCGTGACCGATGAGGGAAAAGAGTTCGGTACCCTGACCGATGTCCTTCAGACCGGTGCCAATGATGTTTACGTTATCGAAAGTCTGGAAGGCAAAGAGTATCTGTTCCCGGCTATCCCGCAGTGCATTCTGGATGTAAACCTGGAGAGCCAGATGGTGACCGTCCATATCCTGGATGGCCTTCTGGACCTGTAATACGCTGAAATCAGGAGAAAGCAAAAGCATGAATTATCATATTTTAACATTGTTCCCGGAGATGGTGTTAGACGGCTTGAATACCAGCATCATCGGGCGGGCAGCCGGAAAAGGCCTGCTTTCCATTGAGGCGGTCAATATCCGGGATTACACGAAAGAAAAGCACGGCCACGTGGATGATACCCCATATGGCGGCGGAGCAGGCATGGTGATGCAGGCGGCTCCGGTGTGTGATGCCTACGAGGCGCTTTGTGAGCGTATCGGCAAGCGTCCCCGCGTCCTTTACATGACTCCGCAGGGACAGACCTTCAACCAGAAGATTGCCGAGGAGCTGGCGCAGGAAGAAGATCTGGTCTTCCTTTGCGGGCATTATGAGGGCATTGATGAGCGCGCGTTAGAGCTCATCGTGACCGATTATCTTTCCGTGGGCGATTATGTCCTGACCGGCGGTGAGCTTCCGGCCATGGTCATGATCGACTGTATTTCCCGCCTGGTGCCGGGCGTTTTAAATAACGATGTTTCTGCGGAGATCGAGTCCTTCCATGACAATCTCCTTGAGTACCCGCAGTACACCCGCCCGGAGGTTTACCAGGGTATGCGCGTGCCGGAGGTGCTTCTTTCTGGACACCACAAAAACATTGAGACCTGGAGACGTCAGCAGTCTATCAGGCGGACCCTGGAGAGACGGCCGGATCTTCTGGAAGAGGCAAATCTGTCGAAGAAAGAGCGCCAGTATCTGGCAGAGCTGATGGCAGAGAAAGAGGCACAGGAGAAGTAAATTTAGGGGAGTAAATTCAGCAAAATAGTGCTTGCAATTTATTTGTCCCTATGATATCATAATACCGTTGTGACTAGAAAAAGAGATGTTCCTCTGTTGCGGAAGAAGCATTAAAGAACATCAAACATATGAAGGAGGATCACACAAATGAACGAAATTATTAAGAACATTGAAGCAGCACAGTTAAAGGCTTCCGTACCGGAGTTTTCCGTAGGCGATACCGTTAAGGTCTACAACAAGATCAAAGAGGGTAACCGCGAGAGAATCCAGGTATTCGAGGGTACCGTAATCAAGAGACAGAACGGCGGCGCAAGAGAGACCTTCACCGTTCGTAAGAACTCCAACGGCATCGGCGTAGAGAAGACCTGGCCGGTTCATTCCCCGTTCGTAGACAACATTGAGGTTGTCAGAAGAGGTAAAGTAAGACGTGCAAAACTAAACTACTTAAGAGACAGAGTAGGTAAAGCTGCTAAGGTTAAAGAGTTAGTAAAATAATTTTGCGTGGAACAGGGGACAATGAAAATTGTCCCTTTCTGCGTATTATGCGCTCAGGACGCGCAGAACAGGAAAGTGGGGGAGTTGCAAGCAACTTCCCCCTTTTTGCCATGTGGAATGGTATTTACAGAAGGTGTTTTTGTCCGTGAGAACACACGGTAGAATGGAGCATAAACAGGTGGATTTTTATCTGAGTGATGAACAGAATATGATCCGGAAGATCTGCAGCTGGATTGTGGATGTGGTAGTGGCGCTGGCTTTTGCCTGGTTCTGCCTGATGTTTTTCGGAACGCAGGTCACGGTGAACGGGCAGTCCATGTATCCGCTTTTAAATTCCGGTGATGTTGTTTTGATGAACCGGCTGACCTATGAGATCGGAAAGCCGGACCGTATGGATGTGGTCGTGTTTGAGCGGGAGGACCAGAAGACCAACGTGAAGCGAGTTGTGGCCGTTCCCGGAGATGTGGTCCAGATCATAGACGGGAAATTGTATGTGAATCAGGAACAGGTTTCGCTGCCCGGGGACCGAAAGATTTCTCTTTCCGGACTGGCAGAGAATCCAGTTCAATTAGAAGATAAAGAATATTTTCTGCTGGGGGATAACCCGGACAGCAGTGAGGACAGCCGGTTTGCCAACATTGGCAATGTCCGGGAAGACCAGATCATTGGAAAAGTGTGGCTGCGTATGTTTCCGCTGATCCATATCAGTCTGATCCGGTCCTGAGATGATAGATAATAATACGAAAATATAGGAGGAAATGTCGTGAATATACAGTGGTATCCAGGGCACATGACCAAAGCAAAGCGTGCCATGAAAGAAGACATCAAGCTGATCGACCTGATCATCGAAGTAGTTGACGCCCGTGTGCCGTTAGCAAGCCGTAACCCGGATATTGATGAGCTTGGAAAGGGAAAGGCAAGACTGATCCTGTTAAATAAGTCGGATCTGTCCAGCGAACGCTACAATGAGGCATGGACCAGCTGGTTTAAGGAAAAGGGATATTTTGTTGTGAAGATCAATTCCCGCAGCGGCGCCGGCATCAAGCAGATCAATGGAGTGGTTCAGGAAGCCTGCAAAGAAAAAATTGAGCGCGACCGCCGCAGAGGCATCATGAACCGACCGGTGCGCGCCATGGTGGTGGGAATCCCGAATGTTGGTAAATCTACTTTTATCAACTCTTTTGCGGGAAAGGCCTGTGCCAAGACCGGAAATAAGCCGGGCGTGACCAAGGGAAACCAGTGGATCCGGTTAAACAAGACTCTGGAGCTTCTGGACACCCCGGGTATCCTCTGGCCAAAATTTGAAGATCAGAGAGTGGGACTGCTGTTAGCCTTTATCGGTTCCATCAATGACGAAATCCTAAATAAAGACGAGCTGGCTCTGGAACTTCTGAAACTGCTTCAGGAGCATTATCCGGATGTATTGAAGGACCGCTATAAGATTGATGAGTCTTCTGAGGAAAACCTGCTGATCCAGGTGGCAAAGGTGCGGGGGTGCCTGGCAAAGGGCGGTGAGCCGGATTACAGCCGTGCTGCAGCCCTGGTGATCGATGATTACCGCAGCGGAAAGCTGGGGCGCATTACACTGGAATTTCCTCCGGTGAAGAAAAATGATGGGGACAAAGTGGATTCCGTACAGGAATCAGGCGTTGCAGATCAGGGCAGCGAGAGCGGGGAGGCGTAAGCATGGCACTGAGAACCTTAACCGGAGAGAAGCTGGAAGCAGAGCGCGCCCGTCTGGCTCTGATGCGGGAGTACGAGGATACCTACGCAGCCTGTACTGCCATCTGCGGCATCGACGAGGCTGGCCGTGGCCCATTAGCAGGTCCGGTGGTGGCCGGGGCAGCGATCCTGCCGGTGGATTGTGAGATCCTGTTTTTAAACGATTCCAAGAAGCTTTCTGAAAAGCGCAGGGAAGCCCTGTTTACAGAAATCAAGGAAAAGGCGGTTGCCTGGAGTGTTGGCATCGTGGGGCCGGATCTGATCGATGAGATCAATATTTTACAGGCCACCTATGAAGCCATGCGCCAGGCCATTGCCGGGCTTTCCGTGCAGCCGGATCTGCTGCTCAATGACGCGGTGACCATTCCGAGGGTGGAGATCAATCAGGTGCCGATCATCAAGGGAGATGCCAAGAGTGTTTCCATTGCGGCAGCCAGTATTTTAGCAAAGGTGACCAGGGATCACATGATGGTTGAGTACGATACCTTATTTCCGGAGTATGGTTTTGCCAAGCACAAGGGATATGGTACCGCAGCGCACATTGCGGCACTGAAAGAGTATGGACCAACCCCGATCCATAGAAGAAGCTTCATTAAGAATTTTGTGTAAAAGCAGGATGGATGCAGAAAACGAACAGAGCAGGTTTCTGGAAAAACAGTGTGATCAGAAGGCACAGGTGTGAATGGAATACAAAGAAAATAAACGGGAGACCGGAACCCGGAAAGAAGAGCTGGCGGCAGACTTTCTGACCCGCCGGGGTGTGAAAATTCTGGAGCGGAATTTTCGCTGCCGCCAGGGTGAGATCGACCTGATCGGAATGGACGGACAGTATCTGGTATTTGTCGAGGTAAAATACAGGAAAACAGCACGCAATGGTATGCCTGCGGAGGCGGTTGGCCATATCAAGCAGCAGCGGATACGCTATACGGCGCAGTTCTATCTGTACAGCCGACATTACCACGAGGACATGCCGTGCCGTTTTGATGTGGTGAGTATACTGGGAGATCAGATTAACTGGATTCGGGACGCGTTCGCATAGGAACATTGAAAATTGTGCTGAATATGCAGTTCAGTGCAGATATGGAAAATTCAGAACGAAAAGGAGAGGGTACAGATGGAACAGAAAGCATGGATTCGCAAGCAGAGCGGCATGACAACAGCAGGACAGACGGAAAGCTGCTGCATGGAGCGCGGTTTGGAAAAATCGGAAATTGAAATCCGTGAGAAAAACGGCGTTACCTATCTGGCCTTTCCGGCTCTGGATGCCACCGGTCTGGTAAGCCATGCCTTTTCCACCCGCCACGGAGGTGTCAGCGAGGGCGTGTTCTCTACCATGAACTTTAGCTTTACCCGGAATGATGATCCGCAGCATGTAATGGAAAATTACCGCCGCATGGCAGCCGTTCTCGGAACCGATGCAGAGAAGATGGTGCTTTCCTACCAGACCCACACCACCAATGTCCGCAAGGTGACGGAGGAAGACGCGGGAAAGGGCATTGTAAAAGAGCGGGATTATCAGGATGTAGATGGCCTGATCACGGATATTCCGGGTATCACGCTGGTGACTTTTTACGCAGACTGTGTGCCACTGTATTTTGTGGATCCGGTCCACAGGGCTGTCGGACTGTCCCATTCCGGCTGGAGGGGCACGGTGCACCGCATGGGAAAAGCCACACTGGAGGCCATGAACCGGGAATACGGCACAGAACCGGCGAATGTCATTGCCTGCATTGGGCCGAGTATCTGCCAGGACTGCTTTGAGGTAGGACCGGAGGTGGCTGCGGAATTTGCCGATGGCTTTGCAAAGCAGTACCATAACGATCTGTTTTACCAAAAGTCCGACGGAAAGTATCAGGTGGATCTGTGGCGAGCAAACCAGATCGTGCTCCGGGAGGCAGGAATCCCGGCAGACCAGATCCATACAACGGATATCTGTACCCGGTGCAATCCGGCACACCTGTTTTCTCACCGGATCATGGGAACGGAGCGGGGAAATCTGGCAGCCTTTCTGGCTCTCAGAGAGCAGGGATAAAATCATATTAGACAAAAAGAGCTTCGCACAGCACTTATATACGCTGCGTGAAGCTCTTTTTTGCGACCCTATTAAAATTTACTGGATGGTCTGATAATAATCGTATCCGCCTGCCTGGTAGCGTTTTACCAGCTTCTGGATCTTTTCGGTCGGAGACAGGGCAGCTCCGATAGAAACGTCGTGGTTGAAGGAGTTGATGATGGCTGCAAGATATTTACTCATGTCAGCCTCCAGATACCACTCGCGGTCTAACAGCTCTTTCGGGCGGTAGTTTAAGTTGGTGGTAATGACATAGTCAATGTAGCCATTCTGATAGTACTGGTCAAATTTTTCCAGACCGGCGGTGAACAGGCCGAAGGTGCAGCAGATGATGACTTTCTCTGCCTTGCGCTCCTTTAACTCTCTGGCGGTGTCTAACATGCTCTCGCCGGATGCGATCATATCGTCAATGATGAGAACGGTCTTTCCTTCTACGGAAGTACCTAAAAACTCGTGGGCGACGATCGGGTTGCGGCCGTCAATGACTCTGGAGTAGTCACGGCGCTTATAGAACATACCCATATCAACACCGAGGTTGTTGGCCAGGTATACGGCACGGTTCATGGCACCCTCATCCGGGCTGATGATCATAAGATGATCCTTGTCGATCTTTAAGGAGGTGTCGTGGGTGAACAGAGACTTTACAAACTGGTAAGTCGGCATGAAGTTATCGAAGCCGCTTAACGGAATGGCGTTCTGAACGCGCGGGTCATGGGCATCGAAGGTGATGATGTTGGAAACGCCCATGGAGATCAGCTCCTCCAGTGCCATTGCGCAGTCTAAGGACTCGCGCTTGGTACGCTTGTGCTGACGTCCTTCATATAAGAAAGGCATAACAACATTAACACGGTGTGCGGTGGCTACGGAAGCACCGATGATGCGCTTTAAGTCCTGGAAATGGTCATCCGGGGACATGTGGTTGGTGTAGCCGCATACGCTGTACGGGATGCTGTAGTTGGTTACATCTACCATTGCAAACAGATCCGCGCCGCGGACAGATTCGTTAATAACGGCCTTTGCCTCACCGGAACCGAAACGCGGGCATTTGCAGTCAAGAAGATAGGAATCTACATCGTAGCCGCGGTAGTTTAAATCCTGCTGGCGGCGAAGCAGCTCCACGGTATCATTGCGGCGGAAGGTAACAATGTGATCGTTAATCTCTTTTGATAGGCCTGAGCAGGCTTAGTGAAGTTTCCAGGGCAGCGAGCTTTAACGGCGCTACCGGTAAAATGTCATTAAACACGTAGTTGTTAGCCATTGGTACATACTCCTTCAGGTAAAATAGTTCATTATAATCCAACATATTTATATCCTTAAAAAAAGCAAGCGTCAAGAGCCTTGGGGAATTTTGTAAAAAAAAACAAAAAAACAGGTAAATCCACCCAAAACCGGAGGCCGATTGCTTTGACAAAGAACAGGAATCTTGTTATGATGAAAAGAGTGCAGATTGACAGCCGGATGACCCATGTCAGAGTAGGCCCTGAACATCTGCTGGAAAGGAATATCTATGAAGAAACAAAAAGGACATCTGATAAAATCCGTTGACCCGGGTTCCATTGCAGAGGAACTGGAGCTGGAGCCGGGAGACCGTTTACTTACGATCAATGGAAACGAAGTGGAAGATATCTTTGATTATGAATATTATGTAGACAGCGAAAGCATGGTCATGCTGGTGGAAAAGGCAGACGGCGAACAGTGGGAGCTGGAAATTGAAAATGAGTACCAGGATCTTGGAATTACCTTTGAGAACGGACTTATGAGTGATTACAAGTCCTGCAGCAACAAGTGTATTTTCTGCTTCATCGACCAGATGCCGCCGGGCATGCGCGAAACCCTTTATTTTAAGGACGATGATTCCCGTCTTTCCTTCCTTCAGGGAAACTATGTGACGCTGACCAACATGAAAGAGCATGACATCCAGCGTATCATTGATTTTAAGCTGGCGCCGATCAACATTTCGGTGCACACCACCAATCCGAAGCTGCGCTGCGAGATGCTCCATAACCGCTTTGCGGGAGAAGCATTAAAAAAGATCGACCGTCTTTGTGAGGCCGGCATACCCATGAACGGACAGATCGTGCTGTGCAAGGGCGTGAATGACCGGGAAGAGCTGGATCATACCATCCGGGATATGACAAAGTATCTTCCTTATATGAAGAGCGCTTCCGTCGTTCCGGTAGGGCTCTCCAGATACCGGGACGGTCTGTATCCGTTAAAGCCCTTTGAGAAGGAAGATGCAGAGAATGCCATTGATATCATTGAAAAATGGCAGAAGATCATATATGAGCAGTATGGCATGCACTTCATCCATGCCAGCGATGAATTCTATATTCTGGCAGAGCGGGAGCTGCCGGAGACAGAGCGTTACGACGGATACCCGCAGCTGGAGAATGGCGTGGGCATGCTGCGTCTTCTCGACACCGAGGTAACAGAAGCGCTTGAGGCATTGCCGGAGGATCTTCCGGTAAAGCCGGAGGAGTTGTCCATTGCTACGGGCCGGCTGGCTTACCCTTATCTGAGAAAGCAGCTGGATAAGATCGAGGCAAAGTTTCCTCAGAAAAAGGTGCATCTGTACGCGATCCGCAATGACTTTTTCGGAGAAAGCATCACCGTGGCCGGTCTGATCACCGGACAGGATTTAAAGAAGCAGATGTCGGTGGTGCCGCTTGGCGAGCGTCTGCTGCTTCCAATCTGCATGTTTCGGAGTGGCGAGGAGGTATTTCTGGATGACCTCACCCGCGCCGATGTGCAAAACGCTTTACAAGTTCCGGTGAATATTGTAAAATCAAGCGGTCAGGATCTGGTGGATGCCGTTCTTGGCCTGGAAGAAGAACAAGATACCGTCTACGACGGATATGAATTAAAGGAGATCACACATGAGTAAACCAATCGTTGCCATTGTAGGGCGTCCAAACGTTGGAAAATCCACCCTGTTCAATGTACTGGCAGGGGAGACCATTTCCATCGTAAAGGATACGCCGGGAGTAACCAGAGACCGTATTTATGCGGACTGCAACTGGCTGAACATGAACTTTACCCTGGTTGATACCGGTGGTATTGAGCCGGACAGCCGTGACATTATTTTGTCTCAGATGAGAGAGCAGGCACAGATTGCCATTGACACTGCAGATGTCATTATCTTCATCGTGGATGTACGTCAGGGTCTGCAGGATTCTGACTCTAAGGTTGCGGACATGCTCCGCAAATCCGGAAAGCCGGTGGTCCTCGCGGTAAACAAGGTGGACAGCATCCAGAAATTCGGAAACGATGTCTACGAGTTCTATAACCTGGGAATCGGCGATCCGATTCCGGTATCCGCGGCTTCCCGTCTGGGGATCGGTGATCTGTTAGACGAGGTGTCCAGGCATTTTACCCTGGAACAGTTAGAGGAAGAGGAGGATGACCGTCCGAAGGTAGCCATCATCGGTAAGCCGAACGTAGGAAAGTCTTCTATTATTAATAAGCTGCTGGGCGAGAACCGCGTGATCGTTTCCAACATTGCGGGTACTACCCGTGATGCGGTCGATACCGAGGTCGTATACAACGAAACGGAGTATATCTTTATTGATACCGCCGGACTGCGCCGTAAAAGCAAGATCAAAGAGGATCTGGAACGCTACAGTATCATTCGTACCGTATCTGCCGTGGAACGTGCGGATGTGGTTATTCTGGTCATTGATGCAACTGAGGGTGTGACGGAGCAGGACGCAAAGATTGCCGGCATCGCCCATGACAGGGGCAAGGGCATCATCGTTGCCGTCAACAAGTGGGATGCCATCGAGAAGAACGACAAGACTATCTACGAGTTCACCAAAAAGATCAAGGATACCCTGTCCTTCATGCAGTATGCTGAGATGGTATTTATCTCTGCCGTAACCGGACAGCGTATGAACAAGATGTTTGAGCTCATTGATATGGTGCGCGAGAACCAGACCATGCGTATCGCCACCGGCGTGCTCAATGAGATCATGACTGAAGCTGTTGCAATGCAGCAGCCGCCGTCTGACAAGGGCAAGCGTCTGAAGCTGTATTACATGACCCAGGTAGCCGTAAAGCCGCCGACCTTCGTTATTTTCGTAAATGACAAAGAACTGATGCATTTCTCCTATGTAAGATACCTGGAAAACCGCATCCGCGAATCCTTCGGATTTAAGGGTACGGCTCTGAAATTCCTGATCCGCGAAAGGAATGGAAAGGAGGAGTAAATGGAACGAGTACTTTGTCTGGTAATGGGTTATGTGTTTGGTCTGTTTCAGACCGGCTATCTCTACAGCAGATCCAAGCATATGGATATCCGTAATTACGGAAGTGGAAACTCCGGCAGCACCAATGTCCTGCGTGTGATGGGCAAAAAGGCCGGACTGATCGTATTCCTGGGTGACGCAGGCAAGATGATCGCTGCATGCCTGATCACAAGAGTATTGTTTCGCAGCCAGCCCGAGCTTCTGTATGTATACCTGCTCTACACCGGCTTTGGCGTGATCCTGGGACATAATTTCCCGTTTTATATGGAATTTAAGGGTGGCAAGGGCATTGCGGCCTCCGCCGGGCTTCTGGCCTCTACAGACTGGCGTGTGATGCTGGTCTGTCTGGTGGTGTTTGTGGCTGCAGTAGCCATTACCCGCTATGTATCCCTGGGATCCATCCTGGTGATGATCTGCTTCTTTATCGGTATGGTGTTTTTCGGTGCCCGTGGGGATTTCGGCATTGGGGCGGCACATCTGACGGAATTCTATGTGCTGGCAGGCCTGATCTCCGCCATGGGGATCTGGCGCCATCACACCAACATCAAACGACTGTTAAGCGGCACGGAAAACAAGCTGGGTGCCAGAAAGGAATAGACCTATGGCAAATGTGAGTATAATCGGTGCAGGAAGCTGGGGCACCGCCCTTGCATTTCTGCTTCACGAGAACGGCCATCAGGTGACGGAATGGTCTGCCTTTGAAAAGGAGGCAGAGAGTCTGCGGACAGAGCACCGCTTAAAGACGCTTCCGGATCTGGTGCTTCCGGACGATATGGAATTTACCTCTGACCTGGAACGTGCCATGAAGGAGAAAGACCTTCTGGTGGTGGCGGTTCCTTCCATCTATGTGCGGGAGACTGCCCGGAAGATGAAGCCTTTCTTAAAAGAAGGACAGCTGGTGGTTAATGTGGCCAAGGGCATTGAGGAGGCAACCCTCATGACACTGACGGATATTCTGGAGGAGGAGCTTCCGGGTGCTGATGTTACTGTTCTTTCCGGACCGAGTCATGCGGAGGAAGTGAGCCGCGGCCTTCCGACTACCTGTGTCGCCGGAGCGAAGACACGGAAAACAGCAGAGAAGATCCAGAACATCTTCATGAGTCCGGTATTCCGCGTGTATATCAGCCCGGATATCCTGGGGATTGAGATTGGCGGGGCGCTGAAAAATGTCATCGCCCTGGCAGCGGGAATCGCAGACGGACTTGGGTATGGTGACAACACCAAGGCAGCCCTCATTACCCGGGGCGTGGCGGAGATCAGCCGGCTTGGCATGGCCATGGGCGGAAAGCTGGAAACCTTTGCCGGTCTTACCGGGATCGGAGACCTGATCGTAACCTGTGCTAGCATGCACAGCCGCAACCGCCGTGCCGGAATCCTGATCGGAAAAGGTTATTCCATGAAGGAGGCCATGGACGAGGTTCAGATGGTGGTAGAGGGCGTCTATTCTGCCAAGGCCGGTCTGGCTCTTGCCAAAAAGTATCAGGTGTCCATGCCGATCATCGAGGCAGTCAATGAAGTACTGTTCGACGGAAAGTCCGCGAAAGAGGCAGTTGCTGATCTGATGCTGCGGGACAAAACAGTAGAAAGCGCAAATTTACCGTGGTAGGAATTTTCAGAACTGAAAATTCCGTATGACTTTGCTTCAACTTCGCTTTAACGCAAGAAAGTTCTTGACAAGCGTTTTTTGGGCTACTATAATTAGTTCAGCTTTAAGGATACGGCTTCCTGAAGGTTCAGGAAGCCTGTTTTCATTTAAGAGGAGGAAACAATTATGAAGAAAAAACTGGTTAGTTTTGGTATGGCAGCTATGATGGCAGCATCCTTAGCAGCATGTGGCGGCAGCAAGCCGGCAGAGACTACCGCAGCAGCAGATAATGCTGAGACCACTGCAGCAGAGGGCGCAGAGACTGAGGCAGCAGCAGAAGGCGGCACATTAAAGGTAGGCATAATCGGACCGTTAACCGGTGCAGGCGCAGCTTATGGTAACGCAGTCGCAAACGGCGCAGAGCTGGCAGCAAAGGAGATCAACGAGGCTGGCGGTATCAACGGCATGATGATCGAGACCAAGGCTGAGGATGATGAGAATGATCCAGAGAAATCCATCAACGCATACAACACCTTAAAAGACTGGGGTATGCAGGTATTAGACGGTCCGACCACTTCCAAACCGTGTATCGCTGTAGGAGCAGAGGCTGAGTCTGATAACATGTTCCTGATCACTCCGTCCGGTTCCGCAGTTGAGTGCGTAGCAACTGACAACGCATTCCGCGTATGCTTCGCAGACCCGGATCAGGGTACCGCTTCCGCTAAGTATATTGGCGAGAACAAGCTGGCTACCAAGATCGCTATCATCTATGACAGCTCTACCGAGTATTCTTCTGGTATTCGTGAGGCATTTGTTGCTGAGGCAGCAAACCAGGGTCTGGAGATCGTAGCTGACGAGGCATTTACCGCAGACAGCAACACCGACTTCTCCGTACAGCTTGACAAGGCAAAAGACGCAGGCGCAGAGCTGGTATTCCTTCCGATCTACTATCAGGAGGCTTCCATCATCTTAAAGCAGGCAAGCGACAAAGAATTCGCACCGGTCTTCTTCGGCTGTGATGGTATGGATGGCATCCTTTCCGTAGAGAACTTTGATACTTCCCTGGCAGAGGGTCTGATGCTCTTAACTCCGTTCTCCACCACTGAGGAGAGCAGTAAGGCATTTACTGAGGCTTATGTAGCAGCTTACGGCATCGAGCCGAACCAGTTTGCTGCAGATTCCTACGATGCGATCTACGCAATCAAGGCAGCTGTTGAGAAGGCAGGCGTTACCGCTGATATGAGCGCTTCCGATATCTGTGACGCATTAAAGCCGGCTATGACCGAGATCTCTATTGATGGCCTGACTGGTTCTGACATGGTTTGGAACGCAAATGGTGAGCCGAACAAGGCACCGAAGGCTGTTAAGATCGTAAACGGCGCATACGAGATGCAGTAATTTTTCTGTGTACACAATGTGTGAACAGCAATGAAACATCCGAAAGGGGATCGTCCAATGGACGGTTCCCTTTTTTCCATGTATGAAGCAATTTTGCACAACGCTGTTCGGAAAAAAGCTTCCTCCGGAGGTGCAGGAGTGTGGCTCTGATTCATTTTGAAAGACATGTCCCCAGTGCACGGACAAATGGTGCGCATTCACGAACTTTTGCTTGAACTTCAAATATGTCTATGCTATAATTCCAGTTATGTTTTATTTCCTATAGAAAAAATAAAGAGGTGGTAGGTACATGAGTTTTCTGTCTTATTTGATTAACGGAATCAGCCTGGGCAGTGTATACGCGATCATTGCACTGGGCTACACCATGGTTTATGGCATCGCGAGAATGCTGAACTTTGCTCATGGTGATATCATTATGGTGGGTGGCTTCGTCATCTTTACCATGGTAAGTACCCTGGGACTCCCGCCAATGGTGGGCGTTCTGGTGGCAGTCATCGCCTGTACGGTGCTTGGTGTTGTGATCGAGCGTGTGGCTTATAAGCCGCTGCGTGGCGCGTCTTCTCTAGCCGTTCTGATCACGGCTATCGGTGTCAGCTATCTGCTGCAGAACGTAGCACTGCTGATCTTTGGCTCCAACGCACGTCAGTTCACATCTGTTGTGAACGTGCCGAGCTTAAAGCTGGCCGGCGGCGCGCTGTCCATTTCCGGTGTTACACTGGTTACGATCATTACCTGTATTGTGATCATGGTGGCCCTGACTACTTTCATCAACAAGACCAGGGTTGGTCAGGCTATGCTGGCTGTATCGGAAGATACCGGCGCGGCAACCCTGATGGGCATTAATGTTAACAGCACCATCGCTATTACCTTCGCGATCGGTTCTGCCCTGGCGGCAATTGCAGGCGCGCTGTTGTGTTCCGCTTATCCGTCCCTGACTCCGTATACCGGTTCCATGCCGGGTATCAAGGCTTTTGTGGCAGCCGTATTCGGCGGCATCGGCTCCATTCCGGGTGCCCTCATCGGCGGCGTACTCCTTGGAGTGATCGAGAACCTTTCCAAGGCATATATTTCTTCCCAGCTTTCTGACGCCATCGTATTCGCAGTGCTGATCGTCGTACTTCTGGTACGTCCGACCGGAATCCTGGGCAAAAAGATTACGGAGAAAGTGTAGGTGAATGGAATGAAGAAGAACAAAGTATTAGTCCAGAACAGCATCACTTACGCCATCGTAATTGCCTGCTGGATCCTGGTTCAGATTCTTGGAGCAACAGGACACATGACCAGCCTGTTAAAGGGACTTTTAGTTCCGCTGTGTATCTATGTGATCCTGGCTGTATCCTTAAACTTAACTGTTGGTATCCTGGGTGAGTTAAGCCTGGGCCATGCCGGTTTCATGTGTGTGGGCGCGTTTACCGGCGCGTTTTTCACCAAGTGCATGGAGAACGCGATCCCATCTGTCGGTATGCGTTTTTTCCTGGCTCTGATCATCGGAGCAGCAGTAGCAGGTGTGTTCGGCATCATCATCGGTATTCCGGTACTGCGCTTAAAAGGTGACTACCTAGCTATCGTTACCCTGGCCTTCGGTGAGATCATCAAGAACCTCATCAATGTTATGTATGTGGGCCTGGATTCCAACGGATTCCATTTTTCCATCAAGGATACCACATCCCTTGGCATGGGCGCGGACGGCGTTGTCATCATCAAGGGTGCACAGGGTATTACCGGTACTCCGAAGGCGGCAACCTTTACGGTGGGTATCATCCTGGTGCTGATCACCCTGTTTATCGTGTTAAACCTGATCAATTCCCGTACCGGACGCGCTATCATGTCCATCCGTGACAACCGCATTGCGGCAGAGTCTGTGGGAATTAATATTACCAAATACAAACTGATGGCATTTGCGATTTCCGCAGCCCTGGCAGGCGTTGCAGGTGTTCTGTATGCCCACAACTTATCCTCCCTGGCGGCAACCCCGAAGAACTTCGGCTATAATATGTCCATTATGATCCTGGTATTCGTGGTACTGGGCGGCCTGGGAAATATCCGCGGTTCCATGATCGCGGCCATCATCCTGACCATGCTTCCGGAGCTTTTACGCGGCCTGAACGATTACCGTATGCTGATCTACGCAGTGGTCCTGATCGTTATGATGATCTTCAATTCCAGCCCGAAGGCAATTGAGATGAGATCTGTCTTCATGGACCGCATCAAGAAGAATAAGAAATCTGCAAAGGAGGCTGCATAATATGGCTATGCTGGAAGTAAAAAATATCGGCATCTCATTCGGCGGCTTAAAGGCAGTTGACAACTTCAGCCTGACCATCGAAAAGGGACAGCTTTACGGCCTCATTGGACCAAACGGCGCAGGTAAGACTACCATTTTCAATCTGCTGACCGGTGTCTACAAGGCAGATCACGGCGCTATTTTCCTGGATGGCAAGGAACTGACCGGAAAGAGCACCATCGAGATCAACCAGGCAGGCATTGCAAGAACCTTTCAGAATATCCGTCTGTTCAAGGACTTAAGTGTTCTGGACAACGTGAAAGTAGGCCTGCATAACCATCATCCGTATTCCACCATTGAGGGTATTTTCCGCCTTCCGCGTTATTATAAAGTAGAGAAGGAAATGAACGCCCGCGCCATGGAGCTGTTAAAGGTCTTTGATCTGGATAAGGAGTGTGATTACAAGGCATCCAACCTGCCTTATGGCAAGCAGAGAAAGCTGGAAATCGCCCGCGCCCTTGCTACGGACCCGAAGCTTCTTCTCCTGGACGAGCCGGCAGCCGGCATGAACCCGAACGAGACCGCAGAGCTGATGGATACCATCCGCTTCGTGCGCGATCACTTCGATATGACTGTGCTTCTGATCGAGCATGATATGAAGCTGGTTTCCGGTATCTGTGAGAAATTGACTGTCTTAAACTTCGGTCAGGTACTGACCCAGGGTGAGACATCGGAAGTACTGAATGATAAGCGTGTTATTACGGCTTATCTTGGAGAGTAGGAGGTTAGAGCAATGGCAATACTTGAGGTAAAAGACCTGGAAGTCTGCTACGGTGTCATCCAGGCAATCAAGGGAATCTCATTTGAGGTAAACCAGGGTGAGATCATTGCCCTGATCGGAGCAAACGGCGCAGGGAAAACCACAACATTGCAGACCATTACCGGTCTGATCCCGTCCAAGGCGGGCACCATTACCTATGAGGGAAAAGATATCACAAAGATTCCGGGTTACAAGCTGGTCGGCATGGGAATTGCCCACGTGCCGGAGGGACGCCGCGTGTTCGCGGAGCTGTCCGTTCTGCAGAACTTAAAGCTGGGCGCTTACACCCGTAATGATAAAAATGAGATGGAAGAGACCCTGAAGGAAATTTATGAGCGTTTCCCACGTCTGGAAGAGCGTAAGAACCAGATGGCTGGTACACTTTCCGGCGGTGAGCAGCAGATGCTGGCTATGGGCCGTGCGCTGATGTCCCATCCGAAGCTGATCGTTATGGATGAGCCGTCCATGGGTCTGTCCCCGCTGTACGTAAACGAGATCTTTGACATCATTCAGAAGATTAATGCAGACGGAGTAACCGTGCTTCTGGTTGAGCAGAACGCAAAGAAAGCTCTTTCCATCGCGAACCGTGCTTATGTTCTGGAGACTGGTAAGATTGCCCTGAGCGGTGACGCAAAAAAACTCATGAACGATGATTCCGTCAAGAAAGCATACCTGAGTGAATAAACGAACAGGGTGTTGCTCACATTGTGCGAAACGCCGGGAAAAGCAAAACAGATGCCGTAATTTGACAAAAAGCGAGAATTTGTTTCAAAACTTTAAAGTGTCTGAAAATAATAGAAAAAGGAGCGAAAAGTCCTAGACTTTTCGCTCCTTTTTGTGGTATTATTTAGGCAAAGTAACCGGGTGTGGGGACCCGTTACGTTAAGACTATATGAAGGAGGGTTTACTATGAAGGGCAATGTAATCGTTGGACAATCCGGAGGGCCGACGGCCGTCATCAATTCCAGTCTTGCAGGTGTGTACCGTACGGCGGTTGACCGCGGAGCGAAAAAGGTATACGGCATGCTGTATGGAATTCAGGGACTTCTGGATGAACAGTATGTGGATCTTTCCAAGTACATCCGGAGTGATCTGGATGTGGAAATACTGAAACGCACACCGTCTGCATTCCTTGGCACCTGCCGCTACAAACTGCCGGACATCCATGAGAATCAGGAAATCTATGTGAAGATTTTTGAAATCTTAAATAAGCTGAATATTGAATGCTTTATTTACATCGGCGGAAATGATTCTATGGACACGATCAAAAAACTGTCCGATTACGCAATCCTGACAGGGCAGTCCCAGAAGTTTGTCGGCGTCCCGAAGACCATAGACAACGACCTGGCCCTGACTGATCATACACCGGGCTACGGCAGCGCTGCCAAATATATTGCGACCTCTACCAAGGAAGTAATCCGGGATGGCATCGGCTTCTCATATAAAAAGCAGCAGGTGATCATCATTGAGATCATGGGCCGCAATGCCGGATGGCTGACCGGCGCGGCTGCATTGTCCCGGGGCGAGGATTGTGACGGACCAGATCTGATCTATCTGCCGGAACTGACCTTTGACATCGAAAAGTTTACTGCGAAAGTACGGAAGCTTCTGGTCAAGAAGGATGTGGTCGTTGTCGCAGTTTCTGAGGGTATCCGCATTCAGGACGGCCGTTATGTCAGCGAGCTGGGAAGTGCTTCGGATTATGTAGACGCATTCGGTCACAAGCAGCTGACCGGAACCGCGAGCTATCTGGCCAACGTAATCCATCGTGATATCGGCTGCAAGACCCGTGCTGTTGAATTTTCCACTTTACAGCGAAGCGCAGCCCATCTGGCATCCCGTGTCGATGTGAATGAGGCCTTCATGGTAGGCGGTGCCGCTGTCAAGGCAGCGGATGAGGGCGATTCCGGCAAGATGGTGGTCATTGACCGTGTATCCGATGACCCGTACCAGTGCGCGACCGGCATTTACGATGTTCACAAGATCGCAAACGGAGAGAAGATGGTGCCGAGAGAGTGGATTACCAAGGACGGCACCTATGTGACCGAGGAGTTTATCGATTATGTGAGACCACTGATCCAGGGTGATTCTCCGTCTGTCATGGTAGACGGTATTCCGCGCCACCTTTATATGGGAAAAAAATAAAATAGAATGAAGCAGGGACACTCCCGCATATATTGTTAACAGCAGCAAGAAGCAAAGTCTGTTATTGGCAGGGGGAGTGTCCATATGGAGCAGTACAGCGTATACCGGGATATTCAGGCAAGGACCGGAGGCGAAATTTATCTGGGAGTGGTAGGGCCGGTGCGGACCGGAAAGTCCACATTTATCAAACGGTTTATGGAGCAGATGGTACTGCCCGGTATCACCGATGAGCATCAGAAGAACCGGACCCGGGATGAACTGCCACAGAGCGCGGCAGGAAAGACCATCATGACCACGGAGCCCAAATTTGTTCCCAAGGAAGCGGCCCGCATTGATCTGGGAGAAGATACCGCGGTGAAGGTGCGGCTGGTGGACTGTGTGGGATTTATGACCGAAGGGGCCAGCGGACACATGGAGAATGAGAAGGAACGCCTGGTGAAGACACCCTGGTTTGAAGAAAGCATTCCCTTTACCATGGCGGCGGAGATTGGTACCAGAAAGGTGATCCGTGACCATTCCACGATCGGCCTTGTAATCACCACGGATGGCTCCTTTGGGGAACTGGAACGGCAGGCCTACATAAAACCGGAGGAAACGGCAGTCCGGGAGCTTCAGGAGATTGGAAAACCGTTTCTGGTGCTTTTAAACTCCAGCCGCCCGTATTCAGAGGAGACCAGGAATCTGGCCCGGGAACTGGAAACGAAATATGGGGTTTGTGTCATGCCGGTGAATTGTGAACAGCTAAAAACCGGGGATATTTACCAGATTTTAAAGCAGGTGCTGTTCGAATTTCCGGTGACGGAAGTAGACTTTCAGATCCCGAAGTGGCTGGAGATTCTTCCGGCGTCCCACTGGCTCAAACAGCAGGCCGTAAAAGCGGCACGCAATGCCATGAGCCACATCCGCCGGATGAAGGATCTTAAAGATTCCTGGAAGGACGAGGAAGCAGAGGCGGTAAGCAGCATGGAAACTGGCCGGATGAACCTGTCAGATGGAAAAGTCATGGTACGCATGCTGTTTGAGGACGGCTATTATTACCAGATTTTAAGTGATTTTTCCGGGCTTTCCATTGCGGATGAATACCAGCTGATGCAGCAGTTGAAGGATCTGGCGGCAAAAAAGTCCGAGTATGACAAGATTCAGAACGCGGTAGAGCAGGTAAGGGCCAGAGGCTACGGCGTAGTGACACCGGAGCGGTCGGAGATTGTTTTGGATGAGCCGGTGGTGATCCGCCACGGAAACCGCTATGGGGTCAAGATGAAGGCGGAAGCGCCGTCTATCAACCTGATCCGGGCCCAGATCCAGACAGAAATCGCACCCATTGTGGGGAGCGAGCAGCAGGCCCAGGATTTGATCTCCTATATGAAGGACAACGCAAACCGGGAAGAAAATGGAATCTGGGAGACGAATATTTTCGGAAAATCCATAGAACAAATTGTGGAAGATGGGATTCAGGCCAAAGTAAACCAGATGACAGAGGAGTGCCAGGCAAAGCTTCAGGACGCGCTCCAGAAGATCATCAACGACAGCAATGGTGGCCTGATCTGCATCATTATTTAAAATGTGTACCCTCGGACCCCGAGAGCACATACCTACAAAAGGAGGGTGCCATATGAGATTGGTTTTCAGCGGAGCGGCTCATGAGGTAACAGGAAGCTGCCATTATCTGGAAGTCGGGACCAGCAAGTTTCTGGTAGACTGTGGCATGGAGCAGGGTGTCAACATTTACGAGAATGTGGATCCGCCGGTGCCGTGGTCAGACATTCAGTTTGTGCTTGTGACACATTCACACATTGATCATGTGGGCATGCTGCCCTACATTTACGCGAGAGGTTTTAAGGGGCGTGTGATTGCAACTAATGCTACCTGTGACCTCTGCAACATCATGTTAAAGGATTCCGCGCACATCCAGGAGATGGACGCGGAATGGAAAAACAGGAAAGCAAGGCGTGCCGGACGACCGGAAGTACCGCCGTTATACGAGATGAACGACGCGCTGGGCGTACTGGAGCATTTTGAAGGGTATAACTACGACGAGATCGTGGAAGTAAACGATGAGGTTTCCATCCGGTTTACGGATATCGGCCATCTGCTTGGATCAGCCTCCATCGAAATCTGGATGAAGGAAGATGGTGTGGAGAAGAAAATCGTCTTTTCCGGTGATATCGGTAACTTCAATAAGCCGCTGATCCGGGATCCGATCTACACCAAAGAGGCAGACTACGCAGTCATGGAGTCTACTTATGGAGACCGGTTCCATCAGAAGGGTAAGGATCATATTTCCGAGCTGGTCCGGATCGTGCAGGAAACTCTGGACCGGGGCGGCAATGTAGTCATTCCGGCCTTTGCGGTAGGACGTACCCAGGAGCTTCTTTACTACTTCCGCCAGATCAAATCCCAGCATCTGATTCACGGCCATGATAATTTTGAGGTTTATGTGGATAGTCCGCTGGCGGTAGAGGCCACACATGTCTTTAAGGAAAATCAGGCAGAATGCTATGATGAGGAAACCAGGGAACTAGTAGAGGAGGGAATCAACCCGATCTCCTTCCCGGGTCTGAGGCTTTCCGTAACCAGCGACGAATCCATCAATATCAACTTTGATACGAAGCCAAAGGTAATCATTTCCGCGTCCGGCATGTGTGACGCGGGTCGTATCCGCCACCATTTAAAGCATAATCTGTGGCGGAAGGAGTGTACGGTGATTTTTGCCGGATATCAGGCAGTTGGAACCATTGGCCGCGCGCTGGTTGATGGAGCAAAAGAAGTGAAGCTCTTTGGTGAGAGCATAGATGTAGAAGCCCATATTGAGGTGCTTCATGACATCAGCGGTCATGCAGACCAGAATGGTCTTCTGACTTGGGCACTGGCTTTTGAAAAGAAGCCGCAGCAGTTCTTCGTGGTACATGGCAACGATGATGTCTGCGACCGCTTTGCGGAACTTTTAACAGAAAAGACCGGTGTGGCGGCAAAAGCACCCTATTCCGGCGCGGAGTTTGATCTCATCAAGGGAGTCTGGGTACGCGAGACTGCAGGAATTCCGATTCCGGCAAAGAGTGCTCCGGCGAAGAAGGCCAGTGGTGTCTTTGCACGGCTTCTGGTAGCAGGCGAGCGCCTGATGGGTGTCATCCGCAGAAACGAGGGCGGAGCCAACAAGGATCTGGCGAAATTTGCCGATCAGATCAATGCATTATGCGATAAATGGGACAGATAGGAGAATAGCAGATTATGTCAAAAGTACAGATTTACACCGATGGTTCAGCAAGAGGCAATCCGGATGGACCGGGAGGATACGGCGCAGTCCTGCATTTTACGGACAGCAAGGGACAGCTTCACGAAAAGGAGCTGTCTGCCGGATACAAAAAAACCACCAATAACCGGATGGAGCTGATGGCGGCCATCGTAGCGTTAGAGGCTTTAAACCGCCCCTGCGAGGTAGATTTGTACTCGGATTCCAAATACTTGACCGATGCCTTCAACCAGCACTGGATCGACAACTGGGTGAAAAATAACTGGAAGCGCGGTAAGAGCGGTCCGGTGAAAAATATTGACCTGTGGGAGCGTCTTTTGAAAGCAAAGGCCGCCCACCGGGTGAATTTCATCTGGGTAAAGGGCCATGCCGGCCATCCGCAGAATGAGCGGTGCGACCAGCTGGCCACCACGGCGGCAGATGGAAACAACCTTCTTACAGATGACGGCGTGGATGCCTGACCCGCGAATCGAATCTTATTAGCTGCAGAAACTGTTAAGGCTTTCTTACGATTATTTACTTCTTTTGAACTTATATTTTCATTTAGTCCTGTTTATGTTATGGTATGTTCAGTGAATCGGAATACGATCGGAACAATATCAGAATAGGCAGGACTGATTGATTTATGAAGCTAAAAGGAATCTGGGTAGCCATTGCAGTGATCTGTGTGGCAGGAATCGGAATTACAGATTATTCCGCACGACATCTGGCGGCTGGTGAGACACAGTATGTTTCGGAAGAGACTGTGGAAAAAAATGTATCCGGACAGGCTGCCGTGGTATCTGCGGTGACGGAAGCCGGGATGGCAGAGGCAACGAAAGCTGACGAAGGAGCCGGATCAGAGCAAGCCGCCGGGGCCGCTGGGAGTGACGGGATAAAGGAAACCGCCGGAGATGCTGGGGCAGCCGGAGTGCTTCAGAAAGCAGCAGGCGGAGAAGAAGCGGCGGGAGCATATGCGCTTTCGGAGCAGAGAATAGCCGCCGATTCCGGAGCAGAGCCGTTATTGGACAGCTCTGGAATTTTGGTTCAGGACGATATGCCGGAGAATAATGCAGATGCGCCAGGCGGAGCCAGAATCACCGCGGAAAAAGAAGAGACGCAGTCTGGAACAAAGACAGGCATTCTGGCACAGCTTGCCGAACTGGACGCCCAGGCGGAGGAACGCCGGAGTGCATCCGTCGACAACAGTGCCAACGCCATGAAGGCTGTGGCGGAGTCAGAACGGAAAATCTGGGAAAACAAGCTGCAGAGCATTCTGGAGATTTTGGAGCAGCAGCTATCCGGAGATGAAAAGACCGCGTTTTTCACAGAGCAGCGCAGCTGGGTCCGTGACCGGGAGAGTACGGCAGTGGCCAATTCCAAAAAACAGAGCGGAAGCATGCTGGAGGAACTGGAATACATCCGTTCCCTGCGGGATCTCACAAGAGAGCGGGTTTACGCGCTGGCTGAGCAGTATGAAAGCATTTTGGATGAAACAGAATAGAAAACAAAAAATCGGAAGCAGGCGGAAACGAAAATTGGTTTTCTGCCTGCTTTTTCCATTGGCAGAGTCTGTTAAGAACCTGACGTAGGGACTTGATAATTATGGGTTCCTATGGTAAGATACAAAGATGAATTGATTTTATTTCTGAACATAAGGAGGAAGTTATTATGGCAGCAATCGCAACAAGTCTGATTGGATATACCGTAAAAGCCGTTATTTTTGCAGCACTCGCATACGCGGGAATTATCTGTGGCAAGAAGTTCAGAGACAAGAAAGACGCAGAGCGCGCATAAGACGCGGTTCTGCAAAATCCAGCCGCTGCCTGCATATTGTGTGGACAGCGGTGATAATACGGAGGAAGTAGTAAAGTGAAGAAGTATGGAGTAAACGAACTGAGAAGAATGTTCCTGGAATTCTTTGAGAGCAAGGGACATCTGGCAATGAAGAGCTTTTCCCTGGTGCCGCATAACGACAACAGCCTGCTCCTCATCAACTCCGGTATGGCACCGTTAAAGCCTTATTTCACCGGACAGGAGATCCCGCCGAGAAGACGTGTGACCACCTGCCAGAAGTGTATTCGTACCGGTGATATCGAGAACATCGGTAAGACCGCCCGTCACGGCACCTTCTTTGAGATGCTGGGCAACTTCTCTTTCGGTGATTATTTTAAGGATGAGGCAATCCACTGGTCCTGGGAGTTCTTAACCGAGGTTGTAGGACTGGAGAAAGACCGTCTGTATCCATCTGTTTACTTAGATGATGATGAAGCATTCAACATCTGGAATAAGGAAATTGGTGTTCCAGCGGAGAAAATCTTCCGCTTCGGCAAAGAGGACAACTTCTGGGAGCATGGCGCAGGTCCGTGCGGTCCATGTTCCGAGATCTACTATGACCGCGGTGAGAAGTACGGCTGCGGCAAGCCGGGCTGTACCGTTGGCTGTGAATGCGACCGTTACATCGAGGTATGGAACAACGTATTCACCCAGTTCGAGAACGATGGCCATGGCAATTACACGGAGTTAAAACAGAAGAACATCGATACCGGTATGGGTCTGGAACGTTTAGCTGTTGTAGTCCAGGATGTGGATTCCCTGTTTACCGTAGATACCAACAAGGCACTTCTGGATGAGGTCTGTGCCATGGCACACACTGAGTACCAGGTGGATCACAAGAAGGATGTTTCCCTGCGTATCATTGCTGATCATGTAAAGTCCTGTACCTTCATGATCTCCGATGGCATCATGCCGTCCAACGAGGGCCGCGGTTATGTTTTGCGCCGTCTGATCCGCCGTGCCGCACGTCATGGACGTCTGCTTGGCATTGAGGGCAGATTCATGCCGGAGCTCTCCAAGACAGTTATCGAGCTTTCCAAGGACGGATATCCGGAGCTGGAAGAGAAGAAGGCTATGATCTTAAAGGTTCTTGCGGAAGAGGAAGAGAAGTTCAACAAGACCATCGACCAGGGTCTTGCGATTCTTGCAGACATGGAGAGCGAGATGTCCGCAAAGAACGAGACTGTACTTTCTGGCGAGAATGCCTTCAAGCTGTACGATACCTACGGATTCCCGTTAGATTTAACCATCGAGATCCTGGAAGAGAAGAACCTGACCGTAGACGAGGAAGGCTTTCAGGCAGCTATGAAAGAGCAGCGTGAGAAGGCAAGAAAAGCACGTAAGACAACCAACTACATGGGTGCGGATGTAACCGTATACCAGTCCATCCCGGCTGAGATTACTTCCAAATTCGTTGGTTATGACAGACTGGAGCATGAGTCAAAGATCACGGTTCTGACTACCGATACTGAGATTGTAGAAGCTCTGACTGACGGCCAGCGCGGAACCATCGTTGTAGAGGAGACCCCATTCTACGGAACCATGGGCGGCCAGTGCGGAGATACAGGTGTCATCACCGGCACAAACAACGGTGTCTTTGTTGTAGAGGATACCATTCACTTACAGGGCGGCAAGATTGGCCATGTAGGACATATGACCAGCGGCATGCTGGCAGCAGGCGAGACAGTTACCTTAAAGGTAGATGAGGCATCCCGCCGTTCCACTGAGAAGAACCACAGCGCAACCCATCTGCTTCAGAAGGCACTGCGCAGCGTCCTCGGTGACCATGTAGAGCAGGCTGGTTCCCTGGTAACTCCGGACAGACTCCGTTTCGACTTTACCCATTTCTCCGCTATGACTCCGGAGGAGATCAAAAAGGTTGAGGAGCTGGTAAACCAGAAGATTCAGGAGAATCTGGATGTTGTAACACAGGAGATGAGTCTGGATGAAGCGAAGAAGACCGGCGCTATGGCGCTGTTTGGCGAAAAGTATGGTGAGAAGGTCCGTGTGGTTAAGATGGGCGATTTCTCTACCGAGCTTTGCGGCGGTACTCATGTCGCTAACACTGGCGCGGTTCATGCATTCAAGATTCTTTCTGAGGCAGGCATCGCAGCAGGTGTCCGCAGAATCGAGGCACTGACCGGCGACGGCCTTATGCGTTACTATGAGAATCTGGAGCAGGAGCTGGAGGATGCAGCAAAAGCAGCAAAGACCACTCCGGCAGACTTAAAGACCAAGATTGAATCCATGCTGGAGGAAATCAAGGCTCTGCACGCTGAGAACGACAAGTTAAAGAGCAAGCTGGCAAACGAGTCCCTTGGAGACGTTATGGACCAGGTTCGTGACGTGAAGGGCGTGAAGGTTCTGGCTGCGAAAGTAGCAGACGTAGACATGAACGGCCTGAGAGGTCTGGGCGACCAGTTAAAGGATAAGCTTGGCGAAGGCGTGATCGTTCTGGCCTCCGTTCAGGGCGACAAGGTCAACCTGATGGTAACCGCAACCGATGAGGCTCAGAAGAAGGGCGCTCATGCGGGCAACCTGGTCAAAGCAATTGCCGGCCTGGTTGGCGGCGGCGGCGGCGGTCGTCCGAACATGGCACAGGCAGGCGGTAAGAACCCGGCCGGTGTCGATGCAGCTCTGGAGAAAGCATACGAGACTGCAGCAGAGCAGATTCAGTAAAAACAAAAAAATACGAAAATCCGCAAAAAATCTTAAAAAAACAGTTGACGAATAGAGATTTTATGCTATAATCATACCAGTGCTATAAAATACCCAAACAGTTGTATTATGCACAAGTACACAACTGGAGGGAGGTTAGGTGTGAGCTATGTCAAACGTTATCGTTAAAGAGAACGAAAGTCTGGACAGCGCATTACGCAGATTTAAAAGAAACTGCGCAAAGGCTGGTATTCAGCAGGAGATTCGTAAGAGAGAGCATTACGAGAAACCAAGCGTAAGACGTAAGAAAAAGTCTGAAGCTGCAAGAAAACGCAAATTTAATTAAGTATTTCTGCAATCCCTGGTCTATGACCAGGGATTTTTTCGTATATTTTTATGTAAAAGGAAACGGGAGCGGTGTCATGCTGGAACACGCGAAACAGTCCGCGACGGAACAGTTAAAGCTTCCGGGCGATGTGATGCTGGGGGAAATTCTGTTATCCTTTTCCGGGAGATACTGTGTGACGGTAGAAAATTACCGGGGAATCCTGCTGTTTGAGGAGAACTGCATCCGGCTTCAGGGGAAAAACTGCAGGCTGCAGATCTGCGGACGCAGACTAAACATCGTGTACTATGACCGCGATTCCATGAAAATCTACGGACAGATTCAGAGCATGGAGTTTTGCTGAGGATCGACGGACAGGAATTTCCTGAATTAAAAATTTGGTATGATGCAGTGGAAACAACGGCGAATTTCGGATGGGCGATGCGTGGAAGCATGAAAAAGAAAACTGAAAGGCGGGAGACAGAGCATGCGGTGGCTGAAACAGCGTTACGCCGGATATGTGAGAGTACGGCTGACCGGCCGCTCGCCGGAACGCTTTTTTAACCTGTGCCGGGGCAGTGGGATTATGTTGTGGAATCTGTCCTGTGGAAACAAGGAGTATTGGTTTTCTATGATGCTGCCTGATTTTTACCGGATCCGTCCCTTTGTGAGGAAAGCAGGAGTGAAGGTCCGTGTGCAAGAAAAGCTGGGGCTGCCCTTTTTTTTATACCGGAACCGGAAACGAAAGCTGTTTGCCGCGGGGATGGCATCTTTTTTTCTGCTTTTGTTTGTTCTTTCCCGGTTTATCTGGAATATCAGCTTCTGCGGGAATCTGTATTTTACGGATGATACGCTGATGAGACAGCTCCGGGAGATTGGAATCTTATATGGAATGCCGAAATCCGGTGTGGATTGTGACCGGATTGAGGAGGAACTCAGGAGCCGCTGCCCCCGGATTGTATGGGTGTCCGCCCATGTTTCCGGGACCCGGCTGCAGATCCGGGTGCGGGAAAATGAGACAGCGGGTGGCATTCCTCTTCGGGAGGAAACACCACGGAATCTGGTGGCGGAAACGGCTGGAACGGTGGTATCTATTCTGGTGCGGGCTGGAAAAGCGGCAGTACAGCCGGGAGATGAGGTGGAAAAGGGGCAGGTTCTGGTAGAAGGGATGGTGCCGGTCACCGATGATTCCGGGGAGGTGGTCCGGACACTGTTTGTGCGGGCAGATGCAGATATCCGTCTGCGGACAACAAAGACTTACCGGGAGCAGGTTTCGCGATTCCAGAGAGTGCGCAGCTATACCGGAAAGAAACGGCAGGGCGTTCGCCTGCGGATTGGAAGTATGGACATTCTGGCAATGCTTCCGTTAACCGGAAAACAAAACTGGGAACTGACTGGAGTTTCCAGGCAGACAGTGTTGTTTGAGGATTTCTTTCTTCCGGTCTGGACGGAAATGATTACGGCCAGGGAGTATGAGAATGTAGAACGGAAGCGCACGAAAACAGAGTTAAATACCCTGACAAAAGCGGTTCATGAAAGAAAATTGCAAAAATTAACCGAAAAAGGGGTACAAATAATCGAAAATGATGTTAAAATATTAGATAACAGTACCGGCTGGACGATTTGCGGAAGCATGATCGTGGAGGAGAGTGCCGGAATCGGCCAAAAGCTAGAATCGTTCACAGGTAGAAATTTTCTGAACTGAAAATTTCGTATGATATAGTAAGGAGTAAACAATATAGAATGAGTGTAATTGAGACAATAATTGATATCCCGGCAGAGCATGAGAAAAATGTATGCGGACAATTTGACAGCTACTTAAAGAAAATCGAGCGGACACTGCACGTGACCATCGTGGCAAGAGACGGTGCCATTAAGCTGATCGGGCCGGAACTGATGATCCGCCGTGCCAAGAGCGTGTTTAACAATCTGGTGGAGCTGTCAAAACGCGGCAACGCCATCACCGAGCAGAATGTGGACTATGCGCTGTCCTTATGCTTTACTGAGTCAGACGATGCGATCCTTGAGATTGACAAAGATATCATCTGCCGTACCATCAACGGAAAACCGGTGAAGCCGAAAACCGTAGGACAGAAGCAGTATGTAGATACCATCCGAAAGAAGATGATCGTCTTCGGCATCGGACCGGCCGGAACCGGCAAGACGTATCTGGCTATGGCCATGGCGATTTCCGCATTCAAGAACGGCGATGTGAACCGCATCATTTTAACCCGTCCGGCTATTGAGGCGGGAGAGAAACTGGGCTTTCTGCCGGGTGACCTGCAGAGCAAGATCGACCCGTACCTGCGTCCGCTCTATGACGCCCTGTATCAGATCATGGGGGCGGAAAGTTTCCTGCACAATCAGGAAAAGGGGCTGATTGAGGTGGCACCGCTTGCGTATATGCGCGGACGTACCCTGGATAACGCCTATATCATTCTGGATGAGGCACAGAATACCACGCCGGCTCAGATGAAGATGTTTCTGACCCGTATTGGATTTGGCTCCAAGGTCATCATCACCGGTGATAAGACCCAGAAGGACCTGCCGGGCGGTGCGGTATCCGGCCTGGATGTGGCTATGAGAGTGCTTGGAAAGATTGATGATATCGGCTTTTGCAACCTGACCAGCAATGATGTGGTACGTCATCCGCTGGTTCAGAAGATCGTGCAGGCGTATGATGACTACGAGAAAAAGAATCCGGCCAAACAGCCGGCGAAGGAAAAAACGCACAGATTAAAAGAGTTCAGATATCACAGATAACGGAAACGATAAGACCATAACGATGCCGGGCCGAAAAAATATTGTCTGGCAGAAAGGCGGAATACACTATGACGATTAACATTGAATATGAGACAGACAAGCCTTTGGATGTGGACTATGAAAAGGTCGCAAACGACATCATCCCGGCAGCGCTGGACTATGAGAAATGTCCTTATGAGGCAGAGGTGAACCTGATCCTCACCGACAATGACGCGATTCAGGAAATCAACCGGGATTACCGCCAGATCGACCGTCCGACGGATGTGCTTTCCTTCCCAATGATTGACTTTGAGAAGGAATCCGATTTCAGCCATGTGGAGGAAGCAGTAGAGGATTATTTCAATCCGGAGACCGGAGAACTGATTCTGGGAGATATCATTGTTTCTGTGGAGAAGGTCATTGAGCAGGCAGAAAAGTATGGCCATTCCAGGGAACGGGAGCTGGCCTTCCTGATTGCCCACAGCATGCTGCATCTGTGCGGCTATGACCATATGGAGGACGCGGAACGCGAGGTAATGGAAACCCGACAGAGAGAGATACTGGCAGGAGAGGGCTATCATAGATGAGAAAAAACAAGGGGAAGAAATATGCGTTTGGGATAATGGCAGCATGGTGTCTTGCAGTGGGGGCTGCGGCACTGACCGGCTGCGGAGCAAAAGAAGCAGACAATAAGATTACGGTAGAATCGGCATCGGAAGCGCCGGAGACAAAGCCGATTGAGATTGAAACCGAGGCGCCGGAGACTGAAGCACCGGAGACAGAGGCTGCAGACCCGGATGAGCAGGAGCCAAGAGTGGAGAAAGACGGCATGATCCGCAGCTATCTCACGGGAGAGATGGTGCCGGTCTCCCAGGGCAACCGCCGTCCGTTGGCCATTATGATGAGCAACGACAAGGCTGCTCTGCCGCAGTACGGCATCAACCGGGCCGGAGTGGTTTATGAGGCACCGGTTGAGGCTACCATGAACCGCTATCTGGCGGTCATGGAGGATTACGATGACTTAACCCGCATTGGCTCCGTGCGCAGCTGCCGTACTTACTATGTGTATTTTGCCCGGGAGTTTGACGCCATCTATGCGCATTTCGGACAGAGTACATTTGCAAAGCCATATCTGAAGTTTGTTGATAACATCAACGGTATTGAGGGAGAGGGAAGCACCGCCTATTTCCGCTCCAAGGATAAAAAATCTCCGCACAACGCCTATGCAAGCTTTGGGGGCATTCAGCGCGCGATTGAGAAACTTGGCTACAGCCAGGAGTATGACGCGGACTATGACGGGCATTTCAAGTTTGCGAAGGAAGGCACCCAGGCGGTTATGCACGGGGCGGATGTGCGTGAGGCTTACAAGGTAACACCAGGTTACAAACTGAACAATCCGTGGTTTGAGTATCATGAGGATGATGGACTGTATTACCGTTTCCAGTACGGCGGACCGCATATGGGAAACGAGGGACAGATTGCGGTGAAGAACATCATCATTCAGTACTGTCCGGCGGCTTACTATGCGTCCACAGAGTACCGGAACATTAACGTACAGGCAGACACCTGGGGCTATTACATTTCCAATGGCCAGGTGGAGGATATCACCTGTGAGAAGGACGGAGAATTTGGCGTAACGCACTACTACGATGCGTCCGGTAACGAAATCACCTTAAATCCGGGGAAGACCTGGATCTGCATCTGCACCACCAACGATATGCAGCCGGCGAAAATTGAAGGAAAGTAAATAGCAGGCCCTGCTATGCGGCTGTGAAGACGGCAGTGATATCAAAACTGGATAAATTAAAAAAATAAGCAGATACTATACCTGGAGGGACTTTCCATGAAAAAGTATAGGATCTGTTTATTTTTGTTTCTGGGAGTCAGCCTGGTCTGTTTTCTGATCGGCTTTTTTGTGCAGCGGAGCAGGGAAAACAGCGGAGCCATGGGAACATCGGAAACCGCAATCGAGAGTGAGGCGGCACCGGAGACAGTGACAGAAGACCAGATGGCATCGAACAAGGATCATGTGCAGGCTGTAACAGAAGGGGGAGAAACGTATTATCTGGTAGCAGAAGATGGTGTACTTCTGGTGTTTTTAAAGGACCGGAAAACCATCTGCCTGTATACTCATGTGCCTCTGATGGATTTTCCACTGGCCGAGCGGACAAAACTGCGGGAAGGAATCTGGTTTTCTTCCATGGCGGAGGTGTTTAATTACCTGGAATCCTACACAAGCTGATCAGGCAGGAAATACAGGACTTATACAGGTTTTGTGCAGGATGTAAATTGTGCTTGAAAAGAAAAGGTAAACTGGATAAAATAGAATCCAAATGACTGAGGAAAATTACGGAGGAGAAACGTGAAGAAAAAAGTACTGATCATCGGAGGCGGGGCTTCCGGCCTGATGGCAGCCATCATGGCGGCCCGGGAAGGCGCAGAGGTGACTATTTTAGAGCATATGGACCGGGTGGGAAAGAAGATTTTATCCACGGGAAACGGACGGTGCAATATGACCAATCTGTCTTTGCGGCCAGAGCATTACCGGAGCAGCCAGAAGCTGTTTCCTATGAAGGTGCTGGACCGTTTTTCTGTCTGGGATACGCTGAACTTTTTTGACAGTATCGGCATTGTGACCAAGAACCGGAATGGCTATATTTACCCGAATTCGGACCAGGCGGCTTCCGTGCTGGACGCTCTGCGCTTTGAGACAGAGCATCTGGGTGTTCAGACGGTGCTTTCCTGCCACATCAAAAAGGCATGGAAGATGAAAAATGGCATGTTTACTGTAGAGAGTGACCAGGGCACGTTTAAAGTGGACAGCCTCATTCTGGCGGCTGGTTCCAAGGCAGCTCCGGTGTCCGGTTCCGACGGCAGCGGCTATGACCTGGCAAAATCCTTCGGGCATACCATCATCAAGCCGCTTCCGGCATTAGTACAGTTAAAATGCAAGGGGACGTTCTTTAAACAGCTGGCCGGCGTGCGCTGTGAGGCAGTGGTGCGGCTGATGAGTGACGGAAAAACTCTGGCAGCCGATGAAGGAGAGGTACAGTTGACGGATTATGGCATCTCTGGAATCCCCACCTTTCAGGTGAGCCGTTATGCGGCCTGTGCCCTGGATGAGGGAAGGCAGGTCAGCGCAGTGCTGGATTTCTTCCCCTCCAAAAGCATGGAGGATACCAGAAGCATGTTAAAACAGAGAAAGGCGGCACTGGGTTACCGGCCGTCCGGAGAGTTTTTAAATGGAGTTTTGAATAAGAAGCTGGCTGCGGTATTGTTAAAACAGGCGGGAATTCCAATGAACCTGACCTGTGACCGGTTAAAGGACGCTCAGCTGGATACATTGACCATGCAGCTGAAAAAATTTGAAGTGCCGGTCACTTCTACAAACAGCTTTGAGCAGGCCCAGGTCTGCTGTGGCGGAGTAGATACCAGGGATATTCGCCCGGATACTCTGGAATCCAAACTGGTGAAGGGGTTGTTCCTGGTGGGAGAGCTGACGGATGTAGATGGCATCTGCGGCGGCTATAACCTTCAGTGGGCCTGGAGTACTGGAGCTGTGGCTGGAAGAACGGCAGGGAGAAACTAAATTATGATACGATTAACACAGATCAAGCTTCCGGCAGATCACACGCCGGAGGCACTTACGAAAAAGGCGGCAAAGCTTTTGCGGGTTTCGCCGGAAGAAATAAAAGAGCTTTACATTCGGAAACGTTCTCTGGATGCAAGAAAGAAACCGGAGCTTTTTTACAGCTATACCATTGATGTTTCGGTGAAAAAAGAAGCTGAAATTTTACATAAAGTGAAAAGTCCCCAGGTAAATCTCTGTAAGGAAACGCGCTATCAGTTCCCGGAAGCGGGAGAGGAGCGTATGGGGGAACGCCCGGTCATCATTGGAACCGGCCCGGCGGGACTGTTTTGCGGACTGATGCTGGCGCGGCACGGCTATCGGCCCATTCTTTTAGAGCGGGGAAGTTCTGTGGAGGAACGTCAGAAAAAGGTAAATGCCTTCTGGCAGGGCGGTCCGCTGGATGTCCAGACCAATGTACAGTTTGGCGAGGGCGGAGCGGGCACATTTTCTGATGGAAAGCTGAATACCCTGGTGAAGGACCCCGTGGGGCGCGGAAAGCTGGTCCTGGAGCTTTTTATGGAGTTTGGCGCGGATCCTTCTATCTTATATGATCACAAACCTCATATCGGCACGGATGTACTGGCTGAGGTGGTAAAACATATGCGGGAGGAAATCAATCGTCTTGGCGGAAACGTGCGGTTTGATACTCAGGTGACAGATCTTCTGACAGAGGGCAGCCGGGTATGCGGTGTAAAAGTTTCGTTTGCAGACCCGCAGACAGGCAATCCGTTGGAAGAAGAAATCAAAAGCAGTGTGGTGGTGCTGGCCATTGGACACAGTGCGAGAGATACCTTTTCCATGCTGTTAGATCGTCAGATACCTATGGAACAGAAGGCGTTTGCGGTGGGACTGCGTATCCAGCATCCACAGAAGATGATCAATCTTTCCCAGTATGGACGGGAGGATGCCGGCACTCTTGGCGCAGCAAACTACAAGCTGACCAGACAGACAAAAAGCGGACGCGGCGTGTATAGCTTCTGTATGTGCCCGGGCGGCTATGTGGTGAACGCTTCTTCAGAAGAGGGGCGTCTGGCTGTAAATGGCATGAGTTATCATGACCGGGCCGGAGAGAACGCCAACAGCGCTCTGATCGTTACGGTCACGCCGGAGGATTTCCCGGAGAGCGGGCCTTTAAGCGGTGTGGCCTTCCAGCGAAAACTGGAGGAAGCAGCGTACCGGGCTGCGGGCGGAAAGATTCCAGTACAGCTTTACGGAGATTTTTGCAAGAATGCCATTAGTACAAAGCTGGGGGATGTGGTACCGCAGATGCGGGGCGGGTGGGCCTTTGGCGATGTCCGTTCCATTATGCCGGAGCCGCTGAATCTGGCACTGATTGAGGCCATGGAAGGATTCGGACACATGATTCACGGCTTTGACCGTCCGGATGCCGTCTTTGCAGGCATTGAGAGCCGGACATCTTCTCCGGTGCGTATCTGGCGAGATGAGCAGTTTGAGAGCGAGGTGCGGGGACTTTACCCTTGCGGAGAGGGCGCCGGCTATGCGGGAGGCATTACTTCCGCGGCCATGGATGGCGTGAAGGTGGCCGAGGCCATCGCAAGGCGTTACAGCCCGTGCAGGAATGATAAATAAAAGTACGCGGATGCAGCTTCGTGTGGCGGCATTCCGATAAGGAGCAGAATATGAACAGTTTCAGAGATAAACTGAAAGACAAAAAGCGGATCGTCATCAAGATCGGTTCTTCCTCCCTGACCCATGAAAAGACCGGAGAACTGAACCTTTTTAAGATTGAAAAACTGATTCGCGTGATCTGTGATCTGAAGGGAGAAGGAAAGGACGTAGTTCTGGTTTCTTCCGGTGCGATCGCAGCAGGAAGGCAGGCTCTGGGCGGCCAGAAACGTCCTCAGACCATTTCAGAAAAACAGGCTTACGCGGCGGTTGGTCAGGCACGCCTGATGATGGTGTACCAGCGTATCTTTTCTGAGTACAACCATATTGCGGCGCAGGTACTTCTGACGAAGGATACCATGACCAACGAAAATTCCAGGATGAATGCCCAGAATACCTTTGAGGAGCTTTTGCAGCTTGGGGCAGTACCGGTTGTCAATGAGAACGATACGGTTTCCACCCATGAGATCCAGTTCGGTGATAACGACCGGCTTTCTGCCATTGTGGCGGCCCTCATCGGCGCGGATCTTCTGATCCTCATGTCTGATATTGACGGGCTGTATTCCAAGGATCCACATAAGAATCCGGACGCGAGGTTTATCGGTCTGGTGGAAGAAATCACACCGGAGCTTATCGGTATGGGCGGCGGCTCCGGCAGTGATGTGGGGACCGGAGGCATGGCGGCCAAGCTGGCAGCAGCCCGGATTGCCACCGACAGCGGATCCGACATGATCATCTGTAACGCGGATGATGTGAATGTGATTCACGAACTGGTAAACGGGGAAGAGAAGGGAACCCTGTTTCTGGCGCATCCCAACCGGGATTTTGATTTGATGGATTACATTAATACGAAATATGAAATCTAAAAAGAGCAAAGGAGAATGAATATGGATCAGAGCAGTATCGACCGGATTAACACCCTCTATCACAAATCTCAGTCCGTTGGACTGACAGAAGAGGAGAAAGCAGAGCAGGCAAGACTCCGCAAAGAATATGTGGCAGCTATTAAAAATAATATGAGGGCACACTTAAACAACATTTCCATTAAGGAGAAAGACGGCAGTATTACCGATCTGGGCAAAAAATATGGCGGAATCAAAGACACTCAGTCTTAAAAAAGAAATCCGCAGACAGATCCGTACACTGCGGGCAGAACTTTTAAAGCCGGAATCCATTGGCAGGAAAGACATTATGGACCGGAAAATCCGGGAACAGGTGTTAACACTGCTTAACAGGCTGCGGATGGAAGAAAACATCCCGGACACGGTGTATCTTTACGCATCCTTTGGCGGCGAGGCAGATACCTTTGGGCTTATGGATGCGCTGTGGCAGCAGGGCTTATCGGTGGCTCTGCCGCGGGTAGCCGGGGACCGGATGGATTTTTATCTGGTACGTGGCCGGGAAGATTTGATTCCGGGCTTTCAGGATATTCAGGAACCGGCAGGATACTGCGCGAAAGCAGACTGCCCGCAGGCCGTGGTGATCACGCCGGGAACGGCCTTTACCCGGGAAGGCAAACGCATGGGATACGGCGGCGGCTTTTACGACCGTTTTTTCTCGGAGGAGCCGGAGCATAAGCGGGTCGCGGTCTGTTATCCGTTTCAGATATTCCCGGAGCTGCCAACGGAGGAACACGACAGGTGGATGGATGTTGTTCTGACCGGAGAGTGAGATAACAGAACAGTAGAAAATACAGTGAATGCCTGGTTATGGCATAGAAGGAAAGAAAAAAGACGATTCAGGAGGATAACGGCATGGATTTAAGAGTGATCGGTGCCCGCGCGAAGGAAGCGGCATCCTATTTAAACAGTCTTGGCATTACAGAGAAAAATGAAGGCCTGCGGCAGGCGGCCCAGGCGCTTTTGGACGGCGAAGAAGACATTCTGACGGCCAATCAGGAGGATGTGATCCGGGCAGCGGAAAACGGCATGAGCCAGGGGATGATTGACCGTCTGGAGCTGACACCGGACCGGCTGCAGGCCATGGCGAATGGACTTTTGCGGGTTGCAGAGCTTCCGGACCCGGTAGGAGAAGTGACTTCCATGAAGCCGCGTCCCAATGGTCTTCTGATCGGGGAAAAACGCGTGCCCCTTGGCGTGGTGGGCATGATCTATGAAGCACGTCCCAATGTGACTTCTGATGCTTTCGGACTCTGCTTTAAAACCGGAAATGCCGTGATCCTAAAGGGCGGCAGCGATGCCATTGAGTCCAATAAGGAGATTGTAAAGTGGCTGCAGACCGGGCTTTCCCGCGCAGGACTGCCGGAAGCATCCCTGCAGCTGATCACCGATACTGACCGGGCAGTAACCACAGAATTTATGCGTCTGAATGAGTTTGTGGATGTGCTGATCCCGCGGGGCGGTGCCGGGCTCATCCGCAGCGTGGTACAAAACAGTACGGTGCCGGTGATTGAGACGGGGACAGGAAACTGTCATATTTATGTGGATGAAACAGCAGATTTTGAGATGGCGCTGAACATCATTGAAAATGCCAAAACCCAGCGAATTGGCGTATGCAATGCCTGTGAGTCCCTGGTGGTACATAGAAGCATTGCGGAGGAATTCCTTCCGCTGCTGGCAGCCCGCCTGGCAAAAAAGTCCGTGGAGGTGCGGGCAGATGAAGCCGCAAGAGGCATTGTGCCAGAGTTTACCGAGGCCACAGAAGAAGACTGGGGTACGGAATATCTGGATTACATTCTGTCCTTAAAACTGGTGGATTCCCTGGATGAGGCCATCCGTCATATCAATCGCTATAATACCGGTCATTCTGAGGCCATCATTACCCGTGATTACGATCATGCCCAGGAGTTTTTAAACCGGATTGACGCGGCAGCTGTCTATGTGAATGCTTCCACCCGTTTTACCGATGGCGGGGAATTTGGTTTTGGAGCCGAGATCGGCATCAGCACCCAGAAGCTTCACGCAAGAGGACCAATGGGCTTAAAAGCACTGACCACGACCAAATACATCATCTATGGAAACGGGCAGGTGAGACCATAATGAAGCTTTATATCATTCGTCATGGGGAAACGCCCTGGAATGCGGAGGGACGTCTTCAGGGGCAGACGGATATCCCGTTAAATGAAAATGGAATCCGCCTGGCAAAGATTACCGGAGAGGCGTTAAAGGACGTTCCCTTTGATTTTGCTATTTCCAGCCCGTTGAAGCGGGCCAGACAGACCGCGGAGCTGGTACTGGCGGGACGGCAGATTCCGGTTCTGGAGGATGCCAGAATTGAGGAACTGAGCTTTGGCTCCTGGGAAGGACTGGGCTGTCGCAAGGCAAACTTTGAAATTCCATCGGAGCATTTTCAGGATTTCTACAAAGACCCGTTTCATTTCCAGACGGCGGCGGACGGAGAGACCATTGAACAGCTCTGTGTCCGCACCAAAGCGTTCTGGGATGATCTGGTGAACAATCCTGACTGGCAGGACAAGACTATTCTGATTGCCAGCCATGGCTGTGCCTGCCGGGGAATCCTGCATAATGTGTATGAGGATAAAACCGATTTCTGGCACGGGAAGGTGCCGCCAAACTGTGCGGTAAACATTGTATCTGCAGAGGATGGAAAAGCAGTCCTGGAGGCGGAAGACAAGATTTACTATGATCCGGCCGAATGTGTGGATTTCCGCACGGGAAAGAAAGCGTCCCAGACAGGAAAAGCCGCACAGACCAGATGAGAAAAGAAAACTCAAAAACTGAGGTAAAAGACTGGAATTCGGGGCGTTTTGCTCTTTGCATTCCAGTTTTTTTATGCTATAATTTTTAATTTGTAACGGCATAACGTGAATAATGAGGTAAAGAATGAAAACATACAAACAGAACGAAACACCGGAATTTGAGATGATCCGTGCTGCAGCGCCGGAAGAGGAAGGCGCGCGTCAGTACTATTTTATAGAAGAGGCTAAGATTTTATGGAAACAGCAGTTTGAGAGCATGGTAGACAGCGGGGAGGCCGCAGAGCGCTACGAAGGTTCTCTGTTATCCGAACTTCAGGCAGAGGGCAGATACGGCACGTTCCATATCTCGACATTTGGATGTCAGATGAACGCTCGCGACTCCGAGAAGCTTTGCGGAATCCTGGAGCAGATTGGCTTAAAAGAAGTAGAGTCCGAGAATGCAGACCTGGTGCTTTACAACACCTGTACCGTGCGTGACAATGCTAACCAGAAGGTATATGGCCGTCTTGGCTATCTGCAGACCTTAAAGAAAAAACGCCCGGGCATGATGATTTCCCTGTGCGGCTGCATGATGCAGGAGCCGTCTGTGATCGAGAAGATCCAGAAAAGTTATTCTTACGTAGACCTGATCTTCGGAACCCACAATATCTTTAAACTGGCAGAGCTTTTATGCTGCCGCATGATGAGCGGGAACCGCATGGTCGTAGATATCTGGAAAGATACCGACAAGATTGTGGAGGAACTCCCGGTGGACCGGAAGTATTCCTTCAAGTCCGGTGTCAACATCATGTTTGGCTGCAACAACTTCTGCAGTTACTGCATCGTGCCCTACGTGCGCGGCCGTGAGCGCAGCAGAAAGCCGGAGGATATTGTTGCTGAGATCAAAAAGCTGGTGGCAGACGGCGTGGCAGAGGTCATGCTGCTGGGACAGAATGTAAACTCCTATGGAAAGAATCTGGAGCATCCGATGACCTTTGCAGAGCTTCTGCGTGAGATCAACAAGATTGAGGGACTGGAACGCATCCGCTTTATGACATCCCACCCGAAGGATCTCTCGGATGATCTGATTGAGGCCATGCGGGACTGTGAGAAGGTATGCAATCATCTGCATCTTCCGCTGCAGTCCGGCAGCAGCCGTATCTTAAAGCTGATGAACCGTCATTACGATAAAGAAGGGTACCTGGCTCTGGTGGACAAGCTGCGCGCGGCCATTCCGGATATCGCTCTGACTACGGATATCATTGTGGGCTTCCCGGGGGAGACTGAGGAGGACTTTGAGGAGACCATGGATGTGGTGCGCCGTGTCCGCTACGACAGCGCCTTCACTTTTATCTACTCCAAGCGTACCGGAACCCCGGCAGCTGCCATGGAGCAGGTACCGGAAGAGGTTGTAAAAGAGCGTTTTGACCGCCTGCTAAAGGAAGTTCAGAAGATTTCCTCTGAGGTCTGCGGACGTGACCTTCATACTACTCAGAAAGTCCTGGTGGAGACTCTGGACGATCACAAGGAAGGCTATGTGACGGGACGCTTAAGCAACAACACTGTGGTACATTTCCCGGGAGACGAGAGCCTCATTGGAAAGATCGTGGATGTATGGCTGGAGGAGTCCAAAGGATTTTACTACATGGGAAAGCAAGTGGAAGGACAGGAGAATTAAATCGTGGCTGGATTATCACCAATGATGGCCCAATACATGGAGACCAAAAAACAATATAGTGACTGTATTTTATTTTATCGACTGGGTGACTTTTATGAGATGTTCTTTGACGACGCGCTGACTGCGTCTAAGGAGCTGGAAATCACCCTGACGGGAAAGGAATGCGGACTGGAGGAACGCGCACCCATGTGTGGCGTTCCTTATCATGCTGTGGACAGCTATTTAAGCCGTCTGGTGCAGAAGGGATACAAGGTTGCCATCGCAGAGCAGATGGAGGATCCGAAGCTGGCAAAGGGGCTGGTAAAGCGTGAAGTCATCCGTGTGGTAACCCCGGGTACCATCACCAGCGCCCAGGCCCTGGATGAGACCAAGAACAACTATCTGATGGGCATTGTCTATCTGGCGGACCGGATGGGCGTTTCCGTGGCAGATATCACCACCGGAGATTTCCTGGTAACGGAGATCTCCACGGACCGTGCCCTGTTTGACGAGATTAATAAATTTTCTCCGGCGGAGGTCATCTGCAACGATGCCTTTTCCATGTCCGGAATTAGCCTGGAGGACTTAAAAGACCGGTATCATTTTACAGTGTCTACCCTGGATTCCCGCTTCTTCCAGGATGAGAGCTGCCGTAAGGTGCTGCGGGAGCATTTTAAGGTGGGAAGCCTCGAGGGACTGGGGCTTGGCGATTATGACTGCGGCGTGATCGCGGCAGGCGCCGTGCTGCAGTATCTGTATGAGACCCAGAAGAGCACCCTGGATCATTTAACGACCATTGTGCCTTACGCTACCGGCAACTACATGATACTGGATTCCTCTACCAGAAGAAACCTGGAACTTTTAGAGACCATGCGGGAGAAGCAGAAGCGCGGAAGCCTCTTGTGGGTGCTGGATAAAACCCGCACGGCCATGGGTGCCAGACTCCTTCGTACCTGGATTGAGCAGCCGCTGATTTCCAAAGAAGCAATCTTAAAGCGCCAGAATGCGATTGAAGAACTGAATTTAAATTACATAAGCCGGGAAGAACTGGGTGAGTATCTGAATCCGGTTTACGACCTGGAACGTCTGATCGGCCGTATCAGCTACAAGACGGCAAATCCGAGGGATCTGCTGGCATTCCGCAATTCCATTGCCATGGTGCCGCATATCAAACGGCTTTTAGGAGAGTTTACGTCTGACGCTTTAAAAGAACTGGCGGAGGATCTGGATCCATTAGAAGACCTGAATGACCTGATTACCCGTGCCATTGTCGAGGAACCGCCCATCACCGTCCGGGAAGGCGGCATGATCAAAGACGGTTACAACGAGGAAGCAGACCGTCTGCGTCATGCAAAGACGGAAGGAAAGACCTGGCTGGCTGAGCTGGAGGCGAGAGAGCGCGACAGCACTGGCATCAAGAACCTGAAAGTCAAATACAACAAGGTGTTTGGCTATTACTTTGAGGTGACGAACTCCTTTAAGGATCTGGTTCCGGAGTATTTTATCCGCAAACAGACCTTAACCAACGCAGAGCGCTACACCACCGATGACCTGAAAAACCTGGAGGATGTGATTCTTGGAGCAGAAGACAAGCTCTTTTCCCTGGAGTATGACCTGTTCTGTGAGGTGCGCGATGCTATTGCGGCAGAGGTCGTGCGGATTCAGAAGACGGCCCGCGCCATTGCGGCTATCGATGTGTTTGCATCCCTGTCTACTGTGGCCACCCGCAACAATTATGTGAAGCCGCAGATCAATGAGAAGGGCACCATCCAGATCAAGGGCGGCCGTCACCCGGTGGTTGAGAAAATGATGCGGGATGATATGTTCGTGGCTAACGATACGATTCTGGACAATTCCAAGAACCGCATTTCCATCATCACCGGACCGAACATGGCCGGTAAATCCACCTACATGCGCCAGACGGCTCTAATCGTGTTGATGGCGCAGATTGGAAGTTTTGTCCCGGCGGACCAGGCCAACATCGGCATCTGCGACCGCATCTTTACCCGTGTGGGTGCATCCGATGACCTGGCGAGCGGTCAGAGTACCTTTATGGTGGAGATGACGGAGGTAGCCAATATCCTCAGAAATGCCACCAGAAACAGTCTGCTGATCCTCGATGAGATCGGCCGCGGCACCAGCACCTTTGACGGACTGAGCATTGCCTGGGCAGTGGTGGAGCATATCAGCAACACCCGCCTTCTGGGCGCAAAGACACTGTTTGCTACTCACTATCACGAGCTGACGGAATTAGAGGGACTGATGAACGGTGTCACAAACTACTGCATTGCCGTGAAGGAGCAGGGGGATGATATCGTTTTCTTAAGAAAGATCGTAAAAGGCGGCGCGGATAAAAGCTACGGTATCCAGGTAGCAAAGCTGGCCGGAGTGCCGGATTCTGTCATCAACCGCGCGAAAGAACTGGTGGAGCAGCTGGTGGATTCTGACCTGACAGCAAGAACCCGCGAGATCGCGGAGGGCATCGCGCCTGCAGGCCACAAGCCGGTGCCAAAGCCGGACGATGTGGAGATGAGCCAGCTCACCCTGTTCGACACGGTGCGCGAGGATGACATTATTGAAGAATTGAAGAATCTGGAGCTGGGCAACATGACGCCGATCGACGCGTTAAATACCCTGTACCGGATGCAGATGAAGCTAAAGAACCGCTGGAGCGGGGACGAAAAATAAAGATTAAAGTGGGAGGTGCAGCATGCCGAACATTCATGTACTGGATCAGAATACCATCAACAAGATCGCGGCCGGCGAGGTCATTGAGCGGCCGGCCTCGGTGGTGAAGGAGCTTCTGGAAAATGCCATCGACGCGAAAGCCACTGCGGTCACGGTGGAAATCCGGGAGGGAGGAATTTCTTTTATCCGGGTGACAGACAACGGCTGCGGAATTGAAAAAGAAGAGATTCCACTGGCATTTCTGCGCCATTCCACCAGTAAGATTCAGTCCGTAGAGGATTTATTTACAGTATCTTCTCTGGGCTTTCGCGGTGAGGCACTTTCCAGTATTGCCGCAGTGGGACAGGTGGAGCTGATCACCAAGACAAGCCGTTCCTTAACCGGAAACCGCTATCAGATCGAGGGCGGTCAGGAGCGGGGCATGGAAGAAATCGGTGCGCCGGATGGAACTACCTTTATTGTGCGGAATCTTTTTTACAACACGCCGGTGCGCCGGAAGTTTTTAAAGACTCCCATGACGGAAGGGGCCCATGTGGCAGATCTGGTGGAGAAGATTGCCCTGTCCCATCCGGAAATTTCCATCCGGTTTATCCAGAACAATCAGAATAAGCTGCACACTTCCGGCAACCATAATTTAAAAGATATCATTTATACGGTTTACGGGCGGGAGATTACGGCCAACCTGATCCCAGTGTCTGTTACCGGAGAAGCCTTCAGAGTAGAAGGCTTTATTGGGAAGCCGGTTATCGCCCGGAGTAACCGGAATTTTGAAAATTACTATATTAATGGAAGATATATCAAGAGCAACATCATCAACAAGGCCATTGAGGAGGCGTACAAGCCCTTCATGATGCAGCACAAGTATCCGTTTACGATGCTGCATTTTAAGATTGAGCCGGAGTTTCTGGATGTGAATGTCCATCCAACGAAGATGGAGCTGCGTTTCCAGAATGGCGAGAATGTGTTCCGCATGGTGCGGGATACGGTAGCCGAGGCACTGCGCCACAAAGAACTGATTCCCAAGGTTGAGCTGGTGGAGGAGGAACGGGCACGAAAATCCGTGCCGGAAAAGCGGATCCCGATCCCAGAACCATTCGAACAAAACCGCATGATGCAGAATCGTGCGGAGCAGTCCGAACAGAAGCGGCAGCAGGATAGCGCCGGTTTGTTTGACCCGAAGCGGTTAGCAGCAGGCGGCGCAGATGATTTTGTGCTGCGGGAGATGCCAGAAGAATACCGGATGAAAACCCGGCCGGGGGAGCAGCCTGCATTAAAGGCCACCTCCCAGATCCGCAGTGAACGAACGGGACTTTTGCGCACCGAGCAGCGTGTTGAGGCATTGCAGCGGGAAGAAGAGCTGAAAAACAGCCAGGAGGTAGAACGAGCAGCCGATGGAAACGGTTATCGTGTCAACGAGGCGCTGACAGCGCTGTTAAAGCAGGAACCGGGAGTAGAAGCGGCAGGAATCCAGTCAGAAGTGGAAACACAGGCAGGAACAGGAATCACGCCTGAGGCAGAAGCGCCGCTAGCTGAGATGTCAGAACTGCCAGAAGCAGAAGGGCAGATGGACCTCTTCGAGGAAAAACTCTTAGAGCCCCAGTCCCGCAGCCGCCACAAACTGATCGGCCAGCTCTTTGCCACCTACTGGCTGGTGGAATTCAAAGACCAGCTTTACATCATTGACCAGCATGCGGCCCATGAGAAGGTGCTGTATGAGAAGACGATGAACTCCCTAAAAACCAGGGAGTACACCTGCCAGCAGATTCATCCGCCCATTATACTGACACTGGGAAGCCGGGAGGCACTGATGCTGGAGAAAAATATGAAGATCTTTACCGACATCGGATTTGAGATCGAGCCATTTGGCGGAAAGGAATACGCGGTGCGGGGTGTACCGGATAACCTGTTTTCCATTGCCAGGAAGGAGCTTCTGATGGAGATGTTAGACAGTCTTTCGGAGGATGCCCAGGCGCGGAACGCGGACATGATCTACGAAAAGGTAGCATCCATGTCCTGCAAGGCGGCGGTAAAGGGGCACGATGTGTTGAGCGCAGCGGAGGCAGATGCCCTGATTGACCAGCTTCTTGGGCTGGAAAATCCTTATGCCTGCCCGCATGGAAGGCCGACCATCATTTCCATGAGTAAATACGAACTGGAGAAGAAGTTTAAACGAATTGTCTGACGAGGGGAGAAGCTATGAAACAGCCGCTGATCATTCTCACCGGGCCGACCGCGGTGGGAAAAACAGCTTTGTCCATTGAACTTGCCAAGGCGCTGAATGGAGAAATCATCAGTGCCGATTCTATGCAGGTGTACCGCCATATGGACATTGGGTCGGCCAAGATCATGCCGGAAGAGATGGAGGGAGTGCCTCATCATCTCATTGATGTGCTGGAGCCATGGGAGGAGTTTAATGTGACCCGCTTCCAGGCTATGGCGAAGGAAGCCATGGCGGGAATCTACAGCCGCGGCCATGTACCGATCGTGACCGGAGGCACCGGATTTTATATTCAGGCACTGGCTTACGATATAGATTTTACTGAAAACGAAGATCACAGCGGCATCAGGGAAGAACTGGAGCAGCTTGCCGCAGAAAAGGGCGAGGAGTATTTACACCAGATACTGGCTCAGATTGATCTGGAATCTGCCGAAGCGATTCACGCGAATAATGTAAAAAGAGTGATTCGCGCGATTGAATATTACCGGCTGACTGGAGAAAAGATTTCCGAGCACAATAAGCGGGAACGGGAGAAACAGTCCCCTTACGACCTGTATTACTATGTGCTGACCCGCAATCGCGCTGCTCTTTATGAGCGGATTGACCAACGGGTGGACATCATGATGGAGCAGGGCCTGGTGGACGAGGTGAAGCGTTTGAAAGAAATGGGCTGCACCCGTGACATGGTGGCCATGCAGGGGCTTGGCTACAAGGAAATCCTGGATTACCTGGATGGAAAGATCAGCCTGGAGGAGGCGGTTTATATCATCAAGCGGGATACGAGACATTTCGCGAAGCGTCAGCTCACCTGGTTTAAGCGGGAACGGGATGTGCGTTTTATTGCTGTAGATGATAAACATGCCCTGTGGAGACATCAAAACGGTGGCCTGGACACCAAGGAAGATGACCAGAAGAAAATTTTAGAATATATTTGTAAGGATTACTTTGGAGGAAGAAACGAACATGGAACTGAATGAGATGTATCAGGAACTGGGCATCAGCCCGGAGGTCCTGAAATTTGGAACAGAGATTGAAGAACACTTAAAGGAACGGTTTAAAGCCATCGACGAAAACGCTGAGTTCAACCAGATGAAGGTGTTGAAGGCAATGCAGGAGGCCCGCGTCAGCGATATCCACTTTGCGGCAACCACCGGTTACGGTTACAACGACCTGGGCCGTGATACCCTGGAAGAGGTGTATGCAAAGGCTTTCCACGGTGAGGATGCCCTGGTGCGCCCACAGCTGATTTCCGGCACCCATGCTCTGCATGTGGCACTGTCTGGCAATCTGCGTCCGGGCGATGAGCTCCTTTCCCCGGTGGGAAAACCCTACGATACCCTGGAAGAGGTTATTGGTATCCGTGAATCTGCCGGCTCTTTAAAAGAGTACGGCGTGATCTACCGCCAGGTTGACCTTCTGGAGGATGGCACTTTCGATTATGAGAACATCCGCAAGGCCATCAATGAGAAGACCAGGCTTATCACCATTCAGCGCTCCAAGGGTTATCAGACCCGCCCGACCTTTTCCGTAACCCAGATCGGTGAGCTGATCGCGTTCTGCAAGAGCGTAAAGCCGGATGTGCTCTGCATGGTAGATAACTGCTACGGTGAGTTTGTAGAACGCATTGAGCCGACGGACGTTGGTGCTGACATGATCGTTGGTTCCTTAATTAAAAACCCGGGCGGCGGCCTGGCACCGATCGGCGGCTATATCGTTGGTAAAAAATCCTGCGTAGAGCAGGCATCCTACCGCTTAAGCGCACCGGGACTTGGAAAAGAGGTAGGCGCAAGCCTGGGCCTGAACCAGTCCTTCTATCAGGGCCTGTTCATGTCCCCGACCACTGTGGCAGGGGCGTTAAAGGGCGCGATCTTTGCAGCCAATGTGTATGAAAAACTGGGTTTTGCCGTTGTTCCGAACAGCACCGAGTCCCGTCACGACATCATCCAGGCCGTGACGTTGGGAACTCCGGAAGGCATGGTAGCATTCTGCAGGGGCATCCAGGCAGCAGCGCCGGTGGACAGCTTTGTATCCCCGGAACCGTGGGATATGCCGGGTTACGACGCACCGGTCATCATGGCAGCAGGTGCCTTTGTACAGGGCTCCTCCATTGAGCTGAGTGCCGATGGCCCGATCAAGCCGCCGTATGCGGTTTATTTCCAGGGCGGCCTGACCTGGTATCACGCAAAGCTGGGCATCTTAATGTCCCTGCAGAAGATGGTAGAAGCAGGCATTGTGACGCTGTAATTTTTTGTGGTAGAAAATATTAACCATTTCTAAAGTTTTCCATTTTTTGTATACACGATATTTGATTTGTGGTAAACTAAAAATTGTTCCCTTCCGCTTCGTACTTGGAGAGAGAATGGAGGGTGAACGATGAAACACACGACAATGAAAGAGCTGCCCCATGATGAGCGGCCATATGAACGCTGCGTAAAATCCGGGCCGGAGCATTTGAGTGACGCACAGCTTCTGGCTGTGATCCTCCGGACCGGAAGCACGCAGGAGAGCGTACTGGAGCTGGCTGCCCGGATTCTGGAGCTTGGAGGTCCCGGAGAAGGAATTCTGGGACTTTTGCATTTGTCCCTGCCGGAGCTGATGAGCGTCAAGGGCATTGGGCAGGTGAAAGCCATCCAGCTCCAGTGTATTGGAGAACTGTCCAGACGCATCTGGAAACGCAAAGCCATAAAGAGTCCGGTTCGTTTCAACGATCCGGCCCAGGTGGCGGAATACTATCAGGAAGACCTGCGTCATAAGGAACAGGAAGAGTTTCACATGATGCTTTTTAATACGAAACAAAACATGATTGGAGACGTAGCGCTGTCTAAGGGGACGGTGAATGCGTCTCTTGCCACACCGAGGGAAATCTTTATCCAGGCATTGAAATTTCAGGCGGTAAGCCTGATCCTGGTGCACAATCACCCCAGCGGCGATCCGGAACCCAGCAGGGAAGATGTCCTTCTTACCCGGCGGGTGGAGGAGGCCGGACGGGTGATCGGCATTCCGGTGTTAGATCATATCATCATAGGTGATGGCACTTATGTCAGCATGAAAGAACGGGGATTATAACAGATGGAATCAAAACGCAGCAAATACATTCTGATCGGACTGTCGGTTTTCTGCATTCTGCTGATCGGCATTACATCGTTTAAGGATGGATTCTTAAATCCGCTGAGAAGCGGCGTGGGCTATGTCTTAAGCCCGATCCAGTCGGGAGTGAACCGGGTGGGTACCTCACTTTACAACGGAATCAGCAACTACAGCACGTTGCGCAGCGCCATGGCGGAAAAGCAGGCTCTGCAGGAACGCATCGACGCGCTGGTGGAGGAGAACAGCCGCCTGCAGTCGGAACAGTTTGAACTGCAGCGTCTGCGGGAGCTTTATGATCTGGATCAGGACTATATGCAGTATCAGAAGATTGGAGCCAGGGTCATTGCGAAGGACTCTGGTGACTGGTTTCAGGTATTCCGGATCAACAAAGGTTCTGCGGACGGTGTTCAGGTAGATGCCAACGTCATGGCCGGAGGCGGCCTGGTGGGCATTGTTACGGATGTGGGAGCTCATTATGCCACAGTCCGCTCCATCATTGATGATGTGAGCCGTGTCAGCGGCATGGCCCAGCAGTCCGGAGATACCTGCATTGTATCCGGTGACCTGACTTTGTTCGGAGAGGGGAGGCTGCGTTTGAGCAACATTGCGGAGAACGGCGATCTGAAAGACGGAGACCGCATTGTGACCTCCAACATCAGTTCTAAATTTCTTCCAGGAATCCTGATCGGCTACGCGGCCGATATCACCACAGACCAGAGCCGTCTGACCAAGTCCGGTTACCTGATTCCGGCAGCACACTTTGACAGCCTGCAGGAGGTGCTGGTCATCACGACCCTGAAAGAGGAAGAGGCACCGCAGGAGAGTACAGAAAATACAGAGGGGGCACAGACAGGCGCATGAAACGGTTCTTATTGAATGTGGTACTGATGATCCTGGCTTTTACGGTCCAGAACTGTGTGTTTCCGCTGATTCCGTTTCTCACGGCAACTCCGAACTTGCTTCTGATCCTGACCTTTTCCTTTGGATTTATTTACGGAAAGGAAGCGGGACTGTTATACGGTCTGTTTGCCGGAATTTTACTGGATCTGTTTTACAGCGGCCCCTTCGGTTTTTATACACTGCTGTTCATCAACATCGGCTATTTCAACGGCATCTGCACCCAGTATTACTATGAGGACTATATCAATCTGCCGCTGGTCATGAGTCTGGTCAATGAACTGATCTACAACCTGTATATTTACGTGTTCCGTTTTCTGATCCGCAACCGGCTGGATTTTCTTTATTACGCAAAGGAAATCATCATTCCGGAGCTGATCTTCACAGTTGTAACAACGCTACTTATTTATCGCTTTTTCCTGTCTGCAAACCGGAGACTGGATGAGCTGGACAATCGGCGGGAACGGGAATATTAAATACCGAAACATGAGACACAAATAGGAGTGACATAAGCGTGCTGAAAGATTTCTTCCATAAATTATATGATTTTTTAAAACGGGTCTTAAGCTCCCGTATCTTTGCGCTGGCGCTGGTATTTACCGGCATGTTTTTGATTCTGGCGGTCAAGCTGTTCGATCTGCAGATTGTAAACGGAGAATCCTATCTGGAAGATTATGTCCAGATGATCGAAAAAACAGTGACAACGCCGGGCACCCGCGGCAATATCTATGACCGCAACGGGAATCTTCTGGCCTACAATGAGCTGGCTTACGCAGTGACGGTACAGGATACGGGCGATTATCCAAAAAGTGCCGGCATGAATTCCATGATCCTGAAACTGATCCGGATTTTGAACAAACATGGTTATCAGGCGCAGGGTAAGCTGGAAATTGCGATCAATGACGATGGGGAAATCGTCTATACCTCATCATCGGAGGCTGCAAGAAAACGGTTCCTGCGGGATTTTTATGGACGCAAATCCGTAGATGAGCTGGATGATGACAAGGGAAAATACCCGACAGCAGTGACAGCAAGAGAACTGATCGAAAAGAAAAAAACAGCATACGGGATTGACAAGATGAAAGATGATAAGGGCAATCCCCTGATTCTTTCTGACGCGGAACTGGTGCAGCTTGTCAATATCCGGTATACGATGTCACTTGTCGCATATAAAAAATATGAGGCGATTACCATCTGTGACCGGGTGGATGATGAGACCGTAGCAGATCTGATGGAACATACTGCGGAGCTGAAGGGTGTGGAGGTGGCAGAGACGACTATCCGCCGCTATAATGACGCAGAGTATTTTGCGCCGATCATCGGCTACACCGGTAAGGTACAGGAGGACCAGCTGGAGGAGCTCAAAAAGACAAATCCGGAGTATGAACTCAGCGATATTGTCGGCCGTACCGGCATTGAGGCATCCATGGAACTGGAACTCCAGGGACACAAGGGTTACAAGAATCTGGTGGTCAACAACGTGGGAAATGTCATGAAGGTGATTTCTGAGACCCAGGCATCCACCGGAAACGACATTTACCTGACCATTGACCGCGATCTTCAGATGGGAATCTATCATCTGATTGAACAGCAGCTGGCCGGTATTGTAGCCAAAGCCCTGGTCAACCAGGATGTAGATACCTCTGCCATCACGGACTCATCTAAGATCAGTATTCCGGTCAAGGATGCGTATTACCAGCTCATCAACAATAATGTGCTTTCCCTGAGCCACATGGCTTCGGAGGATGCCACAGATATTGAACGCCAGATCCAGTCTGTTTATACTTCGTCCAGAGAGCAGATTTTAGACCGGCTGCGTTATGAGCTTATGAGCGACCATCCAACCATGATGAAAGACCTGCCGCAGGATATGATGGCTTACATGGCCTACATCTACAACTGGCTTTCTGACAGTACGGTGGGAATTGTCCAGAAAGACCGCATTGACCAGAACAGTGAAAGCTATCTGGCCTGGAAAAATGATGAGATCAGTCTTCGGGATTACATTTATGCCGGTATTTCGGAAAACTGGATCGATACCACGAAGCTGAATGTCACCAGCAAATATTCCAGTGCGGATGATATTTACCAGGTGCTGGTGGACTATACCCTGGATCAGTTAAAAGATGACGCGAAGTTTACCAAACGCATTTACCGCTATCTGATCAACGACCAGGTCATCACCGGACGCCAGCTTTGCCTGGCCCTGTATGCACAGGGAGCGCTCCCATATGACGCAAACGAGGTACAGCTTTTAACAGCCAATGGTGAGGAATACGCATTCCAGTTTATACGGCGCAAAATTCAGAACATCGAACTGACACCGGCGCAGCTGGCACTGGATCCGTGTACGGGCGGCGTGGTCATTACAGATGTCAATACCGGAGAGGTGCGGGCGCTGGTTACCTACCCAAGCTATGACAACAACCGTCTGTCCGGAAGTGCTGATCCGGCATATATGAAACAGCTTCAGGAAGACTTGTCCCTGCCGCTTTACAACAACGCGACCCAGGCCAAGAAAGCGCCGGGTTCCACATTTAAGCCGATCACCGCCATTGCGGGACTGGAAGAGAAGGTCATCGGCCTTTACGAAACCATTGACTGTACCGGTGAATACAAAGAAGTAGATCCGCCGATCAAGTGCTGGATCTATCCGGGACATCATGGACCGCTGACCGTTGTTGGCGGCATCCAGAACTCCTGCAACTACTTTTTTGCGGAGGTAGCGCACCGCCTGGCAACAAACCGTGACACTCTGGTTTACTCCACGGATATGGGTGTGGACACCATCCGCCGTTATGCTTCCATGTTCGGTTTAAACCGTCCCTCCGGCATTGAAATTCCGGAGACGACACCGGAGCTGACCACAGAAGACCCAGAGCGTTCTGCTATGGGACAGGGTACCAACTCTTATTCCAATGTACAGCTTTCCCGTTACGTGGCGGCCATTGCCAACAGTGGAACCGTCTATGACTTGAGCCTGTTGGACAAGATGACGGACTCGGAAGGAAATCTCATCAAAGATTTCACACCGGAAGTAACGGGACATGTGGACATTGCGGATTCTACCTGGGATGCGGTGCATCAGGGTATGCGTGCCGTGGTGACCGATGGTTCCGTTAACAAGATCTTTAAAGATCTGGAGGTGGAAATTGCCGGTAAGACCGGTACGGCACAGGAGTCCAGAACCCGTGGCAACCATGCGTTCTTTATTTCCTATGGCCCGTATACAAATCCGGAAATCTGCGTTACTGTCAATATCCCTTATGGATATTCCTCCTCTAACGCGGCAATGGTGGCAAAAAATGTCTACCGCTTTTACTACGGATATACCGATCTGGATTCCATCCTGGGTAATGGAGCCCTGGAGGTTTCCAATGTCAGGGTCGGAGACTGATAAAAACTAAGGGGAGCGGGTGAAACCATGAAAAACAGGATTGTGATCAAAAGCAGCAAAGCCGGCATGACGGTGATTCTGGATCCGGAGTGCGCCTTTGAAGAGCTGATCGCGGAACTTGCCACAAAATTTAAGGAGTCAGCCCGGTTCTGGGGGAATGCCCAGATGGCGCTGCTTTTACAGGGGCGTACGCTTACGGCCGCCCAGGAAATGCAGATTGTCAACACCATCACGGAAAACTCCGGTATCGAAGTGCTCTGCCTGTTAGATCAGGATTTAGAGCGGGTGGAACGGTGTGAGAAAGCGCTGAACCAGAAGCTGATGGAGTTTTCTGAGCGGACTGGCCAGTTTTACCGGGGAGATCTGCACCGGGGAGAATCCATAGAATCAGAGGCCAGCATCGTCATCATTGGAGACGTGCGTCACGGTGCCCGTGTGGCGGCCAAAGGAAATATCATTGTGCTGGGGGAACTGCGCGGCTCTGTTCACGCGGGCGTCTCCGGGAACAGGGAAGCTGTGGTGGCCGCCATGGAAATGGTGCCTCTTCAAATCCGGATTGCCGATATTTCCTGTCATTATGGTGACAAAGGAAAGAAACTGGGCAAGGGACCCATGATTGCTTCTGTAGAAAATTGTAGTATTTGTACGAAAGTAATAAAAAAATCTTTCTTAAATATGTTAAATTTCAATTAATACTGGAAATATTTAAGAATATAGGGTAAAATAGATTCGGTAGAATTTTTCAGGAGGCGTTTCTATGAGTGAAGTCATGGTAATTACTTCTGGAAAAGGCGGGGTCGGCAAAACCACCACCACCGCAAACATCGGGACAGGCCTGGCACTTTTAGGCTACAGCGTTGTGCTGATCGACACAGACATCGGCCTGCGCAATCTTGATGTTGTGATGGGACTGGAAAACCGCATCATCTACAATCTCGTAGATGTGGTGGAAGGCAACTGCCGCATGAAGCAGGCCCTGATAAGAGACAAAAGATACCCGAACCTTTATTTGCTGCCATCTGCCCAGACCCGGGACAAGTCCTCTGTGAACCCCGGTCAGATGAAAAAGCTGGTAGATGATCTGCGGGAAGAGTTCGATTATATACTACTTGACTGTCCTGCAGGAATTGAGCAGGGCTTCCAGAATGCCATTGCCGGTGCGGACCGGGCCATTGTAGTTACTACTCCGGAGGTATCCGCTATCCGGGATGCCGACCGTATCATCGGTCTTCTGGAGGCGGCACGCATGGAAGACATCCGTCTGATCGTGAACCGGATCCGTATGGATATGGTGCGGCGGGGAGATATGATGTCGGTAGATGACGTGGCAGATATTCTGGCAGTCCCGGTCATTGGCGCAGTTCCCGATGACGAAGACATCGTCATATCCGCCAACCAGGGGGAACCGCTGGCAGATACAAACTCTCTGGCGGGGGAGGCTTATTTCAACATCTGCAGGAGAATTTCCGGGGAATCTGTTCCGCTTATGGATTTGGATCCCCATAAAGGAATTCTGGTCCGCATTTCCGGCTTTTTGAAGAGGGCATAGGAGGTGGAGCGGATGAGAATGCCTGGAAGATCCGCAAAGAATAATTCCGGTGAGATTGCCCGGACCAGACTGAAACTTCTTCTGGTTTCGGACCAGTCGGGAGTAAATCCCGGAATCATCGGAATGATCCGCGATGATCTGGTGCGTGTCCTGTCAAGGTATGCCCAGATCGATGCCGGAGCCATGGAACTTCGGCTGATCCGTCCAGATGAGGGCGGTCAGCAGGCCTTTCTGATCACAGCGGCCTTTCCGGTCCGGCAAATTACGTTAACGAGGAATGAAGAATGTTCTTAGACTATAACTTCAGAAATTACAATTACCGTTTATTCCTTTATGTGCTGCTGCTGAATATTACGGGCGTTCTTATTATCCGGAGCGCCTCCAATCAGGATGCGTCCATGGTCATGAAACAGATCGTGGGCATTCTGGTTGGCCTTACGGCAGTCGTTATCTTATCCCTTGTAGATTACCACAGAGTGGTTTCTTTTGCGCCGGTTATTTATGGTGCCAGCCTGGCTTTTCTTCTGGCTGTGCTGGTATTCGGCGTAAGCAGAGGCGTGGCAAGGCGCTGGCTGGTACTTCCGGTCATCGGACAGATCCAGCCATCCGAGTTTGTAAAGATCGGCCTGATTGTCTTCTTTGCCTGGTATTTTTCCAGATACCAGGAGCGAGTAAACCAGTTTAAGATCCTGTTTTTCGCGGGACTTTTATTTCTGGCTGCGTTCGGCCTGATCTTTTTACAGCCAAACCTGTCCACCAGTCTGGTGACCATGGTAATCTTTCTCTGCATGCTGTTTGCGGCAGGTTTGAGTTACCGATGGATCCTGGGAGCTCTGGCAGTGGTGGTTCCCTGTGGAGCACTGTTTATCTATCTGCTCCAGTACAACATGGTACCGTTCCTGAAAGACTATCAGGTGCGCCGTATCATGGCATTCATTGATCCCGCAAACTATGCGGAAGCCAATCTTCAGCAGAATAACTCCATCATGGCAATCGGCTCCGGCATGCTGCAGGGAAAAGGACTCAATAACAATACTCTGGCATCTGTAAAAAACGGAAACTTCCTGTCCGAGGAACAGACAGACTTTATCTTTGCTGTCATCGGAGAAGAGTTAGGGTTTATCGGATGCATAGCCGTGATCTTTCTGATTGCGCTGACAGTCTATGAGTGTCTCATCATAGCGGCCAGGGCAAAAGATCTGATGGGAAGCCTGCTCTGCGTGGGGCTTGCGTCCCTTCTGGCATTTCAGAGTTTTGCTAATATAGCTGTAGCTACAGGCATCCTGCCAAATACAGGACTTCCGCTTCCATTTATCAGCTATGGAGTAAGTTCACTCCTGAGCGTTTACCTGGGAGTCGGTGTGGTGATGAATGTAGGACTTCAGAGAAAAGTAAGCAACTAATAAAGGAGGGTTCTGTTATGAACATCGGTTTAATCGCACATGATTCCAAAAAGAAGCTGATGCAGAATTTCTGCATTGCATACAGAGGAATTTTAAATAAACATGAGCTGTATGCAACCGGCACTACCGGACGCCTCATTGAAGAGGTGACTAACTTAAACGTACACAAATATCTGGCCGGCCATCTGGGCGGACAGCAGCAGCTGGCATCCCAGATTGAACACAATGACATGGATATGGTCATTTATCTGCGTGATCCGCTTCATCCGAAAAAGCACGAGCCGGACGTAAACGACGTTGTCCGTCTGTGTGATATTTACAATATTCCGTTTGCGACAAACCTGGCTACCGCGGAGCTTCTGATCAAGGCTCTGGACCGCGGCGATCTGGAATGGCGCGAAGCGTATCGTTAGAGGTGCGCGCCTTGAGAAAGATAAGAACAATCACGACAGTCTGTCTGCTAACCGGCCTGGCGCTTTCCGGCTGCGGCAGACAGTCGCAGATTACCTATGAAAGCACTCGCTTGGAAGCCATGGCAGAAGATCTGCAGGAAAATGCCCAGGCAGATTCCTTTGCGAAGGAGCTGTGCGTGGTGACCGGAACAGAAGGAGAGGCGGACGCGTTTGTGACGGCAGAAGCGGCGGCCGTTTTTGGGGTGGACACAAAAGAGGTGATTTTCCAGAAAAATCCTTTTGAGCGCCTTTATCCGGCCAGCATTACCAAGATCATGACGGCCCTCATCGTAATCCGGGATGGTAACTTAAGTGATATGGTAACGGTAGGACCAGAAACGGTCATCACGGAGACGGGTGCATCCCTGGCACATATCAACCCGGGAGATACCCTGACCATGGAACAGCTTCTGTATGGCCTTATGCTTCCTTCCGGAAACGATGCCGGAGCGGCAATTGCGGTTCATATGGCTGGAAGCACCGATGCCTTTGCGGAAAAGATGAACGAGACGGCCCATGCGCTTGGCGCAACCGATACGCATTTTGTCAATCCCCATGGGCTAAGCAATGAAGATCATTATACCACAGCATACGATCTGTATCTGATTTTTAATGAGGCCATGAAGTACCCGGAATTTCAGAAAATTATTGGTACTGTATCCTATCGGGCTGAGTATACAGATGGCACCGGACAGACAAAAATACAGGAATGGAAAAACAGCAACCAGTATTTAAATGGCAAGTCAAAGGCACCGGATGGCATCACCATTCTGGGAGGAAAGACTGGCACCACAAGAGCGGCGGGTTCCTGCCTGATTCTGGGAAGTCAGGATGAAAGCGGCAATGATTATATCTCAGTAGTCCTGAAAGCTGAGAGCAGAGATGTCCTCTACGATAATATGACAAAGATTATTGGTAAAATTGTCAATTAGTGATTGCACATTCCATGTATTTGTACTATAATTACTTTAATAATAAAAGAATTTTTATACAGATTCAATAAACCCAAGGAGGACACGACTATGGTTCAGATCATTGCAGGCAGAAAAGGCAAAGGAAAAACAAAACATCTGTTGGATATGGCAAACAACGGTATCAAGGCAGCTACCGGATCTATCGTTTATCTTGATAAGAGTTCCAAACATATGTATGAACTCAACAACCGGATTCGCCTGATCAACGTAAACGAGTACCCGGTTGCAACCAGCCAGGGATTCATCGGTTTCATCTGCGGTATCATTTCCCAGGATCACGATATCGAGACTATGTTTTTAGACAGCTTTTTGAAGCTTGCAGGTTTAGAGGGAGAAGACATCAGCGAGACCATTACTACCTTAGAGGGTATCAGCGAGAAGTACAATGTAAACTTCGTATTAAGCATTTCCATGGATGCAGCAGAAATGCCGGAGAACGCACAGAAAGATGTAGTGGTTTCTCTGTAATACATAATTCGTATTCTTTACAGCCGGGGCGGCAGGTTCTCCCCGGCTGTTTGTGTGACGGTAACTGTGTGGGCTTTCGCCGGGCACATAATTCCGTGCGCAACAGATACCAGATACTGCCGGGAGGAACAGGGCATTGGCAAAAAAGAAAAAATCAAAGATTATAAGATATCGCCATCCGCTCAATATAAACGTAGGAATGATCATCTTCGCGATCATCTTCGTATATTTGGTTTTCAGCGTTTATACTTACATGAAAAAAGAAAAGGTTCAGTTTTATGAGATTGTGGAGGGTAACATTGTAAACGACCGCCAGTACACTGGCATTATCCTGCGGGATGAGCGGGTGGAGAGCACGGACCGGGCCGGATATATCAACTATTATATCCGGGAAGGAAAACGCGCGGCCATTGGAACCCGATCTACTACATAGATGAGACCGGAAACATGGCGGAGCTGATGCAGGAAAATCCGGATGCGAATGTGGGACTGACAGACGCAAACTTAAGTGATGTCAAGCGTCAGCTTTCTTCCTTTTCCATGAGTTACAGCGATCAGAAATTTGAAAATACCTATGATCTGCAGTATTCCCTGGAGGCGACGGTTCTGGAGTATGCGAATTTTAATGCGCTGGGTAATCTGGACAGTATCATGCAGCAGGCAGGCGCTTCTTTTGTGCAGGTGACAGCCCCGGTGTCCGGAGTAGTGTCCTATGCGGTGGACGGGTTTGAAAATCTGACCGCTGATGAGATTACGGAGAGTACCTTTGACCGTTCCGGTTATTCCAAGGCAATTACCAAGGCCGGGCAGCTCATAGAACAGTCGGCACCGGTTTATAAGCTGATCACCTCCGACAACTGGAGTATCGTATTTCCGCTCACGGAGAATGAGGCTGAGGAATACAAAGATCAGACACAGCTTCATGTGACATTCTCCGTCAATGATCTGGATGCCACAGGAGATTTCTCCATCATTAGCGGTGGAGACGGAGGCTCTTACGGAAAACTGGATTTTAGCCAGTATATGGTACAGTTTGCTTCAGACCGCTATGTAACCTTTGAGATAGACACAGAAAAGGCAGATGGACTGAAAATTCCGGTTACCGCAGTGACGGAAAAAGAATTTTATCTGATTCCGCTGGAATATATGGTACAGGGCGGCGACAGCAGTAATACCGGCTTCATGAAGGAAGTATATTCGGAGAGCGGCACTGCGGCAGAGTTTGTACCGGTCACCATTTATTATGCGAATGATGAGTACTATTATATAGAAAAGAATGATGACGCTCCGCTGCAATCCGGAGATTATGTGGTGAAACCGGATTCCCAGGACCGCTATCAGATTGGACAGAGCGCATCCCTGCAGGGCGTTTACAATATTAACAAAGGGTATGCCGTATTTAAGCAGATCGAGATTATCAAGTCCAATGATGAATATTATTCCATCAAAAAGGGCACCAACTACGGACTTTCCGTATACGATCACATTGTGTTGGATGCAGACACCGTATATGAGGGTCAGCTGATCTACCAGTAAACCGGTCCGGTCAGACAGGGTGCCGGCACTATCAGACATTAGGGAGGCAGGATGATGAATACCATAAAAGATCATTTAAATGAAGTGAGAGAGAATATCCGGAAAGCCTGTGAGAAGTCCGGCCGTTCTCCAAAGGAGGTTACGCTTATCGCAGTCAGCAAGACCAAACCGCTGTTCATGCTGGAGGAGGCCTATGAGGCAGGGGCACGTGATTTTGGTGAAAATAAAGTTCAGGAGATCCTGGAAAAGTGCCCGCGGATGCCGGAGGATGCAAGGTTCCATATGATCGGACATCTGCAGCGAAATAAAGTAAAACAGGTTCTGCCCCATGCGGTGCTGATTCATTCCGTGGATTCCCTGCGCCTGGCAGAGCAGATCGATCAGGAAGCGGAAAAGCTTGGAATCACGGCAAAGATCCTTCTGGAAGTCAATGTGGCAAAAGAAGAGAGCAAGTTTGGCATGATGCCGGAAGAGGTACCGGAAATGGTAGAGCAAATTTCGCTGCTTCCGCATCTTCAGATTGAAGGACTCATGACCATTGCTCCTTTCGTAGATGATCCGGAAAAAAATCGTCCGGTTTTTCAAAAATTATATCAATTATCTGTTGACATCAAAAAGAAAAACATCGATAATGTTAACATGAGTGTCCTGTCCATGGGTATGACCGGAGATTATCAGGTGGCCGTGGAAGAGGGCGCGACTATGATTAGAGTCGGCACCGGAATATTTGGTGCCAGATAAGGATTGGAGAGAATATAGGTTATGAGCATTTTGAGCAAACTGATGGATACCATGCGTTTTAGTCCGGATGAGGACGAAGACTACTTTGGTCCGGATGAAGATTATGAGGCAGAAAAGCCAGCCAAAAGAGGACGTTTCCCGGCACGTGAGGAGTCTGAGAACTACGATGACGGGGGCGAGGAAAAGCCAAGATTCTTCTCTCGTTCTTCTAAAGTTGTCCCGCTGAAGCGTAGCATGGAGGTTTCCATGGTAAAGCCTACTTCGATCGAGGACGCAAGAGAAATTTGCGATTATCTGCTGGCCGGTAAGGCAGTAGTTCTGAATATGGAGGGGATTCACACGGAGATTGCGCAGCGTATCATCGACTTTACTTCTGGTGCTACCTACTCCATGAACGGAAACCTCCAGAAGATTTCCAGCTACATCTTTATTGCCACACCGGAAACTGTGGAGCTCTCCGGTGATTTCCAGGAAATGCTCGGGAATGGCGCGCTGGATGTATCCGGACTGAACATCCGCTTATAAAGTACAGATCAGAATAGGTTATATACCTTTTGCGAAGAAGGAACAGGGGTACAGACAATTTTCCGACGGACTGGAAGGAAAGTTGTCTGTATTTCTTTTATCCAGATTTTAAAAATACAAAAAAGGAGTAGAGACATCATGAGTGATCGCATGACAGTACATCGGGATGGAAAACCCATTTATGATATTGTAATGGAAGAAAATTATGACAGACTGGGACAGGAAGTGGCTTCTCTTTCCGTGCGGGAGCGGAGACTTTGTGTGGTGACGGACAGCACAGTTGCAGAGCTTTACAGTGATATAGTGATCCGTCAGCTGGAGCCGCTCTGCAAAGAGGTGAATCTTTTTGTGTTCCCGGCGGGAGAAGAAAATAAAAACCTGGACACCGTCCGGAATTTGTACGAATTCCTGATTCAGAACCATTATGACCGGAATGATATGCTGGTTGCTCTGGGTGGCGGTGTGGTCGGAGATCTCTGTGGATTTACCGCGGCAACCTACCTGCGCGGCATTCGTTTTATTCAGGTACCTACCACTCTGCTTTCCCAGGTGGATTCCAGCATTGGCGGTAAGACCGGCGTAGATTTTGATGCCTATAAGAACATGGTTGGCGCTTTCCATATGCCGCAGCTGGTTTACACGGCTGCCACCAGTTTGCTGACTCTGACAGAGGAACAGTTTGCCTGTGGTATGGGCGAAGTGATCAAGCATGGCCTGATCATGGACGCGGACTATTATGAATGGCTGCAGGCTCATCGGAAGGAGATTCTTGCGCGGGACCTTTCTGCCTGTGAACAGATGATTCTGATCAGCTGCCGCGTCAAGCGGGATGTGGTAGAACAGGATCCAACCGAACAGGGAATCCGCGGTATCTTAAACTTTGGACATACGCTGGGTCATGCCATTGAGAAGCTGATGCATTTTCAGCTGCTTCACGGTCAGTGCGTGGCCCTTGGCTGTGTAGCCGCGGCAGGACTTTCCGCAAAGCGCGGGGAGATTACCATGGAGGAGGCGCTGCATATCCGGGAAGTATTTGCAGATTTCGGCCTTCCAACTGCCATTGCGGATTTTGGACTTTCCAGAGAAGAGATCATTGCCGCCACAAAGAATGACAAGAAGATGGATTCCGGCAGAATCAAATTTATTCTGCTCCACCGTGTGGGAGAAGCGTTTATTGACCGTACGGTAACGGATGAGGAAATGAATACATGCCTGGACTGGCTGATGGGAGGCTCTGATGAAGACGAGAGGATTTAATCTGCTTTCCTGGGCGGCTCTAAGCCTGGCACTGGTGCTTTTTGACCAGTATACAAAACTTCTTGCGGTTGCGCATTTAAAGGGGAAGACTCCCTTTGTGATTCTGGATGGTGTGTTTGAACTGCTGTACTCGGAAAATCGTGGCGCGGCTTTTGGCATGCTGCAGGGGAAACAGGGCTTTTTCTTTGTAATCGGAACGGTGGTGGTAGCTGCAGCCATTTATGTGATGTGGCGCATGCCTGGCTGGAGCAGCCTGCGTTATCTGGGCCTGCGCATGTGCACCATTCTGATTACCGCAGGTGCGCTGGGCAATATGGTGGACCGTACCACTCAGGGCTATGTGGTGGATTTCCTTTACTTTAAGCTGATTGATTTTCCAATCTTTAATGTGGCTGATATTTATGTGACTACGGCCACAGCGGCTCTGCTTCTGCTCCTCTGCTTTTTCTATAAGGAAGAAGATCTCGCGATTTTTGAATGGAAGAAGGGGGACCGCCGGTGATTTACGAATTGACTGCGGAGTCTGCTGCAGGGCAGCGAATTGATAAATACTTAAGTGAACAGCTGGCAGATCTTTCCCGTTCTTATCTTCAGAAGCTGTTAAAGGACGGCGGTGTAGAGGTAAATGGGAAAACAGTAAAGAGCAATTACAAACTGGCAGACAAAGATCAGATCTGCCTGGAGGTACCGGAGGCAGTAGAACCGGAGATTGCGGCAGAACCCATGGATCTGGATATTCTCTATGAGGATAAAGACATCATCCTCATCAACAAGCCGAAGGGCATGGTGGTGCACCCGGCTGCCGGTCACTATACAGGAACCCTTGTGAATGGCCTGATGTACCACTGCAAAGATGAACTTTCCGGCATCAATGGCGTCATGCGCCCGGGCATTGTGCACCGCATTGACATGGATACCACCGGGGTCCTGATCGTATGCAAGAATGACAAAGCTCACAATGCCATTGCGGAACAGTTGAAAGTGCATTCCATCACACGCAAGTATTACGCGATTGTTCATGGTGTCATCAAAGAGGATGATGGTACCGTAAATGCGCCCATTGGACGCCATCCGGTGGACCGCAAAAAAATGAGCATCAATGAGAAAAACGGAAAGGAAGCAGTGACGCATTATCATGTGCTGAAGCGGTTTCGGCGTTTTACTTATGTGGAATGTCAGCTGGAAACCGGACGGACGCATCAGATCCGCGTGCATATGGCAAGTATCGGTCATCCGCTTCTTGGAGATCAGGTTTATGGACCGGCAAAGGTACCGTTTTCCGGCCTTCAGGGTCAGACCCTCCATGCGGGGGTGCTGGGGATTATTCATCCTGCTACGGGAGAGTACATGGAGTTTCGCGCACCGCTTCCGGAGTATTTTGAAAAGCTGCTGCGAAAGCTGGAACAGGATTAAGGCCGGAGTATATGGATTTTGCAAAAATTATCTGAAAATAAACAAAATGCACCACTGTGTTCCTATACATTTGAAAAGTTTTGTGCTATAATCTAATTAATAAAAGAATTACATCATGTGTATGCTGAAAGGAGAAGATAGTATGAGAGGAAATCTTGTTATTACAATCGGACGTCAGTGCGGAAGCGGCGGTAAGATGATCGGTCAGAAGATCGCAGAAAAACTGGGCGTGAAGTGCTACGATAAAGAACTTCTTACCAGAGCAGCCAAGGAAAGCGGATTATGCGAAGAATTGTTTGAGACCCATGATGAAAAGCCTACCAGCAGTTTTTTATACTCCCTGGTTATGGACACCTATTCTCTTGGATATACCACATCGGCTTATATGGATATGCCGATCAATCATAAGATTTTCCTGGCACAGTTTGATACGATCAAGAAACTGGCCAATGAGGAATCCTGTGTGATTGTAGGCCGCTGCGCGGATTATGCGCTGGCAGATTATCCGAATACGGTTTCCGTGTTTGTTACCGGAAATGATGAGGATAAATTAAAGAGCATCAAGAATCTTTACAATGTCGATGATGCCAAGGCCAAAGATATCATGGTAAAAACCGATAAGAAACGTTCCAGCTACTACAATTATTATTCCAGTAAGAAGTGGGGCGATTCCAGAAGCTACGACATGTGCATCAACAGTTCTGTACTGGGACCGGATGGCACCGCCGATATGATTATTGCCTTTGCCAAAGCAAAAGAAGCGCAGAACAAAGAAAAAGTGTAATATTTGTTAAAAAAATTAATACTTTTTTCACATCTATTGCTTAAAATATCAGACAAGGTATGATATACTGAACAATGGCATAAATGGTTGCTGGTTGCGCAACGTGTGAACAGTAACCTATCAATGAGGAGAATACCATGTCTGAAGAAAAGAAAGACTATACCCAGATTTTAAAGAGAGCCAGAAGGCGCAGAAAACGAGCACGGTATCTGCATTATGCGGGAATCGGAACGGTTCTGCTCCTTCTGGTTTTGTGCGTTTTTTTTGTGTGGGAAAAAGGTGGATTTCCGGCCCTGTCCGGAAACTCTGGAAGCGTAGAGATTGCAACCGGTTCCAATGCGGAGACAGGAAATCCGGATTCAGAGGAAAATGCGGAAGCTGCGGCTCTCTCCGCCGATGCCGAAGCGCAGGATGTTCATGTGGAGGAGGCAGAAAAACAGGCTGTGGTGGATTCCTATCAGAATCTTGGTCTGGTGCAGGTTTCCGGTTACTTAAATGTCCGGGAGACGCCGGGCTCCGACGGAAAGATCATCGGAAAGCTGGAGCAGAACAGTGCATGCGAGATTCTGGGAACAGAAGGAGACTGGGATCACATTTCTTCTGGCGGTATTGAGGGATATATCCATAATCAGTATGTGATCAGCGGAGATGAGGCCCGCAAAAAAGCCCTGGATTATGTCACAAAGATGGCCATTGTTGAGACAGAAAAGCTGAATATCCGCCAGGATCCGGTTCTGGATCCGACGAATGTGGTAGGACAGGCACTGGCCAATGAGCGTTATGTGGTAGAGGAAGAACTGGAGGGCTGGGTGAAGATTCCGGACGGCTATATTTCCGCCGATTATGTTACGGTGGGACTGGCCTTAAATGAAGCCCGGAAGCTGGACTTAAAGGCTATGGCTTTAAACCAGTATGATAACCTGCTGATCTCTAAGGTAGATAACTACTTAAATATTCGCAAGGAGCCAAGTACAGATTCTTCCGCAAACATCATCGGCAAGTTGCCGAGTAAGGCGGCCGGAGAGATTCTGGAGACACTGGATGGCTGGTACAAGATCAAATCCGGTTCCATTACGGGTTATGTGACAGCAGATCCCCAGTATGTGGCAGTGGGACAGGAAGCGAAAGACCTTGCGGTGAATGCTGCTTCCCTGATGGCAATTGTAACCACGGATCGTTTAAATGTCCGGGCGGAGCCGAACACGGATGCCAAGATCTGGACCCAGATTTCCAAAGAAGAACGCTACTCTGTTGTTTCCCAGCTGGATGGCTGGGTTGAGATTGAGCTGGATACCGGTGACGGGGACAGCGGGGAGAATGCAGATAATGCCTATATTTCCACTCGCGACAACAACGTGGAAGTGCGTTATGCCTTAAATGAAGCAATCAAATTCTCGCCGTTGGAAGAAAAGTCGAATCAGGCGGCTTCCCTGCGCAGTCAGGTGGTCAATTACGCGCTGCAGTTCGTGGGCGGCCGTTATGTCTGGGGCGGCAATGATCCGCATACTGGTGCGGACTGTTCCGGTTTTGTGAAATATGTTCTGAGCCATGTGGCAGGTGTCGGTCTTCCGAGAACCTCCAGGGAACAGGCGAAGACTGGCCGGTCAGTCAAATCCAGTGAGATGCGCCCGGGTGACCTCATTTTTTATACCAACAGCAAGGGCACGGTCAATCACGTGGCCATGTACATTGGCAATGGCCAGATCGTCCATGCGGCGAGCCGGAGAAGCGGAATCAAGATCTCTACCTGGAATTACCGTACTCCAAAGACCATCCGGTCCTTCCTGGACTGATGGTTTCTCTGAGAACAGAATAAACGAAAATGGATTTCCCACTTGATCTTCAGTGATCGGTGGGAAATCCTTTTTGTATGATGGGATTGTGTCATTTTTCGCTTGCTGCGTCAGAAAATACGGTTCCATGTAGGAATGGCTTTTCTACTTCAGTCAGAATGTGGATGAAATCCCTCATATATTTTGTAAGATACAGGTCTTTCCGGTGACAGAGGTAGAAGCTTCTCTGATTTTCAATACCCGTGATTGGGTAAACCGCGCAGTACGGATACAGTTCCGGAGACATCTCCACATAGTTGATCGGGCAGATCATGACGGCATCGCAGGAAATAGCAGTGCGCTTGCCGACCTCAATGCTGGAAGTCTGCAGCAGAATATCCGGCTGGATATCGTAGGTGGCAAAAAGCTGTTTCTGTACAGTATTCACGTTGTGGCCAGGGCGGCTGGAGATGAACTTCTCATTTTTAGCCTCACTAATTTCAATCGGGGTTCCGGATGGAATCCGCCTGGCCAGATCGGTGTTGCGGCTGGTTAAAAGAACCAGATCTTCATCCTCAATGAGAATGTAATTGAGTTCCTCCTGCTTAGGGTAGGTGGTCAGACAGGCCAGATCAATGGATCCCTCTAACAGCATGGACTCCGTGATGGCGGAACCGTGCTCCTGTAAGTCAATGTCAACGTAAGGATACTGTTTCATAAAACGGGGCAGCACATACGGAAGTACCTGCATGGCACGCTGAACCGGAATTCCCAGTTTTAAGCAGCCGTGGTCCTCATGGTTAATTTCATCAATCTCTTTTTGCAGATTGTTATTGATAGTCAGGATTTGTTTTGCAGCCTCAATATATTTTTCGCCAGCGTAAGTCAGGGTGATGGGGTCAGTAGAACGGTTGAAAATGGCGGTGCCGAGATTGGTTTCTACCAGCTTGATCATCTGGCTTAAGGAGGGCTGGGAAATATATAGTTTCTTTGCAGCTGCTGTGATGCTTCCTTCCTGCATGACGGTCAGCATATATTGTGCATGTTTAATATTCATGAAACACCTCTTTTATAATGAAAATATTATAAAACCCATAACAAAAAAACTAGTTGTGTACGAACTAGGGTTATGATACCATAAAAATAGTGAATATTCAACGAGAAATCATAGAAAAGAAAATCATGTTTCGGTTGAACTGCACAATGAAAGGAGAAACGCGTATGGAAAATGCGGTGGGACGGGAAATACCAGATGAGATTTTACAGCGTTACGGAAAGGAAGGATATAAAGGGGCATATGCCCGGGATGGCGTACGATATCGCAAAACAGCCCCCAGGGTGAAGGGATATGTGGACCCAAAACAGAGCAAGCTGGTGCCTTCCATCCGGGAAGCATTATTAAAATGCGGTATCCGGGACGGCATGGTGCTGTCATTTCATCATCATTTTCGTGACGGTGATTATGTAGTCAATATGGTCATGAAGGAGGTAGCGGCCCTTGGCATAAAAGATATCACCATCTGTGCCAGCTCCCTTGGAGCGGCCCATGATCCGGTGGCAGATCTGATTGAGGAGGGTGTGGTGACCGGCATTCAGTCTTCCGGCGTGCGCGGCCGCATTGGAGAGGCAATTTCCCACGGAAAATTGAAAAATCCGGCCATTATCCGTTCTCATGGCGGAAGAGTGAGGGCCATTGAGGAGGGAGATGTTCACATCGATATCGCCTTTATCGGTGCGCCAACTTCCGATGAGTATGGTAACGCAAGAGCGGTCGGCGGCAAGAGTGATTGCGGAGTTCTTTCGTATTCTATGGTGGATGCAAAATATGCAGACAATGTAGTCGTCATCACAGACTGCCTGGTTCCCGCACCAAACTATCCGCCGAGCATTTCCATGGTAGATGTAGACTATGTCTGCGTGGTGGATGAGATTGGCAATCCGGGCAAGATTGTCAGCAACGTAGTCCGCATGACGAAAGATGTCCGGGAACTGATGATGGCGCGGTACTGTACTCAGATCATTGCAAAATCTCCGTATTTTAAGGATGGCTTTTCCTTCCAGACCGGTGGCGGCGGCGCTTCCCTGGCGGTCAATACCATGCTGCGCCCGATCATGATGGAAAAAGGCATTCACATGGGATTTGCTATCGGCGGCATTACGAAGCCAATCTGTGATTTGCTGGAAGAAGGCCTGGTGCGAAACATTGTAGACGCCCAGGATTTTGATCTTGGTGCCATCGAGTCCATCAAAAAGAATCCGAATCATTACGAGATTTCCACCTCTGAGTACGCGAACCCCATGAATAAGGGTGCGTTTGTCAATCAACTGGATTTTGTGATTCTCGGTGCGCTGGAAGTAGATGTGGACTTTAACGTGAATGTTGTGACCGGTTCTGATGGCATTGTGAGAGGAGCGCCAGGTGGACACCCGGATACCGCAGCAGGTTCGAATTGTTCGATTATTGTGGCTCCGCTGGTACGAAACCGTATCCCGACCATCTGCGACAGGGTTGTAACTGTAGTTACGCCGGGCGAGACAGTGGATGTGGTGGTGACCGACTATGGAATTGCCATCAATCCGCGCCGCCAGGATCTGATCGAGGTTTACAGGGATTCTGGCCTGCCAATTAAGACGATTGAGGAACTTCGTGATATGGCCTGTTCTATTGTGGGCACGCCGGAGGAAATCCAGTTTGAGGATCAGGTGGTTGGCATCATTGAGAGCCGGGACGGTACCATTATGGATGTGGTGCGTAAGAGCAAACCATATACCTTTGATGAGTAAAAGTTACCCACAGGAAAAATACAACACATGTATAGGATAAAAACTATCAAATACTGGAAACACATAAGAAAAAACCTATGTACATTATAAGAATTTAAGTATTTGAATCGTACGTCCACCAGTGATAAACTGAGGACGATGCAAATAGCAGGGGCTGCGCGTTGATTGCATCCCCTGTTTTTTTAATAAGAGGAGGAGAAAAATGGAAGTTAAGAAAGCTGCCATGGCAGGAACCCTGGAATCCAGCGATGCCCAGGTAACCGTAGAGCCGGGAAATGGTACCGTAGAGCTTTCCATCGAGAGCA
>ERZ791926.98-NODE-98-length-94772-cov-7.218958_pt1 | contig 94772 bp, 74 predicted proteins | sample MGYA00510131_ERZ791926 | MGnify/ENA primary metagenome ERZ791926 (study PRJEB30046, sample SAMN00792052) | human gut metagenome | study: EMG produced TPA metagenomics assembly of the A metagenome-wide association study of gut microbiota in type 2...
CCGCTTCTTTATAGCTAATCTCTTGACTTAGTCCTATTATAACGTCATCATCAAAGGTCAATGCCACTAATTTTTTCTCCACCATACCAATCTCCTTTTACAATACACTTTTTTTAGAAAAGCAGAGCAATCCCGTGTACTAAAAATGCTGCGATCCACGCAACCAGACACTGCCAGATGATCACGCCTGCCACCCATTTTCTGCCAAGTTCGCGCCGGATTGCTGCAAGTGCCGCAACACAAGGCGTATAGAGCAGACTAAACACCAGAAGAGACGCTGCGGCCGCATTTGACAATGCTGCATGTACATTACCGTTAAATAAGATCTCAAGTGTAGAGATCACGCTCTCCTTTGCCATCACACCGCTGATCAGGGAAGTGCAGATACGCCAGTCCCCAAGTCCTAACGGAGCAAATAATGGAACTAATCCATTCGAAATCAGTGCAAGCATGCTGTCTTTCGAATCATATACAATATTAAAATGAATATCAAATTTCTGCAAGAACCAGATGCAGATCGTTGCAAGGAAAATAACCGTAAATGCTTTCTGCAAAAAGTCTTTTGCTTTTTCCCACAAAAGCTGCATGACATTTTTTAACCCCGGCAGACGGTAATTCGGCAATTCCATGACAAACGGAACAGCATCACCGCGAAACAGTGTCTTGCGGTAAAGCAGTGCGACTAAAATACCAATTACGATTCCCCCCAGATACAGTGCGCACATCACAAGTGCTCCATATTCCGGGAAAAATGCACTGACAAAAAACGCATAGATCGGCAGTTTTGCCGAACAGCTCATAAACGGTGTCAGTAAGATCGTCATTTTGCGGTCACGCTCACTTGGCAGTGTACGAGTTGCCATTACTGCCGGAACCGTACAGCCAAAACCGATCAGCATCGGAACGATACTTCTTCCAGAGAGTCCGATCTTTCGTAATAACTTATCCATAAAAAATGCAACACGGGCAATATATCCACTGTCCTCCATCAGAGACAGGAAGAAAAACAGCGTCACAACGATCGGAAGAAAACTTAAAATGCTTCCAACTCCTGTAAAAATACCATCAATTATAAGGTCATGCAACACTTCATTGACACCTGCAGCAGAAAGGAGCTGATCCACTGCTGCTGTCAGCGCATCAATCCCCATCTGTAAAAGATTCTGTAGTCCCGCTCCTATTACATGAAACGTAAGATAAAACACGATCAGCATGATACCGATAAAACAAGGGATTGCCGTATATTTTCCGGTCAGGATACGGTCAATTTTCTCGCTTCGTATCCTTTCCCTGCTCTCTTTGGGTTTTACTACTGTCTTTTCACAGACTTTTTCAATAAAGGTAAAACGCATATCTGCGATCGCTGCACTCCGGTCAAGTCCACGCTCTTTTTCCATCTGAACGATCAGATGTTCGATCGCCTCTTTTTCATTTTCATCCAGATGCAGTTTTTCTAAGATCAGATGATCCCCTTCAATGATTTTCGAAGCCGCAAAACGGATCGGTATCTGCGCTTCTTTCGCATGGTCCTCGATCAGATGCGAAACTGCATGGATACAGCGGTGCACGGCTCCTCCAAAGTCACTCTCATCACAAAAATCCTGCCTTCCCGGACGTTCCTGATATTTTGCAATGTGAAGCGCATGACGTACCAGCTCATCTACACCTTCATTTTTTGCCGCTGAGATCGGGACAACCGGCACACCAAGCATTGCCTCCATGCCGTTGACATCCACAGAACCGGAGTTTCCGGTCATCTCATCCATCATATTTAATGCAATGACCATCGGAATATCCATCTCCAAAAGCTGCATCGTCAGGTACAGATTGCGCTCGATGTTGGTTGCATCGATAATATTGATCATCGCTTTCGGCTTATCTTCAAGCACAAAATTTCTCGAAACGATCTCCTCACTGCTGTATGGTGACATTGAATAAATGCCTGGCAGATCGGTTACCGACGTGTTTGGATGACCTTTTATCGCTCCGTCTTTCCTGTCGACCGTCACTCCCGGAAAATTGCCTATATGCTGGTTAGAACCGGTCAACTGGTTAAACAGTGTTGTCTTTCCGCAGTTCTGGTTCCCGACAAGTGCATAGGTCAGCTTTTCCTGCTCCGGCAGCGGCTTTCCGCCTCCCTTCACATGGTACTTTCCTTCTTCCCCAAGTCCCGGATGTACCGATTTGTTGATATTTTTTGCGCCCTCATGTCTGCGCGAACGCTCACTGATCAGTTCAATCTCAATCTGCTCTGCATCCGAAAGCCGCAGTGTCAGCTCATATCCATGAATCTGCAGCTCCATCGGATCTCCCATAGGTGCAAATTTGATAACCGTAACTTCTGCCCCCGGTATTACTCCCATATCCAGAAAATGCTGTCTTAGTGCCCCTTCTCCCCCGACTACTTTGATCACAGCACTTTTTCCGATTTCTAACTCTTTTAGCGTCATTTTTCTTTATCCTTTGTATTGATATTGATAATCTTTATCGATTATACACTTATTCCATGGAAAAATATAGTACAATTTTTCCAGAAAAAATATAGTACAATTTCCCCCAAAAAATACAGTGCCATTTTCTCATGAAAAATATTTTATAACAAGTAGAAAAACTATGACTAAGGTGCTAGAATAACTTTCGTAAAAATAAATTTTCACAAGCAGAAATAGGAATTTTTATGAAAACAAATACATCCATTACTCATTTATACAGCAACCAGGATCTGCGGAAACTTTTAGTTCCGATCATTGTAGAGCAGCTGCTTTCCTCCCTGATGGGAACTGCCGATACAATGATGGTCAGCAATGTCGGATCTGCAGCTATTTCTGCAGTATCTCTCGTAGATTCCATCAATATCTTAGTGATCCAGGCACTCTCCGCACTCGCGGCAGGAGGTGCGATCCTCTGTTCCCAGTATCTTGGAAGCAGCAATAAAAAAGCCGCCAATGAATCTGCCAGACAGGTACTCTTTGTCATGACTGTTTTATCGGTGACCTTATCCGTCATCTGCCTTTTGTTCCGCGGTCCACTACTCCGTGCAATCTTCGGTGCCGTAGAAGCAGATGTTATGGAAAACTCACAGATTTATTTTCTGTTCACGCTGTTGTCCTTTCCTTTTATCGGATTATATGACGCCGGTGCTTCGATCATGCGTGCACAGAATAACAGCAGGGAACCGATGATCATTTCCATCATATCCAACTTTTTAAACATCGGTGGAAATGCCCTTTTGATCTTTGTTTTCGGAATGGGCGTGGAAGGTGCTGCAATTTCAACTCTTGCATCCCGTATTTTCTGCGCTATTGTCGTGATCTATAAGCTGCGCAGTGAAGATGAGCCAATCTTTATTAAAAATTATGCCTCCATCCGTCCTGATTTTTCTCTCATAAAGAAAATACTGTTCATCGGTATCCCATCCGGAATCGAGAACAGTATGTTTCAGTTCGGTAAACTCGCCATCCAGTCCACAGTTTCCACCCTTGGAACCGTCGCGATCGCAGCACAGGCAATGACAAATATTCTGGAAAATCTAAACGGTGTCGCCGCGATCGGTATCGGTATCGGTCTGATGACCGTAGTCGGTCAGTGTCTCGGTGCCGGCAGAAAAGATGAAGTCATCTATTACATTAAAAAGCTGTCCTGGCTTGCCCAAGCAGCGATCGTGATCAGTTGTCTTACCGTGCTCGCACTGACGAAACCGATCACCCTCTTAGGCGGTATGGAAGCAGAAAGTGCCAGCCTTTGTTTTAAAATGGTCATTTTTATCACGATCACAAAACCAATCTCCTGGGTGCTTTCTTTTATCCCCGCATATGGAATGCGTGCAGCCGGAGATGTAAAATTCTCCATGATCACTTCCTGCTGCACGATGTGGCTGTGCCGTGTAAGCCTCTGCATTTATCTCTGCCGTGTATGGGGTTTTGGACCGATCGCCGTCTGGATCGGTATGTTTGCCGACTGGACGATCCGTGGAATTGTATTTTCACTCCGCTTCCACGGAAGAAAATGGTTAAACCATCACATTATTGATTAGGCAAAAGCCTGTCTGATGCTGTCATAATGGAGGAATTTTCCTTCTTCCCCAAGTTTTTTAATCTCCTCCGTGGAAGCAAACATATACCCATCTGTTTCTTCCTCCTGGAGGCTGATGTCCGACTCATCAAAATCTGCGGAAAAACGGTATACATCCACAAAATAGTTATCTCCTTCTCCCGGATTATCCCTGCGGTAGGTAAACAGATATCCGCCGTCCCACGCAGAGACATCCAGTCCGGTTTCCTCCTTAATCTCCCGAAGTACCGCGGTCTTAGAATCCTCTCCCGCCATCGCAGCACCACCGGAAACTTCCCAGCAGCCCGGTGCCCATGCTTTTGTTATAACACGCTTCGTGATCAGGAAACGCCCATCCGTTCTTTTTATCACGCCAAGTACGGTAAGATGATATTCGCCATCTTTTAAGCACCAGTCATTTCGTTTCATCGTTCTGCCTGTGCGCTCTTTCTTCTCATTATAAATATCCCATAATTCGTATTTTTCTGCCATTCGTATCTTCCTCATTTCCTATTTTTCAAACTGTTGTGTGATAGCTTCTTGCACTGTCACACATTAGCACAGCAAAGTGTTCTTATTTCTATTATAATCAAAAATATGTTTTCGGCAACTGATTTTAAAAAAACATTCCCTGCAGCAGATAAAAAAGACCGCTTAATAAAAATGCAACACCTAAGAAAAATGTAAACAGATCTTCCATCTGAAAATTTTTCCGCAGATAACATAGTTTTTTTGGATTTTCCTCATTGATCCGGATCACATAAGTTTTTCCTTTTTCCAGTGAACTTTTTTCTCTGCGTGAAAGCCGCTCCATCGTACACTGGCGAAATTTTTCTTCATGATAGACATAAGAAAACACCGCATATGTTCTGACATGATCCCCTGTTTTCTTTGTCACAGTCCGCTCAAACACTGCTTCAACAGGTACTTTACAACGGATGCGCCTTCTCCATTTGCCAAATCCGATCCGTATTAACAGTATCCCGTATGCTATTCCTGTTATCCCCAGTAACATAAATCCTATATTCATACTGGTCTCCATTCCACAACTTCTGGTTTCAATCCGGCAGACTCTGTGCCACGCAGAGTGCTCCCCATCCAAACACCGGATTTGGATAGTACTGCATCGCAGGAAGTCTCCTTGCCCCCTTGATCAGATATGCTTTCATTTTTTCACCATACAGATACAGATCATTTTTATTCACGATTCCCCACTGCATCAGCAGTGCTGCCCCACCTGACACAAAGGGAGTTGCCATCGATGTCCCACTCCTTACCACATACCCGCCCCCCGGTGCACAGGAAGTAATATCCACACCAGGTGCCACAAGATCCGGTTTGACCTGATTTGTCTCACGCGTATAACCACGCCCTGAAAACGCTGCTGCGCGGTCAAAATAGCCATCGTAGGCTCCAACTGTGATCACCCGCGCTGCTGTCGATGGAATGGTTAAAGTCGTTTCCGCCGACGGCAGCACAAATCCGGTACCTTCATTTAAAACACCGCCTGCCGGCAGCCACATATCATAATTTCCAACTGCGATTTTCTGTGGCAGCAACTGTATTGTCCAGATACCACTGTCAATAAAATCGTCTGCCGGAAGCAGTTCAAAATAAATTTCCTGATAAGGACTGTACGGACTCGGTTCCCCATAATAAAGCAAAACATCTGTATTCCCCAGCCGGAAACGCTGTGGTCCTAAAATCTGCTGGATCGGTCCGGCTTTGCTTCCGTCAGGATGGATCAAAGAAACTGCAATCTCATCCGCATAATTTTTCCAGATCTGCAGATTCAGTGATATTTCATATCCGCTCACTGCAACCTCAACTTCTTCCGTAACATTTTCGCGCAGAGTTCCTGCTGCATGCACCGCCGATGCCCCCTCATTCCCGCTGCCGGTAATAATTGATGTGCGCCAGTAATCTGCCATATCATCAAGATAACTTTCCAGCAGGGAATTGCCGGAATGTGAACCATAATTATTTCCAAAACTTAAGTTTAAAACGACAGGCATCCCATACTCCTGTGCTTTTCTGATACAGTAATCTACCGCCTGCATCAGTTCTGTCGTTCTTGGAAAAGACCGCTCACCCGGTGTTCCTAATTTAACGATCAGAAGCGGACTCTCATATGCTACTCCCCTGTACCGTCCCTGCGAGGCTATACCATTTCCGGCTGCAATCCCCGTCACATGGGTGCCGTGTCCTGAAATATCACGGCTGGGACATACCGCATACCGCTCTCTTTCCGTCGTCTGCTCTAATGCACGGTTTATCACTGCCTGCGGAAATTCTGTTCCAAGAAAATACCCTGCCGGGGCCTCTAAAAATGACTGTTCCGCGTTTTCTTCAGACAATGGATCTGCCACACTGCCTGCTGGAATCGTCTGATCCCAGAGATCTAAGATTCTGGTCGTTCCGTCCGCATTCCGGAAATCAGGATGTGCATAATCAATCCCGGAATCGATCACTGCCACGATTACGCCGGTTCCACTTAAATCATTCCTTCCGGCTGTTCCTCCCTGCATCTGTCCGGTCTGCAGAGGATTGATGCACGACACACGTCTGCCATTATTCACTGCAAAAAACAAAAGTTTCGGTTTCTCCATATATTCGATCTCTGTCAGCGCCGCCACCAGCTCCACAATGTGCTCCGGCAAAAGCAGGATCGCATACTCATTCCGCAGATTCGTAATTTTTATCCGGTCGTATTCCTTTGGAAAATTTTGTGCAAGCAGTCTTTTTAACGATTCCTCCGTTCCTCCAAACTTCACGATCACTTCCCATGTTCGTTCCTCCTTGTCGTATCCTGTATCAAGATCTAACGACTTTTCGCGTTCCTGCTCTGTCGCATCGAGTGCAAGATTCAACAGATTTTCTATTTTCTCATTGGACATAAAAATCCCCCGCGATCGCACTCCTTTACTTATTAGAAATGCGGCTGCGGGGGATTTTATGACTTATTGTTTTTATTTTTAAAATTCTACCGACTTATTATTGTTTTTTAATGCATGATATAACTCTGCATGTGTCAGATATATGTATGGTTCTACATAAAATACCAGAAGAATACCGACTGTGCAGATGCCTAACAATGTCCAGCCGATAAATGAAAGATCTAAAACAAATGCATTCCATTTATTTCCATCCATCATCCGCTTACTCTCTGCAAATGCTTCCTGTCTGGTCATTTCCGGATGCTCTGCTAACAGATATGGGATCATCATATATTCATAACTTTTCACAATACCAGGAATGATAAACAGCAAACTCCAAAGTGCGGTAAACAGTCCGCGAAGGAACATGATCACACCGATATTTGCATATCCGTTTTTAAATCCGTGTGCCAGATCACCTAACTGTGCATTGCCATATTTACAGTTTACAAAGAATTTCTGGCATCCTACCTCAAGCGGATTCCAGATAAAAATACTGAGCAGTATACTGATCACCATGGCAACGAGTACCGCTGCTAAGATAATTCCGATCACGGAAAATAAAACTGCCGGGTCCATGTATGCCATTCCATCCGTTGATGACTTTGCTGAATTTCTGGTAGCTGTCGAACCTGATCCCAAAATAAGCGACAGGATCAACCCAACTAATACCGCTTTCCAGTAATTCGCTTTCAATGCAAGTTTTGCATTGCTTTTTAAATCACTTCTGTTCCACATATTAAACTCCTCCTTAAATAAAACATTTTTCACTTCGTCAGTTTAACATATTAACGTTTCATTGTCATCATAAACAGCGCAATCTTAAAAAATTTTTAAAAATTTTTCATAAATCTTAATTTTTAAATCAGGCTGCAGTTATACCTCTATCTTTCCTTCTTTCAGCAGTTCAACAAATGCCTCTGACAACTTTGGATCAAACTGTGTTCCCTTGTTACGTTCTAACTCACTGATCGCATAATCTACCGGCATTGCTTCCTTGTAAGAACGCTTTGTTGTCATCGCATCGAACGAATCACACACTGCAAGTATACGTCCAAGCAAAGGGATATCTTCTCCTTTCAGACCTCTCGGATATCCCTTTCCGTCGTATCTCTCATGATGTGATAATACAGCCGGTATCACATAGTTCATATTAGGCAGGAAATGGATCATCTCAATCGAATTTGTGACATGTGTTTTCATGATCTCATATTCCTCAGCATTTAGTCTTCCCTGTTTTTTCAGGATACTTTCCGGAATACCGATTTTCCCGATATCATGAAGCAGTCCCGCCTCTTTTACAATTTCAATATCATCTGGTGAAAGTCCTATTTTCTTTGCAAGCAGAACTGCATAATCCGATACATGACATGAATGCTCAAATGTATACGAATCCTTCGCATCAATTGCTGCAGTCAGTGCATAGATGGTCGGTGCGATCTGTTCATAATGTTTTTCTGCCTTCTGATCCTCGATCTCATCTTCCGTGCGTTCTCCATAAATTTTAATACAGTTCTTTCCATCCCGTTTTGCATAAAAATTTGCACGTTCTGCCTGACTGAGCAGCTCATCCTCTCCGGAAGCTGTATCCGGATAAAATGCAATACCGATACTTGCAGTGACCGGCTGGAGTACATCCGGCTTTTCCTTATCCTCGATCAGGAAATTCTTCTGTATTTTCTGTGCGATCAACGAAACTTCTCTCTTTTCCCCCGAATTGATCAAAACAACATATTCATTTGATCCAAACCGGAACGTTTCTCCCTGACATCCTACCGTATTCTCTATGATATGCCCGCACCATTTTAAGATACGGTCTCCACACTCTTCTCCATACAGCTCGTTAAAGAGCTTAAAATCATCCAGATCAAGATACAAAAGAGCCACCGACTGTCCCACTTTCCAGTTTTCCATCAGAAATTTTTTAAAATATCCCCGGTTATAAAGTCCTGTCAGTTCATCATGGATCGATATCTGATATACTTCCTGATATGTACGGATATTTTTCAGACATACACCGGCATATAATCCAATTCTCCAATAGTAATCTCTCTCTAAATAATTGAGTCTGGTCCGCCTTTCAAGTTTTATATAAATAAACCCCTGTATCTCATTGTCATACTTCATCAGGGAAATCTCAGAACGTTCGCCTATTCCCGGTTCCTCCAGCATAGCTGCGATCTCATCCTGTTCTTCCTGCCCCGGCATCTGTCCACTGCCTGTTTTTGCGAGTGTAAATTTATTTTCATTTCTGGTAAAGATAAAAACATCAATTACCGGAAACATCTCATTTACCACACCGATCATTTTATCAAACAGTTCTTCCTGCCGAAATACGGATGCCGACTCATTCTGAAAACAACGCAATACTTCAATCTGTTTTCTGTTCTGTCCCTGCATGACTCCTTCTGCCATTTTTCTTGCCAGATAAAATATAAACAACGACCATCCCATAAATCCAAGCACGATCACTATGATCTTCTGCTGCATTTCCGGCAATACACTGCCAAGATACCTCTGTGCATTATGATTAAAATTAAATACCGGGAGAAGGCTGACTGCCAGTGCAACAGAATAGATGCATCCGATCACGATACGGTTTGACAGATCAAACAGATACTTGTGCCACATGATATACAACAGACACAACGCCATAAAAATGCCACCGAGCATATCGTAAGGGAACTGATTGCCCGGCAATGCATCCAAAAGATTGCCGGTCAAAACCAAAACTGTCCCAAGCAGCAAAGGAAATAATTTCTTTCGTTTTTCCAGTTTATTGCCGATCGCCCTGTGTGCCAGAACGGTCGCATATACGATCACGCCTGCCTCCACAACTGCCAACAGATAACTTCCCCACGATATATGATAAGTATATCCTATACTTCCATCCGTATATCTGACGATATCCGGTTCCGGGATAAATACCTCTGTAGCAATATTGATCCCCATTGCTGCTGCAGTAGCGATACAAAATCCGATCAGGAATCCATTCTTTCTGATCTCCAGCATATAAAACAAAAAGGCATACATAAAAATCGGCACCGTCAACAGTCCGAACACCGACACATGAAACCAGAACCGTATTCCAGGCATGATCTGCATACGCATCATTACCATGCCGCCTGTCCATATCAGGCAGGATAAAAGAATCTGTCTGAAATACCTGACTGCTTTTGCATCCGCCGCATTCAGGAAGGAAAAGAATATAAACAGGAAGCAGAAAAACGCTCCGATCGGAACTCCAATATATAAACTATCCAGCGTCAAAGCCGTTTCCTCCAATTAAAAATAATAACTTATTAAGTATAACATATTCCAATATATAATTCCAAGTTTTTCCGGGAAATCCGACTGTTTTTATCATTTTTTGGATAGCAATTTATCATAAATATAATGGGTCTGCATATACTAACAGGGAATAAATCTGTTTTCAAAAAATGGAGTGAACTTATGTGCGGAATTGCAGGATTTTGCAGTCTGAAACGCTGTTATACTGACAGACAGTCCTTTTGGGAGAATGTACTGATCTCCATGCATCAAAAACTGATACACCGTGGCGGCGACGCTTCCGGTATCTATCTGGCACCGCATGCCGGCCTGTCACATCAGAGACTTTCCATCCGTGATATTACGCACGGTGCCCAGCCTATGATACGCCACCACAACGGTGCTGATTATGCTATCGCCTACAACGGAGAAATCTATAATACCGATGAACTGATACCAGAACTTACCGCTGCAGGATTTGACTTTCTTACAACCTCTGATACAGAAGTGATCTTATATGCCTATATGCATTTCGGTGCTTCCTTTGTCTCTCACTTAAACGGAATTTTTGCTTTTGCCATCTGGGATGGTGCCACCGGACAGCTTTTACTCTATCGCGACAGGGTAGGAACAAAACCTCTTTTTTATTCTGTAAAAGACAACGAACTGGTTTTTGCTTCCGAACCCAAAGCCTTATTTTGTTTTCCGGATCTGACACCTTCCATCGACAAAAACAGCTTAAGGGAACTGCTTGCGGTTGGTCCTGCACGCACACCCGGCTATGGGATTTTCCGCGGCATCTGCGAAGTTCTGCCCGGTCATTACATGTGTTTTAACACCTCCGGTCTTTCCGACACCATCTACTGGGATCTGAAATGTCTGCCTCATACGGACTCCTATAAAGATACAGTAGCACATGTATCTTTCCTCATACGCGATACTGTAAAACGGCAGATGGTATCCGATGTACCGGTCTGTACATTTTTATCCGGCGGCATTGATTCAAGCATCGTTACTGCCCTTGCCGCATCTTACCAGAGCGCACATGACAAAACCCTAAATACTTTTTCCTTCGATTTTACGGAAAATGATATTTATTTCCAGTCCAATTCCTTTCAGCCGGAACGCGATCTTCCATATGTAAACTGCATGTTAAAGCATTGTAAAACAAACCATACCTATCTGGAATGTACACAGGAAACACTTGCCGACATGCTCTATACTGCCGTAGATGCGAAAGATATGCCTGGTATGACGGACGTGGATGCCTCTTTGCTTTATTTTTGTTCACTCGTAAAAAAACAGAACAAGGTAACACTGACCGGAGAATGTGCTGACGAAATTTTCGGCGGCTATCCATGGTTTTACCGCAAAGAGCTGATGCATCAGGACGGTTTTCCATGGTCTGCAGATACAAATGCCCGTACTGTTTTTCTTGCCGATGATGTCGTAAAGAATCTTGATCTTTCTTCTTATTCCCATGCCAGATACGAAGAATCTTTAAAAAAGACACCACATCTTCCGGACGAAACTGCCGAAGAATACAGACGCAGAGAGATCGCCTACCTGAATATCAAATGGTTTATGCAGACACTGCTCGACCGCATGGACCGCACCAGTATGTATTCCGGTCTTGAAGCGAGGGTTCCATTTGCAGACCATCGCATTATCGATTATGTATACAACGTCCCCTGGGAAATGAAATACCAGGGCGGTGTAGAAAAATCCCTTTTACGCGATGCCTTCTGTGATCTTCTGCCGCCTGAACTGCTGCACCGCAAAAAAAGTCCTTACCCCAAGACCTATCATCCGGGTTATGAAAAAATTCTGATCTCACGAATGACGGATATTTTAGTGGACAGCAATGCTCCCATTCTTCCACTTATTGACAAAAAGAAAGTTAAAAAATTTATGGAATCTCCAAAAGAATATGGAAAGCCCTGGTTTGGACAGCTCATGGCCGGTCCCCAGCTTTTAGCTTACTTTATACAGCTAAATTACTGGATGGAAAAATATCATCTTTCCATATAAAAAATGGCTTGAAAAGTCTTTTATTTTTGACTTTTCAAGCCATTTTCCAATTCATGTAACAAAATATTTCAGAATTTCTGCACATCATTGTCCGGAAACTTTCTCCGGTATACCGCACATACCAGCACCGCGATCAGTGTTCCTGTGACCATTCCGGCAAGAACGTCCGTCGGATAATGAACCCCGACATAAAGCCTTGAGAACATGATCAGGAATGCGAGGATCAGAGCCGGTACTCCGATCTTTCGCGGACATGTGAGAAAAATAACAACTGCTGCTGCAAACGAACTGCCGGTATGACCAGATGGAAATGACAGATCCTTCTGCGCTTCTATGATACGCTGTAATCCATCCACTGCCTCATAAGGTCTTGTTCTGGCAACCAGATTTTTGAGAATAAGGTTATTAATGATCAAAGATCCAATCAGTGAACACGTCATAAGCAGCCCGGTCTTTCGCATCTTTTTTAAAAGCAGAAACAAAACTGTGAGTGCGATCCAGATCCATCCGGCGTCTCCCAAATGTGTGATAAATTTCATCACAGGTGTCAGCATATCATTTCTCACATGCTCCTGTATCCATAATAAAATATTGCCATCTAAATGTAACAAAGCATCCATCTTATGTATTACCCCATTTTTTTACTTTTTTACGAATATTTTACTTTTCTACTGTGGTCCCGTCAATACTTTATTGAGCAGATCAGCAAGCGGCACCATTGCATTTTTTGCTTCTTCGAGTGTATTCGTCTGTGCCCCAACCTCAATCAGGAGCGTTTTCGGGCAATAGTGCATATTGTAGCGGTACCCTTTCAGGTAAATTCTTCTGGTAAATCCCGGATAATATTCCGCCGCCTTTAGCTGCATCTGAAACGATACCGCCAGATTATCTGCGATATAAGGATTATACAGATATTCGATATCACCTGTTTTCGTCGTACGGCTTAACCCATTAAAAAACATCACCTGTGCCATCTGCACACCGTTTTGTTCTGTCACCAGCCTTGTATTGTTCCCAACGCCGTCACGATGCAGATCGATCACAACCTCAATACTCTGATTCTCCGCTAAAATCTGTTCTAACGCAGGCCCCGCTTTTGCATAAGCATGATCTCTGTCTCCGACATCATACTGCCCCGTGTGGTGGATAACAGAAAAACCATATTTTTGTGTCAGAAGCTCTGTCAGATAATCTCCGACACCCACCACCGTCATGGAAGCATCACCAGGGACAGAATCTGCATATCCTTCCTGTGAATGTGTGTGATAGATCAGAATCTGCGGTGTGGATGCATCATGGCTTAAACGCACATCCTTTCCAAGCAGGGCATCTGCATTAAGCTGTGCGCTCCCGATTGTTGTCGTATTATCTACCTGATAAAAATTCTGGATCAGATAATCAAAATCATCCAGCTTTTCCCTGGCAAACGTGACCACTTTACCATCTGCCACTGCTGCCGCTTCTTTACTGTCTGTATCTTTCAAAGTCTGATCTTGTGCCATGTCTTGTTCTTCCACATTCTCTTTTGTATTCTCAACCTCTTTTTCATCATCTGGCAGGCTCGTACCATCTGCGCTTCCGACAGATGGTATCACTTTCCCAGTCTTTTCATCCACATAGTTTTCATCTGCAGCCTCCCGCGCTAAGATTGTCTCATAAGACAGATCACTCTCGATCTGGGTTTTATATGATTCACTTTCTGTATTGACATCCTCCTCCGAAAAAAGTACACCGATCACTTTTTCCACCAAAGACCACTCATTTTCATCCTTTATGCTGTATGACAGGCCGGGAAGATAAAATTCAAGTACTTTTTCACAACAGCTTTCTGCCCCCTCCTCTCCCAGTTTTGTCAGAAAGGATTTATCTGTCTGTATCAGCAGCGCAATGAAAGCCGATAACAATATCCATAGCCAGACGGCTGCTTTTATTTTTTTCTTTTTTAAAGACCGATAACGATAAGCATACATACTACACTGTATGCTCTTTCAATTTTCATTATGTCAGTATCCCATCCATTTATACCGGCAGCATTTCACCCATAAATGCGATATTGATGCCCTCAGAGATCGTGAAACTTAATCTTTTCACTGACTCATCGATATCTTTTGGTGTCACAAACATCGCATTTAAATTCGGTGAGAGCAGTTCCCTGATCAATTCATATTTTTCCCCATCATTCAGTTCCTTTAACGAATCTCCCAGCTTATCAAAAGCTCTGCTCTGGCTCATAGCTGCGATCAGATTAAACATCGTGTCATTGACGATGGTCGCAGCATCCACAACCGTCGGTATCCCGATTGAGATCACCGGAACCCCTAGACTCTTTTTATTCAAGCCGTGTCTGTGATTTCCAACTCCGCTGCCTGGGTTAATTCCGGTATCTGTAACCTGGATCGTCCGGTTTAACCTTTTGGTACTCCGCGCAGCTAACGCATCAATAACAATGACAATATCCGGTTTTGTCTCATCAATGATCCCGTGAATGATCTCAAGGCTTTCCATCCCCGTCTGTGCCATAACTCCCGGTACGATGCTGCTGATCCGGTTTACATTTTTTTCCCCGAATGCATATTTTCCATACTCTTTTATAATGTGTCTTGTGATAAACAGGTTGTCCACCACACGGGGGCCTAACGCATCTGGTGTAACTTCACGGTTTCCAAGTCCTACAACCAACACTGACATTTCTTCTTTTCTGTCCCGTATCAGCTTACGAATGATCTGTGCAAGCTGCACAGATATCTCTCTGTGGTAATCCTCGTCCTCCTCATCCATATTTCCCGCCTCGATCGTAATATAGGTTCCCTTTGGTTTTCCCATCGTCTTTGCACCGTTTTCTGTTTCAATGACCACTGTGCTGATCGTGATATTTTTATCTACTTTCTCTTCTAAAAAGCGGACTCCCTTTAAATCAACATGATCTTCCTGCATTTTTTCCTGCGTTTCAAGTGCTAAATCTGTCCGGATCTGATACATAAATTCCCCCTATATCCCAATGCCCTGCTCCCGGCATCTGTTATCTCTGCCTATATTATTTCAAATCTGTGAAAAAAATATCCATAATTTCTCATTATTTTGCTGTTTTATACTTGACAACAAAAATATACTGACCTATAATATACCAGTATGTTTACATTGAACTGTCCGTGTCCGGCTTTAATGTAACAATCATGAACAATAACGATTACAAATTGGAGGTGTACGGATTGGCTAACATTAAATCTGCAAAGAAAAGAATTTTAGTAACAGAGACAAGAGCTGCTAGAAACAAAGCGATCAGAAGCGAAGTTAAGACTTCTATTAAAAAAGTTGAGGCTGCAGTGGCTGCAAATGATAAAGAGGCTGCAAAAGCTGCTTTAACAGTTGCTATCTCAACCATCGAGAGCGCTTCTTCTAAAGGAATTTACCACAAGAACAATTCTGCTAGAAAAGTTTCCCGTTTAACAAAACTTGTTAACGGATTAGCTTAATTTTTGAAACATAGATAAAACTTATATGTGGTTTTAACCCGACCACATAATAAAAACACCAGTACCGTCATACTGGTGTTTTTTTTGACTTATCTCTTCGTACTGCTGTACTTCATGATAAAAAGTTCCACTGCCATCTGGTCATTCATCCGCCCTGTTTTTACAGACTCTTCTAAATCCACTCCATCATAAAGCGCCATCTTTAACTGTGCCATCGTAAATCCTTTTGCCTGTGAAATATTCTTTTTTACTGCAAACGGAGGTATTCCTGCATTTTTCGCGATTGTCTGGTTGTCCATCCCTCGTCCTGCCATATCACGCACATTCAAAAGGATCTGAAACTGTCTGGTGATCAGAAACATGATACGCATCGGCGGTTCTTTCAACGTCAGAAGATCATAGTAAAGATCCAGTGCTCTGCGTTTGTTATGCTCCGCTATCGCATTGACCATCTCAAATATCTTATTGGTGGTCTGTTCTGTCGTAACTGCCATCACATCTTCCGCTGTGATCACATCCCGATCCAGAGCATAACAGATCAGCTTCTCTAATTCCCTGTCGATATTTCCCATGTCCGTTCCTGTCCTGCTTAAAAATAGCTGCATCACAGAACCGGTGATATTTTTCCCCTCTTTCTTTAGTCTCGTCAGAATCCAGCGTGTCAAAAGTTCCTCACTCTGTGCCGAAAATTCTACGATTTTTCCATTATTTTTAACCGCTTTATACATTTTCGAACGCTTATCTGCTTCCTCCTCCACAAAGATAAAATGTGTCGCTGGCGCCACCTGTGACAGATATTCGGCAAGATCCTCACAGGAACTTTTAAAAAAGCCACTGTCCTCGATCAGTATGACTCTTTTATCCGCAAAAAAAGGCAGTGTCTCGGCAAGATCGATCACTTCTTTCGGATTGATATTTTTCCCTTCAAACCTCGTAAAATTCATGGTATCATCCGGCGCTGCCATTGCATTTTTCAGTTTATCTTTGTATTGTTTCTTTAAATATGCTTCCGTTCCATACAACAGATAGATCTGTTTGAAATTTCCGCTCTTAATATCCTCATCAATCGTTTTCATTTTATTCCATCCCTTTTTGTCCGTTTCGCTTTATCACAGTATAGCATACATTACCTTACAAATACAAACTGCTTATCCGGCACCAGATATTTTTGTACTGTAAGCGCATGTTTCTTTGACCGTGTCACAGTGATCTGACCATCTTCCATCGTATAAAACAAGGAACTTCCCGTATCTTTTATATTTTCAACCGCTTCTTTGCCCGGATGACCATACCGGTTCCTTTTCGCACAGGAAATAACAGAAATCCGCGGCGATACTGCGTTCAAAAATGATCTTGTATTTGAATATTTTGAGCCATGGTGAGCTGCCTTGTAAAAATCGATATCAGAAACTTTTAACCAGTTTAAAATCTTTTTTTCCTGCATTTCCCCTATATCGCCGGTAAACAGTGCCGAAAAACCTTTTTCCTCATATAATAGCACAAGTGATTCCTCATTTTTATCCGCAGATGTATCACTCCTTTTTTCATCTCCTGCATGGTATTCCGGTGAAATGGCTGTTATCTTTCCTTCTTCAAGGAATAATATATCCTCACGGTTCATTGTACATATATTTGTTCCATGTTCTTTTGCAAGCAAAACCAGCTTCTTATAACTTTCATCCTGTACCATTCCCCTCCAAAATACGAGATTTCTGATCCTGTATCTTTCTTCAAAAAGTTCCGACAGACCGGATATATGATCCTGATCCGTGTGGGATACAAACCAATAATCGATTTCTTTTACACCATTTGACTTTAAATATGGTAAGATGCGGTATTTTCCCACACTCTGCACATCCGTACTTCCACCGTCTATAAAAACATCATATCCACTGTCCGTATGCAGATAAATTCCGTCACCCTGTCCGACATCAAGCACAGTGAGTTTCATGTCTTTTTGAAATGGTACAAACAAAAAAACAAGCAGACCAAAGCCACAGATAAAAGGTATCCACCCATGTGACCCTTTTTCCTGTCGTTTTGTCACACAGAAAAGTAAAAAAAGTCCTCCAAGCAGCAACAGATAATATAGCACTATTCTTACTGCGGATGGTCTTCCTGTAATTACCATTGCTTTTGGCAGATCCGATGCGATCGTACAGATTTTTTCACAGCCGCTTAAGATCACATGACATGGTAACAATACGATACGTACCATCTTCCATTTCCATCCCATACCGTTGTACATATGCGGCAGGGTTTCTATAGCAGAAACCAGTGATTCCCCGGATAACACTGCCGTCTTTGGTATCACGACACTTCCCAGCATGCCTCCCGCTATCCCTGATGCCAGCGCAATACCGACAAACGGCAGCACAAGCAGATTTATCAGCATCGCATATACCGGAATTTCAAAAAAGTACCACGCTGTGACCGGCAGTATTACAAGCTGAAGTACGAATCCCATAGCAATTTTCTGTAACAATACATGCCCCTGGTATGCACTTTGAACGATTTTTCCAGCCCAGACCACACCAGATACCGCAATAAACGAAAACTGAAAACCTGCATCACATAGTGCAAACGGCTGTTTCCACAGAATGAGCAGTGCTGCAAAACCCATTGCATTTAACGAATCATAGCTTCGTCCCACTGCCTGTGCCAGCAGAAGAATACAAAACATACTGACTGCCCGGAAAGACGAATATCCCATTCCTGTCATCAGACCATATGAAACCATAAAAACTGCTGCAAAAATTCCCGCTCCCCAGAAACCAAGACTTCTCTTTCGCAAAAAACGGTAAAATGTCATACCGATCATAGATATATGCAGACCTGATATCGCCAGAATATGTGAAATTCCGGACGTACGGTAAAGCTGTTTTATCTCTGCATCCAAAAGATTTTTCTCTCCCAGAAGCATCGTATTTAAAATTCCACCCTCCCGTGCTCCAAGTGCGCACTCATACACACCAGCAAGGTAATATTTCCATCCATACATTGTCTCTGCAATGCGATCCCTTTTTCCGTATGCATTCTTTACATCCACATCATTTACAGCAAATGAGATTCCCCGCGCTTTATAATAAGCCGCCTGATCAAAGTTTCCCTCGTTGCGTGCCCGGTTAAATAATTTTGTTTTTCCATGTAATACAAGCGTTTGTCCGATAGAATATGTGTCGGACTCACAATAGATAATGACGTTTGCAGATACCCTCTGCCATTCTTTGATTTTAAGATCCTGTCTGATCTGACAGGATGACATATAGTATAAGTACTGTTCCTTTTTTTGTTCTTTGCCTGCAATCTTTCCTTTTAAGAAGATTTCTTTTCCATCCTCTAAATACGGCAAATACTGATTTTCTGCCGCCTGCACCGCCCGGCAATGATACCAGCCCAGGGAAAAAAATGCCGCACATAACACCCCCACGCAGCATCGCCGCTTCCAGGCAGGATATCTGTCATTCTCCGGCCGCCCCAGACCATATCCCGCCAGGATTGCCGTCCATAACAAAATTCCAATACATCCGGGCACGATCATCCACGGTTTTCCATATACTGCAATGAAAATACCGCAGATAAACCCGGCCGCCATTTCCAAAAATGGTCTTTTCCCCAATCTACTCCTCCTCTGTTGTTCCTGTCTCCTCCAGTGTAACGACATAATCAAGATTCCTGTCATACATGTCGCTCAATTTAAAATTATCACGGTAAGTGCCACTGGTATCTCCGTTGACTGAAATCTGTACTTTACTGATCGTAGACAATTCTGTCAGGGAATCCACGATTGAATAAATGACAACTGCCTCATTTACCTGATAATCCTGATTTTTAAAGTTTTCATCCAGACTCACATAGCAGACACCATCCACCACTGATACATTGATCAGTTTCGTTCCTGCCGGGATTGCAGACTTCGCCCCCTCTGTCTGTGGTCCCTCCAGAAGCTGTTCCATGATCAGTTTTTCCATTGACACATTGCTGCTGTAATATACGTCACTTCTTGTCTCTTCTACCAGACCATCACCGGCTTCATTTGCAAAATAAAGTTTTAATGTCGTACACTGAATGGAATTAATCTGTTCCCCCGGATTCTCAATAAAGCTGTCCTGATTCATACTTCCGACAATATTGCCTCTGACATCCGTAAGTGGTGCGTCCGCCACATAAAATGATACGCAGTCCACCCCAGGAATCTGCGTCATTGTAAGAACAACTGCTGCCCGGCACAATACCTCCTCCACCTCTGCCATACTGCTGTAATCTGCATCAAAATGAATCGAAAGCATTACACCGTCAAGTGAATAATCGGTAACCTCCACCCCGTTTGGTATCGGTTTACGGTACTCAACATTGTCAGAATCCGAGCTTAACTTTGCTAAAAATTCTTCGATCAAACCTTGCGTATCGGAAGCCTGTGGCTCATAAGGAACATCTACGATTTTTGTTTTTTCTTTATTCAGATATTCAATATGATATTCACTGGCTACCTCATTGTTTCCACATCCTGTCAGCAAAATAACTGCCAGAATAAATCCTGACAACAGGATAATTATTTTTTTATCCATAATCTGACCTTTCATTTTCAATAGATCCAATCTGTTATGAAATATAGTTGAGCGGAATACGAACATTAAAGATCGTTCCCTCTCCCTCTGTACTGAATACCTTGATCGCACCACGATGCATCAGCACTGCATTTCGCGTTATGGCAAGACCAAGTCCTGTTCCACCGATCTCTCTGGAATGTGACTTGTCCACGCGGTAAAAACGTTCATAAATATGTTCTAAGGAATCTTCCGGTATTCCGATTCCGGAATCCTCAACTTTCAGATAAAAATACTGATGATCAGCATTCAGCGAAACATGTACCCAGCCATCTTCTTTGTTATACTTGATCGCATTTTCAATCAGGTTGGTAAAGGCAAGCGTGATCTTGACCTCATCGACATCAGCACTGACCGGCCGGAAACTCTCAAGCACAAGCTCCACTTTCTGCTTATCTGCGATCGGACGCAGGCGTTTTAAAATCTGCTCTAACAATTCATTAATATTAATATTCGTGATATTTAAATCCCCTGCTGCCTTGTCCATCTTGACCAGGGAAAGCAGATCATTGATAATCTTCGTCTCACGATCCACCTCGTTACCGATATCTCCCATAAATTCTTTATAAAGCTCTATCGGAGCATCCTCCATACTGTTGATGGAATCCGCCAGCACCTTCATGGAAGTAAGCGGTGTTTTTAATTCATGCGACACATTCGATACAAATTCCTGTCTCGAATCGTCTAACACCTTCATCCTTCCCAACATTTTATTAAACTTCTCACTGATCATTCTGGTTTCTGTATAATCATTGACAGAAAGTGCATCCTCTCCATAACCTGTCTGAATCTCATCGATCGATTTTGACATCTTATGAAATGGTTTCACCATCTGCCCTGCAATGATCACACTCGCAAAAACAACCGAAAAAATACAGATCAATTCAATAATCCTTGTATTGGTTGCAAGATATTCTAAATTCAGACTGATTGTGTCCGTCGATACACTTACCATCATGACACCGATCACCTGTCTGCTTTCGTTTTCCTGATCTGTGCGCACAAGTGGTATCGTCATCTCAATATAACGATATTTCGAATCATATTTTGTAATCTCTTCTCCATAAAAACTCTTAATGACTTCCTCTGAAATGATCGTCTTTTTTTCATCGAGCTTATAAGTATCTTTCACTACCTGAAACGTGTCGCTGATGATCATGACACGTCCGTCATAAATAGTAGAAAGCTGCTCTAACTGCGCATTGATAGTAGGAGAACCGGAATTTTCCAGATAATCATTTGACACGATCTGATTTGCTAAAATTTTCGCCTGACTTAAGATTTCACTGGTTCGAAGTGAAACAGCCCTGTTTTCATATGAATTCAGCATCCCAATCCGTAACAGAACACACGGTATCACACCTATAAGAATAAGTAAAAGAATCAGCCTGAATCTCAGGCTGTTCAGAAAATCGGTAAATTTTTTTAATTTCGTCATGGCTGCACCTTACTAATTCTGAGAATAATAATATCCAACACCCCATTTGGTATGCACATACTTCGGCTCACTCGGATTACTCTCGATCTTTTCTCTCAGACGTCTCACATGAACATCCACTGTACGCACATCTCCCGGATATTCGTATCCCCACACAAGATTCAAAAGGTTCTCCCTGCCATAGACTTTGTTTGGGTTATTGACAAGAAGTTCTAACAGATCAAACTCTTTTGCAGTAAGATTCACTTCTTTTCCTAAAATAAAGAGTCTCCTACTCTCACAGTCTAATTTCAGATCTCCCGCTTCTATGACTTTGCTGTCCTCTTTTTTCGGCTGACTTGCTGCTGTACGCCGCATGATCGCCTTAATTCTTGCTTTTACTTCAAGGATATTAAATGGTTTTGTGATATAATCATCTGCGCCATACTCCAGACCTAAGATCTTATCCATGTCATCTCCCTTTGCGGTAAGCATGACGATCGGCATATTAGAAAACTCCCTGATGTGCTGGCATACTTCAAATCCGTCCATCTTCGGAAGCATGATATCAAGCAGCACCATATCATAAGCATTTTCGGTTGCCATTTTTAATGCTTCTTCCCCGTCATATGCGCAGTCTACTTCCATTCCGTCCTGTTCAAGGCTGAACCGGATACCCTTTACAATTAACTTTTCATCATCTACAACAAGAACCTTTTTTGCCATTTTACTTCACCTTTATATTATCTTTTATTCGATTATAAACGCCCTCTTTGATTCCCTCTACCTGCTTGATCTCCTCTATAGAAGAAAAAGCACCATTCTTCTCGCGGTAACGGACAATACTGTCCGCTTTTGCCTGACCAATTCCGGGAAGCGTCATGAGTTCTGCCACAGTTGCAAGATTCAGATCGATCCTGCCGTCTGAATCATTTGCTGTTTCTGCTTTCACGTCATTCTCTGCCCCTTCCCCTGCTTCTTCATCACCAGCCTGCGCTGCCTCTTCCTGTGTCAGGATGCGTATCATCTCTCCGTCCTCAATCTGACGTGCCTGATTGACAGACTCTTCTGCCGCATCCTCCCTCAGACCACCGGCAGCTTCAACCACCTCATAGAGTCTTGCATTCTGTTCCACTTCATAAACACCTGGCACATTTACAGCTCCGCATATATACACAAAGCGTTTTTTATCAGACCCTGCCGTCTGTGTATCATCTGCGTTATTCTCTGCCATAATCTCTGTCGCCGCCACATCCTCGTTCTGCTGTGTTCCAGCCACAGATGTTTCTGTCTGAAAATAGACGTTTTCTCTTTCTCCACATGCTGCTGCCAACAGGCAGAAACATGAAAAACATAGTACTTTTATAATTTTTTTAATCATAAGCATCTCCTTCTCTTATATTAGAAGGAGTCCTCAATGCCCACTCTCTATATTTTAACGAAATTTTTCATTTATTACAAGAGTGTATAAAATTTATTTCATTTATTTTTATAAAATTTAAAAATACTCGGCAATTTTTTCCTTTAAACCTACCCAGAAGTCTTTTGCATCCTGGGAATCCGGCAGTAAAATGGCATCCTCATATGCCTGATATGCAGTTTTTTCCGCATCAGACGCATTTTGCGATAAAAATACGGAATAATGACCACTCATATCATGCAGCACGTCTGCAAGCTGTACAGTCACAAACTCTGCAAAATCTGCTGCATCGGACGCATTCTTTGAAAAATCATTAACAACCAGCATATCCGTAGATGCACATGCAACAGATGGAAGTTCCTCATTCAATGCCGGAATCTCCATCACAGAATAAGATATATCATCTAATTTTTGCAGGGAATCTGTGTTCACAAATGCACAGAGTGTTTTTCCATCTTTAAAATGTTCTAATATACTGTCCATGGAAACTGTATTGATATCCAGGGAAAATGAGCCAAGAATCGTCTCAAAATACTCAAGATCTTTCTGATACAAATCCTCATCATAGGTTACATTCATCATTTCCGGTGCTGTTTTTTCAAATGTCACGCTGTTGCCAATGAATGGGAAATCATAAAATGCATCATTTACATCCCACTCCAATAGGTATTCCACATTTTCACCCGGTTCATTCTCATTCGAATAATCAATAATTGCCTGCAATGATTCCGGCCGATTTTCAAAATATCCATTCTGATAAACAAACACATTTGCATCATAACTGAGCGGATATCCCAGCAGCTTTTCTTCGTAAGAGGAAGCCTCCAATGCCTTTTGTGATGCACCTTCATATGCTTTTTGTGTCTCATTTAATGCGGCAAGTCCATATAAATATGCCTCCTCAAGTCCGTCACCATTCAGCAGATAAACATCCGGATAATCCTCTCCTTTTATGGTGTCATCATAGATCATTCCGATATAATCTAATGTATCCTGACATTTAAAAACTGCCTTAACACCGGTCTTTGCAAAATACTGTCTTGCTGCATATTCAAAGAAATCCATATAAGATGCATCCTCATACCACACCGTCAGATCTGTTTCTGCGGCATCATATGGATCTGTTTCTGCACCCGGCTGTTGTTCTTCTGCATCCGTCTGTTTTTCCGGCAAACGAAATGCCACTTCTTTTTCAGGCTGCTTTGAAACGACACCAGCCATAATGGCTGCTCCTGCACATACCACTATGGCTGCAATTACACTTCTTTTCTGTACATTCTTCATAATCTCTTTCCTATTCCTCATTTTACGACAATAGACTGCACAAATCCGTGTGCAGTCTTATTTTCATCCATTCATCAATCATGCAGACAGGTCAGCTATTCCATGATCCTTACATCTGATCCAGGGCTTTTTTCAGTTTTCCGATCATCTCATCTACATGTTTCTTCTCAATGATAAGTGGCGGTACAAAACGAAGTACATCCGCCCCCGCCGTAATCACGATCAGACCTTCCTCAAGTGCTTTTGCGGCGATCTGTCCGACCGGTTTTTCGGATACAACGCCCTGCATCAGTCCAAGTCCTCTGCGTGCCGTTAAGAAATCATAAGAATCAACCAGTTCATCTAATTTTTCTTCCAGATATGGTGCGATCTCTTTGACATGATCCGTGATATGGTCGCGCTCCATCATCTCAAGCACCTTGTCAACTGCAGCCCCTACAAATGGATTTCCACCATAAGTTGTTCCATGATCGCCCGGTTTTAAGGACTTTTCTGCTACTCTCTCTGTCATCATGAATGCTCCGACCGGTACACCGCAGCCAAGGGCTTTTGCACTTGTCATGATATCCGGTTTCACACCATAATGCTGCCATGCAAACATTTCTCCTGTTCGTCCCATGCCACACTGGATCTCATCTAATATCAGTAAAATATCATGCTCATCACAAAGGCTTCTTACACCTTCCATAAACTCTTTCGTCGCCGGATAAATACCGCCCTCACCCTGTACTGTTTCAAACAGGATCGCACAGGTTTTATCCGTGATCAGCTTTTTCACACTGTCGAGATCATTGTAATCTGCAAATTTCACACCCGGCATCAGTGGTTCAAACGGTTCCTGGTAATGTTTATTGCCGGTGACGGAAAGCGCTCCGATGCTTCTTCCATGGAAAGAATGATTCATTGCAATGATCTCATGACCTGCATGACCATCTCTCGTATAGGCATATTTTTTTGCAGCCTTGATCGCACCTTCGATTGCTTCTGTGCCACTGTTAGTAAAGAATACACGGTCCATACCGCTTGCCTTTTTTACCCGCTCTGCTGCATGGATGATCGGCACATTATAATAAAGATTTGACGTATGCATAAGTTTATCGATCTGTGTTTTTAATGCATCCCCATACTCTTTATTACCATATCCGAATGCCTGCACAGCAATACCTGCCGCGAAATCCAGATATTCTTTGCCATCTGTATCGTACAGATACACTCCCTCTCCATGGTCTAATACCAATGAAAACCGGTTATATGTATGGAGGATATTCTCCTCTGCTTCACCTATATATCCTTCTTTATTCATGATAAAACTTCGTCTCCTTATCTCCTAATATAGCAGTTCCGATTCCGCGGTTTGTAAAGATTTCAAGAAGCAGGCAGTGTGCGATACGTCCATCTAAGATATGGACTCTTGAAACACCGTTCTCGATTGCATCAATACAGTTATTTAACTTCGGAAGCATGCCGCCACCGATAAATCCATCCCCGATCAATTCTCTTGCTTCTGATACACGAAGTTCAGAGATCAGGGTATCTTTCTCTTCCGGATCTTTGTAAACACCCTCTATATCGGTTAAAAATGCCAGTTTTTCAGCCTTTACTGCTTTTGCGATCGCACATGCAGCATCATCCGCATTGATATTGTAGCTGTTGTATTCTGCATCCATTCCGACCGGACAGATGATCGGCAGGAAATCTTTTTCTAACAGATCATATAAGATCTGCGGATTTACCTCAGTGATTTCACCAACGTAACCGATATCCTCACCGTTTGAATATTTCTTCTCTACTTTTAAAAGTCCACCATCTTTTCCACTGATACCGACCGCATTTACTCCAAGTTCCTGTACCAGTGTCACAAGTGACTTATTGACTTTGTTCAGCACCATCTCAGCGATCTCCATGGTCGCTTCGTCTGTTTTGCGCAGTCCGTTGACAAATACAGGCTCCATACCGACTTTTCCGACCCACTTGCTGATCTCTTTTCCACCGCCGTGTACAATAATTGGTTTAAATCCAACCAGTTTTAACAGGGTAACATCCTGGATGACATGTTTTTTTAATTCTTCATCTACCATGGCGCTTCCACCATATTTTACCACAATGATCTTACGGTTAAAACGCTGTATGTAAGGGAGCGCTTCAATGAGCACTTCGGCTTTCTGCAAAATTTCTTTCATATTGTTATTTTCTTCCATTGCTTTGGTTCTCCTCTATAAAATGTTGATATTGCAGTGCGAAACTCTATCCATATTTTGTTTGCTGTGACCACCTGCCAGATAAAATGAAGGCACGCCTTTTTATGAGCGGTAGTCGGCGTTGATTTTTACATAGTCGTAGGTTAGATCGCAGCCCCAGGCGGTAGCTTCTGCATCTCCCATTTTGATGTCGGCGATGGCGGTGACTGCCGGCTCGGATAAGATTTTGGTTGCTTCTTCTTCGCTGTAATCGACGGCGACACCGTCTTTGATGATCTGCATTTTTCCTGCGGCACTCTCAAAGAATAAGTCTACTTTTTCCGGATCAAACTGTGCACCAGAGTAGCCCATGGCACAGAGGATTCTGCCCCAGTTTGCATCATGTCCATAGATAGCTGCCTTGGTAAGGCTTGATGTGATGACGGATTTGCTTAAGATCTTTGCCTGTTCTTTTGTCTCAGCTCCGACTACTTTCACTTCAAACAATGCAGTTGCACCTTCTCCGTCTCCTGCCATCTGTTTTGCAAGTGTCTCGTTGACAAAACGGAGTGCTTTTGTAAATGTCTCATAATCCGCATTTTTCTCTGTGATCTTTGTATTTTCTGCCGTTCCGTTTGCCAGCAGAAGACAGGTGTCATTTGTGGATGTATCGCCATCTACAGAGATCATGTTATAGGTATCTTCCACGTCCGCTTTTAATGCTTCTAATAACAACTCCTGTGAAATCGCAGCATCCGTTGTCACAAAACTTAACATGGTACACATATTCGGATGGATCATGCCGGAACCTTTGCACATGCCGCCGATCGTGACCGTCTTACCGGAAAGTTCGATCTCAACTGCCACTTCTTTCTCATGCGTATCCGTTGTCATGATCGCAAGTGCAGCTTTATGTCCGCTTTCGATATCGCCATTTAATTGTGGAACCATCGTTTCAACTCCCGCACAGATACGTTCGATTGGAAGCTGCATACCAATGACTCCGGTTGATGCCACAAGTACCTCATCCGTCGGGATATGAAGCAGATTGTTTACTTTTTCTGCGGTTGCTTTACAGTAGCCCATTCCCTCTTCTCCGGTACATGCATTTGCGATACCTGCATTGACAACAACTGCCTGCGCCATTTTGCTGTCATAGACTACATGCTGATCCCATTTTACCGGAGCGGCCTTTACAATATTTGTGGTAAATGTACCTGCCACTGCACACGGAACCTCGCTGTAGATCATTGCCATATCTGTTCTGTCTTTATATTTGATTCCTGCTGCTGTGCTTGCTGCTTCGAATCCTTTTGCTGCGGTAACTCCGCCTTTGATCTGTTTCATCGTTTCCTCCATTCCTGCACTGCTTTCTAATGCAGACAAAGTTTTCTTTTGCATCTCAGGTTTGTGCGTAGCTCAAATCCTGCGTGTGAAAATTGTATTTTTACGGATTAAATACCGTCTGGTTTTCTTCATTTGTGACATATTCATAATAATTAACATCCTCACGGAATGTCCATCCCATCCCCTGCCAGAAATGATTTCCAACATCATTTTTTTTGAAGGCGATCAGATTTACTTTATTGACATGTTCACGTTTTAAAGCTGCAAGACAGGCCTCCACCATCTTTTGTCCAATGCCCTGCTTTCTGTAATCTTCGTGAACGCAGACATGATATAAACATCCGCGTCTTCCATCATGACCACACAGAATCGCACCGACGATCCTGCCATTTTCGCACGCCACCATGCTGGTAGTCGGATTACGTCTGATAAAACGTTCCACACCTTCTTTCGAATCGTCAATGCTCCGGATTCCAAACCCGTGGATTCCCATCCACAGCGCATGTACCTCCTCAAAATCCTCCATTGTCATCTCACGGATATTTACCTTGTTCTCTTTCATGTCTTTTATTCCTCTTCTAGCATAACTGTCTCATCCAGTTATTTTTTACCACATAAAATTGTAGTCACAGACTCCAATGTAATCGTCCATCCACTTTATGGGAACATCGGAACCATATTTAAGCCTTCTGCCTCATCAAAACCAAATAACAGGTTCATGTTCTGTACCGCCTGACCTGCTGCACCTTTTACCAGATTATCAAGTGCTCCCATCATCACGATACGGCCGGTTCTCTCATCAATCTTAAAGTTGACATCCACATAGTTGCTGCCCTCTACCCATTTCGTCTCCGGGCAGACATCTTTCTCAAGTACACGGACAAATTTTTCTTTCGCATAATATTTATCATAGACTGCTTTTACTTCTTCATAAGAAGGAAGGCTGCCATCTGCTTTTTTCACCAGTGTCGCATACTCTGTTGCAAGAATACCACGGTTCATCGGAACCAGATGCGGTGTAAAATTAACAACGATCTCTTTTCCTGCCGCATAACTAAGCTGTTCCTCGATCTCCGGTGTATGACGGTGATTTGTCACTCCATATGCTTTCATGTTTTCATTGACTTCACAGAACAGATTTGGCAGTTTCGCGCCACGCCCTGCACCGGAAGTTCCTGATTTTGCATCAATGATCAGCGTATTAGGATCGATCACGCCCTCTTTTACAAGCGGGTACGCTGTCAGAATAGAGCAAGTGGTATAACAGCCCGGATTTGCAATCAATCTTGCTCCTTTTACTTTATCACGGTTGATCTCACAGAGTCCATAAACAGCTTCTTCAATAAACTGCGGACTCTTGTGCTCAATCTTGTACCATTTCTCATAAACAGATACATCCTTGATTCTGAAATCAGCACTCAAATCTATGATCTTTACCTTATTTAATATATCTTCTGTCAGCACCCCTGCTAAAAATCCCTGCGGAGTTGCTGTAAAGATCACATCCACCTGGCTTGCAAGTTCATCCATGTTATCGTCTAAGCACACATCATCCACGATCTCAAACATGTTCTGATAAACTTCTGCATATTTTTTATCTATGTAACTGCGGGATCCATACCATTTGATCTCCACTTCTTTATGTCCCATTAAAATACGAACCAGTTCATTTCCTGCATAACCGGTTGCTCCGATAATTCCTGCTCTTATCATTTTTTCGTCCTTTCTGCTTATCCTTATTTTATATGCCTTTTAAAATTTCTTATCTGTCATTGTATACAGGCATACCTGCATAAGCATCTTTCTTCCTATATTAATACACCTCATCGCAGTCGTAAAGTATCTTTTTTCATACGCTGTTTGATATTGCATAATTATACATTCATTTTATTTTTTATGCAATACCATTTTTTTATCTTTTTTCTTTAGCATACTATATATTAACCCTTTTTCTGCATTTTGTATAATCTTTATGCATTTTTATGAATAATGAATGTATATTTTTTCACTTGCGTTTCTATATTTTTTGTTGTATATTGTTTTTAGTCAATGATCTGGAAACAAATAGATCAAATATACATAACAGAAAGGGCTGTATCACATGAAGGAAAAAGTTATTTTAGCGTACTCCGGCGGACTTGATACCACCGCCATTATTCCATGGTTAAAGGAAAATTATGATTACGAAGTTATCTGCTGCTGTATCGACTGCGGTCAGGAAGAAGAATTAGACGGTCTTGAAGAAAGAGCTATCTCCTGTGGAGCTTCCAAATTATACATTGTAGATATCATCGACGAGTTCTGTGATGATTACATTATGCCATGTGTTCAGGCAAATGCCATTTACGAGAACAAATATTTACTTGGAACCTCTATGGCACGTCCTCTGATCGCTAAGAAATTAGTTGAAGTTGCAAGAAAAGAAGGCGCTACTGCAATCTGCCACGGTGCTACCGGTAAAGGAAACGATCAGATCCGTTTCGAGCTTGGCATCAAAGCACTTGCTCCTGACTTAAAGATCATCGCTGCATGGAGAGATCCGAAGTGGACTATGGATTCCCGTGAATCAGAGATCGAATACTGCAAAGCACACGGCATTCATCTTCCATTCTCTGCCGACACAAGCTACAGCCGTGACCGTAACATCTGGCACATCAGCCATGAAGGTCTTGAATTAGAGGATCCTGCATGCGAGCCTAACTACGACCACCTTTTAGTTCTCGGTGTTTCCCCGGAAAAAGCTCCGGAAGAAGGCGAATATGTAACTATGACATTTGAGAAAGGTGTTCCGACTTCCGTAAACGGAAAAGAGATGAAGGTTTCCGATATCATCCGTGAATTAAACCGTCTCGGCGGCAAACATGGTGTCGGCATCATTGATATCGTTGAGAACCGTGTTGTTGGTATGAAATCCCGCGGTGTATACGAAACTCCTGGCGGAACGATCTTAATGGAAGCTCATCAGCAGTTAGAGGAGCTTGTTTTAGACCGTGCTACCATGGAAGTTAAAAAAGATATGGGAAACAAACTTGCCCAGATCGTTTACGAAGGAAAATGGTTCACACCTTTATGTGATGCAGTCAGAGCTTTCGTTACTTCCACACAGGAATATGTAACCGGTGAAGTAAAATTCAAATTATACAAAGGTAACATCATCAAAGCCGGAACTACTTCAAAATATTCTCTGTACAGTGAGTCACTCGCAAGTTTCACAACCGGTGATCTTTATGACCATCATGATGCTTCCGGATTTATCACACTGTTCGGACTTCCATTAAAAGTTCGTGCTATGAAAATGCAGGAGATCGGCGAGAAAAACAAATACGAGGATTAATCAGAAATTCTGATTTCAATTCAGACAGTTCATGATCTGAGATCAAAAAACAGGAGCCCGCAAGGACTCCTGTTTTTGTATTATTTACCAAGTGCTTCTTCTAACAGTCTTGCAAAATACTCTGCCGCCGGTGCAAGTGCAGCCTCATCCGCATAAAATTGTGGATGATGGTTTGGATAACCAACCCCTGTCCCGACATTGATAAAACATCCCGGTATCTTTTCCAGATAAAATGCGAAATCCTCTCCACCTGTTGAATTTCGCTGTGGAACAACCTCATAGCCACATTCTTTTGCCACATCTTCTGCAAACGCACTCCATGTTTCCTCATTGACTGTTGCAGGAGGTCCCGGATACCATAGTAATTCTGCCTTCGCACCATACGCTGCGGCTGTGTTTTCTGCAATCCCGCGCATGCGTTTTTCTATAAAAACACGATCCTCTTTGTCCATGGAACGAACTGTTCCCTCTAATTCCACTTTATCCGGAATCACATTCCAGGTATTACCGCCATGAATCCTTGTCACACTGACCACCCCCGTATGAAACGGATTTAAGTTTCTGCCGACAATGCTCTGCAATGCCTGTATCACAGATGCCGCCACAAGTATCGTATCCACTCCCTCATCCGGATGACCGCCATGGCAGCCTGTACCCGTAATATTTAATTCAAACCGGTCTACCGCCGCCATAACACTTCCGGCACGGATTCCAAGTGTGCCAACCGGAAGATATGCTGCTGTGTGCAGACCAAAAATCGCCTCCACATCAGAAAGTATCCCTGTCTGTAGAACCGTCTCTGCTCCATGTGACGACTCCTCTGCCGGCTGGAACAGAATTTTTACATTTCCATGCAGTTTCTCTTTTCGCTCCTGCAAGAGTAATGCTGTTCCAAGCACTGCTGCCGTATGGAAATCATGTCCGCAGGCATGCATCTTTCCCGGAATTTCTGACTTATAAGGCAGCTCTGTCTCCTCCATGATCGGCAGTGCATCAATGTCACAACGCAATCCATATGTTTTTCCCGGTTGTGCGCCTCGTATTATGGCAATCACGCCGGTTTTTAATGGTGCCTGTAAAATTTCGATTCCTGCTGCATGAAGTTCTCTTTTGATCCGCTCCGTCGTCTCATATTCCTCATAGGATAGCTCTGGGTGACTGTGAAGTTCCTCAAAGAAATCCGTAAGTTTCTGCTCTAATACTTTCTGTTCCATATACTTCTCCATTCTGCTTTTCTGCATAATATAATATCATAAGCCGCCCGGCAAATACTGGTTTGTTGAGGCACACGTCACGTCACTCCGCCCCAACCTGAATCAGGCATACTAATTTCACTCTGATTATTATCAGAGTGAAAGCGCTTTCTTATTTTCGGACAACGGAATCAAAACAGTCCCGGCTTGATGCAATTTGCCAATCGTAACCCTCCAGAACCACCCTACACAGGGAAGCTCATGATCCATGGGCACCTATCTGCGCCCACCAGACGGATCAAATGCATCACGCAGTGCATCCCCAACAAAGTTGATGGAAATAACCAGCACAACGATCATAATCCCCGGAGGCAGCCAGAGCCAGGGCTGTGACGTCAGTACCGTAATAGACTGTGCTCCGTTTAACATATTTCCAAGGCTTGCCATTGGAGGCTGCACACCCATGCCAAGGAAACTTAACGCCGCCTCATCTAACATGGAGATTGCCATAACAGAAGTTGCATATACGAGGATCGGAGCAACCGTATTTGGCAAAATCTCGGAAAACAGGATATGACGAAGCGGCATGCCTGCCACTACATTTCCTTTGACAAAATTTGTTTCACGTAAGCTGAGCACATTTCCACGTACCAGTCTTGCTACCCCAGGCCAGTCTACAAATCCCAGAATCAGAATAATACTCCACAATCCCGGTTTAAAGATCGCTGCTGCAACAAGCACCAGAAGGATATAAGGAAAAGACATGACCATATCCGTAAAACGCATCAGTATCATATCTGCCACTCCGCCAAAATATCCCGCGATCAGGCCAAGTACCACACCAATCACCGTCGATATGGCTGTAGCAAGGATTCCCACAAGCAGTGATATCCTTGTTGCATATAAAAGCCTGCTGAATACGTCCCTGCCGATCTGATCTGTTCCAAGAATAAACTCTTTACACGGTGCTCCACTAAACGTTCCGACAATTGCATCCGGGTCATAAGGCGCAACAACCGGTGCAAACAATGCCGCCAGTCCGACAACAACCAGTATCACAAGGCTGATTTTTGCAAGATGATGTGCACGGAAACGACGCAGCACCATCTGCATATATGTTTCATTTAAGTTTTCTTTTTTCTTTTTTATCATACAAATTCAACCTCTTTACTGAAGTTTTATCGTCGGATCTACTACCGCATATAAAATATCCGTCAGAAGATTACCGAGCAGTACAACGATCGCTGAGAGCAGACAGACTCCCATAATAACCGGATAATCACGGTTTGTGATCGCACTCATCGTCATAAGACCAAGTCCCGGCCAGGAAAATACCTGCTCCACAATAATAGAACCGCCAAACAATACCGGTATTTCCATTCCAATGACCGTCACGATCGGAACTAAGGCATTGCGCAGTGCATGTTTATTGATGACAAGAAAATGTCCGATTCCCTTTGCCCGTGCTGTACGCAGATAATCCTGCTGTAAGATTTCAAGCACTGCACTGCGGATATAGCGGATATTTGTTCCTGCCATGGACACCGCAAGGACAATGACCGGCATAACCATATGTGCCGCCACATCTGCTGCACCACCGGACGTGCCAAGCGTTGTCATTCCACCGGAGGGCAGCCAGCCCAATTTGACTGTAAACAGATAGATGAGAAGCATGGCAAGGAAAAATCCCGGAATACTGCTGCCAAGAAATGATAATGTCACTACCGTATAATCACCTTTTGAATACTGATGGATCGCACTGTAAATTCCTGACGGAACAGCAAGCAATATACTGACAAACAGTGATACCCCCATCAAAAGCAATGTTGGTCCCAGATGGCTTGCGATCATATCTGCAACAGGCTGGTAATTTTTAATGGAATATCCCATATTCCCATGCAGAAGCTGTCCCAGCCACACAAAATACTGCACATAAAATGGTTTGTCGAGTCCAAGTGCTATTGCTTTTGCCTGTACTGCAGCTTCCGAAACACGCGGTCCCTGCAGCATTTCAAGCGGACTCCCCGCCATACACATGATCGCATAATCGATCACAGTAATACCGAGCAATACCGGAATCGCGATCAGGATACGTTTGATAATATATTTTGTCATATGATTCCTCATTTCCTGCACTTTTGCATCACTGCTTTTGTGCATCACCGCATTTTACGCTTTTTCTGTCCCCTCATAATAAGGACATGCCACCAGATGATCCGGTTTTCCGGCAATCGGTAAAAGCACCGGCTCACTCAGCCGGCAGTCGTCTCTCGCATACGGACACCTCGGATGAAACCGGCATCCTTTTGGAGGATGCACCGCGGAAGCAACCTCGCCTTTTAAAACTGCAGGCTTTTCTTCCCGGCGTCCCGGATCTGCAACCGGTGCTGCATGTGTCAGCGCTTTTGTATACGGATGTGCAGGATGTAAGAACACTTCACTGGCATCTGCGATCTCAACGATCTTCCCAAGGTACATAACCGCGATCCTGTCACTCACGTAACGGACAGCTCCAAGACCATGACCCACAAACAGACTTGTCAGTCCCAGTTCATTTTGTAACTCACGGATCAGATTTAATATCTGTGCCTGTATCGACACATCAAGTGCACTGACCGGTTCATCACACACGATGAACTCTGGTTTTAATGACAACGCTTTTGCTATTCCAATACGCTGTCTCTGTCCACCCGAAAATTCATGCGGATATTTTAAAAGTGTGCTCTGGGGCAGTCCGACCATATCTAAAAGCTGTTTTATATCAGTGTCAATTGTTCTCTTATCCGAAATTCCATGATATAACATTGGCTGTGCCAAAATATCATAGATACGTTTCCGGGGATTTAAAGAGGAATAGGAATCCTGAAAGATCATCTGAAGACCGGTTCCTGCCTGTTTTCGTGCTTTTTTTTCATTGTGGGTAAGTGATTTTGCAGCGATTTTTTCTCCATGATAGTAAATCGCTCCGTCCGTCGGTGAAATCAGCCCGACTAAAAGCTGTCCGATCGTGGATTTTCCACATCCGGACTCTCCAACCAGACCAAGTGTCTCGCCCTTTTTTATTGAAAAATCAACACCGTCAACTGCCTGTACCTGACTGACAGTATGGGTAATGATACCACCTTTGATGTCATAATATTTTTTTAATTTTTCTACTCTGATCAGTTCTTTATCCATTCCATTTAACTCCTGCAAGCCTTATGGCAGCGTACAAAATGATCTTTTTCTATCTCCTTCATCTCCTGCTTTTCCACGCAGCCTTCTCCGGCAAATGCACAGCGGTCTGCAAACCGGCACCCTGTGATCTGGTCATAATTTTCCGGTACAATGCCCGGAATTGATGCAAGTGTCCTTCCACTCTCATCATAAATACCCGGAACCGTATCAAGCAGTGCTTTCGTATACGGATGTGCCGGATGATAAAAAAGATCTTTCACTGATGCCATCTCTATAATCTGTCCCGCATACATAACAAGCACACGATCCGCCATCTGCGCCACAAGTCCAATATCATGTGTGATCAGGATCACTGACATCCCAATCTCTTTTTGCAGTTCTTTCATCAGCTCCATGATCTGAGCCTGAATCGTCACATCCAGCGCCGTTGTCGGTTCATCCGCAATGAGAAGTTTTGGATTGCAGCAAAGTGCCATCGCGATCATCACACGCTGACGCATCCCTCCGGATAACATATGCGGATATTTTTTCATTGCTGCACGCGCATCCGGCATCCCGACTTTCTCTAAAATCGTAACAGCCCTCTCTTTTGCTTCTTTTTTTGAAAGATGCAGATGGATGCGTATACTCTCCGTAATCTGACTTCCAATCGTAAACACCGGATTTAACGACGTTAAAGGGTCCTGAAAAACCATCGTCATCTGATTTCCGCGGATCATATCTAACTGCTTTTCATCCATATCCAGCAGATTTTTGTTTGTAAAGAGGACAGAGCCGTCAATAACAGCTCCGCCCTTTCCTAATAATCCCATTATAGACAGTGATGTCACACTCTTGCCACAGCCGGACTCACCAACGATACAAACCGTTTCTCCTTCTGCAACATCAAAACTGACATGATCCACACTGATCTTTTTTCCAAAATCTCCGGTAAACGCTGTCGTCAGATCATTTACCTGTAATAATTTTGACATTGATTTTCCCGTTCCTTATTTCGTAATTTCCCACTGTTCTACATTATTAAAGAAACCATACACACTTGGTGTGGCATTTACCAGACGTTTGTTAACAGCCGCCTGCGCACTGACAATATAAGCAGAGAACATCGGCACATCTTCCTGCACTTTCTGATCCACTACTGAATAAAGACCTTTGATCTCATCAATATCACTTGTCGTCTGTGTCTTTGCAAGTGCTTCATTTACACTGTCATCTCCGTATCCGGTCCAGCTCTCCTCGCCACCTAAAAGCCATGCTACATCCGGGTATGGATCAACCGGCGCATAAGTATACTGTACCGCCAAAATATCATAATCATTTGTACCTGCTACAGACATCAGGGTTGCAAAATCCACTGTCTGCACTTCCACCTTAATACCAACTGCAGCCCACTGTGCCACAAACACATTTGCTGCATTTACGAATGCGCTGTCTCCGGAATTCACATAAAAACGTAAAGTCTGTGATCCGTCCCATCCGGCCTCTGCTAAAAGTTCTTTCGCTTTCTCCACATCCTGTTCTACCGGAACGATGCCATCGTCATAAAAAGGACTTGCAGAAGAAAGAAATCCGTCTACAACTTCACCTTTTCCTTTTAAAAGCTGCTCTAAAACCATCTTACGGTCAATTGCATATAACATTGCCTGACGCACACGCACATCAGGAACATTCTTTGTCTGGATAAACACGGACTGGTTTGTTACCGGTTCTCCGTATACAACATTCACATTGGAAAGTCCTTCAATGCTGTCATAATCTTCCTGTGGGATAACACTCATTGTCGGCTGTGTAATGTCGATCTCCCCGGACTGTAATCCGGCATAAAGCTGACTGCCGCTTACGATCTTGATATTGAGTTTCGCGATCTTTGGTGCACCTTTCCAGTAATTTTCATTCGCTTTATAAGAAATATAATGATCGACATCAAAATCCGTCACCATATATGGTCCGCTGACCACATCCGGATGATTAAACCAGTCAGCCGTCTTTAATTCTTCCTCACTGTACTGCTCGATCACATGTTTTGGAAGTGTCATCAGATAACGTGCATAGGAATTTTCAAATGTGGTTAATGACATCTCATCTTTTGTAGTAAACTGTACTGTTGCATCATCAATCGCTTTGATACCGTCGATACTCTCCGCTCCCTCTTCCGTAAAACCGTCATCTCCGACACCTTCAAACACATAATACATCATGGAGGTATTTCCAATAACCGGGGAAGTCAGACGAAGTGCTGTATATACCACATCATCTGCAGTGATCTTCTCGCCATCTGACCAGGTTGCTTTCTCATCGATATGCACGATAAAATTTTTATTATCTTCCGTTGTGACAGAATCAGCGATCTCACCTTCAAATTCCAGTTTGGAATTTAATTCCACCAGTGGAAGAAACATCAGGCTGGTCGCATATTTATTGATCTCACCGCCATCCATCAAAAGCGGATTTAATGTTCCAAGTGTATCCGTAACACCAATGTTTACAATATCATCTGAAACTTCTGCCATCTCTGTTGCTGCAGCATTTTCCCCCTGCGGCTGACTGCCTGTATTGCCGCCAGAAGTCCCGCATCCAACAGCAGTAATCCCCATCGCAGCCGTAAGCATAAGCGCCGACAGGACTTTTTTCCATCTTCTTTCTTTTCTCATAATTTCCTCACTTTCTGACAAAAAACTGTATTATGCCCGCTTCTCGCACATAAACCAGTACTTTTTGCACATTATTACTAGTAATCCACTAGGAATTAGGTAAATTATATTTTTTCTTTTTTAAATTGTCAATCATTTTTTCAGAATATCCAGGTGTCAAAAGGTGATTCACAACTTAGCATCTTTCAGATTGACAAAAAAATTACGGCTGATTATAGTATTCCTTAGAATAAAGAAAAGAGGCAATACACATGAAAAATCTGTTAATCTATCAATCCACTGAATATGACTGTGGTCCGACCACCTTGACAAATGCAATCCGATATCTGTTTGACCGTGAAGAAATTTATCCTGATATTGTCAAATATATTATGCTCTATTGTCTCGATTCTTATAATGAAGCCGGTGAGGTAGGAAAACGCGGTACTTCCGCATCTGCCATGATGTTTTTAAGCAACTGGCTCACCCAGTTTGGACAAGTGAAAAATTTTCCTATTTCCTGCAATTTTCTATCTAAAAAAGATGTCGTATTATCCCAAAACAGCTGTATTATCGGTGCCCTGCAGCAGGGTGGTGCTGTTTTGCTCCGTGTCTACTTAGAAGTACCGCATTATATTCTGCTGACTGGCGTTTCGGACAATGATATTTATGTGTTTGATCCATATTATGAAGATATAGATGACCCTGAACTCGACAAAGAATTCTTTGAAGATGGCATCACCTTTATCACCGATCAGCCAAAGCGTGCCAACCGCATGATTTCAATCGACAGGCTTTCAAGTACCGGTGTCGGCTTTTATGAAATGGGACCATATGAGGAACGTGAGGCTGTGATCCTGTTCAACACAAATACCAGGAAAACGCCCGAAAACAGTATTGAATACATCATATAATTGTATCTAATATCAAAAGTCCTTTCCGGATCTCATCTTCACACAGTCTTCCATAACCAAGTAAAAGAATCGGTTTGTCCGGTGCAGTTCCGGCAGATCCGATTTTTTCACTTTCTATGGAATACTTGCTGTATTTTGTATTCTCATATCCATTCGAAGCCATTTCCGGAACAACGTATTCACTGATTCCATAGATACGTATTCCCTGCTTTCCTGCAAGGTCACATATCTCCGCTTCTTTTTTTTCTGTACGTATCTGCACCAGAACATGCAGTCCTGCATGATCTCCGTAAACTTTTTCCACCCAGTTTCTCTTTTTTAGTTCCGCAAGGAGGAAATCATGTTTTGCACGGTAAATTCCTCTCATCTTATTCAGATGACGTTCAAAATGTCCCTCTTCAATAAACGCACGCAATACCTCCTGCTGGATTTTAGGAACAGTTGCAGAGTAAAATCCACATTTTTCATGATAACGATTTAACAATTCCGGCGGAAGCACCATATAACTGATTCGAAGTGACGGTGCAATGCTCTTAGAAAAAGTTCCAATATAAATAACCTTATCAAAATGATCCACACTCTGCAGGGACGGGATCGGCTTTCCACGATACCTGTATTCACTGTCGTGATCATCTTCGATCAGATACCTGTTTTCTTTTTCAGAAGCCCATTTCAGCAGCTCCAGTCTCTGCTTTAACGGCATGACCGTTCCAAGCGGAAACTGATGGGAAGGCATAATGTAGACAATATCCGGATCATATTTTCTGACTTTCCAGGGATCTATTCCATCTTCTTCCACGGTAACCGGTGACATCTGGTATCCCATATTTAAAAATGTATGATATGCCTGCAGATAAGTCGGATTCTCCATCAGGACACGCTTATTTCTGCCCAAAATCTGTGTCAGTAAGATCTCAAGATATTCATTTCCGGCTCCGATAATCAACTGATCCGGCTCACAGTTAACCCCTCTCGCCTGATGAAGATAAGCCGCAATCGCCTTTCTAAGTCCATAATCTCCCTGTCCATCTCCGGATAAAAGCAATTCCTCCCGGTCATCTAACAGCACATTTTTATTTAATTTTCTCCACACATTATATGGAAAATGTTCGGTATCGATCGCATATGGTGAGAAGTCAATGATATCTTCCCCCATTTTCTCTTTCTGTCCCTTTTTCCCAAATGGAGCTATATCTTTTGATCCATTTTCTGCATGACCAAATTCATATAATTCCGTAATATCGCATACAAAAAAACCCCTGCAAGGTTCTGCTTTGATGTATCCCTCTGCCAGGAGCTGTTCATATGCCATTTCCACGGTACTTCTGCTTACAGACAAATGTTTTGACAAAAGTCTTGTTGATGGAAGTTTTTCCCCGACGGGAATCTTTCCCGCAATGACATCCCGTTTGATATACTCATATATTTTCTCATAGAGGGGAGCTTTCGCTCCCCCCTGTAGATCAATCATTATTTCAATCATTATAATTTTGCCTATTTGCTTTTTTTGATTTCTGCAACGATCTTTTCTTTTAAATCATATGCGCGGTCTTTCATCTTCTTTGATGCGGAAGGCGCAGCCTGAATCCTTGAAATACACTTAGATGCCACATCATATTTTTTAAAATGATATGCCATTGCTGCAAGAAGATAATCTACGGTACACTGATCCATTCCACACATCGGGAACATCTCTGTAGACATTGCTTTCATAAAGCCTTCATATGCCTGCTGGTAAAATGCTTCTTCCTGCTCTTTTACCTCTTTTTTCTTCCCTAATGTTTCAGGATCAGTTCCTTTTAACTCTTCCCCTTTTCCACGATACAGCCAGGAAAGTTTCAGACAGGTATATGCTTTCTCACTCGTCTTTCCTTTTTTCACGATCGTGTTAAACAGTGCCAGTTTATAACGCTCAATCGCCTGGTCATAGTCTAAAACCATTGGTTCATCAGAACCACTTGGTTTGAAGTTCGCACAAACCTGTTCTTTGACCAGTTTGATCTGTCCTGATGTTACATGCTCAAAATAGCGGTTCATCGCTGTATATCCGCAATACGGGCAGGATGCCACATCATATTTTAATGTATCAATATATTCAAAACGTGGACGCAGATCCAGATCCGGCTCTAATCGTTTGATTCGTCCGTTTTTGATCATTTTGGTCTTAAATACCTTATCACATACAGTACAGCGGATCGCTTTGTCTAACAGAAAACTGTCTTCTGTCGGAGCAGCTTCTGTTTTTCCTCCATTAGCAGATGCTGCCGGCTTTTTCTCTTCTTCAAACAGATCCGTTGTGTTATCCGCTTTGATACCAAATTTTTCCAATCCTGCAAATAAATTCATATGTATTTCATATCCTTTCCTGATACGCCCGTTTCCGGGTGCAAATGCACCATCCCGGTGTAGCTAATGCTTATGCATTAGGTAATTTAAATGAGCTCTTTAATGACACAATTCTGTTAAATACCAGATGATCTGCGGTTGAATCCTTTGCATCCACACAGAAAAATCCCTGTCTTACAAACTGGAAACTGTCATATGCTTTTGCATCTTTTAAGTTTTCCTCAACAACACAGTTTTTCAAAATCGTAAGGGAATTCGGATTCAGATTCAGACTTCCGTCTTCATTATACACGCCTTTTTCCTCATCCACAATATTTTCATAGAGACGGATTTCAGCCGGAACTGCCTGTGCTGCCGATACCCACTGGATCGTTCCTTTTACTTTACGTCCGTCCGGGCTGTTTCCACCTTTTGAAGCCGGATCGTAAGTACAGTGTATCTCAGTTACCACTCCATTTTCATCTTTCACAAAACTGTTGCATGTCACGAAATATGCATTCATCAGGCGCACTTCGTTGCCTGGGAACATACGGAAATATTTCTTTGGCGGCTCCTCCATAAAATCTTCACGGTCAATATAAAGTTCGCGTGAAAATGGAACTTTACGCACACCAAGTTCCTCGTTCTCAAGGTTATTAACTACCTCAAGATACTCTGTCTCTCCCTCCGGGTAGTTATCGATCACCACTTTGACCGGATCTAAGATTGCCATCATACGCGGACGTTTCATCTTTAGATCCTCACGGATGCAGTATTCTAACATTGCATAATCCACGGAACTGTTTGCCTTGGAAATACCGCAGAGTTCTACGAACATTTTTAAAGATTCCGGTGTAAATCCTCTTCTGCGGAGTGCTGCGATCGATACAAGACGCGGATCATCCCAGCCGTCTACGATACCTTCCTCTACAAGACGTTTGATATATCTTTTTCCGGTTACAACATTTGTCAGATATAATTTTGCAAACTCGATCTGTCTTGGAGGCATCTCATCCTTGTCAGGGATCATGTCCTTGCCGACTTCATCAATTACCCAGTTGTAAAGAGGTCTGTGATCCTCAAATTCCAGTGTACAGATAGAATGGGTAATTCCCTCAATCGCATCCTCTAATGGATGTGCAAAATCATACATTGGATAGATGCACCATTTATCTCCGGTTCTGTGATGTGTCATATGTGCCACACGGTAAATAACCGGATCTCTCATATTGATATTTGAAGATGTCATATCGATCCTTGCACGGAGCACTTTCTCTCCGTCAGCAAATTTACCGTTTTTCATATCTTCAAATAAAGCAAGATTCTCTTCCACGCTTCTTGAGCTCGCCGGATCTTCTTTTCCAGGCTCTGTCAGAGTACCACGGTACTCACGGATCTCATCTGCACTCAGATCAGAAACATATGCTTTTCCTTTTTTGATCAGCTTTACTGCTGCTTCATACATCTGGTCAAAATAATCGGATGCGAAAAACAGTCTGTCCTCCCAGTCTGCACCAAGCCATTTGATATCTTCTTTAATTGCTTCCACGAACTCCGATTTTTCTTTGGTCGGATTCGTATCATCAAATCGTAAATTGAATTTTCCATTATATTTCTGTGCAAGTCCAGAATTTAAAAGTATGGACTTGGCATGTCCGATATGAAGATATCCGTTCGGCTCCGGTGGAAATCTTGTATGGACAGTTTTGCAATGTCCTTCCTCTATATCCTGATCTATAAACTGTTCGATAAAATTCTTTGAGACATTCTCGTTCTCCATGATGTCTGTCCTCCTCATATAACAACTCATGCTATATCATGTGCAAAATCAGCACATGATCAACATTCGCCGCTCGTCAATCATTCAAATATGTTGACTCACTTACACTCATTATATCATACATGATACACCGTCTGGGTGCAAGTATAATATAGCATGAATTAGCGGTTTTGGGTAAGAAAATATTTTTTTGTTCGATTCGTTCCCCTGATATAAACTTTTCTGTATCATTTATTTATTTTCCAATAACCTTTTCTGTCTGATCCCACTCGTTCTATCACTTTTTTTTCCTTCAATGACTTCAACCGCACCGCTATTGTTTTTCTGCTTATCTTTAATTTTTCTGCAAGTTGAGGCATGGTATAATTTGCATTCTCTAATAGCAATGCAAGAACCTCCTGCTCTTTTTCAGTCACCTTTTCAGTCACCTTTTCAGTCACCTTTTCAGTCACCTTTTTAACGTTGTCTGGTCCAACTTGCAAATCAGCAACGGATTCCATCGGTATCACTATTTGAAAAATATTGTCTTCCAAAAAAATGGGGGTTCCACCAGAGTATAATTTCGTATATTTATTCGTATTTCTCATCCCAGAGCCCAATTCATCCGCATATCCAATTTCCCGGAACACTTTCGAAATCGGCGGGTTCTTTGGAAATGGCTCAAACTGATTCAATTTCAGTTCTCCATGACCATGTGGAAGATTACTGTTTTTCGTATAGATTCGGTTACTTTCAATCACAAATTGTGCCGTATATGCATTGGAATAATCCCGATGTGCCAGAATATTTGATATAATTTCACGCAAAATCTTATCTCTAGCACTCACGCTCTGATCTCCATCCAACACAAAAGTATCATTCAAATGTTTTTTTCCAAAATCCATCAATCTGCGGTAGCTATCTATTAAATTCGTGATAATAACTTCGCGGTCATCATAGCGGTCCAGATTTTTCACACGATAAATAGCGTCTGTCTTATATTGTGGCAACACAGACATAATCGTATTATCTTTTCCAAATAATAGAATCGCAGCAAGTGTTATTCCTTCCTTTCCCGTATCCGGGTCAGTCAGAATAAGTCCTGTGCTTCCAAGTATTTCTTTCTCATCCATATTTGCCCATGGGTGATTGTCTACTCTTGAAAGTGCCATCTGCTTCGCTCTTCGGATCACGTCAAGATCAAGATACTCCAGTCCAAGTCTTGGATAAACTTTATTCACAAAATAAGTGCTCTGCTTTCTCGCATACATCTTATACACTAATTCTGCATTGTCTGTTATATCAATATCACCTTCATGTGTTCTATCCCAGATTCTGCCATTCAAACGTCTAAGCTGTGTTCCCTCAGGCACCCAGATATAGACAAGTATCTTTCCATCTATCTCAAAAACCTCTGGTGTAAGATACATCGGTGGATTCAGCTTATTTGCATTATTAATAGATGTCGTAAAATCTTTGAGTATCTTATCTACTTTTTGGAAATTAACACCCCGAATCTCTTTTGTCTTATCAACTACACCAAGAACAATATGTCCTCCATTGCGGTTATTAAACGAACAGACCGATTGATACACATCCTTTGTCAGATCATTTTCTGACTGTTTGAATTCCACATCTATTTTTTCGCCGGACTGAATTATCTTTCTCAACTCGTCTGCTGTCATACGCATACCACCTTTCCAAGACAAAATCCATTACACTGACTTTCCTTAAATCATTTAGCTAATAGTATCATAACTTCTCCTAATATATCTGATATCTCTACATAGTCTATATCATTCAATTTCACTATGTTTTTGTTACCATTCTATTATTCATGCTCTTCTACTTTTTCAATAATATACTCTATTTTCTCAATTCTTTCTTCTGCTATCTGTACTCTTTTCTTCTCAACTTCATTTTTATCTGTAATCCTTATAAAATAATACTTTCCTCTTTTTACTGGTTCAAATAATGTTTTATATGTTTCTTTTTGTGTTATAACTATATACTTTACATTCCGTACTTTTTCAGCCTTAATATTTGCCAAAACTTGAAGAATAATGCAACTAATAACTACAAAATAAATATCTCTATCATACTGTTTGTTATATAAATTTTTTAAGATTGCTAAACCTTGCATTGAAATTACAAAGTAAACCACTATTCCAAAAAACATATTGACGACATATTTCTTTTTTTGTTTTTAATTTTACAATTAAACTTATACCAAAACTATATATTAATCCAATGACACTTAAAGCAAAAAAATATTCATTTATTATAATATTAGACCACGTCGATTTTCCAAATGCTACAATTAAAAATATAACCAATACCTGTGCTACAATAGTTCCTACTAATTCGTATTCCATCAAAAAAAATGATACTTCAAAATTATGATATTCATTTATAAAAATTTTTGTTTTCATATATGGAATAAATTTGTAAATAAAAAAACCATAAATTGCAATAGCAATTGGCCAAAACACTTCTAACATTTTCATAATGTTTTCAATTTTCATTATCTTCCCCCACTCGTCAATTATGTTTCCCCTATTCTCAAACACGAACGCACGTTCTATTTATAAAATATCATACTCCAGTTCTCATATCAAGAACATTTTTACATTTTCCATTTAAACATCAGAAACAATGAAATCTTCGTAGAAAGTTACATAAACTACACCGTTATTCACACCAGTCTGCAAAAAAGGGCAAAAATCAGAGCCAGCCTTCCGACTGACTCTGCTCCACTCTAATCATATTATAATTTACTCTGATAATTCTCTAACTGGTGAAAAATACCAACTATATTTACAACATCTATCCTTAATTCTCATTCATCTTCGCAAGTTTCGCTGCCTGGTCTGCTGCGATACATGCGTCAATAATCTCCTGGATATCTCCGTTCATGATCTTATCAAGTTTGTAAAGTGTGAGGTTGATCCTGTGATCTGTCACACGTCCCTGTGGGAAGTTGTAGGTACGGATCTTCTCAGAACGGTCTCCTGTTCCGACCTGGCTCTTACGAAGCTCTGCTTCCGCATCGTGGGCTTTCTGCTGCTCTAAGTCGTATAATTTGGTACGCAGCAGGGCGAAAGCTTTCGCCTTGTTCTGGATCTGTGATTTTTCTGTCTGGCTGTAGATCACGATTCCGGTTGGGATATGTGTCAGACGCACGGCAGAGTCTGTCGTGTTGACACACTGTCCACCGGCACCGGATGCACGGCAGACATCGATACGGATATCTTTGTCATCGATCTGTACATCCACTTCCTCGGCCTCCGGCATCACGGCAACTGTGATGGTGGAAGTATGGATACGTCCGCCGGACTCTGTCTCCGGGACACGCTGTACACGGTGTACACCGGACTCATACTTCATAACAGAATAAGCACCCTGACCGCTCAGCATAAAAGTAACGCTCTTCATACCGCCGATGCCGGTTTCATCTGCCTCCATGATCTCCGTCTTCCAGTTTCTGCTCTCCGCATAATGCAGATACATACGATAAATTTCAGCCGCAAATAAAGCAGCCTCGTCACCGCCGGCGCCTGCGCGGATCTCAACGATAACGTTCTTGTCATCGTTCGGGTCTTTCGGGAGTAATAAGATCTTTAACTCTTTTTCTAATTCTTCCACTCTTGCCTTAGAATCGTTTAACTCTTCTTTCGCAAGCTCGCGCATCTCCTCATCAGACTCTTCCTCAAGTAAAGCAAGGGAATCCTCGATGTTCTGTTTGCACTGTTTATATTCCTTGTATGCATTTACGATCGGAGTCAGGTCACTCTGCTCCTTCATCAGCTTACGGAAACGCACCGGATCATTTGCAACATCCGGCTCACTTAACTCACTCATTAATTCTTCAAAACGGATCAGTAAATCCTCTAATTTATCAAACATAAATCCTCCATTCCTGTGTATCAAAGAATACCTTTACGCATTCCCTGTTTTCATATACCATCTTTCTAACAAACACACCACATTCCACGCTAAAGCATTCCTGTCACAACACGGTCATTTTGTGCTAAATCTTTGATGACCGCCACATTCTTAAATCCTGCCTCTCTTAAAAGCCCGGATACCGCCTCGCCTTGGTCATAACCGATCTCGAACAGAATGTGCCCTTCCGGTTTTAAATACGATGGACATTTCTCCATGATCTTCCGGTAAAAATATAAACCATCTTCTTTGCCATCCAATGCCTCCATCGGTTCAAAATCCCGTACTTCCGGCATAAGTTTAAGTACTTCTTCTGTTCTTATATAAGGTGGATTTGATACAATCACATCATAAGTTCCTGTCACATTATCAAACAGATCACTGCGTTCAAATGTAACCGAAACCTGATTCAGCTTTGCATTTTCTTTCGCCACAAGAAGCGCCTGTTTGGAAATATCCGTCGCTGTTCCCTCCACCTCCGGTATATTATGCACAATACTGACAATAATACAGCCGGAACCGGTACACATGTCAAGCACATTCATTCCCGGTTTTACAACTTTTAATGCTTCTTCCACTAAAGTTTCCGTATCCTGCCTTGGAATGAGCACATTGGAATTGACTTTAAATTTCAATCCCATAAATTCAGCCTCACCGACAATATACTGTAACGGCACATGTTCTGCGCGTTTTCTCAGTGCGATCTCATATTCACTTAACTGTTCCTCAGCTACCTCGTCCTCCATATGCAGATAATAAAAACTGCGGTCAATCTTGCAGACCATCTCTAACAGCAGCCATGCATCGATTTTAGCATCTGCCACATCTGCCATATTTAAAACTTTCTCACCGAGATTAATTGCTTCCCGATATGTCATGTTCCTTACTGTCCTCTTGCTTTATTTCTTTCACATAAGCCTTCCAGTCAAACACAGCCTCAACAGATGCCATACCCACCTCGATCATGTCATCCTCCGGTTCTTTCGTTGTAATGTGCTGCAACAGAAGTCCCGGTTTGCTGAGCAGATTGACAACTGCATTATCACTGCGTCCTGCCAGTCTTATAAATTCATAAGATACCCCCGCGATCACAGGGATCAGCACAAGACGAAGTACCAGTCTTAATACTCTCGAATCCACATGGATAAACATAAAAAAGAAAATACTGATGATCATAACGATCAACAAAAAACTGGTCCCGCAGCGCTTATGTAATCTGGAACTTTTTCTCACATTCTCAACGGTAAGATCCATTCCATGCTCAATACAGTTAATACACTTATGCTCCGCACCATGATACATATAAACTCTTTTTATGTCAGGCATCAATGAAATTGCTGCCACATACCCGATAAAGATCGCCAGGCGGATAATCCCTTCTAATACAGCAATCAGCATATAGGAATCTGTAAATTTCTGGAAAAACACAGATATATAATACGGAAGGATCATAAAAATCGCAACCGCCAGCACGATGGAAAATGCAACCGTACCACCCATCATCAGGCTATCCTGTCTTTTCTGCTGCTCTTCTGTCAATGCCTTTTTTTCACGTTTTTTTGTTTGCTTCTTTTCATGCTCCGGCTCCTCTTCCTCAAAAAAAGAAGCGGAAAATGTCAATGTTGAAACGCCTAAATACAACGACTCTATAAAACTGAACACACCGCGTAAGATCGGCATGTTTCTGATTTTCTTATTTTTTATTATACCTTTATATTCGGAAATCTTAAGTGTGATTTCCCCATCAGGCTTTCTGACAGCTACGGCGTATTTTTCCTGGTTTTTCATCATTACGCCTTCCATGACTGCCTGCCCGCCAATACCGGAATACCTCATACTAATCCTCTGCTCTAAAAAAAGGTTGAGATTAAATAAACCTCAACCTTATCTTTAACCATGTTCACTTGCGTACTATTTGTTAATGCCGTACTTCTTGTTGAACTTATCGATACGTCCGTCAGTTCTTGCAGATTTCTGCTGTCCTGTGTAGAACGGATGGCATTTGGAACAAATTTCTACGTGGATATCCTCTTTTGTAGAACCTGTTACGAATGTGTTACCGCAGTTACATGTAACTGTTGCCTGATAATAATCTGGATGGATTCCTTCTCTCATGATTTTCACCTCTTTATGTTCTTATCGTTATTTAGTTTCGCCTGTTCAATCCTTTTATACCCGTATGCCCGATCCGCATATGGTACTTACTCCAAAGGAAAGTCCCGATAAACAGCTTAATCAGTGTAACATATGATTTCAAAAAAATCAAGATATTTTTAAATAATTCTGTTCTTTTTTACCATATTAATATATTCGCGATTATTTTTGGTGCGTGCAAACATATTCAAAATATTCTCCACGGCATCATCTTTGCGCATTCCATTGATTGCCTTCCGCATGATGTCAACTGCTTCCTGTTCTTCGGAATCAAGCAGCAGATCTTCTCTTCTGGTTCCCGATTTCACAATATCGATTGCCGGAAATACACGCTTTTCCGAAAGTTTTCTGTCGAGCACGAGTTCCATGTTACCGGTTCCCTTAAATTCCTCAAATACAACATCATCCATCTTGCTTCCGGTATCAACCAGCGCTGTCGCAAGGATTGTAAGACTTCCTCCCTCACGCATGTTTCTCGCTGCACCAAAGAATCTTTTTGGCATATGGAGTGCCGCCGGATCAAGACCTCCTGATAAGGTACGTCCACTTGGTGGAACCGTAAGGTTATATGCCCTTGCAAGCCTTGTGATACTGTCAAGAAGGATCATGACATCTTTGCCGTGTTCTACCAGACGTTTTGCACGTCCAAGTACCATTTCCGATACACGTTTATGATGTTCCGGAAGTTCATCAAATGTAGAATAAATAACTTCTACATTATCACCTTCAATCGCTTCCTTGATATCCGTAACCTCCTCTGGTCTCTCATCAATCAGAAGGATGATCAGGTGCATATTCGGATTTCCTGATGTTACTGATTTGGCGATTTCTTTTAAAAGTGTTGTTTTTCCTGCCTTAGGCTGGGAAACGATCATACCACGCTGTCCCTTACCGATCGGGGAAACAAGATCTACAATACGCATCGCAACACTGCATCCCGGGCGTTCTAAACGTATCCTCTCATTCGGAAAAATCGGTGTCAGATCTTCAAAACTTTTTCTCTTCTGGGCTACACTCGGGTGATAGCCGTTAATTGTAGTCACATATAAAAGTGCCGAAAACTTTTCCTGCTGTGTCTTGATTCTTGTATTACCACAGACAATATCTCCCGTTTTTAAATTAAACTTTCGGATCTGTGATGGTGAAACATACACATCATGCTCACCCGGAAGATAATTCTCACAGCGGATAAATCCGTATCCATCCGGCATAACCTCTAAAATACCATTTGCCGTAATTCCACTGTCAAGACTCATCATGGTATCATCTGCCGCTGCAGATGCCGTCTGATTTTCCTGTGTTTCTACCGGCTCTTCTGCCTTTTCTTTTGTCTGACGATCTGCATCTGTTCCGCGTTCCCTTGGTACATATTCCGTCCTTTTTCTGGAATATTCTTTCGGCTGTGCATGATCTTTCGAACGCTCTGTGCCCTCTTTTGCTTTCACACGCTCCCCGCGCTCTTCCTGCGTCTGCATACTCTCCGTCTCTTTTTGTTTGCGTGCATCTTCTTCAAGCATACGATTGACCAAATCGCTCTTCTTCATGGAAGAAATATTCTTCAGTCCCCGTGCCTTTGCCAGATCACGCAAAACGACTAATGATAAACTCTCATATTTTTCTCTCATTCATAAACTCCTTACTTTTTTCACCTGTTGGAATCGTCTGCGGAAATGATGTCTGATGTGACAATTGAATTTTTCGATGTGGCTATTATACTACATCTTTTTCTAAATAGGAAGTCCTAATTCTTGATTTTTCTCCCTAATCGCAAAAAAGCAGATACTACGAAAATGTTCAAATCCCTGTTCCTGCATATAATAATATACACTGTAATAACCGGAAACAGTAAAATCTGCCTTTAATGCCCAGAAACTCATCGATCGATTTCGGCGTGTCTGTAAAACCGGCTTTGTCAAATACCACTTTCTTGTAGATTAATCCATTTACACAGGCAGATGACATCAAAATGAAAGCTGTAAGAAATGCAGCACTGCACCGCAATTTGACTTTATTCCCATTCTGTTTTCTTATTTGTAATCAAATTTCCCGTCGTTCTTTTCTTCTAAGGCTTTGATCATATGATAAGTAAACTCATTATACGGTGTAGGAATGCCTAACTCTCTCCCCATACGAACGACTGCACCGGCAAACATATCTACCTCTGTGTGACGCTTTGCATCAAGATCCTGAAGCGTGGAATATCTAGCGCGGTCCATGACTTTGCTGCCAAAGGTTGAGGATGTATCCGATTTGTCAAAATCAATTCCTTTTGCCTTTGCGATCAGATCCACTTCCTCCCTGAGTCTGTCCCGCAAAAATGCCATATGTTCGCTGTCTTTATAGGCTCCGACGCCACAGCCAACCATAGCCTGCGCCTGATTATTTGGCACATTGAGCCGGAATTTGCTCCAGATTTCCGTAAGGATCACATCAGTTGCCCTGTAATGAAGCCCTGTATCCACAAAAAGATCATTTAATGCTTCAACTCTCTCTGTCCCTCTGCTAAGATCTGCTTCCCCGTAGATAATGCCGATCGTTGTCTCCGGCTCAAATTTTACATGGTTGCCATCTCTCTCCGATGCCACTTTGATCAGTGAATGTACGATTTTATCAGAAGAGATCACCTCTGAGATGATCTCCTCACTGTCCACGCCGTTCATCAAGCTGATAACGGTTGTTTTCTCTCCCACCACCGTCCGGATATCCTTTAATGCCGGGCGGAGTGCATTGTATTTCATTGCTACGATCAAAAGATCTACGCCGTGTGCCTCCTCAGGTGTTTTTATGACTGGATCGTATCTTTTATCATTGATAAAAAATCCTTCTTTTTCATAACGTGCTCTGCGTTCTCCTGACGCAACCACACACAGATCAATATCTTTCTTTTGGGTAAGTCCCCAGATGATGTAGGAACCTACTGCTCCTGCTCCAAGTATTGCAACTGACTGATATTTCATTTTACTCCATTCCTGCGTGTGAAAAATCTTATTTTTCACACTAGCCTGTTTTCATTCTATTTTTTTCTTTTCATTTTGCATGACCGCACGGAAAATACCTGATGCTGCAGCGAAAAGTACCCCTGCCACCGGCCAGATGATCCATGTAAAATCCCAACGCATTGTCCAGAAACTCCATCCCAGATAAATTGCAGTGGCAATACACCAGTACGCTCCGCTAAATGCATCTAACTTCTTTTTCAGTTTCTTTTCTGAAATAGTATAATCTCCCTCCTGCAAAAGAATATCATAACTTCCTTTTATTATACCGACACGGATTATCATATACACGCCACATGCTACCAGAATTAAAAGCAGCGATACAAAGCTGGTACATACAGCATCCGGTGCATCCATACATGCTGCCACCAAAAGCGGGATTGCCGCAACGATGCAGAGCACCACGCCAACGGCGATTCCTCTGGTAAATGTTCCCTCATAATTTTTTAATTTTTCCTTTGCAAGCCCTTCTACCCCATAGGCGGTTTCAAAACATTCGTTTTCCAGAAACTCGAATCTTTTTGTCTGCATACCGCAGAAAATAAATGTAAATACCGCTGCAGCCACAAATCCAAGCAGGCATACCAGTCCAACCGATGCAGCCACACCCTCGGAAATATTTCCAATCTGCGCCTCCGATAATCCTGCCAAAAATATCAGAACTGACGGACTGACGATACAGGCTGCAACTGCAGCTGCGATCTTCGGTGCATTTTTCTTCCGGACTTCCATAAAATCATTTGCATCTTCCACCGAAACCTTTTTTAATGGAAAATCTTTGTCGGAAGGTTCCACTCCCTCAATGGGCTGCGGTGTCTCACATTCATCTTTTAAAAGGTAGTCTGTACTCACCCCAAAAATCTCTGACAGCTGGATCACCCTCTGCAGATCCGGTATTGACTGGGCACTCTCCCATTTTGACACCGCCTGTCTGGAGACGGAAAGTTTCTCTGCTAGTTCTTCCTGCGACCATCCGTTCTTTTTTCGCTCTTCCATAATTTTTTCAGCTAAAATCATAACTCATCCTCTTTTCTTTTTCAATGATGTGATCTTTGTTACGCCTCCATCATACCCATTTTGACCGGTTGCAGGCTACCAAATGTGCCTGTCAATCTGTCAATTGATGGTTGCAATTCCCGCAATTTAGGCATTTTCCTGTATTTTTTGATCCAGGAACTTTTTATCACTCTCACAAACGACCGCCCACTGCAAATTTAGAAAAGCTCTTTGTTGTAAAGTTCACTGTCTGTTTCTTAGAATCATAATAAGATTTTGAAATCTTTTTGACATTTCCTTTTTTGTTGATGGTGTACGCAAAAAGATCTTTCTTTTTTTCTTTCTTAGAAATCTTATAATGGATCTTTACGGTAACCTTTCCCTTTTTCAATTTTCCTAACGTTTTTTTCTTTGCACCTGTAACCGAAATTTCATACATTGGACGTTTTTTGACAATTTTACCTGCCTTTGAAGAAAGAATGCGTTTATCTAATTTCTTAACATGAAAATACACATCTGAATTCATCTGTTTTTTTATTTCTTTTAAGGCATTGCGGTCCATCGTAATTATAACGTTTCCATATTCCAGTTGCAGTGCTTTTGCCTCTTTTTTGATAAGGTAATTAATCGTTGATTTATCAAGTTTTAAAACCTGTTTTTTCCCTTTCCTGGATTTACATTTTATTGTGACGGTCTTATTCTTTATTGTTTTATCTGTCTTGCTTTCAAGTTCTGGCACAGGTGTTACATTTGGAACCACTTCTGTTTCTCCCGGATTCGGCTTCTCCGGTGCTGGTTTTTCTGGTGTTGGTTTCTCCGGGGTCGGTTTCTCCGGTGCCGGTTTCTCCGGGGTTGGTTCTTCTGGTGTCGGTTTTTCCGGCGGAATCAATGTCCCTCCCCCAGTTTGTGACTTCTTTTCTTTCACAGTAACCTGACAGGCAGCTTCACTCCCCGCATAGTTTGCATTACCGTTATATCTGGCAGTAAATAGATACGTCTTTGTCTTGTTCGGAAGTGATACCGTCCACTGATCATTTTCATTCTTAACCAGTGTAATGCTGGAATCATTGCAAGTAATATCCACCGGTTCATCTGCGCTGATTCCCTGTTTTATAACTTTAAGTGTTACGCTGCCAGCACCCTCTGATCCTGCGGGCGTTGCAAGAAGCTTTAGTTCTGTAACAGCCTTTGTAATTTCCAAAGATGCCTGCCCATAACAGGATTTTGCAGAATCAGAAGATGCTTCAAAATAAATTGTATATTTGCCTACGTCTGTATAAGCCGGAAGTTCTTCTATTGTATAAGGTCCGTCCTCCTTCATACTGTATCGAAGATTCACACCCTCCCCTGGTCTAATGTCAAATGTATGCCTGTTTGAATCATACGGCACTGTAACCAGTCTTGTCGTACACTCTGCTATCTCCTGATCTTCGTCTCCGGAGGAATCATTGTTCTCCTGATAATAATAAACAATGTCCATGCTGTCTTCCGTGATCGTCATCTTATCCTGATCCACACTGTTTCCCACACAGGCATAACCGGATAACTCAGGATTTCTTAAGGTATATGTAGAATTGCGTGGTGCATGGACAATAGATGTTTTTGTAGCAGGAAGATCTGTTTCCGTTCCGTCTTCCATCTTTAACCGGTAATGAATGTTTACGGTACTCCATGCCTGGTCAGCTGTTTTATCTGTAGCTAAGACTTCCTGCGTATCCATGTTCACGATTTTTCCATCCAGTCTGTCACCGTTTGCCAGACCATACACATCATTAAGTACAACGGAAAGAGACTCTCTTGCAGCATCCGGGTCATATGAATTTGTAAGGGCAGGAATGGTAAATTCTTTTTCTGCACTATATTTTACCGTTATTCCATCTGCGCCGGTAATACGAAAACTCATCTTAAGATGCTGTTCTTTATTCACCATATTTTGTACAACCGTGCGAAATTCCAAATCATGATCATTGGCTTTTGTGATATTAGACTCGGTAATTCTGTATTTTTCACTGTCTCTGTCAAGTGTCGCGGTTTTGTTATGAGGAATAGAAACTTCAGGATCACTGATATAAAGAGCCGCCGGTTTACTGACATAATCCGTGTTATTCAGCTTTCTTACCAGTTCCATCTTGCAGACCTCACAAAACGGCTGTCCGAGCCACCGCATCATACATTCACGACTGGGCGCAAATGCGGTATCCGTTCCCGCATTCGTGATTCCGATCCCGCGAAATCCTAACATTTTGCTCCATTTGATTTTCTCCGGATCAGTAGTGTCGGACATATTTGGTTTGTTGGTATATCTCTCATATTCATCGCCGAGTCCGCCTATACTATGGGCAGTCTCGTGAGCCATAACCATTCCATCACTATTATCCTCAGAATTTGTAGAAAAAGAAAATAATGGATTTACTGATGCACCATAGCTTCCTGTATCATTACAAAGTATATGAATCGTTCCAACATTTGCGCCTTCATCCAGATAATTTTCTTCCAGTTCCGTTCTTAACGCTTTCGCCCTTTCATCCCCGCCATTGGTAAATCCGGCTGCCTTTCCATATACTTTGACATGAAAATATGTATCCGGACTCTTGCCGCCATACACTCCAATGCCTGACTCGTTAGAAACTGCCTGCACAGCGTAAATATTAATACGGTCAGAATATTCCCTATATGGTGACCATGTCAGCATTCCACGCGCCTTTTGAGTGGCATCTTCCAAAAACTGATCCTGCTGACCGGCGGTATAGCCATCTCCCATGATCACGATCACAAAGTTTTCTTTATCATCACCAGTCTTATGAATTACCTGAACCGGAAATGTGGTTTTGGATTTTTCTGTATTTTTTGCCATTACTGTTTGTGGCAAAAGCAACAATAATAATAACATCATATAGATACATACTGCTTGTATTCGTTTTGTTTTTCTTTTCATGTACTTCACCTTTTAGAAAATCTATATACATCAACTACTTTTTTCTCATCAATAAATTAAAGGATTGTATTTTCCAGATAACACTCCAGCAAATAAGACGGATTTTCATAATAAAGACTGCTGTTGTAATCATCAATTTTCGGACTTAGAAACGAATTATATACTTTTATTAATGCATCCACTATATCTATTTGTTTTTCCTGTGCCACCTGTTTGATCAGACGTTTGTATACTTTTGCTATATCCCAATGAGAAGGAATCGCATATCTACAGTCTGCCACGTTATCAAATGTTCCATCCGGTATCTTAGCTTCTTCTATAAAATCTTCACATACTCTGTCAATATTGTCACAATGGTAACCATCTGCCAGATCATAGATTTTCTGCAGCCGCTCCCTGCCAAGCCAGTTTACAATATCAGCTCTTTTATTTTTCGTTTTTCTTGCAATATAATCAATCATGCCACATAAAAAAAACAAATCATTATCTTTGGAATCTTCACGTCCCGCTCCGATCATCACAGTGTCACCTCCTCATAACCTCTGTATTTCAAGCACTTTTATTCTGTCTATTTTATTTCGTAATTCTCCGGTAATCATATGTTTCCATCTTTATCCTGGTAATGTATCTTTCCCTTTTACTCCACTTCATGCTTTTCCACTCCCGGTTTTGCCTCCACCGTATGTGTTGCCTCGTAAAGTGATGCTGTCGGTGCGACCGGACTCATAAGAACCTTTCCGGTTCCACGGTACACATTGACAAGTCCCTCACCGCTGACGGCCGAACCCACGAGCGTTTTTGTCGATCTCTCCACAGTAAATTCCAGACCGGAGGACCAGCAGACTGCAAGATTTCCATCAATTTTTAATTCATCATTGTCAAGTTCCACTTCGATCAGTTCTTCATACGGCACATTGCTTTCCAATGCTGCAATACCCTCTCCAACCAGGCTTAAATTAAAAAATCCCTCTTTGCCGAGTACCGTCGATGAAATTGTCTTACGTGCAGTCAGTTTATTTTTCACGGTTCCGGAGCAGGCATAAAACATGCCATCCTCTATCGTCATACCCTTTTCGCCCCAGGAACCAATATCTACTAAGATCAGATATTTATAAGTAGGCTCTAATACCAGAATACCATTACCGACATATTCCGGTTTGACTGCCGTTTCTTTTGTAATGGCACCTTTGACCATCTTACCAACAAGGTCTCCGACACCTTTGATTCCTGTTGTTGCCTTCACATGACCTGCCATCCACTGCATACTTCCATTCTGGATAATAGCAGATTCTTTTCCATTTAATTCGATGACGATCTGGCGCCTGCGGACACCCATTCTGCTCATAAAATACTCATCTCTCGCATTCTCCGGTGCTACAGACGCATCTGACTGATACTCTAACACATGAAAATTTCCGAGACTGCTTACATATTTTCTTGCACTGTTTTCCAAATTTTTTACATTCATATTATGTGAATCTCCCTTCTCACACGATTCTTCAATAAAAATACTATTTTCCAACAATTCCCATTAATATCATTTAACGCCTATACCATCCGCAAAGTCAATGTTTTTTGATAGATATCCAGCAGCTTTTCACGATCCTGTCCGCTGATAAAATAATAATCGCTCTGTTCTCCTTCTGCCATAATATATGGTCCAAAGGCGCGTATTCCACAAAAAAGCACTGTACCTTTCGACGCCACGGCAATTCCATATCCCTTTTCCGATATGATAAGCGGCATTCTTAACTTTTTCCCTCCATAGGAAATATATTTTGCCTTTGCCGTCACATCAATAAAATCCGTCGCAAGCAATCCTTTTGCTTTTAAATGTTCCGGCTTTTCCAAGTCAAAAAAAATCCAGTTACATTGATTTTCACAAAATCTTGGTTCCTCTGCTTTTTCGGCAAGTAATAACTGCTTTTTTTCATTGTAAAAACAGAGCGCACCATTCTTTTTCTCAATGCGTACCGTGACTTTTTCCGTTGCAATCTCTACGATTGTTTTGGATTCTCTCGCACTCCATGAAAATGCCGTGTCTGCCTTCCCTTTCCATGCAGTATTACTGATTTTCTCCGTCACGCCCTTTACAAAACTGACACGGATCACTTCCGGTGTAACCGGTGTGATTCGTAAAAGTCCATACATGCTTGCGAGTTCTACATAACTTTTTGTCTTTTTGATCCATTTGATGACGAAATTCCCACGGGAGTGACCTTTCACGCGAAGAAGCTGGTTATCCGGGATTGCACCAAATTCATATGGAGATATGACAAGCTCTTTTGTCTGAACTTCTTTCATACGGCTTTCTTCATTGTCTGCCGGAAATTCCATTCCTCTTCTGTTCTGTGATTCCACAGCTCTTTTATATGCTGATGCCATTTTCTGACCTGCAGGCATGGACATTTTTGCCCGCTCCGGCTCCTGCCATTGTTTTCCTGCTGCATTATTTTGCCATTTTTGCGTTTCTGACAGCATCTTTTCTGCAACTGCATGTTCTGGCAGTGCATTTTTTATCGTCTCTTCTGCCTCTTTTTTCTCCTGCGGCTTTATCACAATACGCTTCGGACCGATGTACTCACGCTCTGCCATATCCTTTGCGCCCTCGATCCTGCGCTGCTGTTCCATCTCTTTTTCCGTATGCTGTACTTTTTCAAATTCAGCCGCTTTTGCCAGGGTTTCCGCAGCAAACTCCTTCATATGTTTTTCTTTTGGAACTTTATCGGCAAGGATTCCTGTCAGTTTTCCCTGATGTAAAACCACAAGTTCGTGCAGTGCACGGGTCGCAGCCACATACAGAAGTTTGACATGTCCGTTGTCTGACGGATATTTTTCTTCGGTCGGGTCAAACAACAATACGGCATCAAATTCGAGTCCTTTTGTGTAGGCGACAGGAAGCACCATGACGCCATCCCCAAACTCGGCTTTTTCTAAATCCGTTTCAGCGATCGTTATATATTTCTTTAAATTTTTTACAACGTACGCAGTCTCCTCCTCATCACGACATATCACTGCGATTGTCTCATAACCATCCTTCTGCCATTTTTTGATCGTGGTGACAGCGTTTACAAACAATTCATTTTCATCCTGACATGCCCTTGTGAAAACTTTATTTCCATGACGGATGATCGGCTCCACCGGATAAATGGAAAAATCTCCATGACGCAGGATCTCATTTGCAAAGTTCGATATTTCAACTGTATTACGGTAACTTTTCCGGAGAAGCCCGAATGCATCAAATGTCCCGGTCAGGATCAGTTTTTTCAATTCTTCCCAGTCATTAAGTCCATATTCAAAATGAATGTTCTGTGATGTATCGCCCATGATCGTATAGGTACAGCCATACAGACAGTAGTGCAGGCATTTATATGCCATCATGCCAAAATCCTGTGCCTCATCGATCACTACATGACTTGCCTCGCGCACCGGATCTGTCTCTTTGATCCGCTTGTAAATATATGCAAGTGCCGCAAGATCATAGACATCAAATGATTTTTCCGGCACAGTTACTTCTTTCCTTGCTTCCTGCTGTGAAAGTAAAAATGCCTGATAAAAAGAAAATACAGATTCCCTCCATTTTCCATCACCAAAATAGGAAGCATATTTTTTATCCAAAATCTTTTTCTCTTTTGGCGGGAATGTCACGGATTTTCCTGAAACTTCATTTTCATATTTTGCATACAAAATCTCATTTAACATGAGCATCTTGCTCTGCATGGAGACTTTCGGATTATTTTTCAAATAACGCCCGATCTGCTCTTTAGATAAAAGAAGATTTCCGGTCTTTTCCATATAAATATCTTCTTTCGCGATCGACTGATTTTCATAGTTCTGACAGAATCTTTCCAGATCTAAAAACCATGCCATGCCACCCTTGATGCTGTTTTTCGCATCCGTCTTATCAATACTATGATAAGAAAACTGTGTTTCATCCCAGTCTTCATACAACAGGCGGATAAAAAGCTGCTCCATCGTCATCTGACGGATTCCATACACATCAAGTTCCGGCAATACACTGGTAATGTAATTTAATAAGATCCGGTTGCTTCCTATAATATAGAAGTCTTCCGGGCGAAAATCTTCTTTATAATTATAAAGAATATATGAAATACGGTGCATTGCCACCGTCGTTTTACCGGAACCGGCAACTCCCTGCACAATGATATTTGTTTTTGGTGAACGACGTATGATAAGATTCTGCTCTTTCTGGATGGTTGCGATAATTTCACCTAAAACCGCCTTTTTATTTTTTGCAAGATATTTTGTCAGCAGTTCATCATTTGCCACGACATCAGAGTCAAAAAAATCTTTTAACCGGTCATTTTCGATCTCGTAGGTACGCTTGCGTTTCAGGTCGATCTCAAATGTTCCCTCCGAGCTCACAGTATACTGGCACATTCCCATTTTGCTCTCATAGTATACTGATGCGATCGGTGCCCTCCAGTCGAGCACGACCGGTTCCGAATCACTGTCCGTAATGCCAACACGCCCGATATAATATGCCTCGTCTGATTTTGCTTTGGGATCTTTAAAATCAATGCGGCCAAAATACGGCTTTTTGCGTGCCTTTTCATAACGCACCAATTCCCGTTCATCTTCCTTTAACCGTGCGGTCGCATTGTTCCAGAGTGCAAGTCCCTCTTTGTCTTTTGCATCGTAAACTTCAAGAAGGTCTGCAAGATCTTCATTGATCTTCCGGATATCAGCTTTTGCATGATCTAAATTATCCTGCGCAATACCAATAATTTCGGCAAGCTGCTTCTCCTCATCTGACCGTGTCAGACCGGGAAGTTTTTGAATCTTCACATTTTTTGTTTTATGCTTCGTTTGGTCTTCCATGAACTTCTCCATTCCTGCATTTCCCGTTTTTCTGTTAAAATAATTTTATGATCTCATCTAAAGAATCAACACATGCCACTAACTTCTCGCGCAGCTCATCATCCGGTTTGGTCTGATCGGGCACCATCACGACATTACAGCCCGCATCATATGCGCTGCACACACCGTTCGGCGAATCCTCGACTGCGATACATTCCTCCGGCAAAAGCGCAAGCTGCCTGCACGCATACTGATAAATATCCGGTGACGGCTTTCCATGCTCCACCATCGTTGCACAAATGATCTTATCAAAATAATCGTATAAACCAAGCTGTTTTAAATACTGCTCCGTGCGCACCTGATCTGTTGCTGTCGCGATCGCACGGTGGATACCATTCACTTTTAAATAATCAAGCAGCTCAAATGCACCTTTTTTTATCTCAATCCCATTTTTCTCCAGACACTCGCCCATGATCTGTTTGCGGTAATTTCGTATCGCAGTATAATCCAGATCCGGATCATGAAACATTTCCTTTAAATGCTGTGGTGCATACGGCTGTCCGAGTGACCGCATGGTCAATGCCTGTTCATCCGTCATTTCGTAACCAAAATGTGCCAATGCCTTTGGCCAGAACATACGGTAATATTTTTCCGTATCGATCAGTGTACCATCCATGTCAAAAATCACGGCTTTTATTTTTTCTATCTGCATAATATCCCTCATTTCCGAGCAGCTTATTTTTCGTACTCTTCCCATTCCTATGCTATTTTGCGTCTCAATCTATTATCGTGAATTAAATCAGTTTAACATATTTCGCTTTACACTACAATGTTATTTGAAATGGCTGACACATTCTGCAATAATTATGATACAATTCTGGTATAGATAAAAATTATCAGTTGAAAACAAAATTATATACTTAAGGGGATAAAGAAACAAAGAAATGAACAAACGCAGATTAGGAAAAACAGGACTTTTCGTAAGTGAAATCGGTTTTGGCGGCGAATGGCCGGAGCGTCATCCGGAGGATGAGAGCATTGAACTGATCCGTTATGCCTCCTCCATGGGAATCAACATCTTAGACTGCTGAATGGCAGATCCGAAATCCAGAGATATCATCGGAAAAGGAATCAAAGAAAACCGCAGCGACTGGTTTATCCAGGGACTTATCGGTATGAGCTCCCACAATCCAAAAGTCGCTGTAAAAGCAGCCGAGTCAGGATTTGTTGAAATGATCCTTTTTAGTATCAACCCTGCATTTGACATGCTTCCTGTCAGCGAAAATATTGATACCATGTTCGCAGACGAGTTTGATACCAGCTTGAAAGGAATTGACTCTGACCACGCACGTCTATACAAAGTATGTGAACAGAATGACGTAGGAATCACCGTCATGAAAGGTTTTGCCGAAGGCAGACTGTTCGATGAAAAACGTTCCCCGTTCGGTGTAAGTCTGACACCTGTACAGTGTATCCACTATGCCCTGACCAGACCTGCAGTCGCATCCATCATGTGTGGCTACGATACGAAAGAACAGGTGAATGACGCAGTCGCATATGAAACTGCCACAGAAGAAGACTAACGGTAGACTTTTCCAGCATCTCTGCCCTCGTTACGCTCTTAATGGGACTGCAGAAATGTGTGTAGGTTTAAAATAGACTTCTTAATCCTATCTACCTGTCCTTTGGCATAAACCCTTTCTGTATGCTGCTTATTAGCTTCTCTTCTATATATCCGTTATTTTTCTTCGTTGGTTTCTTTAAGGGGCATTTTCTCCCCATAGTGTTCTTTCATCTGGCAACATTTAACTGTCACATGAACATAACAGCTATTTCTGCTTATTCGCATTGTGGTTCATTATATTGAATAAAAATAGCATAAAACACAACGTAATCGGAAACAGGAGTCCAATGCGCATGCCCACATGAATACTACCTCCAAACATGTCCGCAACCCTTCCTACAATGGCTGGACCTATGCTTCCTCCAAGATCACCTGCCATTGCTAAAAGTGCAAACATTGCAGTTCCTCCTGTTGGAAATGCCTTGGAAGAGATGCTGATTGTACCGGGCCACATGATTCCTACAGAAAACCCACATACAATACATCCAGCAAGTCCAATGATCGGATTTTCTGAAAATGACGCTAATAAATAACATACAAAACATAAGATACCAGAACCAATCATAAATCTGTTTAGTTTCATTTTATCACCGGCTTTTCCAAACAACACTCGTGAAATTCCCATCGTCACAGCAAACATACAAGGTCCGGCAATATCTCCCACTGCCTTTGAAAAGCCTAGGGCTGATTCTGCGTACGCAGATGCCCATTGTGCCATTGCAAGCTCCGATGCCCCGGAACAGACCATCATCACAATGGCAATCAGGAACATGGGATTTGAAAATAATTTTCTGATTCCCATTCCCTGTCCTTCCTCTACTAATGGTTCAATCGGACAAGTTGCAAAATTAATAATATTGATAGCAGGAATTAATGCAAAAATAACAGCAAGCCATTTCCAGCTGCCAATTCCAAATAGCAGAAAGAAAACGGTCGAAACAAGTATAGTTCCAACTGCTCCCCAACAGTAAAAGGAATGCAGAAGGCTCATAGTAGCCTCCTTGTTCTCAAACGGACATGCTTCCACAATAGGACTTCCTAAAACCTCGATTAAGCCACTTCCAATCGCATACAAAATGACACTTATAATAATACCAATAAACGGAGATGGAATTATTTCCGGTAAAAATGCCAAACCTACAAGGCCTGCAGCCGAACATACTTCAGAAGCAACAATGCATACTCTATATCCAATTTTGTCCACGTACTTGGCACAAAACAAATCTACCAAAAGCTGTGTAAAGAAAAAGGATGTTGATATCATAGCAATGTTTCCAAGTGAAATATTGTAATCTGTATGAAATTTCAGAAATAGTAAAGGTGCAAAATTCGCAGCAACTGCCTGCGTAATAAATCCCAAATAACACGCCAATTTTGTCTTTTTATAATTCTTCATCATTTTTCCTCAACTCTCTTTGTTGTTATTCTTAGATAATGCTCATCTCCACACCAAACACTTCCCTCATAGAACGCACCTAAGTATCTTGGTTCACAATTCACTATAAATGACTTTTCAATAAGCATTAACATAAATTCATTTACCTGTTCCTCATTATCTAAAATGATAGAAATACATTCTTTTTCATCACATAAACCAAATTCAACCTGTGCATACATTTATCTTCTCCTTACGGCTAAATAGAACTATATAGCAATTTTGTTTATTTTTCACTATATAATATCGCAATTACGCTGTATAATATCGTAAAACAGATTGTTCAGGAGGGGACTGCCATGTCGCAGAAAGAAAAGAAAAAGCTTGTAAGTATAAAAACCGATGATACACTGATGGAAACTGCTTTACATGGGACTCATCTTTTTCCATACAAACTCTATGATGAAAACATAACCGATTATGATTTTAACTGTATTGACTGGCATTGGCATACCGAATTTGAATTTGTATATATCGAATCCGGTATAGTTCACTTTAATGTAGGAGAAGATAATTTTGACATGTCCGAGGGACAGGGAATATTTATTAATTCCAAAGTTATTCATAAAATGCATTCCGAAAATGACGCTGTAATTCCAAATTTTCTCTTTCTTCCGTCTCTGATTGCTCCGAAAGAAAGTTTAATCTATCAGAAATTTGTGTTACCCTTTCTGAACTCATCTTTGGGTTATTACATTTTTTCTTCTTCACAGGAATGGCAGAAAGAAATTTTGTCTGAAATGCAAAAGCTTATACAGTTTAGCAGAGGTGAAATAAATGAACTACAAATATCCGTTCAATTACAAAAGATATGGGCACTCATAACTTCAAATGTTATTTGTTACCCAGAAACTCAAAATGTGAATGCTTCCTCACTTGCACGGTTACAAATGATGATGCAGTTTATACATTCGAATTACCCTGAAAGCATTTCTCTTTTGGATATTGCCAAAGTTGGGGAAGTGAGTATCAGTACTGCCTTGAATTTGTTTCGTAATGTACTGAATACATCTCCTGTCAACTATCTGATATGCTACAGGTTAAGGAAGGCAGCATTACTTCTTACCAATACAGAAAAAAAAGTAAGTGCCATTTCAATAGAAACTGGATTCAGTAATACAGATTATTTCTGTAAAACATTTAAGAGAATGTATTCCTTAACTCCTACAGAGTATAGAAACGTAAAGAAATGAATTATCCGACGAAAAAAGGGCGACTTATCTCGCCCCTTTATCTCTGCTATGGTAATTCCTTTGTGTATGCTGCTGATCAGCTTCTCTTTGATATATCCGTAATCTTTCTTCAAAGGTTGCTTTTGGTGGTGTTTTCTCCCCATAGTTTTCTTCCCATGTGGCAACATCCATCTGATACTTATACGTGGCATCCTGAGCGATTTTAATTGCATTATAGAATTGCTGTACAGTATCGAATCCATATCTTTTTACAATACCGGATAATCCCGATTTGAGAATATCTATTTCCTCATTCTTTCGCTCAATCTTACTGTCAAGCTCCCTCTTCTTGATGTGAATTTATTTGCAGAGGACGATGCCGAAGATGTGAATGCCAAACCGCTTACCCACGAAACGTATCAGAAGCTGTTGGAACAGCTTGGCAAAAGAAGTAAGGATGCAATCCTTCCGGTTCAGATAGCTTATTTTACCGGGTTACGGCTCGGAGAAGTTGCAGGACTGACTTGGCAGGATATTAACCTTGAGGAACAGTATCTTATTTTCGGACAACGGAACAAAACAGTCCCGGCTTGATGCAATTTGCCAATCGTAACCCCCAGAACCACCCTACACCAGGAAACTCATATCACCCACAAACCAGCATTTGGCAGCCAACTCATTCCATTTCTCTGATAAATGCCTCAACTTCAGCAGGCAACCGTTCCTCACGCCACGCCAGCAGTATTTCTGTTGTAAGATCTGCATCTGCAATCTCATAAGTACGCACCTGGTTTGATGGATCTCTCATAGATGCAGGCAAAATCGCAACACCAATTCCTTTTTTGGCGATCGTCATCGCTGTTCTTGCATCCTCACATTCATAATAAATATCACAGGAGAGTCCCGCAGTTTCAAATGCTGCGATCAGATAGTTCCGGTAACGATGTGATAAGATCAGATGTTCTCCTGACAATTCTTTCAGGCTGATCTGTGTCTTATCTTCCCTGTAATATTCCTCTGCAGCCACAGCCACCAGTTCTTCCTGAACCAACCTTTTTGTCTTACAGCCACTCAGTGTGATCGGTGTCCGTAACGTTGTGATATCCACCACATGATTTTCGAGCTGCTCTTTTAAATTAAACGTTGATCCCTCATGAATATCAAAATGAATCCCAGGATGATGTTTTGAAAAACGTTCTATATATTCCGACATCATGGAAACGGTAGATGGCGTGATACCGATATGTATGGTCGCAGCCTGGCTTGCCTTGACCACCTCACGTTTTGTGATATCAAGCATCGTAAGAATGCTCCCGGATCTTGCATACAATACTTTTCCGGCTTCTGTAAGTGTAATCTTTTTTGTTCCCCTGAAAAAAAGCTGTACATCCAGTTCTTCCTCTAACATTTTCATCTGATAACTGATCGGAGGCTGTGTCATGTTAAGAGCTTTTGCCGCTCCGCTGACTGTTCCCTCTTCCACCACAGCACGAAAATATTCTAACTGCTTCACTTCCATTCTTTTTCTCCATCTTGTTATACAAATATTATTATTTTATATCACAAAATAAATATTTTCCATATATCATAACTTATGCTATACTAAATTGCAAGGGATAAAAATATATTAAAAATTCCTACAAAAATTTCCAATACTGCTTTAAATTAAGATGCAAATGAAAAAGATATTCTCATTGGAAAGCAGGGCAAGAATGGAGACCAGCTATGAAAATGGAGATTACTATGAAACGCATTGATTTTGAAAACGGAACCGTCACAGAAAATATATTAAGCGCTGCACTGCCTATGCTGGCAGCCCAGATTTTAAGTCTGCTCTATAACATTGTAGACCGCATTTATATCGGGCGAATCCCGGATATCGGAACCACGGCTCTTGGCGCAGTCGGACTCTGCTTCCCACTGATCATGATCATCACTGCCTGCAGCAATTTATTTGGCAGCGGCGGTGCTCCGCTTTTCTCGATCAACCGTGGAAAAGGTGATAAAGATCAGGCAAACCGGATCTTAAACACCTCTTTTTCCATGATATGTGCCAGCGCACTGCTCTTAATGGGATTTGGTCTGCTTTTTGCAAAACCACTTCTCATTCTTTTTGGTGCCTCGGAAAATGCACTGGTTTTCGCCAGACCTTATATGATGCTCTACCTGCTCGGTACACTTCCATCTATGATCTCCACCGGCATGAATCCATTTATCAATGCACAAGGGTATTCCACAACCGGTATGCTTTCCGTAGCGATCGGTGCAGTTGCAAATATCCTCCTAGATCCGCTTTTTATTTTTACCTTTCATCTTGGGGTAAACGGCGCAGCGATCGCCACCGTATTATCACAGATCTTATCCGCGTTATTTATATTTCATTTTCTGCGCCGCAAAGCAGAAATAAAAGTTCGTCTGCTTCATAAAAATGAGCTTGCATCCTGTGTTCCTCTCGCTAAGAGCATCATAAGTCTCGGTACATCCGGCTTTATCATGCAACTTACTAACAGTCTGGTTTCTATCTGCTGCAATCATGTGCTTTCTGTCACCGGTGGAGATGTATACGTCTCTGTTATGACTATCATCTCAAGTGTCCGGCAGATGGTTGAAACACCGATCTATGCGATCACAGAGGGCTCTTCCCCGATCATAAGCTACAATTACGGTGCTCTCCGCCCCACACGTGTCAAAAAAGCCGGTATCACGATGGCACTTATGGCATTCGTTTATACCGGCTTAATGTGGAGCGTAATTATTCTTGCCCCGGAATATTTAATTGGTATTTTCAGTTCCGATGCTGCACTTTTAGCAGATGCTGTTCCTGCATTAAAAATGTACTTTGCTGCATTTATCTTTATGGATCTGCAATATATCGGTCAGACTATTTTTAAATCTTTAAACAAACGGAAACAGGCGATTTTCTTCTCCCTGCTTCGCAAGGTATTTATTGTCGTACCACTGACCTATCTTCTGCCATACGCTTTTCACATGGGAACAGATGGTGTATTTCTCGCAGAACCTGTATCAAATGTGATCGGCGGCAGTCTGTGCTTTATTACGATGTTACTCACGGTACTGCCGGAGCTGAACCGGATGAAAAAACAGTAAAATAGTTACTGCTCATCTGCAAGCCTGACATTCGCTGTCAGGCTGTGCACCAAAGTCTATACTATGTCTGAAAAATACTCTTTCAATTCTGCAATGATCATCTCCTGGCTTTTTCTTGTGTGGATCAGTGCATAATAATGTCCGCCACCAAATTTTGACCGTCTTTCCTCTTCCTGTATTCCCACTGCAATGCCCTTTTCAGTCACACGTTTGATACGGTTTTCCTCTTGTTCTTCTTCCTTCAGATAGCCTTTTTGCACAAGCAGCTCATTAACAGATGCTGCTGTCAGTTTTTTCATATCTTTTGCACTGCAGAGTGCATTGATCTGATCGGTCAGCTCTGATAACATACAGGCATCCGATAATACGACCTCATCTAACTTTTCCGGTGTAATAGAAAACGGACGTTTTGTTTTTCTCGCCGGAGCTTTCGACACCGTTTCAACAATCATTCCGCCGATTTTGGATTTTCCTGCGGCCATCGCTTCCATTTTATGTGTTTCTAAAAACTTCCGGATGATCTCTGTAAAATTATCTCCATAGCTTGCAATCTTCTGTACACCCATTCCGTATACGTCAGCCATCTGTATCTCATCCGTCGGACATTTTGCACACATATCCTTTATCGTTTTATCAGAACAGATGATAAATGGCGGCACTCCCTGTTTTGCTGCAAGCTCTGCCCTGCATTTACGAAGCAGTTCAAACAGCTCCTGTCCCTCCTGTGTTAAGTCTGCTAACTCCGCTGTCTTTTTCTTTGCCTTTCCGGTCTGGATATAATTTTCCTCCGCCTCATCCTCCATCACAACGCAGTTACTGCACTTTTCACAGATACATGGACTGTGATCCCCGAAATAGTTCAGGATAAACTGACGCAGACACTGATCCGTCTCACAATAACCTATCATCTGATTTAACTTCCGCTGTTCATTTGCCCGGACTGCCGGATCCCCCGACGTATATCCGCCCTCTGTCGCCTTATAGTCAATCAGCCGTTTGTTAATCATGATATCCTGTTTGGAAAAGAAAAGCACACACTCGGCTTCCTCCCCGTCACGCCCGGCTCTTCCCGCTTCCTGATAGTAGTATTCGAGACTCTGTGGCATATTATAATGGAGCACATAACGCACATTGGATTTGTCGATCCCCATTCCAAATGCGTTGGTCGCAACCATCACACGGATCCTGTCATAGGTAAAATCATCCTGACTCTCTTTCCGTTCTTCCAAAGAAAGCCCCGCATGGTACCGCCCTGCCAGAATGCCGTGCTGCAATAAAAGTTCACAGACACTGTCCACATTCTTTTTTGTCGCACAGTAGATGATTCCACTCTCATCCTCATGCCTTTTGACATAATTTAAAATACTGTTGTCCGTCTCTTTTCCACCTTTTCGCTTTACGACACGGAAGAAAAGATTCGGCCGGTCAAACCCGGTCACGACAGTCACCGGATTCTGCAGGTGCAGACTTCCCGTGATATCCTGTTTGACGCGCTCGGTCGCTGTCGCCGTAAATGCGCTGACCACAGGGCGTCTCGGCAGTCTTGCAAGAAAATCTGCAATCTCTAAATAGCTTGGCCTGAAATCCTGTCCCCACTGGGAAATACAGTGTGCCTCATCCACTGTCACCATCGAAATGTCTGCCCGGCATGCAAAATCTAAAAAACGCATGGTATTTAACCGCTCCGGCGCGACGTAGATGATCTTGTACTGTCCCTGTGCCGCATACAAAAGCGCCGCCCGGATCTGATTTTCCGTCAGTGAGCTGTTGATGTATGCCGCATGTACGCCTGCCTGGTTCAGTGCCTTGACCTGGTCAGACATCAAGGAGATGAGCGGTGAGATCACGATCGTGATACCGGGCAGCATCAGCGCCGGAACCTGATAACAGAGTGATTTTCCGGCGCCGGTCGGCATGATGCCGAGGACGTCGCTGCCATTTAAGATGCCTTCCATCAAGTCCTGCTGACCAGGCCGGAGGGTGTCGTATCCAAAATAGTGTTTGAGTGTCTGATATAAATTCAAAATTTGTTTCTCCTTTTTACATTGCAATCCAGCCAAATGCATTTGCCACGGAACTGATCAGTATGATCAGTGCAAAGACCGGGCACAGATATTTGATCATCACAATAAAAATCTTTTTCCTGCGGAATGTGCTCTCTCCGTGCATGATCTCATCTTCCATCCGCTTCATTCCGACGATTCTCGATACAAACAGGCTTGTGAGCATTGCCGCAATCGGCATCATCACAGAGTTCGTCAGAAAATCAAAGAAATCCAAAAACTGCATGCCGATAATTTTAATGCCTACTAACGGTCCATATCCCAGTGAAGATAAACTTCCAAGCGCGATCATGATCACTCCGACTAAAACCGTTGCTCTTCTTCTGCTCCATCCCAGCTCATCCTCAAAGGTAGAAACCGCGCTCTCAGTCAATGCGATAGAACTTGTTACTGCTGCAAACAGTACTAGCAGGAAAAATAAGATTCCAACTACTGTCCCAAATCCCATATTCTCAAACACTTTTGGAATTGTAATAAACATCAATGCCGGTCCCGCCTGCAGAGTATCCGGGTCGCCGCCCGAAAATGCGAACACCGCCGGAATGATCATCAGTCCCGCCATAATAGCGATCGCCGTGTCAAACACTTCCACATTTCTTGTGGAATCTTCCAGTGATGTTTCTTTTTTCATATAGGATCCAAAGGTAATGAGGATTCCCATTGCAATCGACAGCGAATAAAACATCTGTCCCATCGCCGCTACCACCGTCATCCAGGAAAAGTTTTTCACATTTGGCACAAGAAAATATTTTACTCCCTCCATGGCGCCCGGTCTTGTCACGGAATACACCGCAATCAGGACGGATAACACGATCAGTATCGGCATCATAAATTTCGATACACGTTCGATTCCGTTTCGCACCCCTGCGTAAATGATCGTCAGAGTGAACAGACAGAACAGGATAAAACAGAGTTCCGTGGATACTCCATCTGAGATAAACTCCGAAAAATATCCGTCTGCCGCCAGCATTTTTCCATTTCCCCTGATATACTCGATCAGGTATTTGATCACCCAGCCGCCGATCACGGAATAATACGGCACGATCAATACCGGGATGATCGCATTGATCCATCCACCGGCTGACAGCCATCCGGCTTTTCCAAATGCCTGAAACGCTCCCACCGGACTTTTCCTTGTCATGCGTCCAAGTGCCGACTCAGCCATGATCATCGTATATCCAAACGTCAGTGCCAGTAAAATATAGATCAGAAGAAAAATCCCTCCACCGTATTTTGCCGCCAGATATGGAAATCTCCAGATATTTCCAAGTCCTACGGACGCACCTGCGGCGGACAGTACATAACCCAGTTTCCCAGAAAAAGAACTTCTTTTGTTGTCGTGTGTGTGTAAATTGCTCATATCTTTTTGTTCACAGTTTGTGAAACAGTCTCCCTTCATTTTTTGTTTTCTTCTCTATTACCGCACCAGCCGGAATGTCTTTTCCACCATGAAAAACATTAACACAATGAAAATCAGCACATAGACCGGCAGCAGTGTGATGGAAATATGATTTGCGATCAGTCCAAAGACCGGAGGCATAAATGTAGAGCCGACATAAGCACTCGCCATCTGGATACCGATGATTGCCTGGGAATTTTTCTCTCCAAAATTTGCCGGTGTTGCGTGAATGATCGATGGGTAGACCGGTGCACATCCAATCCCCATCACGACAAGTCCTGCCAGAGCTGCCGTGTCAGACGGAATCGGCAGAAGTACTGCAGCACAGCCAGCCAGTAAAATAGTTGTGCCAAGCCTGATCATCTTATGATCACCTAATTTTTCCGTCACAAATCCTGCCAAAAATCTTCCGAGCGTGATACCGCTGCAGAACAATGCCGCATATGCCGCCGCACGCTCCGCAGAGATACCTTTTGCACCGACCAGATAACTGCTTGACCAGAGGATCAGTGTAGATTCCAATGCACAGTAAGAGAAAAATCCAAGCAAGAGCTGTGGTACGCCTTTGATCTTCACTGCACCGCGTATTCCAATCACCTCGTGCTGCTCTTCCTGCTGTTCTGCCGTTTTGTTGACTTTCCAGACCGGAAGTGTCACAAACAGAATCATTGTGATCCCCATCTGAAGAAAAGATACCATGCGGTAACCGTTCTGCCAGGATGAGGTGGTCAGTGCATAGCTCATTATGTACGGGCTGATGATTGTTCCCACGCCCCAGAAACAATGCAGCCAGCTCATATGTTTTGATGAATAATGCAGTGCAACATAGTTATTGAGTGCCGCATCGATAGCTCCTGCGCCAAGTCCATACGGAATCGCCCACAGGCACAACATGTAAAATGCGCTCGACGTCGAAAAACCAAACAAGGCAGCTGCCGTTAACAGGACACTGCATACCGTAACGATCTGTGTTCCAAATTTCTTTGTCAGGCGTTCCGACATTAAACTTGAACAGATCGTCCCTGCAGAGATGATCATTGTGACCAGTCCCGCATAGGACAGCGGCACCGAAAATGCCTCATGCATGATCGGCCATGCCGAACCAAGCAGAGAGTCCGGTAAGCCAAGACTTATAAATGCCATGTAAATTAATAGTAATAATAGTGTGTACATTTTTTGCTCCTTTATTTATCCAATTCGCCGTTTGCCACTTATACAAGTATCTTGACTCGCTTCGCCCGGCAGTCTTATTATATCTTGAACGCCACCAAAAATCCACGCAATATTATAGAATATTATCCCATAACATGGTAAAATAAAGTAAAAGTATTATTTGTGGAGATCTGATCATAGATGAACTTAAGACAAAATAAAGAAAAAAACGCACAGCAAATGTTGACAGGTGTAATTTTGACATTATTTATCATGCTCCTGCTTTGTACCATATTTACAAATCAGGATGCAGCCTCTGTAAGCAAACTCAAAGCGCGTCAGCCTGACAAAATACAATACCTGGATGATGGAATGGTACTGCTTAGTTTTAACATTAACCGCAATGAAAGCAACAACGGTTCCCTTGTATTTTTTACCTCACATCAGCATGTGACCGTTTCTACGAAAAACAATGAAATATACAGATTAGATGACTCCGGTGGAATATGGGGGCATACAACAGGAAATGTATGGAATTTTGTCAAACTGCCGACACATGCAGAAACAGTCATAGTCAGGCTGGAACCCTGTTATCCGGAAACAGCCGGTCAAATTGAACAATATTATATAGGAACCGGAAATGAAATCTATACAGGCATATTGCGTCAGTCTATGCCCACTTTTATAGCGAGTGTATTTATTCTGTTAGCCGGTTTTTTTATCACGTGTTACTGGGTGTTTATTCACAACAGCAGCCATATAGACGGAACCCTTTTTTATCTAGGGATCTTCTCCATATTGCTTGGACTTTGGACCGCCAACGAGACAGATGTTTGTTCTCTGATGCTCCTAAACAGAAGATCATCTGCTTTTGCTGCTTTTATGTTTCTGATGATAATGCCTATCCCATTTTTGATGTTTGTAAAGAGCTTCCTTGAGATCAATGATGATAAAATCTGGAAAATCATCTGCGATCTTTGTATACTTCAGACAGTTGTCTGCAGTTTGCTGCACTTTACCGGATTCTATGAGTTTCGAAGAAGCATCTGGATCACTCACATTTCCATTTGTATGGTGCTCGTTTACCTCATTGCAGTTATCATATATAAGATTGTAAAAAAACAGACAGACCAGAAACTGAAAGCCTGCATGATGGCTCTTACGCTTGTCATCATTGCAACTATCGTGGATATGGTCGGTTATTACAAAACAGGAAATAATTCCGGAATGTTTGGAAGATCATCCTTCCTTGTATTTATCATAATTCTCGGTTTAGAATCCGCAAGACAGGCTGTTACCAGTTTGAAAAAAAGACGCAGGATGGAGGAACTCGAACAATTTGCACTGAATGATTCCATGACAGGACTCTACAACAGAAATGCCTATGATTACTTTATAAATAATGAATCGGATATTAAAAATCATATGGTGGTTACATTTGATCTTAATAATCTCAAGATGTGTAACGACAACTATGGACACAGTGCCGGGGATGCCTATATCATCAATTCGGCACATATCATAGAGACTGCGTTTGATCGTTTTGGCAAATGTTACCGTATCGGCGGCGATGAATTCTGCTGCATCATACCGGATGCAACAGAATTTCAGATAGAACATTTTATTCAAAAAATGCATCAGGACGTAGCGATACTCAATAATAAGAATATCATTCCGACTGAAGTGGAAATCGCATGCGGATATGCGCTGGTCACACCGGATGATACCGATATAGAAAAAGTGCGTGAACGTGCAGATGAGATGATGTACCATAACAAGAAAGTGTTAAAGGGACTTATTTAAAAAAGATCCAGCATATTATCCAGATATATCTCCTCTCTGACCTGCAGCTGATACTCAGGTTTTGTCATATAATAGAGCAGAAACTCCAGAATCAGGGCGCTGCCAAGTCCCCTGCCTTCGATTTTAAAATTGGAAAATCCCATCGGCAGATAGCTGTTTTTCATATCATCCACTCCAATAAACCCGGGATTTTCCATTGCCTTCGAAAAACGATAGCCATTCCCTGCATCCGGAGCTGCACAGTGGTGATCCGGGCCATTTTCTCCAAGGTTTTTGCGGCTGACAGCTTCATAGCAGATTTTCCTGTCCCCACAGCCAAACCAGCAGCATTCATTACATAAGAATTCCACTTTGGCTTTCTGTGCCCCTGTCAATGTATTTAATTTATCAAAAACCTTATTCAACCGGAAATCCGGTACGACGTAAAGAAACTCATCTCTGTTTACTTCCCTTACGAACTGCTCAAAATCCGTCAGGACCTTGGTGGTGGAAGAAACAAAATAAAATCCCGGATAATTTTTTTTCAGATATTCCAGTAACAGGTCCGAATAGATAATGACACCATTTCTGACACCCTCACTTTTCTCAAATAAAGTGCAGAGATGATTGCATTTCTTATCCCAAAGATGTTCCTGCCCAAGCAGGGAATTGCTGAATGTAAGCCGCGCTGAGATTCCGTATTCCTGCATCAACGCAAAAACCTCCTGCGGATCGTGATCCCCGAACGAAGTACGGCCTCCACCCCAGATACAATCTGACGGAGCACCATAGACAGAGCCTATCTCACACCAGTCGTAAAAGTATTCTCTGTGTTCCCGGAATAATGGCAGAAACACACGATATAATTCATAAAACTCAAACAAACCCGGAAGATGGTAGTATGCTGTGTTCTTTTTTAATTGATTCATTTCTGTATTCTCACCCCTATTAAATACTAGCTATACATGCTGTAAATCTTATCATTCATACAGCATTTCAATCAGCACTGAAAAATTCTAGCATCATGACCGTTGACTGGCTCGTCTGGTTTTGCTTTATCACCTAATATTCCTTTTTCTTGAAAATACCTACAGTCAAAGGAAAGGACACGATAAATAACAATATAGAACAACCAATTAAAATAAACGTCCCGAACAACGGTATATTAAAAAGCATTGTGGCAATACCCAATGCACAAATCAAAGATATGATAAGAAACACAATGGTTTTATCTTCCCCCGCTAAATAAACCATAGGAATAAATATTGCTCCCATTGTAAGACTTATACTAATTCCTATTACAAGTACACCTGAGATACCCTCAAATTGTTCAAAAGTAATTCCATGTAACAGATAGGATAGGGCTATTATAATGCCAACGAAAAGCACTCCTATCATAATCCATAATAATTGATTTATATATAAACTTTTTACAATATCAATCCGCTTTACTGGCAAAGTAAGTTTATATTTTCCCCATTTTGAGGAAAATTCATTTCCAATAACGGTAGCTGCATTTACTGCTAATCCGACAATTCCAATAATTATGAAATACATTTGCCATGTCTGGTCTGGAATAATGATAACGGCAATCCCCATTGCAAACATAAAAAGCAAAAAAATTTTTGCATTTGTCCATACAGCAAGAAAATTGCTTTTAAAAAGACCTTTCATACATGATCCCCCCTTACTAAAAGCAAAAAAATTTCATCAACAGAAACGTGGTCTATCACGATTTCTTTGTACTTTCTCTGCATTGCTTTACAATCTGAAACCAGAACATCAATTTGAAAATCACGTTTCCGATAAACAATAATATCTGCCGGATCTAATGCAAGGAATTGATTTTCCTTGCAGCGCATAACCGCATAATTATAAACCAAATCATTTTTCGATACGGTCATAATCAGTTTTCCGTTATGAATGAATGTAATATAGTCTGCCACTTTTTCTAAATCACTTGTAATATGGGAAGAAAGTAAAATAGAGTGGTCTTCTTCCTGTACGAAATCAAGGAATGTATCTAACATCTCGTCGCGTACAACAGGGTCAAGTCCGCCAGTAGCTTCATCCAGAATTAACAGTTGTGGATGGTGTGATAAAGCAACCGCAATCGCTAATTTCATTGTCATCCCTCTGGAATATTGCTTAATTTTTTGATTTGCAGGTAATTTGTATTCTTTTAAAAATTTCTGAAACAAAATATTGTCCCATTGCTTATAAAATCCTGACATAACTTTCGCTAATTGTGCTGCTGTCCAATAAGCTGGAAAATTATCTCCGTCATAAACAACACCTATTCTTTCCCGCATATCTGTATCTGCGTCTGTCATTTCTTTTCCAAACAACTTTACCATTCCGCTGTCTTTGGCGATTGTATTTAGAATACAGCCAATCGTTGTAGTTTTTCCGGCTCCGTTTTCCCCGACAAAACCCAAAATAGAACCATACGGCAGAGAAAAAGTCACATTTTCTAACGCAAAATTTGACTTAGAAAATGTTTTGGAAACCTGTTGTAATTCTAAAATATTTTCCATGCTCATTCGTCCTCCTGATAGAATAAAGCCAACAACTCTGTCAATTTTTCAAGAGAGATATTACTTGTCCGTCCAATCTCGGCGGCGGCTTGTAAATGTTCCTCTGCAATACGTTGTTGTTCTTCTTGATAAAATTCTTTGTTTTGTGCCGATACAAAACTCCCCCTGCCGACAGTTGTTTCAATAAAACCGTCCCTTTGCAGATCCTCATATGCTTTTTGGACGGTAATCACACTAACATGAATAGATTTTGCCAGTGAACGCATTGAGGGAATAGCGTCTCCGGCTTGCAGTTCTCCACTCATTATCATTGCTTTTATCTGCGATGTGATTTGCTCATATATCGGCTTGTTGGCGTTATTACTTATAATGATTTCCATAACTCACCGCCTTCGTTTTTTCGATTGTACTTAATGTACAGTTACATTATAACATCTATAAACTCATAGTCAACCCTCAAAATAAAATTGCCAGATACAGTTATCAAAAATAGCTGTATCTGACACTCAGAATAGGGGGCTGCTGTCTGTCAAGCTCTGTGTGTTACTTTACCGCACATGAGCATTGTAGCACCGGTTCTCTCCGCAGATATAAATAAACGCGATGTATATCTTCCTGCAGGAAAATGGGTAAACATAACAGACGGCACAACCTATGAGGGTTGTCAGACTATTATAGCAGATGCACCGATCGAACATATTCCAGTGTTTGAACGGATATAGATATAAACAAGGACCAAAAGTTCATCCAAGAACTTTTGGTCCAATTATTTCATACTCACTCCTCCTCAAATTCCGCAAGTTCGGTCTCCGTCTCAAGCATCCGCTCTAACAGACTCTCCTGGTTCTTTTCCTCTGCGTCAAGTGCATTCTGCAGTTCCATCAGCTTCGGATAGTCACTGGCAAGCTCCGGATCCATGAACTGCATTTTTATTTCAGCGAGTTTTTCTTCGCTCTCCTCTAACATTTTTTCATATTTTTCTAACTGGTGCTGCAGTCTTGAACGGATTTTGCCCGGATTGTAATAAGTTTTTTTGTCAAACACATCCGTTAAAGTAGGAACATCTGCGTCTGTTTTTATGCCACTCTGATGCTGATTGTGTTTCTCATTCCCCACAGAATTTTGTGTATCATTTCCTGACACATACCTCGCACTCTGTGACATTCCTCGCCCTTTTCCGGAAATCTCCATCTCTTTTTGTTTTTCTGCAAGATACTCCTCATAGCTCATGGCATATTGTTTCACACCACTCTCGGAAAACTCCAAAATCCCGGTTGCGATCCTGCTGATAAAATAACGGTCATGTGAGACGAAAAGTACTGTTCCCTCGTACTCTCTTAACATCTGTTCTAACGCCTCTTTTCCAACAATATCCATATGGTTCGTCGGCTCATCTAAGATCAAAAGATTCGGTTTGGTCTGCAGCATTTTACAGAGTGCGAGACGGACTTTTTCTCCGCCGGAAAGCTGTCCCATCTTCTTTTCTACATCTTCTCCGGAAAATAAAAATCCCCCCAGTGCACTGCGGACTTCCTCCCTCATATAGGAAGGATATTCCTCCCAGAAATTTTCAAGCACGGTCTGATCTTCCCGGAAATGCTCCTGCACTGCTTTCTGCTGGTCAAAATAACTCCATTCTACATTTTGTCCAAATGAAAATTCACCACCTAACGCAGGCAGTTCGCCGACTAAGGTTTTCAAAAGTGTGGATTTTCCTTTACCGTTCTCCCCAATGATTGCAAGTCTGTCTTTCTTTTGAAGCAGAAATGAGACTTTACTTAAGACGGTATCGTAACCGATCTCAAGATTTTTGGCATGAATCACATTCGTGTAGCTTTCCATGCGCGGTACATATCTCGCATGAAATGCTTTCGTATCAAAATGTCTCGGCTTTTCGATTTTTACCATGTGTTCGATCGCCATGCGCTTTGAACGTGTCGCCGCCACTTTCGTCGGCGTATTTTTCCATTTTTCGATCCAGTCCGTCAGACGTTTGATCTCCTTTTGCTGCTCCTCATAGTCTTTTTCCTGTTTGATCAGTGCCTCTTCTTTTTGCTTCATAAATGCCGTGTAATTGCCGGCATAACGCTTGATCTCATGATATTCGATCTCGTAGGTCACATCGATCACTTTGTCTAAAAACATACGGTCATGTGAAACAATGATGACCGCCTTATCATAAGTCTTTAAATATCCTTCTAACCACTCGATTGTCGGAAGATCCAGATGGTTGGTCGGCTCATCGAGCAGCATGATATCCGGACGTTTTAACAGCAGTTTGATAAATGCCACTTTCGTCTGCTGTCCACCGGAAAAACTTCCGATCGGGCGTTTCAGATCTTCTAACGCAAACCCGAACCGCTGAAACATAGTCTCCATATCCTGCTGCCACGAATATCCCCGCATTGCCTCCATACGGCTTTGTAAGTTGTCATATTCGCGCAAAAGCTGTTTGTCCGCGGAAGTTTTCATCTCATTTTCAAGTTCCCGCATCCGCTTTTCACACGCAAACACCGGCTCAAATACTTTCTTGATTTCCTCTTCCACGGTCACATCTTTTTCCGTAAAATTAACCTGACGCAGGAAACCAATCTCCTGTTTTCCTGCCATCGTAATACCACATTCTTCATCGCTGTCTAAATTATTCATCGAAATATCGCCCGCGATCAGACGCAGCAGCGTGGTCTTTCCACAGCCGTTTCGTCCTACAATGGCGATTTTTTCTTTATCATGCACCTCAAAATTGACATCACGTAAAATCACATCTCCGCCAAACTGCACGAGGGCATGACTGATCTTATATCTCATGTTTATCTCCATTCCTGCGTAAAATCTTACTTTTACACTAACTCCTCTATCTTTGATAGACTACCTACCTTCTAACACCAGCCGAAGTAATTCATTTGCCCAGTACTCCGTCAATTCAAAGTGAGGCACAGGCAGTAGTTATTCTCTGCTATTTCAGGATCATCTTCATCGCCGGTCTTCCCATAGCCCAGCATCACAAAACCAATCAAAAGACCATCATCATACATACATCCCAGACATTTTTTGTTGTAATTTCTTCAAAACGAATCATATTAACCCCCTTTCTTGCGTGTGAAAAAATGTATTTTCACACGAATCTCCTTTCTTTTTCCTCACAGCAGCCGAAATACCTGCTCCGCCGTGGCTGCTATATTTTCCATTGCATTTTCTTTTTTCATTGCTTCTTCTAATGTTGTCACGCCTCTTACGATCGGGAAAAATGCGTCAATCCCTGCCTGATTACAGACGGAAGCTTCCGGTGCAACACTCCCTGCAAATGCAATGACTTTCGCATTATATTTTTTTGCCAGCGCAGCAACACCAACCGGTGCTTTCCCCATGACCGTCTGTGCATCCAGACGTCCCTCTCCGGTCACCACAACATCTGCATTTTTCATTTTTTCTTCCAGACCGGTTGCATGCAAAATCAGTTCCACACCCGGTATTAATTCTCCCGCAAGATACGAAAGGAACGCGTATCCGAGTCCTCCCGCTGCACCGGCGCCCTCGCAGTCCGCAAAGTCACATCCAAGACTTTCTTTGGTCACATCCGCATAATGTCTCATTGCTTCATCGATCTGATCTTTCTGCTCTTCCGGCACACCTTTTTGTGACCCAAATATGTAAGTTGCACCCTGTTTGCCGCAAAGCGGATTTTTCACATCACAGGCAATCTGAAATTTTGCACCGGAAAGCAGCGGATTTTTATTTTCAGTCCGGATCACCTCAATCTTTGCAAGCGCAGCCGCGCCCTCTCCCACATCATTTCCATCTTCATCAAAAAATTCAAATCCAAGCGCCTTTAACATTCCGATGCCGCCATCGTTGGTTGCACTTCCACCAATTCCAATCATGAAATTTTTACAGCCGCGTTTCAGGGCATCTGCAATCATCTCCCCCACTCCATAGGTAGATGCACGCAATGGATCTTTCTTTGTCACAAGCGTGATTCCTGCGGCAGATGCCATTTCCATGACAGCCGTTTTTGTCTCTTCTAAAAAAACGTAATAACACGACACTTTTTCTCCAAGCGGTCCTGCCACGGTAACCGGTATTTTTTCTGCTCCCAAGCCTTCGATCAATGCATCCACGGTTCCTTCACCGCCATCTGCGAGTGGACTTAACCATACTTCTGCATCTGGTTTTGCTGCCAGAATTCCTTTCTTTACAGCATTTCCAGCCTCCATGGACGTCATGCTTCCCTTAAATGAATCGATTGCTGCTACTACTTTCATATAAATCTCCATTCTTGCGTGTGAAAAATCTTATTTTTCACACTTCCATCTTTCTCTAAGAAGTTAGTTTGTTACTGTTCGCACTTCATCCCAAGCTGCCAGAATGCCACCGCACTTGCAGCCGCCACGTTCAGTGAATCCACACCATGTGTCATTGGGATTTTTACCGTATAATCACAGTCCGCGATCGTGTGGTCTGCCAGTCCGTCCCCTTCTGTTCCAAGAACGATCGCTAATTTTTCCTCTGCCATCATTTTTTCATCATCAATGCTCACGGAGTCATCCCGAAGTGCCATTGCCGCCGTTTTATATCCCAGCTTATGCAGCACATCCATCGCACCGTCCGGCCAGCATGCATTTTTATCAAAATATGTCCACGGTATCTGGAATACTGTTCCCATGCTGACACGGCTTGCTCTCCGGTACAGCGGATCTGCACAGGCTGATGTCAAAAGAACTGCATCCATTCCAAGTGCCGCCGCAGAACGGAAAATTGCTCCGACATTTGTTGGATTTACCACATTTTCCAAAATTGCAACCCGCCTTGCATTTTTGCAGAGTTGCTCCACGGAAGGCAGTGTGGGACGGTACATGGCACAGAGCATGCCGCGTGTCAGCTGATAGCCGGTGATCTTTGCCAGCACCTCGATTTCTGCCACATAAACCGGGATTTCATGCTCATCCTCCCTATAAACCAAAGACTTCTGTGTAAGATCTCGGCTTTGTAACTTTTCGCAGCGCGCAAGGATTTCTTTTGCCTGTGTCTCCACATGTTTTTTTTCCATCAAAAATGACATCGGCACACAGCCGGCATCTAAGGCACGCTCGATCACCTTCGGACTTTCCGCAATGAAAATCCCCGGCTTCGGCTCAAAATAGTGAAAAAGCTGTGCTTCATTTAAATTGTAATAAATCTGCAGCTCCGGGGCATCCAGATCTTTGATTTCTATAATATTTATCATCGTGTTCCTCTTTTCTCTCCTGTATCAGCGCTTGAGCATATGGCAGATAAATTCATTGATTATACCATGTGCAAAATGGCACATGATCAAATTTCAAGCCGGAAAAGAATTCTTCCCTCCTCAAGCTCTCCCCAACAATTTACCGGCGGCTCCTTCGTTTCTTTAAATCCACAATCCGAATGCATTTTTATTGATGATAAATTACTTTTTCCTATAATGCAATCTATCTTTTTTGCGCCTATGCCTTTCAAAAACTCCGTTACATGACGTATCAGTTTTTTACCATATCCTCTGTTTCTCTGCCCCGGCCTCGTCTCAACTGCCTCAAAAAACCATTTCCCCGGCTCTGACTCAACTGCCCTGAGTCCGCATACCCACTGTTTTTCTACAGTTTCAACAAACACCATCTGCTTTGGATTTTCGATAAACTCCTTTAAAAACGCCGCATATGATGCCTCCATTTCATCACGATTTTTAAATTTCCCCTCCATATCCGCCATGGATTCTGCATATAATAAAAACATTTTTTTTATTACCTGTTCATTTACATTTTCAATCCGTTCTAACATTTTTTATCCTCCTCTTCTGATCGCCAGATTACAAAAACGGTCGGATCACAGCTTTACAGTTCCACAACACGCGTTGCGATTTTCTCCTGAAACCTGATATCATGATCGACAAGGATCATGGTCGGCTGATACCGAAGGATCAGCTGCTCGATCTGCATTCTTGAAAAAACATCAATATAGTTGAGCGGTTCATCCCAGATGTACACATGTGCCGGTGTCATCAGACTCGCGGCAATCAGTACTTTTTTCTTCTGCCCCTCCGAAAACTCTTCGAGTCTTTTCTCAAATTGTGTCCGTTCCATGTCAAGCTGGCGCAGTAATGCAAAAAATAAACTTTCTTCTAAATTTCTTTCCCTGCAAAAATCTCTGATATCACCACGCAGAAAGCTGGTATCCTGATTAATATATGACACCACCAGATTAGAAGCTGTTCGGATTTCTCCGTCTGTCACAAGCAATTTTGCATAACTGCTGCCTGACTGCTGTGTATTGATCTGCTGCACATTTTTCATCTCATAACCTGCCTGTCCGATATTTACCTGCTGCAGAATCGTCTTGATCAGCGTCGATTTTCCACATCCGTTTTCTCCATGTAAAAAGACACGCTCCCCCTGCACCAGTTCAAAGGTCAGATTTTTCAATACATTGTCCTCTGCACCTTCATACCGCACCGAAAGTTCCTGGCAGGAAATCAGACGTTCCTTATGATAGGAAAGCGGCATAATTTTTAAACTGACAGGCTGTTCAATATCCTGCAAAAGCCCCTCTTTCTCCTGTATTTTCCTCTCCATCCGGCGTTCATACTGTGTCACACGGCTCTGCATCTTTTTTGTCTTGGCACCGATATATGCTCTCGTTGCACCCGAGCGGTCATGCTCTTTGACCGGATCATAGCCTATTTTCGTCGCTTCGTTTTTATCCGCCCACTTTCGGCTTCTTGCCGCCGCCTGTTTTAAAGATGCGATTTCTTTCAAATGTTTTTCATTTTCCTCCATCGCAAAATGATCCATCCGCGTCTTGTTTTCCCACCAGCTTGAAAAATTGCCGCTCTGTACCTCGATCGTCTTTCGATTTAAAACCAGTACATGATCAATGCATGCATCTAAAATATCCCTGTCATGCGATATCAGGATAAACCCTTTTTTGCCGCACAGATATTCTTTCACACATTCCCTTGCATGCATGTCCAAATGATTCGTTGGCTCATCGATCAGCAGAAAATCATTTTCCCCGGAAAACAGCACCGCAAGAAGTACTTTTGTCTGCTCTCCATGACTTAAACTTTTAAATGGACGGTATAATAACTCTGCATCCGCATGCAGCTTTCCAAGTTCTACGATCACGCGCCATTCTTCACATCCCGGTTTTACTTCTTCTAAAAACAAGGATGCACAATTTTCCCTTTGTTTTTCAGATATCTGATATGGAAAGTAATCAAACACTGCAGACGATGTGATATTCCCCTCATATTTATATTTTCCACGCAGCAAATTTAAAAAAGTTGTTTTTCCTTTTCCATTTCTCCCGATCAGACCTAACTTCCAGTCCGTATCAATCCCAAAAGATACGTTTTCAAAAACCGTATCAAAACTTCCCTCATAACCATATGTGAGATCTGTTACCTGAATCTGTGACATAAAAATCTCCATTCTTGCGCTGCTTTCAAGCGCATCTCAAGTTTGTGCGTAAGCACAAATCTTGCGTGAGAAAAATGTATTTTTCACACTAGCCTCATTGTTTTGCGAAGGAAAATGCATGCTATGTTTCTTATAGCATTTGCCTCTTGCAGGAGCAGAGGATTTTCCTCCCATACAAAAAATCCCATGCTGCCATGGGATTTTTCTTACACCTCACATATTTTATGATCACATCTGGCAGACAATAGATTGCACATTGTAAGATAAAATCGATTGTCCCGGACAACAAAATGTCCGTTTCCGCCATTTTTTAACACAAAAAAGAGAGGATACAAGAATCAAATCCACTTTTGGCAACATGATATGCCGTACTGCACCTCTGCAATACTGCTGTAACTTCAGATTTACACAACATATCATGCACTTTATTCCTTATACCGGTGCAATATATGCCATGTATCATCCCGAATCAGCAGACAAACGCATGCCATATATGACACACATTCTCTTGCTGACTCTGTTTTCTTTCATGTTTCAAAAGTAAATTATCTCCGCATTGGTTCCTCTCCTTTAAATTTCTATTGCAATAGTAGCACAATGCCATTTTTAATGCAACCAAAAATTTTTACGAAAAATCTTTCGTTACCGGTCACACAATAAATATGCACAGCAGCAATCTCTACTCCACATTTTTGAGTGCCTGATCCATCGGGATCTTTTTGATACGCATAAAGTCCAGTATCATTACAAACAGATATCCGATCAGCACAAATGCAAACATTTTCACATATCCGGCTGGCTGGATCACAAATGCAAACCATCCACTGTAACTAAACAAGATCGCTTTCCATGCCAGATTCATAACAAACGCTCCAAATACAACACTGACCGCATCTTCGATCACAACCACGATCGTTGTGGAAAGCAGATACAGGCTGGCGATTTCTTTATTCTCATATCCAAGAATCTTTGTCATTGAAATTGCATTCTCATTTTTCTCAATGATCAGCTTTGTCAGAAGATAGATCAAAACTGCGGAAAGCAGGATACAAAGTATCTGGAAATAATCCATATAAGATCCCATGGAATGATCTAACTGGTCACACATCTTTGTGATATCACGCTCGGTGATCACCGTTGCAATATCATCTTCCGACAGATCTGCAAGCTCTTCATTTGAAAAATATCCACTAAATGCCTCTTCGTCCAGCTCAAATACCATGCGGTAATTTTCAATCGGCATAAATACTGCAATGTTTACGCACTGGTCATAAATTCCGGCTATCGTAAACGTATACTGTTTGTTTTCATATTTTTCATCCAGTGAAACGGTATCCCCGACATTAAGTTCATATTTTTCTGAAAATGATCTGGAAATATAAACTTCATCTTCCTGCAGGGACTGCATACCTTTTATTTCTACATACTTACTATTGTCTGAAATACCGTAAACAGAGACTTCCTCATCTATTACATCGCTTTTTTTCTGCAAAGAACACATACTGAATTTTTCTGCGTCTTTATTGTCCGTCGTCAGTACATTTCCATCTTCATCCTCAAAAGATTTCAGAACATACTGATACTTTGCAAACATCATATTTTTTGCATTTTCTTTGTAATAAGAAAGCGTATCCGGCATTCCCACTGCCATTGCAAGCATCACCATGATAAAGAAAATTCCCACAAACAGAATCAGATAATTTGCCACATTCTGAAACATGATGCGCAGACGGAATCTGTTAAAAAATTTAAAATGTGGCAGCCGCATTGCTTTTTTGCGTTTTGTTTTTTTCAGATCATGCCTCAGAAACTGTAACGGTGTATGCTGCATCATTTTAATAATGACGATCAGATTGACCATAAACATCAGCACGACCGGTATCAGGGTTGTCTTAAAAAATGCATCCGGATTCCAGATCGTCTCATAGGTCGGAAGGCTGTAACTGTTATAATACATGGATACCACAACATCTTTAAATACCGTATAGCCAAGCACATTTCCGACTAATGCGGAAATCAGGGTAACGATAACCGGCATAGACAGATAATGGCGTACCAGCTCCCCTTTCGTATAGCCGGACGCACGCAATGTTCCGATTGCAGATGACTCTTTTGTGATCGTATTGCTGATCGTAACTGCAAAAATAAATGCGATGATGACAATCAGAATATCAAGCAGCACACCTCCCATTGCCTCATCAGAGCCCATGTCGTCGGTTGCAAAATGAATCGCCGGATTCGCATATTTTGGCACATAATCTTCAATCTCATTGTCATTTACCACGGTCTGTGTGAGCAACGCCCGCATAAAATCATCCGACTGGTTTTTCTCTTCTTTTTCATCTGACGGCTCATTTTCATACTTCCATGCATAATCGTAATGAATCGTCTTATGTAACTTTGCAAATCCCTCATCTGTTACCATTGCAACGTTAAACTTTAAGGCATCAAACATCAGATCCGTGCTTTTTTCGTGCAGTGTGGAATAGTTGACATATGCGATCAGACCAACGACCTGATATTTTTCTTCTCCGACTGTGATCTCATCGCCGACTTTTATCCCGACATTGTCAGCATGCATACGGTCAATGGCAATTTCATCCTCTTTTTCCGGGAAACTTCCGTCCATCAGGCATGCAAGATTGATATCATCTGTCTTTGCAAAAACACGGACTGTTCCATCCGAAGTTCCGTCGTTGTCATGATCTTCCTCTTCATCCCTGTAAAAATTTTCATACAGATGAACCGGAGTTTCCTTAAAATCAGGATCGTTCAATTCATATTTTTCTTCTGCATCCGCATATTTCTCGTTGATCTCATCTAAAACTTTATTCCAGGCTTTGTCGTATGCTTTCTCATATGCCTCGTTATGTGCCTTATCAAACGCTTTCTCATATGCCTCGTCATGTGCCTTAGGATATGCTTTTTCATAGGCTGTATCATAGGCTTTGTTGTACTGCCCGGACTGTTTTGCCTGTGCCACTGCTGTATCAAGCATAACTCCCGCAGTTGTTTCATCAAGTCCCTGCGCCATCAGCATTTGCTTTATCTGTGCATTAAAAGAAACATCAAATTCTGACTGGAACTCTGCATCAAATTTTTCTTTAAATTCTGTTTCAAACTTCTCATCAAATTCTTTTTTGAACTTTTCTTCAAATTCACTATCGAACTTTTTATCCAGCTTCTTTTTTGCCTCATCAATGTAATACTGTCTGACATCTGCTTTATTGCCTGTCTTAATTGCATCAAGCAGTGTTTCGTCTGCTTTCTTTTTTAATTCAAAGTGTCCGTCTTCCAGCTTGTATCTGCCAACACCCTCATCAGCCGCTGTCATCATGCTCTCGTTTGCAACATACATACCGGACACAAAGCCGATCATCAGAATCAGGAACAGACTTACCACAAGATACTTTTTCCAGTCTCCTGTCAGTTCCCTCGGTATTCGTCTGATAAGCGGATTTTTGATTTTTTTCTTTTTCATACTATCTCCATTCTTGCGCTGTTTTTAAGCGCATCACAAGTTTGTGCGCCAGTACAGCTCCCTACCACTCCAGATCTGCCGCTGAAATTTTATGTTCATTGATATCGTTATGACGCACTGCCCCGTCACGGAGTTTAATGACATGGTCTGCCATATGCCGGATTGCCTCGTTATGTGTAACCATGATAACTGTATTACCATATTTGACATTGACATCCTCAATCAGCTTTAATATTTCCTTGGAGGTATTGTAATCGAGTGCTCCGGTCGGCTCATCACAAAGCAGGATATCCGGATTTTTCACAATGGCTCGCCCGATGGAAACCCTCTGCTGCTGACCACCGGAAAGCTGGTTCGGCAGTTTATGCCTGTGTTCATAAAGTCCCAGCGTATGTAACAGATCGTCAATATCGAGCGGACTGTCTGATAAATATGCACCAACCTCAATATTTTCCTTGACATTCAGATTTGCGATCAGGTTATACATCTGAAATACATAACCTAAATGTTTTCTGCGGTACTGTGTCAGCTTCTTCTCTCCGAGTTCTTCTAACTTATCGCCGTTGATGGAGATATAACCGGAGTCCGCACTATCGATTCCACCGATAATATTGAGAAGCGTCGACTTTCCGGAACCGGATGGTCCAAGCAGCACACAAAATTCTCCTTTTGCCACGGAAAAATTCATTCCCCGAAGTACTTCCTGTCGGGTTTCCCCGCTTCCAAACCCTTTTTTCAGATCAACAATTTCCAAAAATTTTCTTTCTTCTTCTGACATATGCTCCCCTTTCCCATTACAGAATTGTTCTTATATCCTTATCTATTCTGAACGGCATTAAAGTCTTTCCTTACTTTTATTAGTGTTATCTAACTTTTGTTTGTATTATATCACAGCTTTTCCAGATTACAAGCAAAAAGACGATTCCTTTGGTCAGAATCGTCTTTTTGCCTTATAATGTATGTTTATTGCTTGTTTGACTGTAAATATTGTTCTATTTTCGCAGCAGTTTTATGATCTTCCCCTCATACACCACCGTCACCACAGCAATCAGCGCCACCGTCACCAGACTGTATCCCTTATTGATCTGCACCCCGGCAGCATCACAGATACTGGTAAATAAAAGGCTGAGCACAAAGATCAGCTTGACCGCACGCACCATATGGATCGTATATTTTCTTATTTTCCCACTACATATTTCTTTCGGCAGGTTATTTACCCTTTCCGGATAACGTGCAAGCAGCGTCAGTCCAACATATACAAGAATCAGGATCGCCGCATTTAAAATAATTCCGGTAAATGCCACTCCATATACGATTCCATAATAAATCTGCAGTCCCAGATAAATCATTGCAGCTACGATTCCCACTGCCTCAAGCAGGAAATCCATATTTGTCATTTCTTCTTTTTTCAAATTTATCCCCTTCCTGTGCTGTTCTTCATCTTCTATTCTGTTATTTCTAAATACATTCCAAATGCCGCTTTCCATTCCGCCGTCAGATGTTCGAGACTCCATGCCGCATTTGCAGGGCTTGTGGATGGCAGTTTGCCAACAGGCGGCATTCCCTCTTTACTACAGTATTTTACAAAAAGCTGATACGCTTTTCCACCATTTGCAAAGATTCCCTGAATATCTGCCCCCGATAAGATTACATTCATATCGTTCGGCACAACATTTTTGATAGAACTGTCAGAAGAACCCACAATATCACAGGAGTCGATCACATCCCACACAGCAATCTGATGCGTTAAAAGCAAATCTTTCTTTTTCTCAATCGTCTGTGGCACCGGTTCATTAAAAATTCCCGCTATCAGCTTCCAGAAACGGTTTTGCGGATGTCCATAATAAAACTGGTTCTCCCGCGACTTTACAGACGGAAAGGAACCCAGAATTAATATCCTGGATTCCTCATTATATACTGGCGAAAACGTGTGTTTTACATGTGTATATTCCATTTTTATGTACGCTTTCTATTCATAATTTTTAACATTAGAACTGTCTACTTTTTCAAATGGTACCCATACATATAAGCCATCTGCGGTAGCTCCCTCTAAAGTCGTCACATCTTTTCCGGTTGCAAGTGCGATTGCTGCATAAACAGCACTCTCACCCTGTCCAACTGCGGACTGGTATACAGTAAAGTCCATCTTTCCATCTTCAATCGCTTTGCATCCGTCTGCAGTCGCATCGATTCCAAGTACCGTCATATCACTGATTCCTGCTGCATCACAGGCATCAATGATACCAAGTGCCATGGAATCGTTTTGGCAGACAGCAACGTCAACTTTCTGTCCCGTCTTTAAAAATATATTGAACATCTCTTCCGCACGGTCCTGCTCCCAGTCGGCGTTATCTTCAAAGACATAATTAATCTTTTTCCCTGATGCATTTAAAGTATCCTTAAATGACTCAGATCTTCCTTTTGTCGCAGAGTGTTTTTTCGTTCCTTCTAACAACACCACATTGATCTCATCCGCAGAAGCAAATTTATCTAGAATATACTCTGCCTGATACTGTCCTGCCACATATTCATCCGATCCAACATAAATATATTTCCCAGCCTGAAGTCTCGGCTCATCCGGGCAGCTGTTAAAAAATACGATTGGTATATCACCAGCAAGCGCTTCTAATTCGAGTGCCGTATCAGCATCAACCGGTCCGCATAAAATCACATCATAATTCTCACTGACCGCCTTTTTGATATGTTCCACCTGGTTTTCAATGGAATTTTCTGCATCAAATACATCCAGCTGAGCCCCACACTCTTCCGCCGTCTGCTGTGCCTGTGCCACAAGTACATTTCGGAAAGTATCTGCCTGTGATAATGACAGAAGAATCTTTAATCCTTTACCATCTATTGAACCTGTCTGTGTATTTCCACCACATCCGGCAAGGCATCCTACGAGCAATGCCAGACACATGATAGTACTTATTAATTTCTTCATCGCACGATCTCCTCTCTATATCCGGAACTGTTTTACCTGATCTGCAAGCTGATCTGCAGAAACGGCAAGGTTATCTGCTTCCTGTTCTACCTGGTCACTGTTCTTTGAAATATTCTTTGCCTGCTGTAACATGGATTCTGATGTTGCAAGAATCTCATCGGAACTTGCCGCCTGCTCTTCCGAAATAGCTGCAACATTCGTAGCAACCTGATCTACCTGATTGATCTTATCAACCACATTGCCGATCAGTGCGCTTGTCTCCTGGATATTCTTAAAGATCGTATCAAATGTATCAACTGCTGTATGGATCAGCTCTGCACTGCCGGAAATATCCTGCGCACTGTTTCCTGCCTGTCTGACGGCATCTTCTACCAGATTGTTGATCTCAGTGATCAGCTCTGTGATATGTGCTACCGAATCCGCACTGTTCTTTGCAAGTGTACCAATCTCAGTTGCAACAACTGCAAACCCTCTTCCTGCTTCGCCTGCGCGTGCAGCCTCAATCGAAGCATTTAAAGATAACAGGTTCGTCTCGTCAGCAATATCACCAATCAGTTTGATGATCTGCACAATCTCGCCTGAAGCGGTTCCTACCTTATTAACAGCCTCTTCCAGATTGTGAATGGAAACTTCGATATTTGAGAGTGCCTCACCAACGCGCTCCATATCCTTACGTCCTTTTTCAGAAACAGCAACTGTCTCCTGCATCTTGCTTTCAACCATATCACTGTCGCTCTTGGTATCTGCTGCCACACCTGCAAGCTGTGTTGCATTTTCCGCAATCTCATTTACAGATACAGACAACTGATCAACCGTCGCGTTCAACTCACTCATGGACTGTGACTGGATTCCCGCTGCCGAACTCATCTCACCGGAAACACCCTTACTTGAGTCAGCCTGATTCTTCAACTTGCCGGAAACATTTCCCATCTCGGAGATCATCTGTTTCATGGAAGCAATAAACTTCTCCACACTTTGGCTCATGACTGCGATCTCATCATTGCCTTTTGTCTTAATAGAAACCGTAAAATCACCGGAAGTCATCGCTGTGATCACTCTTGTCATTTCCTTGACAGGTTTGATTACAACATGAGTTACACGTTCGATCAGTACACAGAGCAATGCAATACAGATCACACTGATTACGATCATAATATTACGAAGCTGTGTCAGATCAGAAAGTACAATGCTTGTAGGAATGTAAGATACTAAAAGCCAGTTTGTTCCTTCTACTTCCTGAAATACCGTCATATTTCCATCAAGTGTAGCAAAATTATAGTCTTTCTCTGCAGCTTTCTCTGCCGTAAGCTGGTAAAAATGACTCTGTCCTTCTGCCCCGAGTGTCTGGGAAATAAGAGATGAATCACGGTTTGCCAGGATCACACCGCTGGTTTTATCAACCAGAAATGCTTCCGCGTCGTCCATCTCGATAAAAGAATTTACAATAATTGCAATCCGGTCTAATGTCATGTCTGCTGAAATGACACGTACTTTATCAGATCCGTCATTTAAAATGCCAGAAGCACTGATCACGTCCACACCATCTGCATTCTGATAGGCAGAACCGACTGCCATATTGACTCTGGAAAGACCTTCTTTATACCATGTGCTGTTCGTTACATCGGATTCTTTTTTTGTCGATTCGGATGCCGTTATAAGCTGTCCTGCGGAATCTGCCACATAAAGTCCATCCGGATAATTGCTGTTATATCCATAGTAACTGTCCAATATGGTCTTTAGTTCCTCATCATCCGGTTTTAAATTCTCGATCGTAGTCTTCGCCATCTGAAAAGAAGCAAGATTCTCATTCAGCCACGCTTCAATCTGGGACGCCTGATTCTCTACCGAAGACTGCAGTAAATTCTGTGAATATTTCTTGATAATTCCTGCAGATATCTGATAAGCAACCACAACAAGTACCACAACGATTGCAATTACGACCGGTATAATGACACCAAGTAACTTTGCCTTAATCGACACCGTCTTTTGCTTTTTCATAAACTGCCCTCTCTTTTTACATAAATTTTACAATATAAATTATAAAATCATTGCTTTTTTTCGTCAATATGTATCATATATCGTTTCCGCTAATTTTTACATTGTATACATGTATTTTTCAAGAAATTACATGATCTTTTCTTGAAAATGAGGTCTGCTGTGCTATAATAACTTAGTGTGTCAATTTCATTTTCATACATATACAAGGCACATGGGATTGGTATTATGCCGCAATATGTGGTTTATACCAGAGAGGAGAACCTTAGATGGAACATTTAATTATTCCAAAAGATTATCATTCAGAACTAAATCTGCACGATACGCAGATTGCAATCAAAACAGTAAAAGATTTTTTCCAGAACCTGCTTGCACTTCGCCTGAATTTATCCCGCGTTTCTGCTCCGCTTTTCGTTGATCCGTTATCCGGTCTCAACGACAACTTAAACGGTATTGAACGCCCTGTTACTTTTGATATCAAAGAACAGAATGGAAAAGAGGCAGAAGTTGTACAGTCTCTCGCAAAATGGAAACGCTACGCTTTAAAGAAATACGGTTTCGACTACGGTGAAGGCCTGTATACCGATATGAATGCAATCCGCAGAGATGAAGACACTGATAACATCCACTCTATTTTCGTAGACCAGTGGGACTGGGAAAAAATCATCCATAAAGAGGATCGTAATATTGAGACATTAAAAGAAACCGTCACCACTGTATACAACTGCCTGCGCAAGACGGAAAAATACATGGCGATCCAGTATGATTATATAGAAGAGATCCTTCCACATGATATCTTCTTTATCACAACCCAGGAATTAGAGGAGATGTTCCCGGACAATACACCGAAGGAACGTGAATATTACATCACCAAAACCAAGGGTGCCGTATGTATCATGAAGATCGGTGATACCTTAGAAAATGGAGAGCCTCATGACGGACGTGCCCCGGACTATGATGACTGGTCTTTAAATGCAGATATCGTTGTCTACTATCCGGTACTTGACATTGCACTTGAGATTTCCTCCATGGGTATCCGTGTTGACAAGAAAGCACTTCTCTCCCAGCTCAAAAAAGCTGGCTGTGAGGATCGTGCAAAACTTCCTTTCCAGAAAGCGATCATCAACGAAGAACTTCCTTATACCATTGGTGGTGGAATCGGACAGTCCCGTATCTGTATGTTTTTCCTTCGTAAAGCACATATCGGAGAAGTACAGTCTTCTCTGTGGCCGGATGCAGTCGCAAAAGAGTGTGAGAAAAACGGGATTCAGCTTTTATAATTCAGCATACAGTTTTTATAGCTGTTCTGCTATCTTATATGATACATAAAAACACAGGTACATTTTTAATCTCTGCTGTGAGATTTTAAAATGTACCTGTGTTTTTTACGAATAAGTTTTCCCTACAAATGCTGGTTTGTTGGGCTATGAGTTCCCCGGCGAAGGGTGATATCGCAGTT
>ERZ791926.116-NODE-116-length-86922-cov-13.351158_pt1 | contig 86922 bp, 83 predicted proteins | sample MGYA00510131_ERZ791926 | MGnify/ENA primary metagenome ERZ791926 (study PRJEB30046, sample SAMN00792052) | human gut metagenome | study: EMG produced TPA metagenomics assembly of the A metagenome-wide association study of gut microbiota in type 2...
GATAATCGGATGAAAAAGAATTTTAATGTGCAGTTTTGAAGGAACAGGAATATAATATTTGAATATACAGGCTGTTGTGTTTCGATACATAACAGCTTTTTTGTTATATAAGGCTGCTGTATAATATTATCCTGTATTGTTATTCTGTATTTTGTCGTCTTGTTGTCGAAAGTGGCACAGAAAACAGTTTTTTATTTTGTCTTCTATAAGCATTGAAATTCACCCCTTTATTTGGTATAATATTTCTAACATTGAACGTGAATTGGAGGATAAATCATGGAAACGAATATACTTATGGAAAGCGGTACGAATGAACTTGAAGTTTTAGAGTTTACAGTTGGAAATAATCACTATGGAATTAATGTTGCAAAGATTAAAGAGATTGTTCAGTATAGCCCGGTAACACCGGTACCGAATTCACATCCATGTGTAGAAGGTATTTTCATGCCAAGAGATTTAATGATTACGGTCGTGGATTTGGCAAAGGTTATTAAGGCACAGCCTTCACCGGATATCACAAAAGATATGTTTATTATAACAAATTTCAATCAATTAAATGTGGCATTTCATGTACATAGCGTTGTAGGTATTCACAGAGTGTCATGGGCAGATATTATTAAGCCGGATTCTACAATCAGTACGGCAGACAGTGGTATTGCAACAGGTATTGTCAAGATTGATAATCAGCTCATTGTAATTTTGGATTTTGAACGTATTGTTTCGGACATCAGCCCGGAAACCGGTTTAAAGGTATCAGAAATTTCCGGTCTGGAAGGAAGACAGCGGAACGATTCCCATATTATGATTGTAGAGGATTCAGCATTGCTGATTAAGCTGATTTCTGATTCATTAACCAAGTCAGGATATAACAACCTGACGTTATGCAATAACGGACAGGAAGCATGGAATTATCTCATGAAGGTTAAATCAGGGGAAGAGCCAAAGGACGTTAAGTGTATCATAACTGATATTGAAATGCCGTTGATGGATGGACACAGACTGACAAAGCTGGTAAAGACGGATAATGATTTAAAGTCCATACCGGTTGTGATTTTCTCATCTTTGATTAATGAGCAGATGCGTTTAAAAGGAGAATCTTTAGGAGCAGATGTTCAGTTGTCGAAGCCGGAGATTGGTTTATTGGTACAGGAAATCGATAAATTATTGTTAAAGTAATGATGGACGATAGAAACTGCCGTATAGAATTTATGCGGCAGTCTTTTACTTTATAGGAGCTGTAATCATGTTATAGCGGAACTTATAGGAAAATAGTAAAAATGTGTATGGCCATATTTAGACTGGCACAGACATATTAGTATGAAACGGAGAGTAAAACAAACATGGAAAAGCAGATTTTTTCTGATTTTATAGATAAATATCGGGATGCCGAGATGGTTGTAATCGGGATTGGTGAAGAATGGAATGCATATTTAGAAAAGCAGGAATATCAGGATTTACTGGCATTTTATGCACCATATCTTGAAAAAAAGAATTATTTTTGTATTACTTCCAGTAAAAAAAATGATTTTTCATGGGGAAGTCTGAATCCGAAAAGAGTAGTTCAGCCGCTGCTCCTTGAAGCAGAACAGATCACATTAGAGAAAAAAGAGGAAGTTGAGAAGCAGTGGGATTTATATAATAAGTGGCTGTCTGCAACTCTCAATAAGAAGCTGATGCTGATTGAATTAGGAGAAGGATTTTTAATTCCGAACCTGATTCGCTGGCCGTTTGAAAAGGTCACATTTATCAATCAGAAATCTGTGTTATATCGCATTAACGGACAACTGCCGCAGCTTCCCGAGAATATTTCGGAGCGTGCAGCTGCAGTTTCGGAATCTTCTTATGATTTTTTGCAGGAATTAAAAAAATTTTTAGCACAATAAGGAAAAGTAAATTAACAGATATTGTTAAATTTGCGTAAGTATGGTACTATTTTATAGTACGGGTTTATTTATCGGAAAGATACAAATTGTACATTATTATGAAGATATGGGGTGAAAAAAGTGCCTGAATTAGATGAAGAATTAAAAGACAAAGAAACAGAAAATTTACAGGACATAGACAATGCAGGGGAAGCAGGCAAAGAGGACGAGTTGCTCTCAGACGCGGAAATTAAAAGAATAGCAGATATGAATTTAGATGATATTATCGAAGATGCAACGTCAGACAGTGTTTCCGTAGAGGATTTATTCGGTAATGGTGACAGTGCCGCAGAGGCATCACAGGAAAATGCAGATGAACAGGTACAGGCTGCATCACAGCCGGAAGAGAAGTCTGACAAGGCATCAGCAGAGCAGGCAGAAGCGGTGCAGAAACAACCGGACACAACAGCTGCTGAAGCAGAACAGACTGAAACAGCCGGGACACAGACCGAAAAATCAGAACCGGCGGAACAAGCGGAAACACAGACACAGGCTGAACCGGGAAAAGAACAGGAAGCTGCCGGATCAGAGAATCAATCTGATAAAAAGAAAAAAGATAAGAAGGCAAAGAAAGCCAAAAAGGATAAAAAAGGATTCTTTAGCGCAGTCAGGGATATTTTCTTTGAAAGTGTTGAGGAAGAGCCGGAAGAAGCGGCAGGCGATGAGCTTCTTTCAGGAGAGGAAGTGCCGGAAAATCCAAAAGATGAGAATGAGCGCGTTTTAAAAGAAATGTACGGTGCGGACGGTGAGGCAAAAGAATTAAAAGAAAAAGAAGCTGCACCGAAGAAGGGCTTTTTTGCAAAGTTTAAGTACCGTTTCCAGGAATATAAGAAAAAAGCGGCAGAGGAAGATAAGGCAGAGCAGGAAGCAGAAGCTGCTGAGTACGAAGAAAAACAGCAGAAGAAGCAGGAAAAAAAGCAGGCCGCCCAGGAGAAGAAAGAGCAGAAGAAGCAGGAAAAAGCTGCAAAGCCGAAGAAAGAAAAGAAACCAAAGAAGGAAAAACCGAAAAAAGAAAAGAAACCGAAAGAACCGTCAAAGCCGGGTGACATTTTACGGATTAAGACAAAGTCTATTATTTTATTCGTATTATTAATTGCCGGTATTGTTGTATTGATTAATATTTTGATTACAAGCTTCCATTACAGCTTTTCACTGACAAGAGCCAATAAGTATCTTGAAAATGATAAGTATGAAAAAGCATATGACCAGCTTGCAGGAATGAAATTGCGGGATGCAGATGAGGATATTTACAGACAGGTCGGTGTCATTATGTATGTACAGCGTCAGTATGACTCATACAATACGTATATGGAAATGAACCGCAAGACAGAAGCATTAAATGCTTTAATTAAAGGCATGGAACGTTATGATACATATATTGATGAAGCAAAATTCTTAGGTGTCGGTGATGATGTAGAAGCCATTAAAAAGCAGATTGTTACCGCATTGCAGAAGAGTTTCAGCATTTCAGAAAGTGAAGCAGAAACACTTGTAGATTTATCTAAGAAAGATTTTACACAGTACTACTTAAAAATCGAAGCATATGGAGAGGCATAAGAATGATAGCAATTATTGACTATGATGCAGGAAATTTAAAAAGCGTTGAAAAGGCATTGAAATCACTGAATCAGGAAGTGATTGTTTCAAGAGATTCATCTGAAATTTTGCAGGCAGATAAGGTTATTCTGCCGGGTGTCGGTGCATTTGGGGATGCCATGAACAATCTGGACAAGTTCGGACTGGTAGACACGATTAAAGAGGTTACATGCAAGAATACACCATTTCTTGGAATTTGTCTGGGATTGCAGCTGCTGTTTGATAAAAGTGATGAAACACCGGGGGCAGAGGGACTTGGTATTTTGAAAGGTGAAATTTTAAGAATACCGCCAAAGGAAGGTTTAAAGATTCCACATATGGGCTGGAATTCCATTGAAATCAAACCGCAGGCAAAGCTTTTTAAAGATATTCCGAATCAGTCATATGTATATTTTGTACATTCTTACTATTTAAAGGCGCAGGACGAACAGATTGTTGCCGCCAGTACAGAATATTCAACGCATATTCATGCTTCCGTTGAGAGCGGGAATGTATTTGCATGCCAGTTCCATCCGGAAAAGAGCAGTGATATCGGACTTCAGATTTTAAAGAACTTTTCAGAACTGTAAAAATAAAAAGGATGGAGATTGGCGATGTTTACAAAAAGAATTATTCCATGTCTTGACTGTAAGAATGGCAGAGTGGTAAAAGGAACGAACTTTGTGGATTTAAGAGATGCCGGTGATCCGGTAGAGGTCGCATCCATGTATGATAAATCCGGCGCAGATGAGCTGGTGTTTCTGGATATTACGGCATCGAGTGACGGAAGAAATACAACGGTTGATTTGGTAAGGAAAGTGGCAGAACGTGTATTTATCCCGTTTACGGTTGGCGGTGGAATCCGCAGTATCGATGATTTTAAAGTATTGTTAAGAGAGGGTGCAGATAAGATTTCTGTTAATTCTGCTGCCATTATGAATCCACAGTTAATCAGTGATGCGGCAGATAAGTTCGGCAGTCAGTGTGTGGTGGTTGCGATTGACGCAAAGCGTCAGGAAGACGGACACTGGAGTATTTATAAAAACGGCGGACGGGTTGATATGCAGATGGATGCTGTAGAATGGGCAATGAAGGCTGAAAAGCTGGGTGCCGGAGAGATTCTTTTAACGAGTATGGACTGTGATGGTACAAAAGCCGGATATGACATTGAGCTGACCCGTACCATAGCGGAAAATGTTTCCATTCCAGTGATTGCATCAGGCGGTGCCGGTAATATGGAACATTTCTATGATGCATTTACAGAAGGCAAGGCAGATGCGGCACTGGCGGCGTCATTATTCCATTATAAAGAAATGGAAATCCGTGATTTAAAGAAATATCTTGCCGGAAAAGGCATTTCCGTCAGATTATAGGCAGATAGTGTGAAAACAGACATATATGATGGCAGATGAGAAATCGCCTGTGCGAATTTCTCATCGCATCTTCGCAACAAGTTGCTCAGAAATGAGGATTAATACGATAACACAAATGTACGAATAAACACGAAAGCAGGAAAAGAGGCAGTGGAAACGATGAGTATGATAGATAATGACTGGCTTCCGGCAATTCAGGATGAATTTAAAAAAGACTATTACCGGGATTTATACCGGTTTGTAAAAGAGGAATATTCAAACACAGTGATTTACCCACCGGCAGAGGATATTTTTAACGCATTTCATTTTACACCGCTTAGCAAGGTCAAGGTATTATTGCTGGGACAGGACCCGTATCATAATGAACATCAGGCACATGGATTGTCCTTTTCGGTTCTGCCGGAGCAGAAGGATATTCCGCCGTCATTGCAGAACATTTATAAGGAACTGCATGATGACTGCGGCTGCTATATCCCGAATAACGGTTATTTAAAAAAATGGGCAGACCAGGGTGTATTACTGTTAAATACCGTGCTTACAGTGCGGGCTCATCAGGCAAATTCACATCAGGGACACGGCTGGGAACAGTTTACGGACGCGGTAATTCATGCAGTCAATGCGCAGGACAGACCGGTTGTATACATGCTCTGGGGCAGACCGGCACAGAGCAAAATTCCGATGCTGACGAATCCGAAACATCTGATATTAAAAGCGCCGCATCCAAGTCCGTTGTCGGCATACAGAGGATTCTTCGGCTGTAAGCATTTTAGTCAGGCAAATGCGTTTCTGGAAGAACACGGTATCGAGCCGATAGACTGGCAGATTGAAAATATATAAAATAAATAGTTAAAATCTTAAAATAAAACTCCCGGAGCATAGGGCAGATATGTTATCGTATTGCCATGTGTTCCGGGAGTTTTAGCATTAACGTACATCACATAAAAAAGAAAGATGCACCATAACAAGTGCATCTTCCTTTGATGTTACAGAAGCGGCTAGTAAATCAGCCGCTTCTTTTGCTTTTCTTGTTTGATTTAATCGTCAAAATCTTCTTCTGTACCGGCGACAGCACCGATAACGGAAATCAGAACAACCACTGCGAAGATAGAAACCGCTACGCCGATGATTGGTCCTAAAAATAATAAAAAGTTCATGTGTTACACCAGCTTTCGTTATAAAATTATCAAACCACTTATAAATATAGTATACCCTTAATTTTCAGATTTTTCAAGGTTTTTATTTGCAGTTGCAAGCATCAGCTTGATTCGGTTCAGCTGATTGACTTCGGAAGCACCCGGGTCGTAATCAACAGCAATGATATTAGCTTCCGGGAATGCCGCACGCAGCTCTTTAATAACACCTTTACCGACAATGTGGTTTGGCAGGCATGCAAACGGCTGACAGCAGACAATATTACCGGCACCGTTGTGAATCAGCTCAATCATTTCACCGGTTAAGAGCCAGCCTTCACCCGTCTGGTTACCTAAGGAAACTAAATCTTTGGCAAGGTTTGCAGTTTCCTGAATCGTAGCAGGCGGTGTAAAACGCTTGCTTTCTTTTAATGCCTGTTTTGCACCCTTTCTGAACCACTCAAGCAGTTTAATTACAGAATTATTGATAAATGCAGACTTCTTTGAAGCACCGAGGTAGTCTTTTTTGAAGTTTGCATTTTCTGCGCAGTACAGCAAGAAGCCCATTAAATCCGGCATAACCGCTTCCGCGCCTTCTGCTTCCAATAAGTCAACAAGATAGTTGTTGGCGGCAGGCATGAATTTTACAAGAATTTCTCCGACAATACCGACTCTTGGCTTTTTAATATCCAGTAATTCAATCTCATCAAATTCTTTGACAATACTGCGGATATTTTTATTAAATTCACGCATGGTAACCTTATCCTTTGTCAACTGCCGGATACAGATATTCTTCCATTTTTCATGCAGGGCATTCACAGAACCCGGTACTTTTTCATAAGGACGGGTGCGGTATACGACGTTCATGAATACATCGCCGTATACAACAGCCTGCATGGCTTTCTTTAACATCGGCAGTGAATATTTAAAGCCGGAGTTGGACTCCAGACCCTGCGCACTGATAGAAATAACAGGAATATATTCCAGTCCTGCCTTTGTCAGCGCACGGCGGATAAATCCGATGTAGTTGGAAGCACGGCAGCCACCGCCGGTCTGTGTAATAACAATCGCGGTTTTGTGTAAATCGTATTTGCCGGAAAGTACAGCACTCATAATCTGTCCGACAACCATCAGGGACGGATAGCAGGCATCGTTATTTACATATTTCAGTCCGATATCAACAGAAGATTTGTTATCGTTGTCCAATACTTCAAAATTGTAGCCGCATGAATTTAATGCCGGTGCTAACAGTTCAAAGTGAATCGGTGACATCTGCGGACACAGAATGGTGTAATTTTCACGCATTTCAGGCGTAAATTCCACACGTTCAAATGCGGCAGATTCAATCTTTCTGTGATAGTGTTTCTTTTCGCGTACACGCAGTGCGGCAAGCAGTGAACGGACACGGATTCTTGCAGCACCGAGGTTGTTGACCTCATCAATCTTTAATACAGTATAAATCTTTCCTGCCTTTGTTAAAATATCATTGACAGCATCGGTTGTAACGGCATCTAAGCCACAGCCAAAAGAATTTAACTGGATTAAGTCCAGATTGTCCTTTGTTTTTACATAGCTTGCGGCGGCATACAGTCTTGAATGATACATCCACTGGTCCATAACAATCAAAGGACGGTCTACCTTGCCTAAATGGGAGATAGAATCTTCTGTCAGCACGGCAATCCCGTAGGAATTAATCAGTTCCGGGATACCGTGATTGATTTCAGGGTCTACATGGTATGGACGTCCGGCAAGGACAATACCGCGTTTTCCGGTTTCATCAAGGAACTTGATAACTTCTTCACCTTTTTTGCGGACATCTTCCTTGGACTGCATCATTTCCTTCCATGCGGCAGAAACGGCGGCAGTGACTTCGGCTTTCGGAATATCCGGGAATTCCTCGCGCAGACGTTTTGCGAGAATTTCTTCATTCTCAAAAGAAAGGAAAGGATTGCGGAAATCAATGTGTTCCGTTATCAATTCTTCTACATTATTTTTAATATTTTCGGCATAAGACGTTACAATCGGACAATTATAGTGATTGTTCGTCTTATCAATTTCCTTATGCTCATACGGAATACAAGGGTAGAAGATGAACTTTACACCCTGCTTAATCAGCCATGAAACGTGGCCGTGTGCGAGCTTTGCCGGGTAACATTCGGACTCGGATGGGATGGATTCGATACCGAGTTCGTAAATTTTACGGCTGGACTGCGGTGAAAGGACAACGCGGTAACCGAGCTTTGTAAAAAATGTAAACCAGAACGGATAATTTTCATACATATTCAGTACACGCGGAATACCGACAACACCGCGGACAGCTTCACTTTCGGAAAGCGGTTCATAACCAAATAAACGTTTTAACTTATAGTCAAACAGGTTTGGCAGTTTTTCGGTACTCTTTTCCTTGCCAAGACCACGCTCACAGCGGTTACCGGTAATAAACTGGCGGTTGCCGGAGAATTTGTTAATGGTCAGATAGCAGTGGTTGGTACAGCCCTGACAGTGGGTCAGTTTTGTTTCGTAGGTTAAGCTGTTAATTTTATCAATAGACAGCATAGAAGAATCCGAAATGCCGTCATAACGTTCCCTTGCAATTAAAGCAGCACCGAAAGCACCCATAATACCGGCAATATCCGGACGGACGGCATCGACACCGGTAATCTTTTCAAAGCTGCGCAGAACAGCGTCATTATAAAATGTACCGCCCTGTACAACGATGTGCTTTCCTAAATCGCCCGGGTCTGAAATCTTAATAACCTTGTAAAGTGCATTTTTAATAACAGAGTAGGCAAGACCGGCAGAAATATCGGCAACTTCAGCACCTTCCTTTTGTGCCTGCTTAACCTTGGAATTCATAAATACGGTACAGCGTGTTCCCAAATCAATCGGGTGCTTTGCAAATAAAGCTTCCTTTGCAAAATCCTGTACACTGAAATTCAGGGACTTTGCAAAGGTTTCAATAAATGAACCACAGCCGGAAGAACATGCTTCATTTAACTGTACGGAATCAACGGTCTGATTCTTAATCTTGATACATTTCATATCCTGACCGCCGATATCAATAATACAGTCAACCTCCGGGTCAAAAAATGCGGCGGCATAGAAGTGGGAAACTGTTTCTACTTCGCCTTCATCTAACATCAGGGCAGATTTAATCAATGCTTCACCGTATCCTGTTGAGCAGGAGTGGACAATCTTTGCACCCTGCGGAAGCCGGTCATAAATTTCACGGATGGCACGAATTGTCGTTGCAAGCGGAGAGCCGTTGTTACTGCTATAGAAAGAGTAAAGAAGCTTTCCGTCTTCGCCGACAAGGGCAACCTTTGTCGTTGTTGAACCGGCATCTATACCCAGATAACAGTTTCCGCGGTATTCGGCTAAAGAGCGTGTTTCAACCTTGTGAGCGGCATGACGATTCTGGAACGTGTCATATTCTTCCTGATTCTTAAAAAGCGGTTCCATACGTTCTACTTCAAATTCAAGCTTAATCTTTCCCTGTAACCGTTTGATAATATCTTCAACAGGAACGCAGACCTCTTCCTTATAATTCATGGCAGAACCGACTGCTGCAAAAAGGTGTGAATGTTCCGGTGCGATAATTTCATCCGGTGCAAGGCTTAATGTTCTGATAAATGCAGCCTTTAATTCAGACAGGAAATGCAGCGGACCGCCTAAGAAAGCAACGTTTCCGCGAATCGGTTTACCGCAGGCAAGACCGCTGATGGTCTGGTTGACAACCGCCTGAAAAATAGAAGCAGATAAGTCTTCCTTTGTTGCCCCTTCATTGATAAGCGGCTGGATATCCGACTTTGCAAATACACCGCAGCGGGCGGCAATCGGATAAATGGACTTATAATTCTTGGCATATTCATTTAAACCGGAAGCGTCTGTCTGTAAAAGTGTTGCCATCTGGTCAATAAAAGAACCGGTACCGCCGGCACAGATACCGTTCATCCGCTGGTCAACACCGTTGGTAAAGTAAATGATTTTGGCATCCTCACCGCCAAGTTCGATTGCAACATCACACTGTGGCGCATAGTCCTGTAAGGCTGTCGATACCGCAACAACCTCCTGTGTAAACGGCACATTCAAATGGGTAGCAAGTGTCAGACCGCCGGACCCCGTAATGACAGGGTGAACATGAAATGTTCCCAGTTTGTCTACGGCCTTTTCCAGAAGCTGCTGTAATGTTTCCTGAATATTAGCAAAATGACGTTCATAATCAGAAAACAGAATCTGGTTATTCTCATCGAGAATTGCAATTTTTACGGTTGTAGAACCGATATCAATACCTAATTTATATGTATTCATAAAAACTAAGGCAAAAGCCTTCCTCCTTTATAAATTTAACGCATAATCCATATTTCTGTAAAAAAATGTCGAAAAATATGCAATCTTACCTATTATAATATGAATGAAAGCAAATTTCAACAAATCGTGATTTTTTAATATAAATTTAATGATGATTTGTCCCGGATTCATTGACAAATAAAGGGGTATTACTTATACTTTAAAATATAAGCCGAAAGCAAAAAGGAAAGGACTAGTTTAACGTTATGAAATGGTTCGATAAGTTAGAACGCAAATATGGCAGATATGCCATTCAGAATCTGATGAAGTACATCATTATCGTCTATGCCGTGGGATTCGTAATTCAGATTTTTTATCCGGCAGTCTATGAAGTGTACTTTGCATTGGATGCACAGGCAATTCTCCATGGACAGATCTGGAGAATTTTCACTTTTATTTTACAGCCACCGTCTACAAGCATTCTGTTCATTGTGTTTGTACTGTATTTCTATTACATGATTGGCACAGTGCTGGAACGAAGCTGGGGTGCATTTAAGTTCAATGTGTATTTCTTTTCAGGGGTAATTCTTCACGTCATTGCAGCTATTTTGATTTATCTGATTTTTGGCTACAATTACCATATGAATACGTATTACATCAATCTTGCCCTGTTTATGGCATTTGCCTATGAACAGCCCGACATGGAAGTGCTGTTGTTTTTCGTATTGCCGATTAAGATTAAATGGCTCGCATGGTTTGACGGTGCGCTTTTTGCCATTACAATTATCGGCGGATATGCGGTAACGTTTCTTCCATATAATATCTGGTATGGACTTGCATCCGTCGGACTGCTGGCAACGAGTGTATATGCGTGTTATGTACTGGCAACCGCTGCACTGGTTTCAACGTTAAACTTCATTGTGTTTATGCTGATTACCAGAAAGTCAAAGACGAAGAACCAGACACAGCGTAATTTTAATAAGGCAATGAAGACGGCAAAAAAGGCACAGCAGAATCCAAACCGCAATTTTAACGAGCGTTTTTATAATGCCAACAGTGAAAAGACAACATGGGAGAATGCAAACAGACCGTATCAGCCAAAACCTATGGGCGCGACAAAGCATAAATGTGCGGTATGTGGCAGAACTGAAAAAGACGATGAGAATCTGATTTTCCGTTACTGTTCAAAGTGTCAGCCAAGCCTTGAATACTGTCAGGAGCATTTATACACGCATATCCATGTGTCAAAACCGAAGCCGGATAATGTGATAAACATAAATAAGTAAATCAAAAGCTTTGAAAATGATTAAGAATTTAAAGCTCAATATGAAAAATGCATAAAATAATTAAGATAAAACAAAAAATACATTTTGTTTTTCGGATTGTTTTATGTTACAATATTCCAGTATTGATATTATTGACACTTTATGGCATAATTCGTAATTGTGCGTTGAAGTATTAATGAAGATAGAAAATATGAGAAAGCATATTTGGAGGTTATTATAATGAAAAAGACAAAAATTATTTGTACAATGGGACCGAATACCAATGACAGAGAACTGATTAAGCAGTTAGCACTCAATGGTATGGATATTGCAAGATTCAACTTTTCTCATGGTGATCATGATGAACAGTCCGGACGTTTTGCATTAGTAGAAAGTGTTCGTCAGGAACTTAATATCCCGATTGCGACTTTACTTGATACAAAGGGACCTGAAATCAGAACAGGTGCTTTAAAGGATGATAAAAAGGTTACATTAAAGGAAGGTCAGAAGTTCACACTGACAACAAGAGAAGTAATAGGTGATGAAACAATCGGACACATCACATATGCAGGTCTGCCACAGGATATTGAAGCAGGCAACACGATTCTTGTTGATGATGGTCTGATTGAATTAAAGGTTACAAAGGTTGTTGATGGAACAGATATCGAATGCAGCGTTGTAAACGGCGGTGAATTAGGTTCTAAGAAGGGGGTCAACGTACCGAATGTAAGCATTAAGCTTCCGGGTATCACAGAAAAAGATAAGGACGATATCATTTTCGGTATTGAAAAGGGCTTTGATTTTATCGCAGCTTCTTTTGTAAGAAATGCAGCATGTATTCAGGAAATCAAGGAAATCTTATGGGCTCACGATGCAGATATTCCGGTTATTGCCAAGATTGAAAATGCAGAAGGTATTGCAAACATCGATGAAATCATCCGCGTAGCTGACGGTATTATGGTTGCACGTGGTGATATGGGTGTTGAAATTCCGGCTGAACAGGTTCCACACATTCAGAAGGAAATCATCAGAAAGTGTAATGCAGCTTATAAGCCGGTTATTACAGCAACACAGATGTTAGATTCCATGATCCGCAACCCGCGTCCTACAAGAGCTGAAGTAACAGATGTTGCCAATGCGATTTATGACGGAACAGACGTTGTTATGCTTTCAGGTGAAACAGCAAACGGTAAGTATCCATTAGAAGCATTAAAGATGATGGCTAAGATTGCTGAAACAACAGAAAAGGATTTACTGGGTTCTGCCGTGGCTTCTAAGCTTCACAGCAAGAGAAGCATTTCAAGCGCTGTATGCAACGCAACAGTTCAGACAGCAGAAAACCTCGGTGCAAAGGCAATCGTTTGCCCGACAATTTCAGGTTTCACAGCAAGACTGACTTCCAAGTTAAAGCCAAACGCAGAAGTAATCGGCTGTTCACCTTATCCGAATGTTCTTAGAAAGATGCAGATTTACTGGGGCGTAAGACCGTTAAAGACGGCTCCGGAAACATCTACAGACAAGATTATTGAACATGCTCTTGAAGTAACTGAAAATGCAGGTTATATTACAGAAGGTGATACAGTTATTATTTCAGCAGGTATCGCAACAACATCTGCACCGACAGCGAAGAGAGGTTTAACAAATACAATGCGTGTTGTAACACTCTAATTTCAGATGGCAATGCGTAATATGATTCATAATTGCATAAAGCTTTTAATCTGGATTCCGGTTCTTGTAACCGGAATCCTTATTACTAGTTTTTCGGCACAGAACGGCACACAGTCTTCGGGACTGAGCCGGAAAGTGGCGCAGACGTTTATACAGGGACTGGAAAATGTGCATGTAATATCCGTTGAAAGCAATGACCAAAGAGAGGTGTTGATTGAAAAAATGCAGTATCCTATCCGCAAGGGCGCGCATATGACGGAGTATGCCATATTTACGGTATTTACATATATTGCGCTTTTGACGGACGGTGTACGGCTTCCGAAACGCAGGTATTTTGCCCTGCTGACAGCGGTGCTGTTAGCCTCGTCAGATGAACTGCATCAGTGGTTTGTGCCGGGCAGGAGCGGTTGTGTCAAAGATGTCTGTATTGATACGGTAGGCGCAGTGGCGGCGCTGTTGGTGATATGGGCAGCAGGCACGGTCCAGAACAGAATCCGGACAAAAAGACAAAATGGATTAGTGCCGTAATACGGCATCAAAAGAATTGAAAATAAATTTGTAAAAAAATCATAAAAAATCTTGACAAATGTCAATATAGGATATATGATGTTCTAGTGTGCCGCTCAGTTAGGACATAAGCAGGTGTTTTACCTCTCCAAAACTGGCGAGTATTTAATTTAGGAGGTGCCATATGTACGCAATTATAGCAACAGGTGGTAAACAGTACACAGTTTCTGAAGGCGATGTAATCAAGGTTGAAAAGCTTGGTCTGAACGCTGGTGACACTGTTACATTTGACCAGGTTCTTTTCGTTAATAACGGAGAAGCTAAGGTTGGAGAGCCTACAGTAGCAGGAGCTTCAGTTACAGCAAGCGTTGTTGAAGAAGGAAAAGATAAGAAGGTTATCGTTTACAAATATAAGAGAAAGACTGGCTATCACAAGAAGAACGGTCACAGACAGGCTTTCACTAAAGTTAAGATTGACAAGATCAATGCTTAATGCAGGGTGATTGACATGACACATGCAGTCATCTTTGAAAAATCCGGCAGTCATGAGATTGTGGGATTTCAGACAGAAGGACATGCAGGCTACGCGGATGCCGGTTCTGACATCGTGTGTGCAGCGATTTCTGTTTTAGTAATCAATACAATTAATTCTGTAGAACAGTTTACGGACAGCGATTGTACGGTTACGCAGGACGAGGAGAATGCCGGAATTTATTTCCGTGTGAATTCTTCAAAGAATCCAAAAGAATTACAGGTGTTATTACAGTCACTGGTGCTTGGCTTAAGCGGTGTGGCAGAGGGTAATGCCGATTATTTATCGATTACATTTAAGGAGGTGTAACTAATATGTTAAATATGAACCTTCAGTTTTTCGCTCATAAAAAGGGTGTTGGTTCTACAAAGAACGGTAGAGATTCTGAATCTAAGAGATTAGGTGCAAAGAGAGCTGACGGACAGTTTGTTTTAGCCGGTAATATTCTTTACAGACAGCGTGGAACAAAGATTCTTCCGGGTGTAAACGTAGGACGTGGCGGTGACGATACATTATTCGCACTTGTTGACGGCGTTGTTAAGTTTGAAAGAAAGGGCAGAGATAAGAAACAGGTTTCTGTTTATCCAGTCGCTTCTAACGAATAATTTTTAGTTCTATTAGCTCCAAGTCTTCGGATTTGGAGCTTTTGTTTCATTTGTGTACTTTTAGTACTGTTTCATTTGTATTTTGGATTAGACAAGCCGCGCTGGCGGCGGAATGGAGTGAATATGTTTTCAGACAGAGCGCGAATATTTATAAAATCCGGTAAAGGCGGCGACGGTCATGTAAGTTTCAGAAGGGAACTCTACGTTCCTGACGGCGGTCCGGACGGTGGTAACGGCGGCAGAGGCGGCGATATTATTTTTGAAGTGGACAAGGGGTTAAATACACTTGGCGATTTCAGACATAACAGCAAGTATATCGCACGAAGCGGCGAAGAAGGCGGCAAACGCAGATGTACGGGGAAAGATGGCGAAAATCTTATTATCAAAGTGCCGGAAGGTACGGTGATTTACGATGATGAATCCGGCAAGGTTATCGCGGATATGTCCGGTGAAAATATGCGTGAAACAATATTAAAAGGCGGCAGAGGCGGCAAGGGCAACATGAATTATGCAACCGCTACAATGCAGGCTCCGCAATATGCACAGCCGGGACAGGAAGCACAGGAGCTGTGGGTTCGTCTGGAATTAAAGGTCATTGCCGATGTGGGACTGGTTGGTTTCCCGAATGTTGGTAAATCCACACTGCTTTCGCGTGTAACCAATGCCCGACCAAAGATTGCCAATTATCATTTCACAACGTTAAATCCAAATCTTGGTGTTGTGGATTTAGACGGCGGCAAGGGATTCGTTATTGCCGATATTCCCGGACTGATTGAAGGTGCATCAGACGGTATCGGACTGGGACATGAATTTTTACGTCACATTGAGCGTACCAAGGTTATTATTCACATTGTGGATGCGGCATCGACAGAAGGACGTGACCCGATTGCGGATATTAAGGCGATTAATGCCGAATTAGAGGCATATAACCCGGATTTATTAAAACGTCCGCAGGTCATTGCGGCAAATAAGATTGACGTTATCTATGATGATGGCACCGGTAAAAATCCGGTAGAGGAAATTAAGGCGGCATTTGAACCGGAAGGAATCAAGGTTTATCCGATTTCTGCGGTAACGGGAAGCGGTGTCAAAGAACTGCTCTACGCAGTCCGCGGACTGCTGGATACAATGGACGATGAGCCGGTTGTATTTGAGCGTGAATTTGATATGGAAGCGCTTTTGGATAATCCGAATGAGGCATTTTCTGTTGAAAAAGACGAAACAGGTACGTATCTGGTATACGGTCCGCGTGTTGACAGAATGTTAGGTTATACGAATCTGGAATCTGAAAAGGGATTCAGCTTCTTCCAGCGTTTCCTGCGCCAGACCGGTATTTTGGACGAATTAAAAGCACTGGGAATTGAAGAAGGCGACACAGTAAGAGTCGGCGAATATCTTGAATTTGACTATTATGATTAAAACAGCGCCATAAAATGTGGCAGAAAGGCAGTAATTATGACAAGTAAACAGCGTTCTTATTTAAAGGGACTGGCAATGACCATTGATCCGATTTTTCAGTTAGGCAAATCCAGCCTGACACCGGAAAATACAAAGGCAATCGAGGAAGCTTTGAATGCAAGGGAACTGATTAAAATCAATGTATTACAAAACTGTGCGGACGATCCGAATGAAATGGCACAGATTTTAGCAGAGCGTACCCGTTCACAGGTCGTTCAGGTTATTGGAAAAAAGATTGTATTATATAAGGAATCAAAGGATAACAAAAGAATCGAACTTCCACCGGCGAAAAAGGCAGGAAAATAATGAAATCCGCAATCGGTATTATGGGTGGGACTTTTAATCCGTTTCATAACGGACATTTACAGCTTGCACTACAGGCATACCGGCAGTTTGAACTTTCAAAGGTGCTGGTCATGCCGTCGGGAACACCGGCACATAAAAGTACAAAGGAACTGATTGCAGCATCACATCGCTGTCAAATGGTATCCGGAGCCATTGCAGATTATCCCTATCTGGAGCTGTCGCTTTTAGAAGTTGAGCGGAAAGGAAATACGTATACATCAGATACGTTAAAGGCTCTGCACAGACAAAATCCGGACCTGAAAATTTATTTTATTATCGGTGCGGATTCCCTGTTTGATCTGCCGAAATGGCATGAACCGGAATATGTGATGCAGCATTGTATTTTACTGGCGGCGAACCGTGATGTACACGCAAAGGCGGAACTGGCAGAACAAAAGCGGATGCTGGAGAAAAATTATGGGGCGGAAATTGCATTTTTAAAGACACCGGATATGCCGTATAGTTCAACCGATATCCGAAAGAAGCTCCAGGCAGGAGAATCCGTTGACGGAATGCTTCCTAAAACGGTTGAAAGGTATATCAGAGAACATCATTTGTATCAGTAATGGCATTAAAATGCCTGCGGAATGGTGATAATGTGAAAAATAACGCAGATGCGCTTATTTTTCACACGGAGATTTGCTTCTGAGCGAAAACAAATCTCTCTGATTGCAGATGAGAAATCGCCTGCGCGGATTTCTCATCGCAGCTTCGCGACTAAGTCGCTCAGGAATGAGGATAGTATGGATAATTCGTATATTGAAGATTTACGCAAACAGGTCAAAAAGGCATTAAAAGAAGATAAAATGCGCTACCGTCATACATTAGGCGTTGCGGATACCAGTGCGTGCCTTGCCATGCGATATGGCGAGGATATGCAGAAAGCTTATATTGCAGGGCTTCTGCACGACTGTGCAAAATGTGTCCCGGATACGGTCAAGTTAGAGGAATGTAACCGCTATGGTATAGAAGTGACTGAATTTGAAAAGAATAGTCTGTATCTGCTCCATGCAAAGCTCGGTGCATATTATGCAAAGGAATTGTACCATATCGAAGATGCGTCCATTTGCAGTGCAATTTACTGGCACACAACGGGACATGCGGGCATGACAAAGCTGGAAGAAATCGTCTATATCGCGGATTATATTGAGCCATACCGCAACCATGCACAAAATCTGGATACAATCCGTCAGCTTGCATTTATGGATTTGGAAAGAGCAATTTATCAGGTGACGAAGGATACGCTTGCTTATTTAGAGAAAAAAGGCGGTAGTATCGATCCGGCAACGGTTCAGACGTATGAGTATTATCAAAATTTAGTTAAAAAAGGAGACAAATAAATGGTAGAAAAGAATGCAAAAGAAATGGTGAAAACAGCAGTCGCTGCATTACAGGATAAGAAAGGCGAAGATATCCGTGTGATTGATATCAGCGGCGTAACCGTCATTGCAGATTATTTTATTATTGCAAGCGGTTCCAATCCGAATCAGGTGCAGGCACTTGTAGATAACGTAGAAGAACAAATGTATAAAGCAGGTTATGATGACCCGCGTGTAGAAGGCTACAATACGGCATCATGGGTACTTTTGGATTACAATGATGTTATTGTACATGTATTTTCACAGGACGACCGTCTGTTTTATGATTTGGAGCGTATCTGGCGTGACGGAAAAGAAATTGATGTGGATTCATTATAAAATGTTTTAGACAGTATAAAGTACAAAAGAAGCGTGGAAGTTCATCGGTTAATGAGCTTCTACGTTTTTTATTTATGCTTTAAATACAGTAAAAGATATTTTAAAAGTCTGGTTACAATTGGGCAGAGCATGGACGCAAAGCTGAAAATGTAACAGATAAAATAAAAAAAGAATGCAACAATTTGTTATAAACTGTTGCATTCTCATCGCTACATAATATAAATCGGTCTTTAATAAAAATACTTTAGCCTTTTTTGAAAAAAATTTAAAAAATTTTTTAAGTGCGTTTATCAACCGGTTTCCTCGCGTTTTTTATAGATTTAAATGCAGAAAAACGTCATCTTTATCATCTTGTTCAATTCCCAGATACCGTTTTGTAATGGCATAGGACGAATGGTTGTAAATATCCATCAGAACCGCAGGCGGCGTGCCGCATTTCCATGCGTGATAACCGAAGGTTTTACGCATGGAATGGCAGGACAGCTTATTTTCAAAATGAAGCTGTTCACTGGCGTGCCGTATAATGCGGAAAGCCTGTGTGCGGCTTAGATGCTGGTCACTGCTTCTTCCGGGGAAAATGTAGCTGTTTGCAGTAACCTGTCCAAGACTGTTCATATAACAGCAAAGTCCCTGTGTAGCATTTTGGTTTAAAGCAATCCGTGTTTTCTTTCCTGTTTTTTGTTCCTGAATGGAAATGTGTGTTAAAAATGAGCTGCGTTCAAAAGAATATACGTCCCTCCATCGTAAATCCAGTAAATCACTGATTCTTAACGCAGAATTAATGCCGAGGCATATCAGCGCGTAATTGCGCAGATTCTGCTCTGTTTCATAGTAATAATTCTTTAATTCTTGTAATTCATTCCTATTTCTAATAGGTTGTGATGTACTCATAGAACCCCTTCCTGCCGTATGCACGGCAATTCTTTATTATACATGTAACATTTTATAACAAATTGTTGCATTATGGCGCAAATGGAGGAAAAAAATCCCTTCGGAAAAACAAGGAGGTAAATGTGAATAATCCTTAAACCTAAGATTATTCACAAAGCAGTTTGTTTTAAAACAAACTGCCTTAGAATGCAGAATGTGAGCAAGCTCACATGGCATTTTTCCTTCGGAAAAACAAGAAGGTAAAAACCTCTGCTCCTGCATGGGGCAGTCGCATTTTTCCTTCGGAAAAACAAGGAGGTTTGTATGTTAAAGCTTACGTTAAGGCCGGGTGAGTTTATTGATATCGGTGATAATGTCCGGGTGATATTTTCGGGTGGTTCGGCAAATAACATTCATTTGCTGGTAGATGCTCCGAGAGAAATCAATATTGCAAGAAGTTCAGCCGGTAAGAAAAAAGACACGGCAGGACCGGGTGCAGGCAGATACTACAAGGAAAGTGGTATTTCCGATGAAGCACAGAAAGAGATTGTAAGTATTCTGATGCGTGAAAAACGTAAAAATGCAGCCAGACACACACAGGAAGATGTGTAAAACACAGCAATACAGGAATACACAATAGCAGCGGTAATATGCGGGTGAACCTAGGCGCCTGCTTATTATAAATCAAAGGGAACGGATTTCCCGCAAAAAAATATTTTTACACACATGGAGGTAAACAAATATGGTAGTACAGCACAATATTACAGCGATGAACGCAAACAGAATGTTAGGCGTTACAACAAACGGACAGTCTAAGTCAACAGAAAAGTTATCAAGTGGTTACAGAATCAACCGCGCCGCAGATGATGCAGCCGGACTTTCAATTTCTGAAAAGATGAGAAAGCAGATTCGTGGTCTTTCACAGGCTTCAACTAATGCACAGGATGGTATTTCCTGCGTACAGACAGCAGAAGGTGCTTTAACAGAAGTACATTCTATGTTACAGCGTATGAATGAACTGGCAGTAAAGGCTGGCAACGGAACAATGTCAGAAGACGACAGACAGAACGTTCAGGATGAAATTGACCAGTTAGTTGATGAAATCGACAGAGTTTCAGAAACAACAAAGTTCAATGAAACTTATCTGTTAAAGGGTGACAACACGTCAAATGGAAATACAAAGTCATTGAAAACCGGTGCTGAAATCGGACAGATAGATGGACTTACTGTTACTGCTAAAGCAGATGCAAAGTATACGGATAATGACGATGTTAAAATTGGTAAAGTAATTGTAAAATCAAGTGATACCAATGTGGTAACTGTAACTGCAGACGATCTTACAGCAGCTGCAGGAAATATTGCAAAAATTACAACAGATGGTACAGAGGTAGTTGTTACAAAGAACGATGGAAAAACAGATACTTATGCAGCTGTTGCTGATTTTAAAGCTGTTTATAAAGGACTTGATATTGCCGGAGCTGGTGCAGTAACAATTTCTAAAGCGTTAGATTCAGCAACCGCGAATACAAGTGATACAGTAACTGGAACATATATAGGTAATTTGAATTCTTATGATGTTGGTGAGGATGTTAATGTTAAACTTGCTGTTGGTGCATCAGGTGAAACAGCATTAAGTAACGGCTCTAAAGCATTACTGTTAAGCTTCCAGGTAGGTGCAGATACGACAAGTGAAAATAAGATTTCTGTAACAATGGATTCTATGAGTGCAAAGTCTATTGGCGTAGATGGAATTAAGGTAACAGGTTCAGATTCAACAAATGCTGATAAGGCAGTTGATACAATCAGTGATGCAATTAAGAAGGTTTCTAAGCAGCGTTCAGCTTTAGGTGCTGTTCAGAACCGTCTGGAGCATACAATTTCTAACCTTGACAACGTTGTTGAAAATACAACATCCGCTGAATCACGTATCCGTGATACAGATATGGCTGAAGAAATGGTTAGCTACTCAAAGAACAACATTCTTATGCAGGCAGGTCAGTCTATGCTTGCACAGGCTAATCAGCAGAATCAGGGTGTTCTTTCACTTCTTCAGTAATTTAAGTTATCTTAATGATTTAAATTATTTTAGTGATTTTAGACCTTTTGGCAGACGGTTCAAGCCTGCCAAAGGGTCTTTTTTGCTGTTATGAACAGTAATTATAAAAATATATAATAAAAAGTATATTATTCATGTAATTTACTATTGCAATATAAATGATATTATGTTATTATTTCAATAGAAAATATTCTAAGAACGAATTTAAGCACGGTTTTTTATAAAGATTATGTGTTTAAAGTCTGATTTATATTTGAAATCTAAATATTTAGATTTCGTCTGTATTTTCTATCACGTTTTTTGGAATTTACTGCAGATTCTAAAATGTCCTTATGGATTCATTTAGAACCTTTTATAATCCGTTTTCATTCCAAAAGATTTGAAAATTTTAGAAAATTCATCAAAACGCTTGTCGACAATCCCACAAGTCCAGTATAATAAAAGAAAGGAACCAATGCATGGATAATACACCTTACGATGATGTATTCCGTACACTTTTAACCGACTGTACGGAGTTAATGATTCCGGTTGTCAATGAAATTTTTCATACGCACTACACCGGAAAAGAAACCATCTGCCTGCTGCAAAACGAGCATTTTATTAAAATGCCGGACGGCAGTGAACAGGAACGGATTACGGATTCCAGCTTTGAAATTATCAGTAGTAAAGAAACACCGATACCACAGCCATTGAAAAATCAGCTTTACGGCGGCTCTGCCGGCTGTAATACAGCACAGCGCAAACGATATCACATTGAATGTCAAAGTACGGAAGACGGCAGTATGATTGTACGAATGTTTGAGTATGATACACAGCTTGCATTAGAAAACAGAGAGTTTACATCAAATATTTTGACCGTACAATTTCCGGATTCAGCAATTGTGTCGCTTAGACATACTAAAAATACGCCGGAAGAAATGACGGTTAAAGTCTTAACTCCGGGCGGAAGGGTATCCTATACCGTGCCGGTATTAAAAATAAAACGTTATACGATTCATGAATTGTTTGAAAAGAAACTGTTTTTTCTGATACCGTTTCATATTTTTGCATATGAGAAAGATTTTAAAGAATTGGAAGAAAACAAGAAAAAGTTAAAGCAGCTGGAAGCAGAATATGCTTCAATCAGGGAACGGCTTGAAATCGCCTGCCAGATGGGTGACTTGAACAGATATGCCAAAGCTGCTATTCTTGATATGTCACGTAAAGTCATAGAGCATCTTGCTGTTAAATATAAAAATGTTGCGAAAGGGGTGAGCCGGACAATGGGCGGAAAAGTATTAAATTATGAAGCAAAAGATATCTTAAACCGTGGACGTGCAGAAGGACGCCGCGAAGGACGTATGGAAGGGCGTCGCGAAGGCGAAGAATATACTAAAATTCAGATTGCCACAAAACTTCTTAATATGGGGAATGACATAAAATCTGTCGCGGAATTAGCTGAATTGCCACAGGAAACCGTAGAAAAGCTGGCGCAAAGTATATCAAAAGAAGAAAAATAAGCATCAGGTGAAACAGCATTAAGTAACGGCTTTAAAGCATTACTGTTAAGCTTCCAGGTAGGGGCAGATACGACAAGTGAAAATAAGATTTCTGTAACAATGGATTCTATGAGTGCAAAGTCTATTGGTGTAGATGGAATTCAGGTAACCGGTTCAGATTCAACAAATGCTGATAAGGCAGTTGATACAATCAGTGATGCAATTTACTATTGCAATATAAATGATATTGTGTTACTATTTCAATAGAATATATTCTAATAACGAATTTAAGCACGGTTTTTTATAAAGATTATGTGTTTAAAGTCTGATTTATATTTGAAATCTAAATATTTAGATTTCGTCTGTATTTTCTATCACGTTTTTTGGAATTTACTGCGGATTTAGACCCTTTTATAATCCGTTTTCATTCCAAAAGATTTGAAAATTTTAGAAAATTCGTCAAAACGCTTGTCGACAATCCCACAAGTCCAGTATAATAAAAGAAAGGAATCAATGCATGGATAATACACCTTACGATGATGTATTCCGTACACTTTTAACCGACTGTACGGAGTTAATGATTCCGGTTGTCAATGAAATTTTTCATACGCACTATACCGGAAAAGAAACCATCTGCCTGCTGCAAAATGAGCATTTTATCAGAATGCCGGACGGCAATGAGCAGGAACGGATTACAGATTCCAGCTTTGAAATTATCAGCGAAGAAATAGCACCGATAGCACAGGGACAGAAAAAACGATATCGCATTGAATGTCAGAGTACCGAGGACGGCACCATGATTGTGCGAATGTTTGAGTATGATACACAGCTTGCATTAGAAAACAGAGAGTTTACATCAAATATTTTGACAGTACAATTTCCGGATTCAGCAATTGTGTCGCTTAGACATACTAAAAATACACCGGAAGAAATGACGGTTAAAGTCTTAACTCCGGGCGGAAAGGTATCCTATACCGTGCCGGTATTAAAGGTAAAACGTTATACGATTCATGAATTGTTCGAAAAGAAACTGTTTTTTCTGATACCGTTTCATATTTTTGCATATGAGAAAGATTTTAAAGAATTGGAAGAAAACAAGAAAAAGTTAAAGCAGCTGGAAGCAGAATATGCTTCAATCAGGGAACGGCTTGAAATCGCCTGCCAGATGGGTGACTTGAACAGATATGCCAAAGCTGCTATTCTTGATATGTCACGTAAAGTCATAGAACATCTTGCTGTTAAATATAAAAATGTTGCGAAAGGGGTGAGCCGGACAATGGGTGGAAAAGTATTAAACTATGAAGCAAAAGATATCTTAAACCGCGGACGTGCGGAGGGACGCCGCGAAGGTGAAGCCAGTGGAATTCGAATCGGTGAAGAACGAACCAAAATACAGATTGCCACAAAACTTCTTAATATGGGGAATGACATAAAATCTGTCGCAGAATTAGCTGAATTGCCACAGGAAACCGTAGAAAAACTGGCGCAAAGTATATCAAAAGAAGAAAAATAAGCATCAGGTGAAACAGCATTAAGTAACGGCTTTAAAGCATTACTGTTAAGCTTCCAGGTAGGGGCAGATACGACAAGTGAAAATAAGATTTCTGTAACAATGGATTCTATGAGTGCAAAGTCTATTGGTGTAGATGGAATTCAGGTAACCGGTTCAGATTCAACAAATGCTGATAAGGCAGTTAATACAATCGGCAGAGCAATTAAGCAGGTTTCTAAGCAGCGTTCAGCTTTAGGTGCTGTTCAGAATCGTCTGGAGCATACAATTTCTAACCTTGACAACGTTGTTGAAAATACAACATCCGCTGAATCACGTATCCGTGATACAGATATGGCTGAAGAAATGGTTAGCTACTCAAAGAACAACATTCTTATGCAGGCAGGTCAGTCTATGCTTGCACAGGCTAATCAGCAGAATCAGGGTGTTCTTTCACTTCTTCAGTAATTTGGATTATCGTAATAATCTTAGTTCCCTTGGGCAGACGTTCAGAGTCCGCCTGAGGGACTTTTTGTATATAATAAAAAATAAAGAAACACTTGCAAAATACAGACGGATATGTTATGATACATATACCGTAAGACAAAAACAACTACAAAAAACATACATCTATGAAGCCTTTGCTGATATTAGGCTCAGGGCTTGGCAAATGCAAATGCAAATGCAAATGCAAATGCAAATACAAATGCATATCTATATCATATATATATTTAATATGTGTTTACATTTGTATCTTAGGAATAACTCAATTCCAATTTTCCAGTATGAAATCGAAAATCGAATAAAGGGGGAGAAAGATTGAACGAAGAATTGAAAAAAACTGTGCGTGCAGTGCAGGGAATGGAACAGTACGATGAAAGTGTAAAACAGGTATTGGCACATAAAATCATACTGGCGAATATTCTTGTACATTATTTTACTGGGACTTGCAAAAAACTTACTACCCTATACAGAGGAAAATAAACTGCACAGGCTGTTGGGTGCATTATTTACAAATGAGTTGACGGCAGATGAGAAAATCAGTATCATAGAATCAGAATATAACATTGAAGCGAAAAATGAATTGCGAAAGGATGTGAGGAAAGTGAGCGGATTAGGAGAAAGCCTTGTGGAAAGTGCGGCAGAAGAAGCTAAAATTAAGTTTATCATCAGTATGAACGAAAAAGGCTACACAATAGAGCAGATAGCCGACGTCACAGAAAAGAGCAGAGAAGAAGTAGAGGCAGTGTTGGAAAAAAGTAAATGAGATTGATTAAAAAATAAACTGATTTATAAATTTACTTAATAATATTGAAAGAGGGCTACCGCAATCCCACTAGCTTTAGACGGTGGGTTAAGGTAGCCGGAAGCGGAGGTTTGTGCTATGCTTGCGTTATGGGAATGTGGAAATCAAAAAACAGACACAAATATTTGTTACAGTATCATATTATTTTCGTATGCAAGTATAGAAAGAAATTGCTGATGTCAAAACAAATATCAGATGATATAAAGCAGTTTTCTTATGAGATATGTCAAAAGCATAAAGTCATTATCAGATATATGGAGACAGATAAAGGGGAAAGATGTCCAGTGGACATCTGCTATGACCCGACCGAAATGGAATGTAGACCCATATTCATTACATGATAGAAACAGAACCAACAATGTCTATCAGTAAAATAGTAAATCTGATGAAGAGTTATACAACATATCATATTTGGAAAAGATATCCGGATTATCTACGAAAACATTTTTGGAAAGAACATACTTTTTGGACGGACGGATATTTTGTCTGCAGTGTAGGAAATGTTTCAGAAGAGATGTCGAGAAAATATATAGAGAATCAAGAGTAGGAAGGTGGCGACAGTGGGTGTTAAAAGCATATAAGTACAGGATATATCCTAATAGCGAACAAAGAATTCAGATTGCAAAAACATTTGGCTGTTGCCGTTTTGTTTACAATCAGACATTGGCATATCGGAAAGAAGTATACGAGAAAGAGAAAAAGTCAGTTAGTAAAACAGATTGTAATAATTACTGTAACAGAGAATTAAAGAAAGACTATGAATGGTTAAAAGAAATAGATAAATTTGCTCTGACCAACGCAATCTATAACATGAACGCTGCATATCAAAAATTCTTTAAGGAACATGCAGGATATCCGAAATTCAAGAGCAAACACGATAACCATAAATCATACACAACAAACTTCACAAATAGAAATATTGCAGTAGATTTTGAGACAGGGAAGATAAAATTGCCAAAATTAAAAGCGGTAAAAGCAAGGTTACACAGGGAATATAGTGGGCAGATTAAGTCAGCGACCGTTTCGCAGGTTTCCAGTGGAAAATACTATGTGTCCATACTTGTAGAAACGGAGCATAAGGAACTGGCATATACAAATCATAACATAGGAATCGATTTAGGAATTAAAGATTTATGTATTACTTCCGATGGGAAGGTATATGAGAATCTAAAAATTATAAAAAAATACGAGAAACAGCTTGTAAAGCTGCAAAGGCAACTGTCACATAAAGGAAAGAGAAGTAAGAACTATTATAAAACAAAGAAAAGGATAGCATTATGCCATGAGAAAATAAGGAATATAAGAAAAGATTATCTACATAAAGTTTCACATGAGATTATCAGCGAAAACCAAGTGATAGTTTTAGAAAATTTACAGATAAAAAACATGGTAAAAAATCATCATCTGGCAAAAGCCATAAGTGATGTATCATGGTATGAGCTGACAAGACAGTTAGAGTATAAGGCAAAATGGAATGGCAGGAAATACATCAAAATAGATACATTTTATGCTAGTAGTCAATTATGTTCTGTTTGCGGGTATCAGAATCCAGATACAAAAGATTTGTCAGTGAGGACATGGATATGTCCGAAATGCGGAGCAGAACATGACAGGGATATCAATGCCGCGAAAAATATACTGATAGAAGGATTAAGGCAAATAGCATAAAGAAATATATAGGGCAGGGACTGCCCAAATTAACGCCTGTGGAGATAGTAGGTTACGAGGTCGATGAAGCAGGAAGCCCATTGGCTTAAGACAATGGGTAGTTCACAATTACGGTCGAATATTGATAATATATTAAGCAAAAATTGGAAAATAAAAATAAAGTATTTTGATTGATTTTGACGGAATTCAATGATATGATACATCTACTCAAGTAAAAGCATACGTGTAAGATATATTACCCGTAGGAGAATGGAGAATCATAATCATGAAAAGACAAACCACTTTATTACAGGCAGTTATTGTATTAGGCGGCTTTCTTGCCTTGGCATTTTTATGCAATCAGTCTGGCATCGAGATACATCTTGCACTTTTTGCAGCCTGGTTTCTTGCAATGGCTGTTGGCAAAAGAAATGGATTTTCCTATCAGGAAATGGAACATGCGGTCACGAAAGGCATTTATGACGGCATGAGCGCTATTTTAATCCTGCTGGCGGTTGGCGCGCTGGTCGGAACGTGGATTTCCGGCGGAATTGTACCCAGTCTGATTTATTACGGTCTAAAAGTAATACATCCGTCTATCTTTTTACTGGCGACATTGATTCTTTGCAGTATTACATCGATTGCAACCGGTACTTCATGGGGAACAGTCGGAACATCCGGTATTGCCATGATGGGTATCGGTTCAGCACTTGGAATTCCGGCACCAATAACAGCCGGAGCCGTATTGTCCGGTGCTTATTTCGGTGACAAGCTTTCACCGCTTTCAGACAGCTGCGTATTGTCTGCGGCAATGGCGGATATTGATGTTATTGACCATGTACGCGGTATTTTGCCGGTATCATTAAGTGCATTTGGTATTACAGGCATTGCATTTACGGTTCTTGGTTTCCGCCTGGGCGGCGGCAGTGCGGATATGACACAGGTCAACAGCGTTATGGCGGCACTTCAGGAAAATTTTCATATCAGTTTATTCGCATTTGTGCCAATGCTGGTTGTTATTATTTTACTGATACTCAAAATGCCGTCCCTGCCGGTTATTTCATTTGGTGCGGGACTTGGAATTGTATGGGGCATTATATTTCAGGGACTGACTCCGGTAAAGGCGATTTCTACAGCATGGGTACAGCTTGAAATGAATACGGGAATCGAATTTATTGATTCACTGCTTTCACGTGGCGGCATGAACAGTATGCTGTGGTCGGTGGCAATTATTATTCTGGGGCTTGGATTTGGCGGATTACTCGACCGGATTGGTATTATTAAGGCAATCGCCGGAAAGGTTTATCAACATATCAACAATGGTGGAACGCTGACCGTATTTACGATTATTGTTGGATTTTTAGGTTGTCTGCTTGGCAGTGCAATGTATGTTTCACTGGTCCTTACACCGAAAATCATGGCGGAAAAGTATGACGAAATGGGTTACAGCCGACGGGTTCTTTCAAGAAATGCTGAAATTGGCGGTACGCTGACAGCCGGAATGATTCCGTGGAGTGACAACGGTATTTATATGGCAACAATTCTTGGTGTTGCTACATTTGAGTATTTACCGTATATGTGGCTTTCATTTTCATGCATTGCATTGGCGATAATTTTCGGTTTTACAGGTCTGTTTATGTGGAAAAATAAAAATGCCGTTTAACGGCGGATTGGGGACTATATGAAGAAAATATTATTAATTGCGACAGGCGGAACAATCGCGTCTTCTGAATCATCAGAGGGGCTGACACCGTCGATTGATGTAAAAACACTGCTTACCTATATTCCGGAAATTGAGTCTATCTGTCATCTGGAGGGCATTTCCGTGATGAGGGTGGACAGTACCAATATGAATCCGAAGCTGATGGCGCGGATTGCGGAAACGATAGCACAGAATTATGATGCATATGACGGTTTTGTTATTGCACACGGTACGGATACCATGGCATACAGTGCGGCAGGCATTACGTATATGTTAAAAAATCTTGCAAAGCCGGTGGTGTTTACCGGTTCACAGATTCCGATAGAGGCATTGTATACCGATGCCAAAAAGAATCTCTCCGATGCGATTCGTTTTGCGTGTGAGGGTATCCGCGGTGTGTATGTTGCATTTGACGGAATTGTAATCAACGGTACACATGCCATGAAGATTAAAACAAGAAGCTCCGATGCGTTTAAAAGTATTAATTTTCCGGTGATTGCTGAGATTAAACTGGGCAAAATTACGTATAATCAGCTGCTTACTTATTCCGGGCATCTGGATAAATTAAGTGAGGAAATAACCGGTGATTTTGCAATAGATACAAAGGTCTGCCGGGATATTTTTGTAATGAAAATCTTTCCGGGAATCGGAACAGAGCTATTTGATTTTATCCGCACACAGTATAAGGGTGTTATTATTGAAAGCTTTGGTATCGGCGGAATTCCGAATGTTGATGAGGATATCGTGTCAAAGATACATGAACTGATTGAGGCCGGAGTCGCAGTTGTCATTACAACGCAATGCATTTACGAGGGAATTGACCTGAGTATCTATGAGGTTGGGCAGACTCTTGGACGGCAGAAGGTTATTGTTGCTGCAGATATGACGACAGAAGCTGTTGTGATGAAGCTGATGTGGGCGCTTGCACATTATGAGCAGATTGACGATATTAAAAGATACATGGAAACACCATATTTTGCAGATAGAAGTTATTAAACATGAAGACAGGTTAACGCAAAACAGACACCTATCCACTTTATTGTAGATGGGTGTCTGTTTTTTAATCAATATTGATACGGATTAATCCGATGACTTTTCCGATAATTTCGCAGGAATCTACAATAATAGGTTCCATAAAATCATTCTCCGGCTGTAAGCGGATATGTCCGTTTTCCTTGTAGAAACGCTTTACAGTAGCAGAGTCATCTACAAGCGCAACAACAATTTCTCCATTAGATGCGGTAGACTGCTGCTTAACAATAATCTGGTCGCCGTCATAAATACCGGCATTCACCATACTTTCCCCCTTGACATTTAACATAAAGACTTCTTCTTTCGGAATAAATTCCGCCGGAATCGGAAAATAACCTGTAATATTTTCAACAGCTAAGAGCGGCTGTCCGGCAGCAACCTGTCCTATTAAAGGAACATTGACAACTTCACGTCTTGTCAGGTTAAAATTATCATCTATAATCTCAATCGCACGCGGCTTTGTAGGGTCTCTGCGGATATATCCATTCTTTTCCAGGGTTTCCAGATGTGCATGTACAGAAGAAGTCGACTTTAAATTGACTGCCGTACAGATATCACGTACTGATGGCGGATAGCCCTTATTTAAAATCTGGGACTTAATATATTCTAATATTTCAGTCTGCTTTTTTGTAATTCTGCCATATGCCATAGACCATAACCTCCATAAATTTATAAAACTATCGTAACATATCATGCGCAAAAATGCAAACAAATTTTCAGAACAATTTTTCGGAATATATGTTCGATTATGTGTTGACAAACATATGTTCAAGAGATATAATACAATCAATTCAAAAGAACAAATGTTTGAGTTTCATTGGAAAGCGAGGATACGATTATGAATGGTATGATGGCAGTTACAAAAAAAGAGCAGATAAGAATTATAGCAGGACTTTTTTCACCGGCAGGAGTTATTGCGGCAGTCAGAAGGCTGGATATACGCATCATTCACGCAATTTTAGCAGCGGTCCTTTTAATTGCAGTAACCGGCATTGGGGGAAGAATGATAATTGCAAATGCTTCTGTTAAAGACGAACAGAATGCATTGGAACGGTATTATACAAGCATTACTATTGAAGATTGTGATACGTTATGGGATATCGAGGCACGTTACAATACAGGCGCAGAGAACAAAGAACAGTATATCCGCTCCATCATGCAGATGAATCATATGAGTTCTGATATTTTATACAGCGGACAGAATCTGATCATTTATTATTACGGTCAGCCACAGACGAATTAAAAGCACTGAAAAGAATATCTGCACAGAGGCGCCGCTGCGAAGAAGCTGTGTTTTGGGTAATGGAATTGCATCAGCTGTAATCAATTGGAAAACAAATCAAGTCATTGGATTTTCCGTAAGAATCGTGTATAATATAGAAGTATAACGATAAAGTCAGATAGAGTGAAATGGAGAATTTGTATGATGACATTTGAAGAATTAGGGGTGTCAAAGGCACTGACCGCTGCTTTAAATAAACGGAATATTACAGCACCGACCCTGATACAGCAGCGTGCTTATCAGCCGGTAACAAAAGGAACGGATGTTATCGGCTGTTCCAGCACAGGTTCGGGAAAGACACTGGCTTATTTACTGCCTGTGATTGCAACGATGCAGCCGGACAGCAAATATATACAGACGTTGATACTTGTTCCGACCCAGGAGCTTGCAGTTCAGGTGTGTAATGAAGCAGAATTGCTCTTTAAAGGCGCACAGCTGCCATATAAGGCATTATTTCTGATTGGCGAGGGAAATATTAACCGCCAGATTGAATCGCTTAAAACAAAGCCTTCACTGGTTGTAGGTACACCGGCACGTATTTTGCAGTTAATCCGTCAGAAAAAGCTGCGGGTACATGATGTCAAGACACTTGTGATTGATGAAGCGGATAAGCTGATGGACAAGACATATTGCGAACAGATATTTGCAATCCGTAAATCACTGATGAAGTATACGCAGGTGCTGATGTTTTCGGCAAGTATTGATAAAAAGACACGGCAGATTGCCAATCAGATTACATATCATGCGGTTGTTTTAGATACAAAGCAAAAGAATGAAAGTCTGATTCCAAAAACGATTAAGCATATTTTTATTGTGACAGACAGACGGGAACGGATTGAAACTTTAAGAAAAATCGCTAAGGCGTTAAATTCAGATAAGGTCATGGTTTTTATTAATACCAGATATGACCTTGAAGAATCCTATCAGAAGCTTCAATATCATCATTATAATGTAGCTGCGTTATCTGGGAATCAGGATAAGCAGGAAAAGAAAACGGCAATTGAACATTTTAAATCAGGAAAGGTTCAGTATCTTTTGGCAACGGATGTTGCAGCCAGAGGCTTACAGATTGATAATGTTGAAACCGTGATTAATGTGAATCTTCCTGAAGAATCCAAGGAATATCTGCACAGGGCCGGTCGTTGCGGAAGAAACGGTCAGGAAGGATTATGTGTATCCATTATTACAGAAAATGAATTGAATAAGATTAAAAAGTATCAAAAAGAATTTAAAATCAATGTAGTACAGAAACGTTTATATAACGGAAAACTGGTTGCTAAGTAAGAAAATAAACGATAGACGGTGATTTATGTAAAAAGAAATACAAAACTTCGTTAAACTTGGGTTTAGCGAAGTAATATATTACAAAGATACTGTCTGCAATTATAAATTATGTTATATGAACGCTCCTCTGCTTTTTTGATTATGGAGGAAATATGGCCGAAACAAAAACATATGCCCAGCAGCAAACGATAAAGTATACAAAAAAACTCAACGAATTACTAAAAATTCTTCCGTCGTTTTGTACAGAGTATTTTAACAGTCTTGAATATTCCAAGCAGCCCAGGACAAGGGTTGCTTACGCAATGGATATCAAGGGTTTTTTTGAATTTCTGATATGTGAATATCCGCAATATGCCAATTATGCAGTAAAGGATTTTACACTGGCAGACCTTGAAAAACTTAAAGGTCAGGATATTTCAGATTATCTGCGGTATGTAAAATTATATGATAAAGAAGGTAAAGAAGTCAGCAATTCAGAACGCGCAGCAAAAAGGAAGCTGTGTGCATTGCGCCGTTTTTATGCCTACTACTACCGTTATGAAATGATTGGGGAGAATCCAACGCTTAAAGTGGATATGCCAAAGATTCATGACAAGGCTATTACGCGTTTAGATGTTAATGAAGTGGCGGAATTTTTAGACAATGTGGAATCCGGCAATAAACTGTCAAAGGCACAGTTAAAGCGCCATGAAAAGTTAAAGACAAGGGATTTGGCGCTGCTTACATTGATGCTTGGGACGGGAATCCGTGTATCGGAATGTGTCGGGCTGGATATGAAGGATGTTGATTTTGACAATGACCGAATCAAAGTCGTCCGTAAAGGCGGTGCTGAAAGTTTTGTATATTTTGGCGATGAAGTTGAAGAAGCGTTATCTGCGTATATGGAGGAACGGAAAGAACTAAATCCAAAAGAGGGGCATGAAAACGCCCTGTTCTTATCTTCTGTCGGAAAAAGGCTGTGCGTGCGGTCAGTAGAACTTTTGGTGAAAAAGTATGCTTCCACTGTTACAACCGTAAAGCACATTACGCCGCACAAGCTGCGCAGTACATATGGTACGAATCTGTATCAGGAAAGCAAGGATATTTATTTAGTTGCCGATGTTTTAGGACATAAAGACGTCAATACAACCCGCCGCCATTATGCAGAAATCGTAGATGAAAATAAGAGAAATGCAAGAAATATCGTTCATTTACGCAGAGATTAAAACTACGAGCAGCTGTAAAATAAAAAATGCGAAAAACTGTAATCTGTCAATATACAGTTTTTCGCATTTTCTTTTATGCATTTTTTATTTATCTTCTGTTTTTGTCCGGTTTTTCCTTTTGAAAATTTTGACTATTTTAAATTATTATTGAACGGTACTGCCCGTCGGATTAATCTGACTTTTGTTATCAGAACCGTTATTTGTGCTGTTTGATGAAGTTGAAGCTTCTGTGACAGCTGTTACAGTCTGTGAATTGGTTGGAGCAGGTGTTGTTGTGTCGGGTTGTGCCGGTTGTGTCGTAGCGGCTGATGCCGGAGCTGTTGTTTCAGAAGGCGCAGTACTCTCCGATTCATCTGTTACAGTTACATAACGGTAGTATTTTAAATTTGTACCAAAGCTGTCATTTAAAAAATAAATGACCTTATATACACCGGGCGTTGATGTATCAACGCTTCCTGTAGCTGTGATATATGAAGTGATATCATTGTTGTTTACATCTTTTGCGTAAACACCGGTCCAGATATCAAAGCTGGAATTTAAAGCAACGGTACAGTCACGGGTTCCTGTCATATATGCAATTTTAGTATTGACGATGTTGTTTTCTGCATTATTTACAGCACCCTGATCTGTAGGGTCATATTTGGCATCTGCAGCAAGTGTTGTCAGTTCAGATAACCGGTTATCGAAGTTTTCGGTTGAATCTTCATATACTTTTACTTTGGTATTTAAACCACAGTTTTCATAAATCCATTTAGCATCGGCTGCGGTTAATGCAACAGAACCGACCGATGACGATTTACCCAGATTATTATAGGCACTGACAATTAGTGTCATTGTATCCTGCTTGGTATACGGTACAGAATGTAAATAGGCATTGTTGCCAAATTGTACCGTATAGTGTCCATAGACATTTGAATCAAACATTTTCCAAATAAATTTGTCAGTGATGGAAGTTTCACCGGTGGCAAGGGATTGCGGCACGGAACAACGGAATATCTGGAATATATTTGTAAATTCCCCGGTGGCATCCATTTTATAAACAATCAGATAATTCTTTGATTTATTAATCGCAAGCATATAGGACTGGTTATCGGCAATATAACCGGTTGTTTCTGTAGAAACGGAAACTTCATCCGATGGATTGTCCGATGTATTTTCATTATTAAACATAGAATGTATGGTGCTGAACATAAAAACAACAGCTGCAGCGAATACAATCAATATAAATGTATACAGGGGCGCATGCCCGCGGAGCAGCCATTTTCTGACATCAATTTTTTTAATTCGTGTATATTCTTTAAATTCTTTTAAATTCTTTAAATCCATTTACTATTCCCTAAATTCTGATGAATGACAGATGTTTGATAAAACTGCAATTCAGCCATATATAATAGATATATATGGCTGAATCCGGTTATGCATTAGTTACTGTTTATTATTTTTTTCTTTTAATTCGATGTATTTTAATATTAAATCAATTGAACCATCGATACCGAGCTGACCGCTGTCAAGACATAAATCATAGCTCTTTGCTTCGCCCCACTTTTTACTTGAATAGTAATTGTAATAGCTGGCTCTGCGCTTATCTGTTTTCTGGATCATGTCGGCAGCTTTGTTATCGCTTAAATCATAGAGCTTTTTAATACGCTGGATACGGACATCCAAATCGGCCTTAATCCATACGCTGACTGCAAATGGGTTATCTTCCAAAGCATAGTCAGCACAGCGTCCGACAATAACACAGGATTCTCTTTCAGCCAGTTTCTTAATGGTATCAAACTGTGCCAAAAAAACTTTGTGATTAATTGGCATATCCATGTATGAACTTGTATATCCCAAAGAATATGTGTCCATTACAAGAGAATATAAAAAGCTGTTGGTTGGCTTTTCATCCTGGGAAGCGAATAAATCTTCGCAGAGACCGCTTTCTTTTGCTGCAAGTTCTAATAATTCCTTATCATAGCATTTAATTCCGAGTCTTTCTGCAAGCTTCATGCCAATTTCATGTCCGCCACTGCCAAATTCTCTGCCTATTGTAATTACGGTTCTTTCATCCATATTTCCCGCCTCCTTCAAGTTATTTCATGGCTATATTATACAATAAATTGTCAGAAAAATCTATATTTTTACATAATTTTTATGAAATTTATTCTTCATAATGTTCGATATGAAACATGATATCCGAGAGAAAATCATGTATGTCCTGTGCGTTTTTGCTGGTGATAACACTGTATTCACGCGGGGTTACACAGGCAAGCCGCAGGCTGGCAGAGCCTTTGGCAGAAAGCATATAATTTTTGTTCCATGAAGTGTTTTCAATAGCTTTTGCAACTTCCGGTGAGGGTTTATTTCTGGTTATGATAATAAAAGAAATATATGTGTATAGGTGGTGCTTTACAGGGAATTTGCCGTCACCGCGGACAAAATGCGGTTCAATGCGTTCTATCGCAAATTGTTTTAAAGCATTTAACTGTTCCATATCCAGATTATCAGAATTGATAAAAAATAAATGCTCAAAGGATTTCATCTCCCATAACCGGGATTCCTGTGTTGCACTCTCATATTTATTGTGTCTGTTATAACAATACGCATAAATGACAAATTTATGATTCTCAAACCAGTAATTGTGGTAAATATCAAAATAATCTGAAATGCTGTCCAGAATCAAATCAATAAATTCTTTCCTACGCATACTACTCTTCATTCTCCATTCCGCAGGCATTTTTAATGCCGCTTTTTTTGTAAATCGGCAAGGATTTTGGTAAAGTAATCCGGCAGTGGTGCTTCAAACTCTACGTACTGCCCTGTTCTGGGGTGAATAAACCCAAGTACGCGTGCATGCAGTGTCTGACCGGTGAGCCGGTACGGCGGTTTTGCCGCAGTGTAGGTATCATCGCCAAGGAGCGGATGACCGATACTTGCCATATGTACGCGGATCTGATGTGTTCTCCCGGTTTCAAGCTGACATTCAATATGGGCAAAATGTTTGAAATTTTCGAGAACGCGGTAATGTGTCACTGCGCGTCTGCCATTCTTTTTGTCAATTGCCATTTTTTTACGGTCAACAGGATTTCTGCCAATCGGCGCATCAACCGTTCCGGTTTCTTCCCGGAAAGCGTTGTAGCAGATTGCTTCATATTTACGGGTAATGGAATGAACGCTCAGCTGTTCGGCAATTTTACGGTGGGCATAGTCATTTTTGCAGGCAACTAAGACACCGGTTGTATTCATGTCAATACGGTGGACGATGCCGGGGCGCAGTTCCCCGTTAATACCGGATAAATGATCTTTACAGTGATACATTAAGGCGTTGACAAGTGTACCGCTGGTATGTCCTGCCGCAGGATGTACAACCATTCCCTTTGGTTTGTTTACAACGATAATATCTTCGTCTTCATATAAAATGTCCAGTGGAATATTCTCAGCGGCAATCTCCTGCTCTTTCACTTCGGGAACATGAATTACGATGATATCCCCAGAATTTAATTTATAATTGGATTTTACATTTTTGCCGTTTACGATAACACTGCCGTCCTGAATCAGTGTCTGCAGATAAGACCGTGAAAAATCCCGTAAATTCTCTGATAAAAATTTGTCAATACGTGTTCCAACGGTGCTAGAAGTATCACTGTCCGCAGATACGGACAGTGTGATTTTCATACAGCCGTCTACGTTATCAATACCGTTATGGGAGTCTGTTATATCCGTAATCAATTCGTCCGGTTCATTTTCAATATATGCAGCATTCAAAGCTGCGTGATCTATAGGAAGTTTTTCGTTTTCCATATCGTTTTCAGTGCCTCCAGTTGTTAAAATTCCGCTGAGCCGCATTCTATGGTTTAGTTATCGGATTCCTGATTTTTTTGTTTAGCTGTATCTGTTTTATCTGCTTTCTTTAAAAAATTAAAATCTTCTTCCTTATAATAGAAAAGAATTAAGATGACAAAACAGATGACAGATACCGTTACATAGATATCTGCAACATTAAAAACAGGAAAATCAATCAATTTAAAATAAATAAAATCACGGACATAGCCGAGTGTCAGTCTGTCGATAAAATTACCTAAAGCGCCCGATGCCAGTACGGTCAGCACAGCAAAAAACGGAAGCATATGGCGTGTACGCGGCATTTTTATAATGACATAGGTAATAACGCCTACAATCAGAACCGTCAGAACCAGAAAATAGATTCTTGCACCGCTCATCATGCCCCATGCCATACCGGTGTTTTCCAGATAATAAAATTCCAGTACATTTTTTATCAGGACGAAAGGGGATTTGCCTTTTAATGCCGAAACGGCAGCAATTTTAGTCAGCTGGTCTATAAAGCATAAAAGTACAATACCTAAAATATATCCCAAAAGTCTTTTTTTATTCAGATTTTTCATGTAATGCCTCATTTCTAAACGGGATGTTTTGTTATCGGATAATATCTGTCAGAGAACGTTTCATCTCATCGTCTGTTACAGTTCTGTCAATGTAAGCATTTCCAATCTGTTTTAACAGAATGAATTTAATCTGATTGGCTTCCATTTTTTTATCGCTCTTTGAAACGCGGATGACATCATCAATGGAAATGCCGGTAACGTTTGTTGGAAATGCGTAGTCTTTAAACATCTGTATAGCATCATCATATTCAGCCTGTGTAATATGACCGCGGGTAACGGAAATGTTTAATGCAGCAATCATGCCAAGGACAACACATTCGCCGTGATACAGCTGGAAATTCATCAGTTTTTCGATAGCATGTCCCAGTGTATGTCCGAAATTTAAAAGTGCGCGGTCGCCCTGCTCTGTCGGGTCTAATTCAACCACTTCACGCTTGATATTACAGCTTCCTGCAATCATCTGTTCCAAGGCATCATAATCTTTTGACTGAATCTTTGCAGCATTATTCTGCAGCCAGCGGTAATAAGCCGCGTCTTTAATCAGCCCGTGTTTGATGATTTCACCGAAACCGGAATTAAACAGACGGGTATCTAAGGAAAGCAGTGTAGCCATATTCATGTATACAAGCTTTGGCTGATGGAATGCGCCGACCATATTTTTATAAGCACGGAAATCCACGCCGGTCTTGCCGCCGATGCTGGAGTCGACCTGAGCCAGAAGGGAAGTCGGAATCTGGATAAATGAAATGCCGCGTAAATAGGTTGCCGCTGTAAAACCGGTAAGGTCACCGACAACACCGCCGCCAAGCGCTGCAAGCATATCTTTACGGTCAAAATGATTTTCAATTAAAAATTCATAGAGATCCTGAACGGTATTTAAGTTTTTATTTTCTTCTCCGGCAGCAAATGTATAGACAAAAATCTGATTGCCGGTTGTTTCTAAAACTTCCTGAACGGCTTTGGCATATAAAGGTCCGACATTGCTGTCTGTTACAATACAGATTTTACGGCCGGTTACATTTAACCTGGAAAATGCAGTGCCAAGCTGTGAAAAATCTTTTTCAATGACAATATCATAAATCGGTTTTTGATCTAAATGAACAGTAATAATCTCTGACATAACTCCTCCTGATGTGTCTGTGTTTATTGGTAAGATACAAAAGAATACCGCCGATAATCAAAGACTATGGGCGGCACTTTTAATATTTACATTAAAATTTGTTGTCTGAACTGTTAAATGTTGAAAGGTCAATACCACCTGCCACCAGTTCAGGAATATCACCGGAAATATCAACATTCGGCGGTGTTACAAGGAATATGTAGTTGGTAATCTTTTGCAGATTGCCACGCATTGCATAGCATGAACCGGCTGAATAATCGATAATACGCTGTGCGATTTCAACGTGGATTCCTTCCAAATTTAAAACAACGGCCTTTCCGCTTAAAAGTGTGTCGGTAATCTCACTGGAGTCTTCCATGGATTCAGGACGGATAACAACCACCTCAAGACCTCTTGAACCACCGGTTTTTAGCGGAACAACTTTTCTGCCTAAAGGCTTTTTATCGTTTGTCCGGATGTCGGAATCATAATCTTCATCGTCTTTATTTTTATGGCTGCCTGAAAATAATTTCTTCCGGGCAGACCCTTTGTCATCTTCGTCATCTTCGAATTCTTCATCGTAATCGTCGTATTCATCATAATCGTCTTCCCCGGTAAGTTTAAATACGTTCATTACACTGTTTAAAATACTCATTGTGCCTATCTCCAATCTACTTATTATAGTTACGTGCTCCAAATATAGCCGTACCTACACGCACCATTGTTGCACCCTCTTCTACTGCAACAACATAATCATTTGTCATACCCATGGATAAAGTGTCCATATAGATATTATCAATGTTTTTCGCGTTGATGTCAACAGATAATTGCTTTAATTGTCTAAAATATTTACGATTTTCTTCAGGATTTTCGACAAATGGCGCACTTGTCATCAGACCCCGTATTTTAATGTTCGGAAGTGCTGCCATTTTTTCCAGTTCAGGAAAAACATTTTCGGGTGTAAAACCGAATTTGTTCTCTTCTCCGGCAACGTTGACTTCAATCAGAATCTCTGTGCAGACATCCTTTTTAACGGATTCTTTACTGATTTCTTCAGCAAGGCGCAACGAATCTACAGAGTGAATCATTGTAACATTACCTACGATGTATTTGACTTTATTGCGCTGTAAATGTCCAATCATATGCCAGTGAATGTCCTTTGGAAGCCGGTCAATTTTTTCAACAAGTTCCTGAACGTAATTTTCACCGAATTCACGCATACCGGTATCATAGACTTCGCAAAGCATGTCAACCGGTTTGGTTTTGCTGACGGCAATTAATGTCACATCGGATGCACTGCGGTTTGCACGCGCGCAGGCTTCTTTAATATTTTTTTCAACGGTTTTAATATTTTCTGCAAGCATGAAAATGCCCTCCTTGTAATTGTTGTTTTAGTAAATCATCTGATTTGCCGTGTATTTACCGGCATCCAGTAAAATGTGGTCATATGCGGCGATACCATGGGAAAGCCCTTTTTTCACAATGTAATATTCATTGTTGGAATCCAAAATCTCAACCTGTTCAAAAATGGTATATCCTGTATTGACGCAGTATACACCTTTTAATTTTTCGATGGCGCCGATAACATAGCGTTCCGAAGAATCCGGTTTTACAATAATTGTACCTTTCTCAAAGTCATCGCAGCTTACGTAATAAACGGTATCGGTATTACGGTAAATATCAGCATCGACAAAGGATGTGGTCAGTTGTCCGGCTGAATCGTACGATTCGCAGATAAATCCGGAATTGTTGCTGTTGCCGCCGGTTGTCAGATACTCTTTTGGAATGGTATAAAATTCGCTTTCTGTCACGGCGGAAACCGGAATTTTCAACCCGGATTTGGAAGCTGTGACTAATTCGATATCCAGAAAACGTTCTGAGGCATATCGTATCATGTATTTATCCAGACTTAATCTGCCATAATAATTACCGTCGTGGTTGACAAGTGAAAAATCTGCGGTGGTTGTGACGTTATCTTTTTTAAATTTAATATTTATTGTTGACTTGGAAGTTAAATCCATTTTATCAATATCACTTTGTGTCAGTGGAATTAAAATGTACCAGGATTCGTTGTTAATCAGTTTATAGGCAGGATTTCCGGCAACAACAAGCTCCTGTGCTTTTAAATTTGTCTTGGTATATTTATTTTTATCAAAGTCTGAAGGTGTAACAGTATCAGCAGTCAGGTCTTCATAACCGTCGATAGAATAGACAATGACACCTCCCGATTCCGCAGACACGGTACGGAATAAGTTCCGGCTTCCAGTATTTTCAATAATGGACTCTAAATTCGCCATAATGCTCTGGTTCATGGATTCAAGTACCATATAATTAATATCTGTTTTTAAATCGTACAAATCTGAAAAGTTACTGCCGTCATAACCGGTTTTAAAAGAGTTTAAAGTCGATTTAATATTGGCAAGGCTTTCCTTTGAAAGAGAATTTTCTTCGGCATTCGTATACTGTGCAAGGATATCTGATACGCGCCCGGTTTCATCGACGGTATAGACTGTGTCATTTCCTTTAATACGGGTGTTTTCACGCTGATAATAGTTAATATTGCCGGAGTATTCAGAACGGTATACAGCTTCGCTGCGCACGGCAATTCCCGTATAGGAAGAATTGGTAGTCAGTGAACCGGCTTCAACTTCGTATGTCTGTACTTTGGATTTGGAAAGATACATCACGATAAAACATACGATATATATAATAACAATTGCGAAAATAAGCCCCGCTGCTTTTGGTTTTCTGCGATATTTTACAACTTTGCGGTTGGATTGTCCTGCCATGGGATTCCTCACTTTCATCATTCTAATAATTACCAATATAATTTTTACTTTTTCAGCCACACTAATATCAGCACTAAATATAAGGAGGTCAGATAATGAATTCAAAAGGCTTTGATTATACAGCTTTGACGATTGTTATTATTGGTGCAATTAATTGGGGACTGATTGGATTTTTCAATTTTAATCTTGTATCATTCCTTTTTGGACAGACGGGCTGGATCAGCCGTATCATTTACGCGATAGTAGGACTTTGCGGCATTTACCTTGTAAGTGCCTACGGACGTATTACAGATATGGGGCATCAGTCCGTTTAACAGTATTGTAAAAAGACCAGCCGCAGACAACCGGAAGTTGTTTACGGTCTGGTCTTATCTGCTGAAAGTATTATTGATATATTTCACGCCATTCCATATCACCACGTTCCAGCGATTTAATCAGCAATTCCGCAGTTGCAAGATTGGTTGCAAGCGGAATATTATACATATCACACAGTTTACAAATATTATCAGAATCCGGTTCATGTGCAAGCGGATTAACAGCTTCGCGCAGGAAAATGACAAGGTCAATCTGGTTATGTTCAATCTGTGCACACAACTGCTGGTCACCGCCTAAATGTCCGGTTAAAAATTTGTGAATAGACAGATTCGTGACTTCTTCTATTAATCTGCCGGTTGTACCGGTTGCAAACAGCTGATTTTTATTTAAAATCCCTCTATATGCGATACAGAAATTCTGCATCAGCTTCTTTTTTGAATCATGCGCAATTAACCCAATATTCATAAGTACCCTCCATATTTGTATTTGATTAAATTTTAACCTCTGAAATCATCGGCAAATATTTCATCATCCCGTTCCACATTGCGCTGCAGGGAAACATTTAATACAACGCCCATTGAAATGTATGCAGAAACCAAAGATGTAAGACCGTAACTAAAAAAAGGTAACGGCTGTCCTGTGTTTGGCAGTAATTGTGTTGCAACTGCAATATTTAATGCACTTTGAAAACCAATCTGTGCGGCAACACCGCAGCAGATTAGGCGTCCGGCAAAATCCTTCGCCCTTACAGCTGCAATTATACACTCAATTACAATCCATGACAACAAAAGAATTGCCATACAGCAGCCGATAAAACCCAGCTCCTCTCCCATGACCGCAAAAATAAAATCAGTGTGGCCTTCTGCAATATAGTGGGCATTATTTAAGGAAGAAGGATCATCATTGTTAAGTCCTTTACCGGAAAGCTGACCCGAACCGATTGCCTGTACGGAATATTTCTGCTGGTAAGCACCATCTTCATTATTTTCAGGTTCAAAGAAAGTCATAATACGGTTTCTCTGATAATCTTTAAGCAGCTTCTGATTTGGATTACTGATATAGATACCCAGAATAATGGTGACAGGCACTATACACAATAAAGCAATGCCCATAATCCGGTAACTTAAGCCTGCACAGAATATAATGGTAAACAAAATTAATGCCAGCAAAATGGTTGTTGAAAGATTTGGCTGCATTAAAATCAGTGCAATGGGAACCAGCAGTAAAACTGCCAGTACAATTAGAAAACGTGCGGTATTGAGCCGGTCTTTATACAGCGAAATCAGTTTTGCCGTAAACATAATCAAAAGTATTTTTGTCAGTTCTGAAGGCTGAAAACGGAAACCGCCAATATTAATCCATCGCTGGGCTCCCTTGCTTTCAGAGCCAAGAGCCAGTACAAGCACCAGCAGGACAAAATTCAGGGCATACATAATCCAGTAAAAACGCAATAACCAGTTATAATCAATCAGCGATACAACTACCATGACAAAAAGTGAAAGGAGAAGTCCCGCACACTGTTTGATGGTATAGGATGAATCGGCACTGTTAATGACGGCAATACCGTAAACGGATGTCACGATTAACAGGATTACAAGTCTGAAATTATAGGAACGCAGCTGGTATTTTTTAAACATAATACTCCTCTTTGTTATTTGTCACTGTTACGGATGTCCTTGATTGGAATATTTGCAAAAAGTGCAGGAACAGAACCGTTGTTGGAATCGGATTCTGTTGATGTAATCTGGATATCCAGTCCCTCCGCATCAATCACCATATATTTTGATATTACTTTAATAATATCGTTTTTAATCATCTCCATAACCTCAGGCGAACAGTTTGCCCGGTCGGATACTAATAAAAGCTTAAGTCTGTCTTTTGCAACATCACCAGAGCCTTTTTTCTTGAATAAATCTAATAAGCTCATTTATTTCCTCCATATGACTGCGTCATTTTCCTACTTTTTTTCGCCTTTGAATAAAGCAGAAAGTTTTTTAAAGAAGCCGCCCTTGCCGTTTAAGTCAAGAAATGGAACTTCTTCCCCAATAATTCTGTGGCAGATGTTCATGTAAGCCTGTCCTGCCATGGTATCGTCACCAACTAAAGGCTGTCCTTTATTGGTAGCTACAACGATATTTTCATCGTCCGGAACGGCACCGATAACATTTAACTGTAAAATGTCGTTGACATCGTTGATAGACATCATTTCACCGCGGTTTACCATATCCATGCGGATTCTGTTGACAATTAAGTCTTCATGGTCTTTTAAACCATGTGCATCGAGTAAGCCAACAATTCTGTCGGCATCGCGGATAGCCGATACCTCCGGCGTTGTAATGACTAATGCCCTGTCAGCACCTGCAATAGCATTCTGGAAGCCCTGTTCAATTCCGGCAGGACAGTCTAAAATGATATAGTCAAATTCTTCAGGATCATTTTTTAATTCATCTAAAAGCTTAATCATCTGTTCCGGTGTAACAGCAGACTTATCACGGGTCTGTGCAGTTGGTAATAAGTACAGCTTCGGACATCTTTTATCTGTAATTAATGCCTGCTTGATCCGGCAGTTGCCTTCTACAACATCAACCAGATTGTATACAATACGGTTTTCAAGTCCTAATACGACATCCAGATTTCTTAATCCGGTATCGGTATCAATCATGACAACTTTTTTTCCAAGTTTGGCAAGTCCGGTACCGATGTTCGCTGTTGTTGTTGTTTTGCCGACACCGCCTTTACCGGATGTGACAACGATTACTTCACTCATTTTCTTTCCTCCAAAACTTTATCAATATTCTATTATTATGCAGATTTTTTGCGATGAAATCAATAGTATTTTAGCAATTTATCCGAATATCCTCAAAAACATCCGGACCTAAATCTTCTATGTAAATGTTACTGTCATCGACATAAGCAATCTTAGGCGCAATGCCCTTGCTTTTTTTGCGTGGTGCAGAATCTGAACTTCTGGCAATGACTTCACCGATTTTAATCTGCATCGGATTCATTTCCAGTGCGACGACAAAGCAGTCTTCATTGCCGCCGGCTCCGGCAAATACGTTGCCGCGCAGACTGCCAAGGATAATGACACTGCCGCCTGCAATAATTCTGCCGCCAGGATTCACATCACCGAGTACGATAATACTGCCTTCCGTTTCAAGTACCTGACCGGAACGCAGACAGCCTTTGTAGAACTGACCGTCATTTGTACCGGTCTGCGCCGGAGCTGCCACAGCACTGGCAGAAACCGTCTGATCAATGGCGGCCTTAAAAACGGCATCCTGTGCTTCATCATGGTCGATAATGCAGATAATATTTAACTGTGATACGTTGGCAATAATGTCTAAAACTTCCTGCTGCTGTTCATCGGATAACACCCGGCCTTCAAAACCAAGTGCCATATCTGCACTGCCAAAAAACTTTGCGGATGCTTTAAATTTTTCCTCTATCTGAACTTTTAAATCTTTAAATTCAGCTTCTGCGTCGAGTACAACAATAATTCCATGTTTGTTGCCCTTAATAACAACCGGTTGACTCACTATACTAATCTCCTTTTTCATATTTTTTATTCACACTAAACTCATTCCACAGGTATTTTAATGCCTGCGGAATCGCGGACTGAATTTATTCAGTTCTGCGATAAGAGCGGCTTTGTGCCGCAAGCGGCACTAAGCGCAACGTCAAGTTACACTTGACGTGTCAAAAATCTTAGATTTAAGGATTTTTGACACTAGACACTAGTTTCTTGGATACAGACTGTAATAAATATTATAAACGGCTGTTCCAAGTTCCGTATTTCTTGCAGAATCGTATCCATGCGGCAGAACGATTGCCATGGCAATTTCTGGATTTTCATAAGGTGCATACGTAATCAGTGTTGCATGGTCAGGTTCTGTCAGACGTTCCTGTGCTGTACCGGTCTTTGCTGCGATAGAAAGTCCAGATACTTTTAAGGATGAATAACTGTCACCGGCCATTTTCATGCCGGTGTGAACGGCATCCCATGTAGATGAACTGATGTTCATTACATGATCTACTTCTGCGGAATTGTCACGGATCAGCTCTCCGTCGTGGTCGGTAATCTTATCTACAAGTGTCAGATTATAACACGTACCGGAGGTTGCAATCGTTGTAACATAGCGTGCCAAATTCAGACAGCTGAACTGGTGGTTACCCTGTCCGATTGCGGATGCAATAGAGTTTACAGAAGAAGCATGTGGTGTTTCTTCGTAAATTTCAATACCGGCTTTCGTTGCAAGACCTAAATCTTCTGCATAGCGCTTTAAGATATTTGTTCCGGTTGTACTGTTATAAGAACCTGTTTTACTGCATGCAAGCTTGTAGCCTACATTATAAAAGTATACGTTACATGAATCCCTGATTGCGGTTGTAACGGTTTCACCGCCGTGACCGGATAATCTCCAGCACTTTGGAGAAGGTGTTACTTCTGTAAATGCACCGGAACAGTTAAATACTGTGCCGGTTGAAATAATACCGGTATCCAGTCCTGCAATAGAGGAACACGGTTTAAACGTAGAACCCGGTGCGGACTGGGACTGGGTTGCCCAGTTGAAAAGCGGTTTAGCATTGTCGTTAGACAGCTTGTTGTAATATTCGGTATCAATTGTACCGGATAATTTGTTATTATCGTAGCTTGGGTAAGAAACCAGCGCTAAAATATCGCCGTTGTTCGGGTCTGTGATGACACAGGAGCCGGAGCAAGGCTGCAGGGCAAGCTCACCCGGTGTAATTTTCTTGGTCTGAATGGCATTGTACATAAAATCATAAGCGGATACAGCACCGGATGAAAGGGAGGCATAAGAGCCGTCATCGGTTAAATAGCCCTGCTCATATAACAGCATGCAGACCTGTCTGCCGGAAAGCTGTTCATTCTGAATCATGTATTTGTACAGTTTCTTAAAGAATGCTGTGTCTGTCTGCAAATTGGACACAATATAGTCTGTCAGAAGTTCGTAGGATTCTTCCAGACTGGTATAAGACTGTGAAGTCAGTGCAGACATATCAATCCAGCCGTTTGAAATACTCTCCGTCAATAGCTGTCGGATGCTGACAGAATTGCTGTCTGTCCATGCTGTGTATACATCATTGGATGTATCAATGGAGTCTTTATTTAAAACACCTTCGTTCATCAGCATTTCATAGACATACCATACATAAACCTGATTTTCCTCTGAAAGGCTTCCATACGGTGTATTGCCGTCTAAGAGTTCGGAAGACAGCCAGCTCATGACAGAATCCTGTTTTGATAAAAATGAACTGTATACACTGCGTTCATTCTCCGTGTCACCTTCTGCAATTTTAGACATTGATACTAAATTATTGTCAATCAGCGCAAAATAAACTTCCTTAATCGGAATGTATACGTGGGATACATTTCCGGTTGTAGAACTATAGGCGTATTTCGTATCGTTACTGACAATGTTGGAAAGCAGAATTTCTACCAGCTTATCTTCAATTGCCGTATAAATCTGCTTTTGCAGATTTACATCAATGGTCAGGTAAACATCATGTCCCGCAGCTGCATCGGTTTCGTCAATGACTTCTGTAATACGTCCGACGGTATCAACATAGACTTCTTTAGAACCCTTCTCTCCCGCAAGTTCGGATTCGAGGGTCTGTTCAATGCCGGTCTTACCAACAATGTCATTGGCTTCGTAAGAATCATCTTCTGCCTTTAATGTGGCAAGTTCAGTTTCTGATACCGTACCGGTATAGCCGATAATCTGGGAGCAGTATGTACTATCAACATAATGCCGCACATACTGTTCTTCAACGGTAACGCCTACCAGTTCATCGGAATTTTCAAGAATCGCTGCAACCGTTTCATTAGAAACTTCGTTGGCAATTGTAAAGGACATATAACGGTTGTAAGAGTTTGCCGACATGGAAAGGCGCAGGCTTAAAATCTCCAGAATATGTTCCGGGGTAAACGCTGCGGTATCCACACCATACCGGTCAAACAGGTAGTCCATCATTTCATTGGCAGTTGCCGCCTTTTGCTCATCGGATAATTTATCTACGGAAGTAACGCCGTAAACATCTCTTTTAAAACGCAGCACGGCAGAATTGGATACATTAAATTCGTACATTCCGTCACCGGCATAGCTGATTTTAAAATCTGTTGAATACTGGTCGCCCTTTTCTTCGATAATTTCAAGAGTACGGTTGATGGCATTATTGACAGTTGCATTTTTAATATCGGTTGCTTTCATACCGTCTTTATCAGAATATGTACCACTGTCACTGATTTTTACAGCATAAGCAAGTTCATTATAGGCAAGTAAAACACCGTTTCTGTCGTAAATTCTTCCGCGCGTAGCAGCAACGCTCATATTTTTCTGGATGGAGTCCGTTAAATCTGTTACATAAGAAGCGCCTTTGATTATCTGGAGTGAAAATAAACGGTTAATTAAAACCACTACAATCAGGACAAATACCATAATTAATGGAAACAGTCTTGATTTTAATAAACTAATCACATAATCAAAAATATCTTTAATCAACTTTACTGATTCTCCTTTTATCCGTAGGATTTAAGTGCTTATTTAAAAAGGTTACCGGCTTGTATAAAATGACGGCAATCAAAAGTGTGTACACAACCTCCGGCAGAATAAAGCGTGAAATGTAATACATTGCATTCAACCGGTTGTGCAGTAAAAAGTTACCGACATAGGACAGAAAACCGAAACAGAAATCTCCCGCCAGTAATAAGCCAAGAGGAATCAACATTTCTGTTTCTTCGTATTTCTGATAAAAAATGCCGGAGCAGTATCCTATGTATACAAATACAAGGGAAGTAAAACCAAACAGTCCCGAGAAAAATAAATCATAAAAAAATCCGGCAAAAAAACCTACATACATTCCTTCATTTTTTCCATGAAGGAAACCGAATAATACCGGAAGAATAATCAGCAGATTCGGTTTAATGCCGCCGATTGCAATCACTCTGCCGAGTGTGACCTGCAAAAGGTAGAAAAATATGATTAAAATCAATTCTCCGATTTTCCGTTTCATACCCATCTCCTATTTATTATGAATTCTTTTTCTGTGTAATAATCAGAACCTCCTGCAAATGTCCAAAATCTACAGCAGGAACTAAGTACCCTGCCTGTGTCAGATTGTTGGCATCTGCGGTAACATCCTTTGTATAGCCAATGAGAATACCCGGAAGATATTTATCACTGATATTGGAGGTTACGATTTTATCGCCGTTTCTTACAGTGACACTGTTTGCAAAGCCGGAAAGATGAATCAGTCCCGTATCCATTAATTCAATATCGCCTTTTACAATACAGGCATCTCCGGTGTCAATTAACATGCCGCTGACATAGCTGTTATCTTCAATCACTGTTTTAATCTGTGCATAATTCGGACCGACTTCCGTAATAATACCGACAAGACCGCCGCCAGCAATGACATTCATATCTTTTTCAATGCCGTCATTGCTGCCTTTATCAATAGTAAAAGTACTATACCAGTTGCCGGAAGTTGTACCGACAACGCGGGCTGCGACTTTGTTGTATCCAGGATATTTTTCATCCAGTTCATATAAATCGCGCAGGCGGTCTAATTCATAGCTGTCCTGCTTTAGCTGGTTGTTTTCCTCTGTCAGGTCGTCAACCTTTGCCTGTAAGTCTTTGTTTTCTTCAAGCACTGTGCTGATTTCCTGTAAGGTATCATACTTGTCGGATATCCATAATCCGATATAGTTCATACCGCGCTGTACCGGAATTACCACTGTTGAAATGGCATTCCGAAGCGGGGTTGTCAGTTTATCCGTAAAAAAGCTGGTTGCGATAAAAAGCAGACACAGTGCGGATAAACCGATCAGTATATATTTTGAATTCATGAATGAAGCAAGCTTTTTTCTCATGATTCTCCTCATTTCTGAAATGGATTTTTACTTAGTCGTAATTTTTATCCTGTGGTGTGTATGCGACACCGGCAAAATCCGGATTGCTGACAACACCCATCAGACCTCTGACAACACTTTCAGCCGGATTTTCTACAATATTTACGGCAAGGTTTGTTTCCTGATGGATAAACTTCTCCAGATTTCGGATATTGGATGTTCCGCCGGATACATAAATACCATTTTTGATAATATCAGCTGCCAGTTCCGGTGGAGTGCGCTCCAGGATGACTTTAATAGAATCCATAATGGAGTGCAGCGGGTCTACTACAGCTGAATAAATTACATCAGATGAAATATCTACGCTGACAGGCAGTCCTGAAAGCACGTTACGTCCAAAGCCCGGCGCAAAAGTTTCTTCTGCCTGTACGGCACTGCCGAGTTCTTTTTTTAAGGCTTCTGCGGTTTTACTTCCGATAATCAGGTTGTATACTTTTCTGACAGCACTGATAATACTGTCATCTAACTTGTTACCGCCGATTTTAACAGATTTGCTGATAACAATGCCACCTAATGAAAGAACGGAAATTTCTGTTGTTTCAGCACCGATGTTGACAATCATGATACCCTTTGATTTGGTAACGTCTAATCCGGCACCGATGGCATCGGCAACGGGCTTATCTACGATATAGATATTCTTTGCCTTCACCTTGGAATCAGCAACCAGTTCATAAAAAGCTCTCTTTTCTACTTCTGTTACATCCGTTGGAACGGCAATATAAAAGTCTGTGTTACCTGTAAATTTCTTATCGTCATTCATTTTGTTGAAGAAACGAAGAAGCAGTGTCTGCATATTTTCAATATCGGCGATAACACCAAATTTTACAGGAAAGGAAACTTCAATGTGTTCTGGTGCTTTCTCATACATTTCATATGCTTCGTCACCGAATGCTAAAATATCTTTCTTATTTGCAATTGCAATGATATTTTTCTCATTGATAATCTTATCCTTATCTTTACAGCACATTTTAAAGTTGCTGGTACCGATGTCTACACCATAAATATTCTGTCCCATTTTTGGACTCCTTTCGTCTACATATATTCTTTTTCTTTCAGACTGGTATACGTATTGTCACCGATAATAATGTGGTCGATGACCTGAACTCCTAAAATTTTTCCTGCCTGCACGATTCTGTCCGTTACCGCAATATCATTGTGGCTGGGTGCTGCATCACCGCTTGGATGATTGTGAAGCAGCACAACAGAAACGGCATTGTACTTTAAGGCTTCCGCAAAAACTTCTCTCGGTGTTACAAGTGAAGCATTGACGGTACCGACGGAAAGTACGGTGTCTGCAATTTTACGGCATTTACTGTCAAGCAGAACAAGAATCATATGTTCTTTTTCTAAAAGCCGCAGATCCTGCATATAATAGGCAGCGATGGCTTCCGGTTCGGTGAATTTCAGCTTTGCGGAAGCACTCTGCTTGGCTGTGCGCCGTGACAGTTCACAGATACATTTAATCTGTACGGCCTTGACTTTTCCCACACCCCTGATTTTTAGCAGTTCAGGAATCGTGATGGATGAAAGCCCCAGTAAGCCCTTTGACCTGCAGCACACAGAAAAAATGTGCTGTGCAAGTTCAATGGAATTCATGCCGGATACGCCTGTCCTTAAAATGACAGCCAGCAGTTCGGCATCGGAAAGCGTTTCTGCACCGAGTGTAAGGCATTTTTCATAAGGACGTAAAACGGTATCCGTTTTTTCTGTGCGTATACAGTTGTTTTTTGTGTTCATAGGTCTGCCCTTTCCGGACAAACGGATAATCCTTGTACAGGCTGCTATACAACCTTGTAAATAATGATTGCGAGTATCACGCCAATAATACTTGCAATGGTAATCTTAATCTGCAATGCAAATGTAATGACAAGCACCCCCAGATTAATGACTAAAGGGCTGTCCAGCCCAAAGGTATTGCCATATGACAGCCAGCTTAAAGATTCAATTCCGGCAGTGGACTCTGCAATCAGACCGCCCAGTACAATGCCAATCATAATAAATAGCAGTAAAAACCAGCCGTTCTTATACTTTGATATATTGCTCATGTTTCTCCATTTCTGTCTGTATCAGACTAAACCAACTTGAATTATAGCATAGAATATTTTTAATGTATACAAATAATTGCCATTTTTCTTTCAAAGAAGTTCGTCTTTTTTCGACAATGATATTAAAAAGACAAAATTCCGGCTTCGTATAACTTCTGCATACTCATCATAATGCCGTATTTTGCATGGTACCATGTCAGTCCACCCTGAAAGAACGCTGTATATGGCGGACGAAGCGGACCGTCAGCACTTAGTTCAATGGAAGAACCCTGCACAAATGCGCCTGCTGCCATGATGACATCGGAATCATATCCCGGCATTGCCCACGGCTCAGGAGATACAAAACTGTCAACAGGGGCAGCTGCCTGAATTCCCTGACAGAAAGCAATCAGTGCTTCCGGTGTGTTTAATTCAACCGCCTGAATAATGTCATGGCGGCTTTCGGTACTGTCAGGAATGACCTTGTAGCCTAACTTTTCGTAAGCATTTGCAGCAAAAATCGCACCCTTTAAAGCACCTGCAACAACGGTCGGCGCAAGGAATAATCCCTGATAGAAGGACTGGTTGACACCGAGTGTTGCACCGACTTCTTTTCCAAGCCCCGGTGAGGATAAACGGTAAGCCGCCTGCTCCACACATTCTTTTGTACCGGCGATGTAGCCACCGCAAGGAGCAAGCCCGCCGCCCGGATTTTTAATCAGTGAACCGACAATCATATCGGCGCCGACTTCTGACGGCTCAATGCGCTCTACGAATTCGCCGTAGCAGTTATCGACCATGCAGATGATGTCGGGACGGATATTTTTAATAAAGGCAATCAGCTCTCCGATTCTTGCAACGGAAAGTGTCGGACGGCTGGCGTAGCCTTTGGAACGCTGGATTGTGACAAGCTTTGTACGTTCATTAATTGCATTTTTAATACCCTCATAGTCAAAATCGCCGTCTGGCAGCAAATCCACCTGGCTGTAAGTAACCCCATATTCGGCAAGACTGCCCTTTGAAGGACGGATACCGATAATTTCATCCATGGTATCATATGGCTTGCCGACAGGTGAAAGCAGTTCATCTCCCGGTCTTAAATTGGCAGACAGTGCAATATTTAATGCGTGTGTACCGCACATAATCTGAGGACGGACAAGCGCCGCTTCCGTGTGGAAGACATCAGCATAAACCTGCTCTAAGGTATCTCTGCCGTCATCGTTGTAGCCGTAGCCGGTGGTGCCGTTTAAGTGCATTTCAGCCACGTGGTTTTTCTGCATGGCGGCAACGACTTTCATCTGATTATATTCTGCGGTTTCATCAATTTTTGCGAAACGCTCTTTTAAATTTTCAAGCAGTGTCTGACTGTAGTCATATACTTTTTCATCAATTCCCATCTGCCGGATATACATTTCTTTTGTTGTATTCATCTCTTTATGATTCCTCTTTCCTTTATCATTTTTAACATCGCGTCAAGCATTTCTGCCTGTGAATTATTATAGTCCGGGTAATTCATCCAAGTAACATCTTTTTCCCGTTTAAACCATGTAATCTGCCGCTTGGCAAAATGTCTGGTATCCCGTTTGATAATGTAGCGGGCGCGGTCTAAATCGTACTCTCCGTCTAAAGCGGCATAAATTTCTTTATAACCGATGCCCTGCATGGATACAAGATTCCTTGAGTATCCTTTATCACGCAGGGCGGTCACTTCTTCTACCAGCCCCGCATCAAACATGGCATCAACCCGCTTGTCAATGCGGTCATATAAGACGGCACGGTCATTATTTAACACAAAATAAATGTAGTTGTAAGGAGAAGTTTTTGCGGCTTCTTCTTCATTGTGTTCGGAAATGCGCTCTCCCGTCTGGTGAAAATACTCTAGTGCCCTTATAACACGTTTGACGTTATTGGGGTGGATTGCCTGCGCGGCGGCAGAATCTACCTGCATAAGCCGTGCGTGCAGATATTCTGCACCCTTTTCTGCGGCAAGCTGGTACAGGCCTTCACGGTACGCATCGGTCTGTCCGCTTTCCGTAAATGAAATATCATATAAAACAGACTGGATATAAAATCCGGTGCCGCCGACTAAAATCGGGATTTTCCCGCGGCTGTAAATATCTGCCATGGCTTCTTTGGCTTTTTTCTGAAAGACCGTGACATTAAATTCTTCATCGGGATTTAATTCGTCTACAAGAAAATGCGGGACACCCTGCATTTCTTCCAGCAGAATCTTTGCCGTGCCGATATTCATTTCTTTATAAATCTGCATAGAGTCCGCACTGATGATTTCACCGTTCACAGCCTTTGCAAGGTTAATGGACAGCGCAGTTTTACCAACAGCGGTCGGACCGGTAAGAATTATTAAAGGATTTTTCATATCAATCTCCATTCCGCAGGCATTTAATGCCGGAGGAATCGCGAACTGAATTTATTCAGTTCTGCGATAAGGGCAGTTTTGTGACGCCTGCGGCACAATACTGTTGGGTAAAAAATCTTAGATTTAAGGATTTTTTACCCTTATCTCCATTCCGCAGGATTTTTTATAAAATCCGCTTGAATTTCCGCTCTATTTCGTATTTGGTCATTTTAATCAGTGTCGGTCTTCCGTGTGGGCAGTTGTATGGATTTTCGGCTTCCATTAATTCGCGCATGAGTTCCTCGGCTTCTTTAAATGAAAGACGGTTATTGCCTTTGACTGCCGCCTTGCAGGACATGGATGCCACCTTTTCCGTAATACGCTCCGGGTCGTGGGTGGCAGATTCGTCCGCAATCGTGTCAATTAGTTCAATCAGAAGCTGCTTGCAGTCAATCACGGTCGGCAGTTCTGCCGGAAGTCCGGTCACTTTATATTCTTTTCCGCCAAACTCCTCGATTTCATAGCCGAGTGCTGTAAAAGTCTTCCAGTTTTCTTTTAAAATCTGTTCTTCACGAAGACTAAGCGTTAAAATGACCGGCGGCATAATCATCTGCGAGTGATAGGTTTTTTCATGGAACTGCTTCATCAGCCGTTCATATAAAATCTTTTCATGGGCAGCGTGCTGGTCCATCATGTAAAATGAATCTTCAAATTCAATGAGCCAGTAAGTGTCAAACAACTGTCCGATAATGCGGTAATCCTGTTTGTGATTCACATCTAAAAGCTTGTCTTCAAACAGATTCATCTGCTCTGCCGGTTTTGCTGTTTGTTGTGTATCCTGTGAGTCCTGCACATTTTGTGTATTTTGTGTATTGTGTGTATTTTGTATGTTTTGTCTGCTTTGTGTGTTGTGTGTGCCGTATGGAGTAACGCTTTCTGACACGGTGTCGGAAAGTGATTTTTCTGCCGGATCGGGCAGACGTTCTGCTTCAAACGGTTCAGGCAGACGTGAAGGTTTTTGCACAGACATGGACGGTATAGGCGGTTCCGGCTGTGCGGAAGCGTTCTGTTGTGTGGTTGTGTTCTGCATAGCACTTTCCGTAACCGTATCGGACGGCTTAACCTCCGGGATTAACTCCCGCCGATTTAAGGCATCGGTAATCGCATCCAGCACAAACTGATAGACAAACTCATTTTTGGAAAAACGAAGCTCCATTTTGGTCGGATGTACATTGACATCTAAAATGGACGGGTTAATCTGAAAATGCAGTGCCGTAAACGGATAGTTATGCGGCATAATAAAACCGCGGTACGCTTCTTCTATAGCCTTTGTAATAATGTGGCTTTTAATATATCTGCCGTTAATGTAATAATTTTCAAATCCACGGTTGCCGCGGCAGATTGCGGGCTTTCCGATAAATCCCGTGATGTGGATATCCTGCGTGGATACATCCAGTTCAATCAGATTTTTGGTAATGTCCCGTCCGTACACGGAATAAATAATATCCTTTAAATTCATGTTGCCGGACGTATGCAGACGGTTCTGGTTGTTGCTGATAAAACGGAAAGAAATGTCAGGGTGTGACAGGGACAGATGTTCTAACAGCGCGTTGATATATCCGGCTTCGGTTGCCGCCGTCTTTAAAAATTTACGGCGCACGGGGGTATTAAAAAACAGGTTACGGATCATAAATGTCGTTCCGTCCGGTGCGCCGACTTCTTCAAAGCTGACTTCCTTTCCGCCTTCAATCACGTATCGGATACCGGTAAAGCTGTCCGCCGTTTTTGTCACCAGTTCAATCTGTGAAACAGCGGCAATGCTTGAGAGAGCCTCTCCGCGGAAACCTAAGGAGGAAACATTCATTAAATCTTCAATGGATTTGATTTTACTTGTGGAATGGCGCAAAAATGCCAGTTTGATTTCTTCGGGCGCAATACCGCTTCCGTTATCGGTAATGCGGATAAAAGAAATACCGCCCTCTTTAATCTCTATGGTAATGGCGGTTGCCCCGGCATCAATCGCATTTTCTACAAGTTCCTTTACAACCGAAGAAGGACGTTCAATCACTTCTCCGGCGGCAATTTTATTAATTGTACTTTGATCGAGTACCTGTATCGGCATTTTTACACCTTCTTTCTAATCTGCTTTATAAGCTGTTTCTCGGTAGTTAACGTTTACCAGCGGTTTTTGACCCTGCCTTGTAATTTATATAACGTATTTAGGGCATCAATCGGTGTCATATTACTGATGTCGAGTACCTTAATATCTTCGATAATATCATCATTATTGACTGTATCAAAAAGTGACATCTGCTTTACTTCTAAATCATCCACTTTTTTATATGAATCTACCAGTTTTTCCTGTTTCTTGGAATACTGCGCAATATCACGGGCTTTCAGTGAAATATCTGCATCGGATAAATCGGCAACCAGTTCCTTTGCACGTTCGATAACCGTATCCGGTACGCCTGCAAGCTTGGCAACCTGGATACCGTAACTTTTATCCGCGCCGCCTTTAATGATTTTACGCAGGAAAACGATGTCATCGCCGTTTTCTTTGACGGCAATGCAGTAGTTGTTGACACCGTCTAATGTACCTTCCAGTTCGGTCAGTTCGTGGTAGTGTGTGGCAAACAGCGTCTTGGCGCCAAGCAACTTAGTATTTGCGATATACTCAACAACGGCCCATGCAATGCTTAATCCGTCAAATGTACTCGTTCCGCGTCCGATTTCATCCAAAATCAGAAGGCTCTTTGGTGTAGCGTTGCGCAGGATATTGGCAACCTCCGTCATTTCCACCATAAATGTAGACTGACCGGAAGCTAAGTCATCGGAAGCTCCGACACGCGTAAAAATGCGGTCTACAATACCAATATTGGCTTCCTGTGCCGGAACAAACGAACCGATTTGTGCCATCAGAACGATTAAAGCCGTCTGGCGCATATAAGTGGACTTACCAGCCATGTTCGGTCCGGTAATAATGGAAATGCGGTTCTTTGCATTGTCAAGGTATGTATTGTTGGCGACAAACATATCGTTGCGGATCATTTTTTCGACAACCGGATGTCTGCCGTTTTTAATATCAATAATACCTTTTTCGTTAATCGCCGGTTTTACATAGTTGTACTGCTGTGCGACAACGGAAAGTGCCGTATAGACATCAATTTCCGCAATCGCGCGGGCAGTGGATTTGATACGGCGCACTTCGGCGGCAATGCTGTCACGGACTTCGTTAAATAAGTCATATTCCAGACTGCAAAGCTTATCTTCTGCCCCTAAAATAACGTCTTCAAGCTTCTTTAATTCATCAGTGGTGTACCGTTCCGCATTGGTTAAAGTCTGCTTGCGCACCCAGTCTGCCGGGACTAAATCCTTAAAGGAGTTTGTTACCTCTAAGTAGTAACCAAAGACCTTATTGTATTTGACTTTTAAATTTTTAATGCCGGTTGCTTCTTTTTCTCTTGCTTCTAACTGCGCAAGCCACTCTTTACCTTCGGTTTTGGCGCGACGCAGTTCATCGGCTTCTTTGGAAAAGCCTTCTTTGATAATACCGGCTTCACGGATGGTAATCGGCGGTTCTTCTACGATTGCAGAGGAAATCAGCGAATATATATCTGCAAGGTCGTCTAAATTTGCAAAACAATCGGCAAAAAGGTCACTTTCCATTGTACCGATAAGCTTTTTTATGTGCGGAAGCATTTCAAGTGAATTGCGGAATGCAATCAAATCACGCGGGTTTGCGGATTTACAGCTGATTTTTGTCATAATACGCTCTAAATCGTACACAGGATTTAAGTATTCGCGGATTTCTTCGCGGTCTATTGCACGGTTGTTACACTCCTCGATACCTGCCTGCCGTTTTAAAATATCTTCTTTATTAATCAGCGGCTGTTCAATCATGGAGCGTAACGCACGCGCACCCATGGCGGTTTTGGTTTTGTCAAGCACCCATAAAAGCGAGCCTTTTTTCTGTTTTTCGCGCATGGTTTCAACCAGTTCCAGATTTCGTCTTGAGGAGCTGTCAATCAGCATATATTTTCCGGTAGTATACGGAACTATTGAGGTAATGTGGTCTACACTGCCCTTTTGCATTTCATATAGATATAACAGCAATGCGCCTGCAGCAATTGTGCCGGCGGTATAATCCTTTAAGCCAAGACCGTCCAGTACGCTGACCTTAAAATGAGTCAGCAGCTTTTTAATACAGGTATCTTCATCAAAATACCAGCTATCCAGCGTGGACATGGTAATGCCCAATTTGTCATTGACAGCAGTTAAATCAATACCACTCATTGAAAAGTATTCATTGGTAATGATTTCTGACGGAACAAATTTATTGATTTCGTCAATCAGTTCACTGCCGGAAGACAGTTCGGTTACAAAGTAATCTCCGGTTGAAAAATCTGCAATCGATACACCGATTTTCTCACCGAGATAGACAATGCTCATCAGATAGTTGTTTTTGGTTTCGTCTAAAGCCTGTGTATTTAAATTCGTGCCGGGTGTAACGATGCGGATGACTTCTCGTTTTACAATGCCTTTAGCCTGCTTCGGGTCTTCGACCTGTTCACAGATGGCAACCTTGTGTCCGTTGGCAACCAGTCTGTTTAAGTAGGTTTCTGCGGCATGAAACGGGATTCCGCACATCGGCGCGCGTTCTGCCTGTCCGCAGTCTTTTCCGGTCAGTGTCAGTTCCAGTTCTTTTGATACGACAAGTGCATCATCAAAAAACATTTCATAGAAGTCACCCAGTCTGTAAAATAAGATACAGTCTTTATATTCTTCCTTTGTTTTTAAATAATGCTGCATCATCGGTGAGTATTCAGCCATTATGCGTTCTCCTGTTCACCCATATAGTAAAAGCCACGGCATTCTGTCAGCCGTACATTGACAAGTGTTCCGATTAAATCCTTTGAACCCGGAAAATGAACTAAAATGTTGTTGGTCATGCGGCCTGTGACATAGCTTGCATCATGGTCGTCCACGTCTTCAACAAGTACCTGCTGTACCGTGCCTTCATAGCGGTTACTGATAGAGCGGGATACTTCATTTACGGTTTCCAATAACCGGTTGAAGCGGTTTTTAACAACATCTTCTGGCACCTGATTTTCCATTGCGGCAGCAGGTGTTCCGGTACGCTTTGAATAGATAAAGGTATATGCACTGTCGTATTTTGCTTTTCTTACAACGTCTAAGGTTTCTTCAAAATCTTCTTCTGTTTCACCCGGAAAGCCGACAATAATATCGGTTGTCAGGGATACGTCCGGCATTTTACTGCGGATTTTGTCAACTAGTTCCAGATAATGCTCCTTTGTGTAGTTACGGTTCATCAGCTTTAATAAACGGCTGCTGCCCGACTGCACCGGAAGGTGTACGTGGTTGCAGATTTTTTTAGACTTGCTCATAACGTCAATTAAGTCATCGGATAAATCCTTCGGATGCGGTGTCATAAAACGGATACGCTCTAAGCCGTCAATCTTTTCCACTTCCTGTAATAATTCTGCAAATGTAACCGGAACAGAAAGATTTTTACCGTAAGAATTAACATTTTGTCCTAAAAGCATGACTTCCTTGACACCGTCTTTTACAAGACGTTCAATTTCCATGATAATTTCTTTCGGCTCACGGCTCTTTTCGCGCCCGCGCACATATGGCACGATACAGTAACTGCAGAAGTTGTTACAGCCATACATAATATTAACACCGGATTTAAACGGATATTTACGCATAGTCGGCAGTTCTTCCACCACTTCTTTTGTGCTGTCCCAGATGTCGATAATCTGGTCTTCCTGTGTCCATCTGCTGTAGAGCAGTTCTGCTAGCTTGAAAATGTTGAATGTACCGAACATAATGTCGACAAAGCGGTAAGACTGCTTGATTTTTTCAACAACCTGTGTTTCCTGCATCATACAGCCGCACAGTGCGATAATCATATGCGGATTTTTCTTTTTTAAGCCGTTTAAGTGGCCAAGACGTCCGTATACACGCAGGTTGGCATTTTCACGGACGGTACAGGTATTGTAAAGCACGAGGTCGGCTTCTTCTGTTTCAACCGGAACATAGCCGATTTCCGTTAAAATACCAAGAAGCTTTTCAGAGTCCCTCGCATTCATCTGACACCCAAACGTCTGGGTACAGCAGGTTAAGGGACGTCCTAACTTTTCCTGTAAGTCTGCTACATAAGCTTTGCATTTTTCTATAAAATATAACTGTCGTTCCAGGGAATCCTGTGGAATAACATCGGTAAGTGCAATATTGCCCATTTAAAATACTCCTTATTTCTATAATCTGTCATTGTATCGGTTTAAAACCGTCAACTCATAATTTTACTGAATTCCATAAAAAAAGTCAAATCTACAATGAAATTTTGTAGATTTGACTTTGCTGTTAAATATAGCTGGCGGCAAAATTTCCGGCATTCATCGGTTTGCCGTAGAAAAAGCCCTGAATACAGTCCGGTTTTAATGTCATGACTTTGTCGTATTCTTCCTGTGTTTCGACACCTTCTACGCAGACCTTGATGTTAAAGTTGTGTGCCATTTCTGTTACATACTTGACCAGTGTGTAGTTCTGGCTGCTTTCATTAATATCTTTGATAAACAGGCGGTCGATTTTGATAATGCCAAACATCATATCGCGGATATAGCGCAGGTTAGAATAGCCCGTACCGAAATCGTCAATGGCAAGATTTAAGCTTTTGTTATTAAAAGAATTTAACACATGCTTTACGGCAGTATTGTTTTCAAGCTCGCCGCTTTCCGTAACCTCAAAAACAACGTGTTCCGCGGAGAGTTCATACTGTTCCAGTAATTCTACCGCGTCTTTTAAAATATCACTTTTAATAATCTGTACAAAGGACAGGTTAATATTCATTATAAAATCCGGATAAACTGAAACCCATGCTTTACACTGCCGCACCGCATTTTCAATAATCCATTTGCCAAGCGGAATGATTAAGGTACTTTCTTCAAGCAGTGGAACGAAATCAACCGGTGACATAAAGCCGTATTTCTCACTGTGCCAGCGGATTAGGGCTTCCGAGCCATAGAGGGTGTTTGTCTGCGGTTTCATAATCGGCTGGTAATAGACCTCAAAGCCCTTGAAATCATTTTCAACGCATTTTCTTAATTCCTCCTGAATATCAATTCTGCGGATATAGGAAAGATATTCATCTTCTGAATATGGTGTAAAGGTGTTTTTACCATTTAATTTTGAAACATGCAGTGCAAATTTGGCATTTTTTAAAACATCTTCGTAAGAATCCTCCTGTGTATTAAAGGAAGCCGCACCACCTGAAATCGTGAAAAACATGTGATACCCGTTTTTTTCAATTGAAGAATCAATCTTTCTACGGATAGTTTTATACAATTTTTTCGCATCGACGGTGGTACATGACGGCTGTTCTTTTAAAATTACAGCAAATTCATCCCCGTGGAAACGGAATACATTTTCACGGTTTTTGCAGCAGACGGCAATTGCCTCTGCAACACCGGCAAGCAGAATATCTCCCATTTTGGTACCGTATTTTTCATTGATTTCACGGAAATTGTCAATGCCGATTAACAATATCGTGCCGGTAACAGGCTGCGGCTCTGTGATTTTTGCAAGGGCATAACGTTCTTTTAACACATCTTCACAGTAAAGGCTTGTGATATTGTCGTATTTGTTATGCTTTCCGATTTCGGAAATGCAGCCTATCAGCATGAAAGGCTCACCGTTTTCATTAAAAAAGGTACGGCTTTTTCCGCTTACCCAGATAATTTCATCATCTTTGGTAATCAGGCGATACTCCAGGTTGTGCTGTGCTTTTTCCTGATTGCGCACGGCACGGATATCAGCAGCCAGCCTGTCCCAGTCTTTTGGATAAACCAGAGGTTTCAAAGCGCTGGAAGCTAATTTGATATGTTCCTCTTCCAAAGTAAAAGTATCCAGTGCGGATTTACTTATATGAAACAAATCATTTTCTAAATCATAAACGAACACATAGTTATCAGTACATTCATCAATCAGCGTAAAGACATCTTCATACGCTTTTAAATCTTTAACACTTTTTATCATTACAATTCCCCATTCTGCCGTCAGACGGCATTAAAATTACCTGTAAATCTTTCAAGGCTACTTCCGAACTTGTCCGTTTCCGTAAATGACATATTTGGAAGTGGTCAGCGCATCCAGTCCCATCGGACCGCGTGCGTGAATCTTTTGTGTGCTGATACCGATTTCCGCACCGAAGCCAAACTCAAATCCATCCGTAAAACGGGTCGAAGCATTGACATAGACGGCGGCGGCATCAATTTCATTTAAAAACTGCTGTGCGTGGTCATAATCTTTTGTGATAATGGCCTCGGAATGACCGGTATTATAGCGGTTAATGTGTGCAATTGCTTCATCAATGGAATCCACAACCTTTAATGAAATGATGTAATCTAAGTATTCCGTTCCCCAGTCTTCTTCCGTTGCCGGAACAATCCGTGAGTCGGCAGCTATTGCACGTCCATCACCACGGATTTCAACGTTTTTTAATTTTAAGCGGTCAACCAGCTGCGGGATAAATTCACCGGCAATCTTACTGTGGACAACTAAAGATTCACAGGCATTGCAGACACCGATACGCTGTGTCTTTGCATTGAAAATAATATCTTCTGCCATCTTAAAGTCTGCATATTCATCCACATAAATATGGCAGTTTCCGGTTCCTGTTTCAATGACCGGAACAGTGCTGTTTTGGACGACATTCTGAATCAGTCCGGCACCGCCTCTCGGAATAATGACATCAATATATTTATTCATATGCATTAATTCGGTAACAAGCGCCCTGTCGGTATCAGTAACCAGCTGGATGGCATCCGGATTGATACCACATTCTTTCAGGCTTTCGGTAATTACGGAAACAATTGCCGTATTGGAGTGAATCGCATCACTGCCACCTCTTAAAATAACGGCATTGCCGGATTTTAAAGTCAGTCCGAAAGCATCGGCAGTAACATTTGGACGGGATTCATAAATAATGGCGATAACACCTAACGGCACCTTTTTTTTACCAATCATTAGACCGTTTGGACGCTGCTTCATGGAAGTGATTTCACCAATCGGGTCGTCTAACTGCACAATCTGATACAAGCCTTCTGCCATGCCTTCAATTCTGGCATCGGTCAGTGTCAGACGGTCAATCATTGCCGGTTTCATCTGATTTTTCTTTGCGGCTTCAATGTCTTTTGCATTGGCAGCCTGAATGGTATCACGTTTTGCAAGCAGTGCATCTGCAGCTGCTTTTAAAGCATTATTGCGTTTGGTGATTCCGGTTTTTGCAAGCTGGGCGGCGGCTGTTTTTGCACGCTGTCCCATTACGGTAAGTGTTTCCATATTTTTTCTGCCCTCCATAAAATTTTTATATTTTTACGAATCTTTATTTTGCAGACATTTTCGTCTGTTGTTACAGAACCGCCTGTTCAGTAATAATACAATCCGGTTTTAAGTCGTAGCGTTCGGTTTCGATATGGTCTACAATCTGAAAAGAAAAAGCGACAGCGGCTTTGTAAAACGCCGGGTGCTGTTCTAAATAGCGGTCGTAAAATCCGCCGCCATATCCGGCACGGTGGTGTTCTTTATCAAAAGCAAGTCCGGGCATAATCATCAGCCCCTGCTCCGGTTCACAGATATCAGTATTATCGGGTTCTAAAATACCGTATTTGCCGGGCTTTAATTCTGACAGCGCTGTAATCCGGTGGAACTTCATATCCCTGCCGTAGACCTTTGGCACAAGCACGGTTTTGCCCAGGGAAAGACAATTGTCAATAAAGGAATGGGTTTCCACTTCCTGATTGTAACTGACATAAGTAAGTACAGTATCTGCGCTGTAAAAAAAATCCTGTGAAATAAGCCGATCTATGATTTGACGGCTGTTTTCATGAATCTGTGCCGGTGTCATTTTATTTTTTTCTGCTTTTACAAATACTCTTGCCTGTTCTTTAGTCATAACTGCCTCGTTTTGTCTTAATTGCCGTATTTTCTGGCATTTTCCAATGCTTCCTGTTCCAGCCGCTTCATTTTTTCTTCATGCCGTTTCTTGACATCAATCATAGAACCGTCCGGGTTCTGGATTTTAATGGAATCGAGCGTCCCTCTTAAATTGTTGCGGAATGCTGCAACGTACTCTGCACGAAGCTGCTTCTGTTCCTCGGCTTCGGCGCTTGTTAAGCCTTCTGCCTTGGACTTGCGGTATAATTCGTTAATCCGGTTAATAGTGTCCTGTGTTACCATACAAATGTTCTCCTGTTCTAATTGGTAAAAATCAGTAAATCGTCAAAAAATGCGATACAGTCTTTATATTTTGCACGCGTCTTAAAAATGGAATGGTGCATATCCGGGTATCGGAAAACCTCAATGTAATAGTTTTCCTTACGCATAAAAAACATTTTTTTAACATGGTGCTGCGTAACAATTAAATCCCTGCGGATAAATTTAATACGTACATCACCGCTTAATTTAATGTCGGTTTTCTGTGTGTTCAAATTAATTAAACGCGTATTTTTGTCCGTATTTTTGATAATATACGGGGTGTCATTTAAAATATACGTATGATTCAAATCGGAAATTCTGGTAATATTGCTGTTTAAGCGTACTTTCTTCACTTTTGTTTCATAATCGTATATAATAACTTCTTCTATTTTTTTTGAAACATCGACTTTAGAATAAACAATATCATTGTCATACTGGCGGATGTATGGAAATGTAATTTCCTCAGAGCCTTCATCTAAAATTTCTAAAAATGCATTGTTCTGATTTAACAGCAGTTCGGAAATAAACTGCTTGATATTGACAATGCCGATGATTTCTTTCTGCTTAAAAGGCTGTATGGCAGTATCAGAAAAAACCAGTTCTTCTAGCATCGGACTACCCAGTTTGATAACACATAAATTACCTGAAAGAGGAATCAGTTTTTCAATACCGGATGTGGCAATCACAGAATCTTTTAGTAAACGCTCTTTATTTTCCTGTATTTCTTTTAAAAGCATTTTATGTGTACCCATGCCGTTGCTAAACAGTCCGGTACTGCTTAAATTTTCTCTGGAATATGTAATTTCATCAAAAATACAGTAGTTTTCATCCAGTACAAAAGCTTTTAATAAAAGCACATTGCCGAGTTTCGTTAAGTCTGCCACGGTGGTATGGATAATATGATACGCACCGGTACTGACATCGTAACGGTAGTAAGAAATCTCCACCTGTGTTTCATTAATACTGCTTGCGGATGTAAACAGTATATGGTTATGGGAAACTGCTGCATAACTGATGTTTGCCAAATTGTATTTATGAATTTCCGGTAAGATTTCAAGCCGCTCGTTTGTCAGTGGATTCAGCATAAAAATTTTTTTGCCGGGAAAACGTCCAAGACGGTAATTGGCATCTACGACCTGAAGCAGAAGCTGCTCATTAACCGGGATGTAATTACCCTCTTCAAAATTTTTGACAAGTTTGATGTCCATTCATTCCTCCCACAGCGTTTTAAATCAGCTCTTTTAAATCAAAATCCTTATTGCGGTGATTTAAAAAGAGTGTGCCAATATCCTCTCCATTTAAAATTCCAACAATATTTTCTACGTTATTGGCATTGGTAATGACCATATCGGCTCCTGAATTGGCAGCAATCATGGCAGCGGCAATTTTTGATGCCATACCGCCGGTTCCGACACTGCTGCCGGAAGTTGCCTTGCCCATCTGAATCAGTGAGTCATCAATGGTTTCAACATAATGAATAAAGCGTGCATCCGGATTCGTTCGCGGATCGTCTGTATACATGCCGTCAATATCCGATAACAGAATCAGTAAATCCGCATCGGTAATAGAAGCAACGACAGCCGAAAGGCGGTCATTATCGCCAAAGGTCTGTACCTGCTCAATTTCCGAAGTCGAAATGGTATCATTTTCATTGACAACCGGAATTGCCCCAAGCTTTGACAATTCGCGGAATGTATTTTCGGCATTCTGGCGGCTGACCGGATTTAACACAATTGTCTTTGTCAGCAGAACCTGTGCCGCAAGGGAATTGTATTCGGAAAAAATCTTCTGATAAACCATCATCAGCTTAGCCTGTCCGATGGCGGCACACGCCTGCTTTACGGATAAATCATCGGGACGGTCATGCAGACCGATGGCATTTCTTCCGACGGCGATTGCACCGGAAGATACCAATATAACGTCTTTTCCGGAATTTTTAATATCGACCAGAATACGAACCAGTTTTTCGATTTTTAATAAATTTAATTTACCCGTATTATCATGCATGAGGGAAGAAGAACCGATTTTTACAACAATCCGTTTCTTCTCTTTCATTCGCTCTCTTATGCTGCTCATTTTTATGTTCTCCAAATTTCATCTACTATATATTTTGCATACTTTTGTTATTTTACACCATTTAAGGCAAAATGTCACGTTTTTTCTAGTTTGTGGCAATCTGCTCGGCAATTTTTAAACCATCAACGGCGGCAGAGGTAATACCGCCTGCATATCCTGCACCCTCTCCGCACGGGTACAGACCGTGAAGTGTCACAGACTGTAAGGAGTCGCCGCGCAGAATACGAACCGGGCTGGAGGTCCGGCTTTCAACACCCGAAAGCACGGCTTCTTCCATGTCAAATCCCTTAATGCGCGTTGAAAATCCGGTGATGCCCTCTTTTAACGGTGCTGTGAGAAACTCCGGTAAAACGCGGTTTAAGTTGCCAAAGGTGTACGCGCCTTTTATGGACGGCGTTACGGCACCGAAACCGGTCGATATGCGGTTGTTCTTGAAATCACCGTATAACTGTACGGGAATTTTGCCGTTTCCCTCCCGCCATGCGAGGTTTTCAAGTCTGCGCTGGAAGTGCATGCCGTCTAAAATGTTACTGCCGAAATCCTCCGGCGTTACGGTTACGATAATGGCACTGTTGGCATTGTCACCGTTTCTGCCCGAATAACTCATGCCATTTACGGCAATGCGTTCTTTTTCGGAGGAAGCGTTGACCACGTAACCGCCCGGACACATACAGAAAGAATACACGCCTTTGCCGGTGGATGTCTGAAACGTTACTTTATAATCGGCAGCAGGCAGTTTATAGTGGCAGTCGCCATATGCATTCTGATTGATAAAGGACTGCGGGTGTTCCATGCGCACACCGACCGCGAAAGCCTTCGGCTGCATGGAGATTCCCTGTGCCAGAAGCATTTCAAAGGTATCTCTGGCACTGTGACCGATTGCAAGACAGACGGTATTACAGGCGTGGGTGAAGGATTTGTTTTCTGCACGGTCAAAGACGGTAATGCCGTTTACTGCGCCGTCTTTTTCATGAATTGCCGTGAGTTTTGTCTGGAAATGCACCTCGCCGCCGCAGGCCGTGATTTTTTTACGGATATTCTGCACAACCTTGGCAAGAACATCAGTTCCGATATGCGGCTTATTCACATATAAAATCCGCGAATCCGCACCAAATTCTGCAAATATGCGTAAAACTTCGTGGATTCTTCCGGTTGGGTCTTTAATCGCTGTATTTAATTTACCGTCCGAAAATGTACCGGCGCCGCCCTCTCCGAACTGGACGTTCGATTCGGTATTGAGTGCGCCGCCCTGCCAGAACGCCTCGACTTCTTTTTTACGCTGTTCAATACTGTCACCGCGCTCAAACACAATCGGGCGCAGTCCTGCTTCGGCAAGCTTTAATGCGGCAAACATACCCGCAGGGCCGAAACCGATAATGACCGGACGGTCTTCTTCTTTTAAAATCTGCCTTGATACGGCAGGGAATGTGTATCCTTTTTTGGTAACCGGTGTAATGTCACGGTTCTTTAACTTTTTAATCCATGCAGCTTCGTCCACCGGCTTTTTGCCGTTAAGCAGAATGTCGGAAACATGCACGCTGTATATGTATAAGATATCCGGTTTATGTCTGGAATCAATGGACTGCTTTGCAATCTCAATGCGGCAGGTATCCTTCGGTGAAAGGCGCAGTGCTTTGTAAACTGCCTGATGTAATGCCGTTTCCGGGCTGTCCGGTTTTAAACGAATCTGACTAATTTGAATCATAGTGAGTTCCTTTCTGTGAAATACAATACTGTGCGGCAGAAGTTCCCGCCAGATGTCCACTGCTCCATGCCCATTGCAGGTTGTAGCCGCCGCATTTTCCGTCTACGTCTAAAAGTTCTCCCGCAAAGAAAAGTCCTCTGCATTTTAATGACTGCATAGACTGCGGGTCAATTTCCGACAGGGATACGCCGCCCTGACAGATTTGTGCGGCATCAAAGGAGCGGCTTCCGGTAATGTCAAAGGAAAAATCTTTAAAAGCTGTTATCATTTTTGCAATACCTTTTTTCCCAAGTGCGTCCATAGTCGTACCGGCTGGATAACCGCAGCTTTTTGCCACTGCCTGTACAAGCTTTTTGTTGAGCAGTCCCGAAAAGAACGTGACAATATCCTGCGTATTATGCTGATACATGCGTTTTATCGACTGTGTAATAAGGGTTTCCGCTTCAAAGTCCGGAAGCATATCCACAACTGCCGTCACGATTCTTTTACTGTCTGCGGCTTTGACGGCATAGCGGCTGACCTGAAATACGGGAATCCCCGAAATGCCGTAGTCCGTATACTGGATTTCTCCGGTATCCGAAGCAACAGGATTTCCGTCTGCAAAAACAGTAACCGTTCCTGTACTGCGCACGCCGGACATCGCTTTGCACAGCGGATTGTCGGAAGTAAGCTGTACGAGTGCCGGAAGCGGTTTTATAATGTGGTGTCCGAATTTTCTGGCAAGTGTATAGCCTGAGCCGTCCGAGCCTGTCTTTGGTGCGGCTTTTGAGCCGGTGGCAAGAATACAGGCGTGGCCGCAGAAGCTGTCGGTATCGGTCGTCACATAAAATGAACCGTCTTTTTTTTCAACGGACAGAACAGACTGTTCGGTAAATACAGTCACACCGCTCTGTTCGACTTCATACCGCAGTGCGGACTGCAAAGAAGCCGCCGTTTCCGAATGGGGATAGACATATCCGTTTCTGTCCTTGTGGTAAATGCCTGCATTTTCAAAAAATTCAAGGGTATCCTGTACCGGAAAGGTATTTAAAACCTGCATGACAAAGTCAGAATTGCCGTTCTGATAACAGTCTGCCTGCATATGCAGGTTGGTAAAGTTACATTTTCCGTTGCCGGTCTGGAGTATTTTTGAACCCAGCCGTGCCGTATGTTCTATTAAAATGACAGATGCACCGCCCTGTGAAGCGCAGACAGCGGACATCATGCCCGCGGCGCCGCCGCCGATAACAATGCAGTCACAGGTGTGGCTGTTTAATTTTGTCATAAAAGTCCTCGTTTCGTGTATTTTTATTTTTAATCTCTATTATTTAAGATGTGTTTTAAGATGTGTTGGCAAAAGCAAGACATCTGTCTGAATCTAGTATCATATTTTATCAGACGTATAGTTTCCGCGCAATATTTAACTGCTGTAGGTCTGTAAAAATTCGTAAAGGTCCTGCTCTCCGGTGATGTACAGGCCGTATTTTAACTGCTCCCGTATTTCAACCGGCATGAGGTTTACCGCTACATCGGCGTAGTCGTAAAAAATCTTGTCATCTCCCCGGTAAATGCACAGGCGGTCTTCACTGTAAATCAGGTAAAAGGTTTCTTTTTTGGTCTGTACTTTTCCGTTGGCATAAATGCCGGCAGAGGTGTCTGCCAGACTGGTGCTGTCAGTTTCTGCCCGGTAGACAAAGGTTTCCTCTTTGGTAATATTTTTTGTATTTTCCTTTGAAGCAAAGAAAAAGATGCACCCAAAGCCTGCAATAAACAGTACTAATATTCCGGCTGCGCCGCTGATCCATTCTATTCGTTTCATAAATTGGTACCCTTTCTATAAGAAATCGTTATACTGGTATTTTTTACAGAAATGTAAAATTTATACTTTTTATAAAAGGATACTGTTATATTAATTTTTATTTCTGAGCGGTTTTGTCGGGAAGTGGCAATGAAAAATCACAGGTCCAATTCACTACAAAACGATAGAAATTTTCCACGGCCGGCGGCATATACACGGAATCGTCATGGACAAGGTAAAAATTCCGTTCATAGGACGGTGATGTAATTGAAAGAATTTTTACCGGTAATTTCTGCAGTAAATCCATGTAGGGAACTACGGCAATGCCAAAGCCTTCTGCGACGAGTCCGGCAATAACCTCATCTTCTTCTGTTTCAGTGACAATATTGGGAACGGCATTTTCACGCAGAAACATATCATCAATGACACTGCGGATACCAGAGGTCTGTGTAAAATAGATGTGCGGATATGATGCAGTATCTGCAAGCCGGACACCGGTATTTACGGCAAGCGGGTGGTTTTGGGGAACAATAACGACAAGCTCCTGTTTCTGGACGGGAACGGCGGTCAGTTTTAAGTCGTCCTGCGGTTTGGAGCAGAACAGCAAATCTACTTTTTGCTGCTGCAAATCGTCCAACAGCTGTCTGGTGATTCCGGTATGAAAGGTTAAACGGATATCATTTTCCGGGTATGCCTGTAAAAATTCTGCCGCCAGCCGCGGGACAAAACGGATTCCAAGCGGGCGTACAAAGCCCAGACGTATCAGTCCGGAACCACGGGCACTGCGCTGCAGCGAAGCGATGCCGTCATCTAATGTAGAAAGGGTATGCTCCGCACAGGCAAGAAATTCCCTGCCAAACGGTGTAAGCAGGGTGTTCCTGCCGTTTTTTTCAAATAAAGGCACACCGAGTTCTTTTTCCATCTGTGCAATGGCATGGCTTAAACTGGGCTGCGTAATGCACAGCTGCTGGGCAGCTTTTGTATAGTGTTTTACGTGTGCGAGGGTTACAAAGTAACGCAGATAAAATAGGTTCAAAGAAATTCCTCCTGTAGGGGTGCTAAAATAAAAGGAATATTATTTTAGCTTTTATTTTATTCTTTCTCGTAATTTAATAAGGCTTCCTTTGCTTCTTCTTCTGTTAAACTACAATTTTTGATAATGTTGTCAATAATAACATTATCTGGGAAATTTAGTCTTTTTAACGTTATAATAGTTGTTTTGATAGCTGCATCTTCTCTTTCTTCCCTGATTTTTTCCATTATTGTCATATACTCCACCTTCCATTTCTTTTTAGCAATTGATTCATTAACAGCCCCTTGTAATTCTTTTGTAAAATTACTATTTGTTTCTTTCTTTGATAAAAAATCCAAGAAAGAAACATATCTTCTGATAATCCGTTTCTTGAGCCTGCCGCATTAACAATGACTTTTGTTGCCTCATCACCGAGTCTTACAGAATAATCCTGCTCACAAATATAGTTAAATGTATATACAGGCAGATTTTTTCCAAATACATCTTCCAGACAGATAAAAATTACATATGATTTCTTTAATTCAGAATATCTCATATCTTTCTGAATTAAATTAAGGTCAATCATTCCCTGATAATATCTGGTTCGTTTAGGCAGGTCTTTCTGTCTTGTCGTCTGCATTTCAATATCATAAACAGTGTTTTCTGCATCATCGACATATACATCAAATCTGACACCCTTTCCGTCATATGTAATGTCTACATTTTTCTGCTGTTCTGCAATTTCAACTTTTCTGATTTTAATATCAAGAATTAATTCTAACAATTCCTTACATAAATCCAGTCGGGTTGTTAAAATCATGCAAAACATATAATCATCAGTAAAACACAGTTCCTCATATTCTTTAAAATGTTTCTTCATATCCCATTCTCCTTGCTTTTAGTATATAGTAGTTGTGATTGACTTTCAAGTTGTTTTGCCTGATAGATACAGTCTATAGTTTGATGAAAATTATTTATTTGTTATTTGCAAAAAGTATTTGTATACTGAAAAACTGTAAAAAGATTCAGCAAACACTTTAATTGAAAGGAAGAAGCATATGAGTAATCAACAGGAAAACAGACAGGTTTTGCGCGGAGAGCTGGCTTTGGCAGCAGCCGTCCTGATTAACAGCTTCGGCGTGGTATTGATGTTGTATTCCGGTGCAGGAATTTCTGCAATTTCGAGCGTGCCGTTTGCATTTTCAGAAGTCTTTACAAAGATATCCCTTGGAACTTGGACGTATCTGTTTCAGGGATTGCTGGTGCTTACATTAATGATTTTACGTAAAAAATTTGTACCACAGTATTTGTTTAGCTTTGTTGTCGGATTTGCTTTCGGGGAATTTTTGGATATCCATGAATTATGGATAGGGATTCTGCCACAGACGATACCGTGCCGGATAGTATACTTTGTGTTAAGTTATATTCTGATTTGTATTGGAATTGCATTATCCAACCGATGCGGATTGCCAATTATTCCGACAGATTTATTTCCAAGGGAACTTTCCGATATTATCCGTGTCGGATATCCTAAAATCAAAATTACTTTTGATGTAATCTGTCTGACAGTAACTGCCTGCATGACAGGATTTCTTTTAGGACATCTTGACGGATTAGGCATCGGAACAATCCTCGCAGCATTTACAATGGGAAAATGTATCGGTCTCATTGGCAGCCGGATGGATAAACGTTATACATTTGTAACAATCTTAACTAAGGAATAACGCCTTAATCATACGTGCACGAAGCACCTTCCACATCAGCAGAGGAAAGAGTGTTTCAATGGTTGCACAGTATTTATCAGCCAGACACAGAATCCATGCTTCCTTATACCGCGGCGGTATCGGGGTCAATGGAAACATGTGTCTGGCTATCATATTTTCTTCAATTGGATTCAAATCAAAATCTTCTTTGGCATTTCTTAAAGCTGTCGATGGGTGATAAAAGCCATGAAGCCGATGACTTTTATCCTTTTCATGCCAGTCATAAAGAAAGTAATCATGAAGCAATGCACCGCGGATCAGTGACTTTTCATCAATATTCAGCCGGAAACGTCTTGCAAAATACAAACTTGTATAAGCTACTTTTACACTATGTTCATAAACAGATGTCGAGCCGTGCTGTATATAGCTTTTCTCCATTGTCAGCCGTCCTTCCTTTTCCAGTGTACGGATGGCAGTTGACATTACTGTAAAAATACTTCTAATGGGTCTATTTTCAGGGTTCATGTACTTCTCCATTTCATTTTTGTGAACCATTACTTTGCTACCTATGCAGATTATACGCAAAAATGTATTTAATTACAATACCTGAAGCCAATTTATTTCTTAAGAATTTCTTATTTTGTTCCGAAGATTCTGTCGCCTGCATCGCCAAGTCCCGGACAGATGTATGCATTTTCGTTTAACTGTCTGTCTAATGCACCGACATAAATCTGGATATCCGGATGTTCCCTGTGCAGTCTTTCGAGTCCTTCAGGAGCTGCAATAATGCACATGAACTTAATGTTTTTGCCGCCGTGTTTTTTAATCTGGTTAATCGCATCAATCGCAGAACCGCCTGTTGCTAACATCGGATCACACACAACAATCGTTCTTTCGGCAATCGGGTCCGGCAGTTTGCAGTAATATTCCTGCGGTTCGTGAGTTTCTTCGTCACGGTACATACCGATGTGTCCGACCTTTGCGGACGGAACTAACGCTAAAATACCGGAAACCATACCAAGTCCGGCACGAAGAATCGGCACAACGGCAAGTTTTCTTCCGGCAATCATCGGTGTCATGCAGGTTTCAATCGGCGTTTCGACTTCTACGTCTTCTACCGGCAAATCTGAAAGCGCTACAAAGCCTTCCAGCATGGCAATTTCATCAACTAACTGACGAAATTCGTTTGTGCCGGTTCTCTTGTCACGTAAGATTGAAATCTTGTGCTGGATTAAAGGGTGTTCAAAAATAGTTACATTTTCCATTTTATTCATAAAAATCTCCATTCCGCCGTCAATGCGGCATTTTTATCTTTTTTATTACTCTGCTTCATCTTCGCTGTCGCTGTTTGCAACATAGACCCCGCGGCTTCTGTCACCCTCCGGATTTTTACCGAACTGGTAATCATTTCCCGGTAAAACGGCATTGAGGAAAATACCTGCAATCGCAGCTACGGCAAGGGCTGTCAGTGTAATTGAAGTGCCAAAGACAGTAAAGGTCAATCCGTCTGAAAATCCAAGTCCGCAGACAAAGATGACACCGGCAATAATTAAGTTTCTGGACTTTGTTAGGTCTACCTTATTTTCAACGACATTTCTCACACCGATAGCGGAAATCATACCGTAGAGCATGAATGACACACCGCCGATAATTGCCGCAGGCATTGTTGAAATAATTGCCGAAAACTTCGGAATAAAGGACAATACAATTGAAAAACATGCCGCAATACGGATAACACGCGGGTCATAAACTTTGGAAAGTTCAAGAACGCCGGTATTTTCACCGTATGTCGTGTTGGCAGGTCCACCGAGGAATCCGGCAAATGCGGTTGCAAGTCCGTCACCCATTAAGGTACGGTGCAGACCTGGTTCTTCAATAAAATTTTCTCCGACTGTAGCGGAAATGGCGGACATATCTCCTACGTGTTCCATCATCGTTGCAATGGCAATCGGTGCCATAACAAGAATGGCTGTGATGTCAAATTTGCAAATCTGGAACTGAGGCAGTCCAATCCAGCCGGCGCCCGATACAGATGCAAAATCTAAAATCGCTGTGCCATCAGGATTTGTGATACCGCAGGCATTTAAAATCACCGCAAGCCCATAGGAAATCAAAACACCCATGAGAATCGGGATAATCTTAAACATGCCTTTTCCCCAGATATTGAAAATGATAATCACCGCTAATGCCGTAAATGCAATCCACCAGTTGGTTGAAGCATTTGAAATAGCTGACGGTGCAAGGGATAAACCGATGCAGATGATAATCGGACCGGTTACAACCGGCGGTAAAAATTTCATGACACGGTTGACACCGACCAGTTTGAATATCAGCGCCACCGCCAGATATAAAAGTCCGGCAACAACAATACCGCCGCAGGCATAAGCCGCTTTATCATTGACATTCATGGTCGCATAAATACCGTTTTTTAAGTTGGCAACGGTATAAAATCCGCCTAAAAATGCAAAGGACGAGCCTAAAAACGCAGGCACTTTCAATTTGGAACAAAGATGGAAAATCAGTGTGCCAAAGCCTGCACAAAATAAAGTAACAGAAACGGTAAGACCTCTTGTCAAAGGTTCACCGCAGGCATCTTTAAAATAGCCTGCCACAAGAATCGGTACCAGAATTGTAGCACCGAACATCGCAAACATATGCTGGATTCCGAGAATCAGCATTTTCGGAATGCCGAGCTTACGTGCGTCATAAATGGGTTCATTTGAGTTGTTCATAGAATTCTCCTGCTGTTAAAATAGTATTGATAAATAATCCACAAAGTATGATATCATTTTAACAGGAGATTGGCAACCGGTAATGTTTAATCCGTGTGGCTGATTTTACACTTTATACGGCGGAATCTGTCTGTGTGTGTCCTGTGATATACCGGACAATGAATTGTGCCGTTTTTTCAACACCGTCAGAGGAATCGACCGTTAATTCATAATTTCTTGCATCACCCCAGTGTGTGCCGGAAATATGCTCATAATATGAGGCCCTTGCCTTATCGGAACGCTCAATATTTACCCTTGCTTCTTTTGGCGTGTCGCCGTATACATCCATAACTCTTTGAATTCTGTAATCCTGCGGCGCATGGATAAATATGCGGACAACATTGTCGTAATCTTTTAAAATATAATCTGCTGCCCTGCCGACAATGACACAGGAGCCGTTTTCCGCAATTTCACGGATAATGGCATCCTGTGCTTTAATCGCGTATTGTACTGCATTGGAACTCAGATATAAATCACGCATGATATCCGGCGAATTTTTGTGAATATCGGAAATGAATTCGCGATTTAGTCCACTCTCTTTTGCCGCCAGCGTAATCATTTCTTTATAATAGAAAGGAATGCCTAAGGCATTGGCGACACATTTTCCAATCTGCTTGCCCGATGAGCCATGCTCTCTTGCAATCGTGATAATGACGCCGGGTTTGGAAGGCTTTAAGGCAATATCAGGATTGTCAAGATTATCGATACTGTCATGACTGCTTGTACTGTCTGCGCCAGCTGTGGCGGCTGAGATATGTGTGGCGGCGGTGACATCTGTGATGTTTTTACCGCCAGAAGCCTCAGTTTCCCGTACATAATCCTTGTTTAAAAATTGACGGTAAAAATAAGCTCCGGTAAGGCTGGTGATAACTTCCGTCACCGGATAAGTCAGCCAGAACCAGTTTAATCCGAATCTGGAAAATAAATATGCCAGCGGAACAAATAATACCACGGTGCGGATAACCGTAAGCAGTGAACTTTTAAGGCTTGAACCCACCGCCTGAAAAAATACCGGGAATATCAACGAAGTGACCATTGGCAGAAAGCTGATGCCGACAAAGCGGAAGCCGACCCGTCCGATAGCAATAACCAGTTCATCGGAAGTAAATACCCGCAGCATTTGTGAAGGAATACAGACAAAGCATAGTGTTCCCAGTGCCATAAGGGACATTCCGAACACAATGGAAGCCGACAGGGTCTTTTTACAGCGCTCAATATTTCTTGCCGCATAATTGTAGCTGATAACAGGAACAATGCAGGTCTGCATTGCGCCGAGCGGGATAAAGAAAAAGGTCTGCCACTTATAGTAAAGTCCCAGTGCGGTTACTGCCTGGTCTGAAAAGGTTGCAAGAATCAGATTCAATCCCAGTATGTAAAAGGTATACGCCGACTGCATAAGAATATTCGGAATACCCAGCTGGAAGATTTTGGCAATGTGGTGTGGGTAAACCTGTCTGTGCGGGGATTTGCGAAAGCCTTTTTTCATGACAATCAGTGCCGCCATAATCTGTCCAGATACTGTCGCCACCGCCGCGCCCGCAATGCCCATTTTCGGAAATCCGAACATACCGAAAATCAGCAGAGGGTCTAACACGATATTCGTAATCGCGCCGATAATCTGCGCTGTCATCGGCGTTTTCATATCGCCGCAGGATTGCAGAACCTTTGTCCAGATACTTTCCAGAAACAGTCCGAAACTGAATACACACACAATACGTCCGTATACGATGACATCGTGAATGATGACTTCGGAATTGGTTGACATTTTTGCGTAAAACGGCATGGCAAACCAGCAGATGACCGCAAATAAAAGCCACATAAAGCCTGCTAACGGCGTGCCGACACCGGCATACTCATCGGCTTCTTTTTCATTGCCGACACCCAGCTTTGCCGCCATAACCGTGTTAATGCCCACCCCCGTTCCCACGGCAAGGGCAATCATTAAAAGTTGGAGCGGGTAGATAATTGACAGTGCCGTCAGCCCCGAATCGGAGTATCTGCCGACAAACAGGCTGTCAATGATGTTGTAGAGCGCCTGTATCAGCTGGGCGAGCATGACCGGTGGAGCCAGTTTTAAAAGTATTTTGCTGATTTTTTCTGTTCCAAATAAATCTGTCTGTTCCATGATTTTGTTTTACCTCGGGTTTGTTTAGTCTTCAAAAAGTTGTAATTGTGATTAGACTAAGGAAAGTATATCATATAAACAGAAAAAAGAATCTGCTATTTTGCAATCTTTATGAAAATGTCCAAAGTACCATGCCTTAAAATCAGTATGATCGGCTACCTGTTGTAAAAATTCTCTTAAAGGTGCTTCTTCGTTGCGACCGGGTAAATCTTTATATCCCATTTGGGAAACAATGTTTTGGGGTGCGGTATGGGTAAGAATATAGTCGACCTTAAAACCGGATTTTTTCAAATTTTCCCAGCCTTCTAAATATTCCTGCCGGGAGGGAAGTTCCTCTGGAAACCATGAAATGCCCTCCTCCCGATATGCTCTGTCAGGGCTGTATGCCCCGCCAAAAGTAAAAAATGTAATCCTACCTAAATTAAAAATCTGTCCGCGCATCAGATGAATAATATCTTTTTCAATAAAATGGACATTGCCGCCATGCCATTTTTCAACCGGAAAGGCATTTAATTTTTTAAAATCTTCATGGTTTCCGTCTATAAAAAGTGTTGTAACGGGAAGATTTCTTAAAATGTGCCGTACTTTGGCTTCTTCTGTTTCAGAGTACCCGCAAATGCCGGTATCTCCGCAGATTATGAGATAATCTTCTTTTGTGTAAGTTGTATTCTGTTTTTGAAAAAATATTATAATTTTATCAAGGTCAAATGTTCCGTGTGTGTCGCCGGATAAGATAAATTTCATTGGGGTTGTCCTTTTTTGCTATTTCTATTTAATAATTTACTATTTCCATTATTTTTAAAATATTTACAGAACAAAAGCTTTCAAGTCATTAAACTCAAAGGCTTCTGTTCTCATATAATTTTATACAAGCGCAGGTTCTTTCCCTGCAATAATCGCTTTCACTTCTTCAATATCCTTATCTGTAGCCATAGCACATATTTACTAATTATTTACTTAATACCACTTCCAACATTTTAAATTTATCGTTTACATTTTGTTTCCATTTAGCTGTGTGATCAATTTTCCCTATTACTTTATTTTCATCAAAAAGCTCTTTCTTTGTTTTTTGACTTAAAATCTCCCAATTCTCTTTAGGAATGATGTATGTTGCATTTCCGTAAATTGCAGATTCTAATACACAACACTTTGAGAATATAAACGCATAATAACCTTTAAAACCGTTAATACCTTCTACTATTTTTTCTGAATTATATTTTTCCATATATTCTAATCTAAAAATATCATACGTATCTATTTTTTCCCCACGTTCTCCTAATTGCTTTTTAATGTGTCTACTTGGCATTTCACCAGGAGGGAGCATTTTCCAGTTGCATCTCTGTCTTTTTGATGAATAATCTAACTGAATTTCTCCATCAAAAATATAACACACACCATATATTTCCAGTAGGATATTAACTGCTTCTTTCAAGTAATTAGCTCTTATTTCATCAGTTAGAACAACTATAACATATAGTTGTCCATCTTTGCTTTTAAACAACTGTAATTCTATTCCGTAAGGTGGCACTTCTACCTGCGGCCAACATGGTCTATAGATATCAACTGCTACCTCAGAGGCGTTGGTATTCCCAAAAGGATGCACCCAATTTGTTGACTCATATCGGCGTTCTTTAGGTTTTGACTTATCTGCATAAGAATATCCATATGCATTTCTTCTACACTGTGCTCCAAATATTCCAGAAGGTAATACTACATCTCCATTTTTAATTAACCCGACCTTCTTTGCTTCATCGCAGATTACAGGAATTCCTATTTGTATCTTATCTATATCGTATTCTTTTGGTATACATACTCTTCTAATTCTTTTGCCTTTAATACAATGTTGTGCCATTTCAATTTCTCCTATTCATTTTACATAATCAATTTCATATAAGTTTCAAATAAAATAAAGCCTTTTAAAGACATGCTTAGGTCCGTATTTGTCATTAATGACATTTAGCTTTGTGATTAGCTAATGTAGTTCCAGCTTTGCTTTTCGACTGTTTACTAGACGATTTACTAGCAAGAGTCTTACCCGCTTTTCCTACTTTTCCACCGTGGTGTACTGCCATATCGCTATACCTCCTTTGCAAAATCTCCTTGCAGAAGAAGGCTTTCTTTGGTATTATTAGTTTGCGAGAAAAATAAGTCCAAAGACCTTCTTGGGCAAGGGAATTAGTCAGAGTTAATCTCTGGCTTTTTCTATGTAAAGAGCAATGCTCTTACATACTATTATTTAATTTCTTCTACTCCAAGAGCCTTATATAATGGATTCAGCTGTTCTTTCACTGCATTTGCAATTTTTTCAATATTCAAGCGTTCTATCATACCATTGCTCTGTATTCCTTTGTAATAAACTTTATTGGCTTGCTTGTACAAACGCTGGAGTTTATCGTATCCATTCTTTCCTGATACTTTTGTATTTTTACCCAGCCTCAAGAATCCTAAAATTCCTTCTATATCATACAAAAACCAGTCTTCAATTGACCTCTTTGCTTGTACGTGAATAACTTTAGCAGCTCCATTATTTGCAAGATCTTTCTTTACTTCATCCCACTTTATCGGTGGTTTTGGTGCAAAATCAAATACATCCGTATCACTACACAAAACAATTGTGAACTCACAGTCATCCCCATATTTAGGCTTGATTTCTTTTGTGAATTTTCTGAGAGTAATACTTTTAAAACCACCTACACCTCTAACATTTCTGTATTCAATATTAGTATCGAATCTTCCCGCAGGGTGTAGCTTTCTGGCATTTGCGACTACTTGTTTGTAAAATTCGACCTCAGTATCTCCCTCTACAAAAAGTACAAGACATTTACTCATCGACATCACACTCCAAATAATCGCTTATGTTACTCTCTGAATCGGCAAGCATTGAGAACAGATAGTCTCCCATGCTCATATTTAATCCAGCTGCATCATTCTCCAACTGTTTCTGACCTGATTTTTTAAAAGCAAAGAACTCGGCCACGCCGGGCTTTCTATTCATACCAACATGAATCCAAGAAGGGTTTAAATAGCTAATAATATATGGCGAATGACTAGTAATAATTACCTTACAATCATCTAACAACTGACTTATAATTTGTATATATGCTTGAAATAGTCCGGGATGAACAGAGTTCTCAGGCTCTTCAATCGCTATCAATGAGATATTGCTTACACTAGATACAATTATCTTGGTCAGTATCATAAATACTCTCTTTGCTCCATCTGACATCATTGAAAAGTTAACTGGGTTCGCTAAGTTTTTATCTTTAACAAATAATACATAGATAGAATTCGTAAATACAAATGGCACATCGTCAGGAAACTGGTCACTTTCATCTGCATTGATTTTGAAATTCTTTACAATAACATCCTCAATGTCTGGAAATAACTGAAAATACACATCTTTCAACAATTCAAATTTGTCTGGATTCTGTTTCTTCAAATTGAAGATAATACGTGGGAGATTATCAGCGTTAATCATCTCATTTTCAAATCCCTTACGAATAATTGGGTCTGGCTGATAAAAACTCTTTGCATCCAGATTATTTTCCATATATATTTTCATTCCATTTAGCTTTGTAATAATCTCTGCATAATATAACTCATCGTAGGCTCTTAGTTTATTTGCAACAAGCTCTGCAGAATCAACTTTTATCTTTGACGAGCATCGTCCTGTCTCAGAACTCTTATATAATGCTGTGTCCAGTGTTCTATTGATTAACTGAGTATACTTCTGTCCTTTCTCGTTAAGCTTAACTTTTAGAAACTCAGAAACAATTCCCGGCTCCATATCCTCACTGTTTTTCCATACAAATTCAAAGCCATACTGGACGATGTACTCCTGACCATGAATATCAGTAGACACCTCCATCTCATACTTATAATTTTTTCCAATCATATTACAATTAATTGGAATTAAATTAGAATTTGCCATCATTTCCTTTTTATCTTCAATTGCAGCTTTAATAAATGCTAACCCAAAATCAATGCCGGAAAGCATATTTGACTTACCAAAATTATTAAGTGCAACAAGAGCAGTAATATTATCAAAAGAGATTTTTACGTTTGATAAATTTTTAAAGCCATCAATCAAAACAGCTTGAATCTTCATACTGACACATCCTTTTTCTTTTATTGTACTCATAATATATCACCCCGTTTAATAAAATGCAAGTATTTTTTGCATATTTTTTATATTTATATTATTATATGCAATGTATTTCAAAATATAAGCAATTTTCATTTTCTTTTTTGCAAACCCACTCTCGTTTTACTCACCTTTTACTCAACAAGGTTCAATTATCATTCTGCCGCTTCCAAAGAAATTTCTGCAAATTCCTCATCGGTCATGTTCTGGAGTTCACCTAACACCTGCTCTCCAAGCTCCTCCATGTCGCTGTCCTTTATGTGCGGCATTACCTGTCTGATCTGCCCAATCATATCCGTCCTGTCCTGTGTCTCAAACATACACATGAAATTGTTTCTTCAACTGTAAATGGATTATTCATATTCTTACATCTCCCTGTGTGTATTCTTTGATTTTTCCTGTTCTTTGGAATCTTTCTTGCCCTGTGCCACTTCCTTCTGCTTAGCCGCCAGACGCTCCTTTAAGGAAGAACGAACCTGCGGTTTTTCCGCCTGTTCTTTCTTTTCTTCCTCACGATTGAATTTCTCCACCCCATTATTAAGCCTGTCATCAATCATGTTATAATTCTGCTCCTCCAGCTCCTCGATCTTGGCAAGCGGCTTATATTCTGCCAGCTTAACAATCAGCTCTTTTGCCTGTCTTTCGCTGTCCTCGTCAATTCCCTCATCAATAGATGTCTGCAAAAAAATCTGTAATGGCTTCACATTGCCACTTCTTATATCATTTGCAATCATCTGAACCTGTGCTTCCCTGTCCGGCACCGAATCTCTGTATTCAAAAGTGTCAATATCATAAGATAACTGATCAAGTTCTGCCGCAAGCGTCTGTATCTTCATTTCTTTTGTCTCCCGTTCATTGACCTCTTTATCCGGATATGCTGCAATCAGTTTTTTCAGAGCATCCTGCACCGTAGGATTATCCCGAAGCTCCGGTGTGTAATTCAGAAAATCCATATCTATGCAATTTTCTCTGACAATATCTGCTTCCTCATCTTCCCATTCTTCTGTACCATCAATGTGCATATTTACACCAATCGAAGGTATTCCATGCATATGGGACGGATTAATGGCATTGTAAAGTTTCATAGCTTCCTCTATCGTTTCAATGCCCTCATGGAACTCTCCCATAGTGTGAAATTCTCCACATTCTGCAACCGTAAATGTGATATGGACTGTCTCTGGTTCAATCACAGGCTCTTTTCCTAATTCTGAAAGCTCTTTTTCGTCTGATACAAGTTCATGCTTATCCTGTTGCTCCTGCACTGCTTCTCTGCCCTTCGTGACAAGCTGATTGTTAATCTGTTCCTGCTGTACCTTCTCCTGCAGGTAAGTTTCCACCTCTGGAAGATAAGTCTCCAGGGTTCCGGCTACCACCACATCAACAATCTGTGCATCTAATCCATACTCATCAATCTGTGACTGCACATAGGCATATACTGTTTTTTCAATGTCATCTGCACTTTGTCCGTCCAGGGCATGAAACATTTCCTCTGTCTTTGCCCGGAAATCTGCAACAACATCCGGATGATTTTCCTTAAATTCTGCCTGCTTTGCTTCCAAGTCAGCCTGCTCCACTTCCTCGGCTTTTTCAGAAAGTTCCTCAAAATCAACAATCTCAGCTTCGAAACCTGCATACACTTCACCCTGCAAAAATTCATCACGATAATACTGCTCTGTGACCGCTGAAAACCTCGGCTCTTTCAAATCCGCAATCACCATATCCATTGCACGCTGAATGGTAATATCCGGATTATCATAAATACCGCCATCCAGTAAATGATACTGTTCATCCAGAATGGAATAATCATATCCTTCATCACATTCGTGCATCAGAATATAACGGTCTGCGATATGTACCGCAAGCTCTGTCTGTATCTCGTTTTCCTTTCCCTCCAATGTCAGCATAAACTTCGGAAGCTCCGTAAAATCAAAGGAATCAACAAAGTGTGCACTGTTCTCCCCATCCTCATGGAGCACCACAACATCGCTGACCAAAAGAGAGTGTGCCTTATAGTCTGCCGGGTGGTCAACATTGAGCTTGGTATAGATTGCTTCTAGTGTTTCCGCTTGTGTCTGTCCCTGCAATTCTCCCAGTTCACCCATATAAACGAGCTTATAATTCTCCGGTGTTACAGCATCGAAATTGTCTTTGATTATCCCCAGACGCTTTAGGCTTTCCGTTCCCTGAAAGCGAAATGTATTCAGTTCCGGATTATCCTTTAACTGATAAATACCATATTTATCGGTATTTCCATACAAAAGCTGTGCTTCCCTGTTGGAATCACTCTCTGAAAGTTCTTCCTGCATCATGCGGAGCTTCCGTTCATTCTGCCAGTCTCCTTTTTCAATGCCGCACATTCCATCATACTCTATAATCTGTTTTCTTTCAGATACGGTAGTCTCGGAACCATCTGTATGCAGAAGATACACTGGCAGGTCATGGTCGAATAACTCCAAGGCTCTCTCCTGCGTCAGTGGAAGCATTTCATTCCATGTATAGCCATATTCCTGCATTTCAGATATGCCGACCATGCTATCCGGAAGTGCGTCGATTTCTGCCTGTGCATCTATTATTGCTAAAGCAACATTCTGATTTCCGTATTTTTCCTCATAAAATATATGCTCTGCAAGCTCCCTTGTTTTTTCCATATCACCCAGCTTGTACGCATAGTTTACAATCAGATTTCTTTCAGCTCTGCTAAATACACTTTTTTCACTTTCCAGTTCATTGATAATTTTTTCAGCTTTCTGCATATTGGAAAGCTCTGTATCCGCTGTGATTTCAGTCTCTTTTTGCACTACTTCTTTTTCAAGTTCCAGTAAATGAAGCTGCCCCTCAATTCCTGTGATCAGTTCGGATGCAGTTTTTCTTATGGTATCCATAGAAGCTCTCAGTTCCTTGGTATCTCTTCCGCTGCTCCAACCTGCAATATACCCAAAAGAATAATCAGAGGTATCTATACCAAAATGCTGGCAAACAGTGTATGCCACACTCTCCGCTTCCACCTCTTTGGTATTGCGGTCTTTTCGCATTTGCTCATCCTGCTCCACTTCCTTACTGTGTAGCTTAGAATGAGCCACCTCATGGATCATGGTCTTTAATGTCTGGCTCTCGCTCATGTTTTCCTGTACCGCAATCCGCTTTGCTTCACTGTCATAATAGCCTTTGGAATCTCCGGCTATCTCCTCCAGTTCAATCGGTACTGGTGAAATGGCTTCTACTGCACGAATCATATCCTGATACCCTTCCACATCTGAAAGAAGCTCCTTTGCCGCAAGTTCCGGTATCGGCTTTCCGTCTGTCTGTGCCACATCAAAAACGGATACTGCCCGGAATACCGGAATTGTTATCTCGACTTCTTCTTTCTGCGGATTTCCGTCCTTATCAAGCAACAACTCTTGTGTAACCGGATCAATCTTATCTCGTTCCTCTTTAATTTTATAAGGTGCAGGTGCAAGGATACGGATTGCCTTTTCCCCTTTATTTACATGACGTTCAAAATTCTTCTGCAAAGCCTTGTATCCGGCCACTAGCGTAGCGTCAGGCTTTTGCATCGCAATTAATAGCGTGTTGTTAAAACTATAATTATGAAATTTTGACATCGTGCTAAGATAATTGCGGTAACTGTCACTGTTGAATAAATCCTGCAATCCTTGCTTCAGTTTATCCGTAAGCTCCTGCACACGTTGTTTTTCTGTATTATTTTCTGCCATAAATGCCTCCATTTTGTACGATAAAAGGCAGCCACTACTGACTGCCCTTACATCAACTACTATAACATTTTTAATAATCCTGCTTTTATTCCCAACCCGAATAGTGCTGACAGGTTGGGAATAAAGTTGGGAATAAAACTTTTTTTATAAAATCTGATCTTTCCCCTTTGCCTTATCCACTGCATCCCTTCCTGCAGGTGTCCCAGACACTCTTGCCTTCATTGCTGCGAGCCTTTCTTGCAATGAAGGCCGTTCTGCTGGTCGGTCTGACAGCTTATCATCCGTAACCGTTTTTCCAAGATTACTCTGCTTTGCTGACATATCAGCAACCTCATCCCCTTTTTTATCCACCGATTTCACATCTTCATGTGTTTTCCGGTTCCGTGGCTTCGTCATCCATGCCAATCGCATCATCGCCCTTTTCATCCATGTTAAGCAAGGCATTAAGTTCTGCAAGACGTTTCAGTTTCTCGGAAAGCTCCGCTTCCTGCGGAAACGGCTTGTCTACTTCTGCTTTTGCTGTTTCAAGCTGATGTTCCACATTGGAAAGTTACGTCTGTGCTTCCTCAAGTTGTGCTGGCATTGCTTCCAGTGCATTGTTGATTCTTGTGATATTTCCAAGCGGGTCAGCGCCGACCTCCATTGGGTGGCTCATAGCACCTTTAATATTCATCACAAATTTATTGTTGAAAGAATCAAAGGTTACATTCAGCTTAAATCCAAGATATTCCCCTACATCCGCACTGGCATTGATGCCTTTGATTTCTTTACACATGGCTATGATCGCAGTTCCAGCTTCCTTTTTATCTGTATATGGCTTTCCTCCCACCTGCATGAAAAATTGTTCCTTATCCTCCGGCTTATTTTTCGCATATTTTTCCATATCAGCGGTAAAACCTTCGATACGTTCCTTGAAAACAGCGATCTGGTGCGGATAATGCTGTGTGATGTTATCCTCCAGCCTGTACTTCTGACTGGTATGGTTTGCCTTCATCA
>ERZ791926.119-NODE-119-length-86689-cov-8.534721_pt1 | contig 86689 bp, 82 predicted proteins | sample MGYA00510131_ERZ791926 | MGnify/ENA primary metagenome ERZ791926 (study PRJEB30046, sample SAMN00792052) | human gut metagenome | study: EMG produced TPA metagenomics assembly of the A metagenome-wide association study of gut microbiota in type 2...
CAGGTGCTTCAGAAGCTGTATTATTTACATCATTTTTCTTATTTACACCATCTAATGACTTCATTGTCGGGAAGAGTAATACGTCACGGATTGCTGCGCTGTCTGTAAGCAGCATCACAAGACGGTCGATTCCGTATCCGATACCACCTGTTGGCGGCATACCGATCTCTAATGCATTTAAGAAATCTTCGTCTGTATGCTCTGCCTCATCATCACCGGCTGCAGCATTTGCATCCTGTGCTGCAAAACGCTCACGCTGGTCGACCGGATCGTTAAGCTCAGAATATGCATTACACATTTCCCATGTATTGATGAAAAGCTCGAAACGCTCTACCTTGGTAGGATCGCTCGGTTTCTTCTTTGTAAGCGGAGAGATCTCGATCGGATGATCCATGATGAAGGTCGGCTGGATCAGCTCTTTCTCGCAGAACTCCTCGAAGAAAAGGTTGATGATATCACCCTTCTTATGACGCTCCTCATATGCAATATGATGCTCATCTGCAAGTTTTTTCGCTGCAGCATCATCTTCTACAGTATCGAAATCAATTCCGGTATATTTCTTAATCGCATCGTTCATGGTCATGCGTGTAAATGGCTTGCCAAGGTCGATCTCGATGCCATTGTAGCTGATCTTTGTACTTCCGCAGACTTTTTCTGCAAGATAACGGAACATGGACTCTGTCAGTTCCATCATGCCCTCATAGTCTGTGTATGCCTGATACAGCTCCATCAGTGTGAACTCCGGGTTATGACGGGTGTCAACACCCTCATTGCGGAATACACGGCCGATCTCGTATACACGCTCAAGTCCGCCGACGATCAGTCTCTTTAAGTATAATTCCAGAGAGATACGCAGTTTTACATCCTCATTTAAGGCATTGTAATGTGTCTCAAACGGTCTTGCTGCTGCTCCACCTGCATTCGATACAAGCATCGGAGTCTCTACTTCCATAAAATCACGGTCTGCTAAAAAGTTACGGATTTCTTTTAAGATCTTGGAACGTTTGATAAATACTTCCTTGCTCTCCTGGTTCATGATCAGATCGATATATCTCTGACGATAACGCATATCTGTATCTGTCAGTCCATGGAACTTCTCCGGAAGGATCTGTAATGACTTAGACAGCAGCGTCATCTCCTCAGCATGGATAGAAATCTCACCTGTTTTGGTACGGAAAGCATATCCCTTTACGCCCCAGATATCGCCGATATCAGATTTCTTGAAATCTTTGTAGATTTCCTCTCCGATATTATCTCTTGCAACATATACCTGAATACGTCCCTTTAAGTCCTGAATATTGCAGAATGATGCTTTTCCCATCACACGTTTAAACATCATACGGCCGGCGATCGATACCGGTTTGCCTTCCATTGTCTCAAAATTGTCGATGATATCGGTTGAGTGATTTGTCACATCATATTTTGTGATGACAAACGGATCTTTTCCGTTCTCCTGCAGTTCATGCAGCTTGTCATAACGTACCTGAAGCAGCTGGTTTAAATCCTGCTGGTTATTGTTCTGCTCTGCCATGTTTATCCTCCACTTGTTTTATTCCCCGGACAGTCTTTCTGCCCGACTATCATATCTCTTAGTTTGCTCTGTGAATTGAAAGCACTTTGTATGAAAACTCTCCTGCCGGTGTCTCAACAGTAACGGTATCACCTACCTGTTTGCCAAGCAGTGCCTTACCAACCGGTGATTCGTTGGAAATCTTGCCTTTTAAGCTGTTAGCCTCGGTAGAACCAACGATCTTATACTCTAATTCCTCATCAAATTCGCAGTCAAGGATCTTTACGCTGCATCCGATGCTTACTTTATCAAGATCAGCCTCTTCCTCGACAACTACTTCTGCATTCTTTAAGATTTTCTCAAGTTCTTCAATACGTGCTTCGATGTCTCTCTGCTCGTCCTTTGCAGCATCGTACTCAGCGTTCTCAGATAAGTCTCCCTGCTCTCTTGCCTCTTTGATCTTCTGTGAAACTTCTTTTCTTCTTACAACCTTTAAGTTCTCTAATTCGTCTTCCAGTTTCTTGAGTCCCTCGTAAGTCAGAATGTTTTTCTTGTCCATTGCATTTACCCTTCTTTATAATAATTATTGTTCGGTTCATGTATACGGCGGCACAAAGCCTTGCGCCAGACGCTATGAACGATAAAAAGCCTTCTCAAATCTGTCCTGCCACGGCGCCCCCGTTTTCTTTTTTGGTCTCTTAACAATCACAGTATTATAACCGATAGGTACTGCTATGTCAAGATTTTCGGCTGTTCGCCAGGTTTTTTTATGGATTGGAATATAATGTTTTCCCAACGCGATCTGTTTTTCATACAGAGCACTGTTCCATTCAAAATCAAGCAGAAAAATACTGCTGTTTTTTTCCTTATTCTTTGCTAATCCAAGACGCTTTTTCGATACGATAAGTGAAACCAGTCCGGTCTTCTCATACATTGTCTCTGCAAACTCATGAAAATATGCAGGCCGGTCTGTATAAATTGTAAGCGCATTAAGCTCATCCCCGATCTGCTCCAGCACATCGAGCGTCCCTGCCGGCTCAAACATCCCTGCTCCATCCGGTTCCTCATCGATCACCTCGACAATCGCGCACTCCGGCTTCACACTTTTTGCCGCAAGAATGCCTTCGTACACTGGTTTAAAATCATATAAAAATTCATTGGAAAAGTACATCGCGCTTCTCCGTCATATTCCTTTTTCCATCTTTATGACAGCATTTTCTGATTCAGTACTTTTTCCGGAATTTTACTTATGTCTTTTTTGTTTCCTTCATTTTAACTTTACCGGATTGAATTTTTCTGCCAGTCGCTAAGTCACGAATCGCCTTTTGGCACTCGGATCATGCCATAAAACCACAGACCTCCTGAAACAATGCCTCAAGCTGCTCATATGTCTCCACCTCGTTGATCCTGCCCCGCAGCTTAGAAGAGTTACGGTAGCCGGCTGTATACCAGGCGGCATGTTTCCTGATCTCACGGATACCGGTATATTCGCCTTTAAATTCAAGCTGCATACGGGCATGCCGAAGGAGCATCTGTGTCACTTCCTCAAAAGTCGGTTTCGGGAGTTCTTCCCCCGTCTTAAAATAATGAAGGATCTGTGCAAAGATCCACGGATTGCCCTCGGCGCCGCGTGCGATCATAAAGCCGTCGCAGCCGGTCTGTTTCTGCATCGCGATCACATCTTTTGCTGTTAAGATATCACCGTTTCCGATGACCGGTATCGAGACCGCTTCTTTTACCTGTCTTATGATATCCCAGTCGGCTTTTCCGGAGTAAAACTGCGATCTCGTCCTGCCATGGACCGCCACTGCCGCTGCACCGGATTCCTGTGCAATGTGTGCCATCTCAACCGCATTGACATGCTCCTCATCAAAACCTTTCCTGATTTTCACTGTAACCGGTTTTTTGATTGCCCGCGCTGTCTTTTCAATGATCTCTCCGGCAAGTTTTGGATTTTTCATCAGTGCAGAACCATCACCGTTGTTGACTACTTTCGGCACCGGACAGCCCATGTTGATATCCAAAATATCAAACGGTCTGTCCTCGATCTGTTTCGCGATCTCACTCATGATATCCGGATCAGAACCAAACAGCTGAAGCGACACCGGATTTTCCCGCTTATCGATCGTTAACAGCTCTTCGGTATTTCTGTTTTTATAGAGAATCGCTTTTGCACTCACCATCTCCATGCAAAGCAGCCCTGCTCCCTGTTCCTTGCAAAGCAAACGAAATGGCAGGTCTGTTACGCCTGCCATCGGTGCTAGTATCAGGTTATTTTCTAACGTTACATTTCCAATCTTAAGTCGTCTGATCTCTCCCATACCACCATTTTCCTAAATAATTTACTCTCTCATATCCAATTCAGGTATCCTGAATCTCCCGATCAAATATCTCTTATTTCCTGATCTTACCGGATTTACGATTCTGTTTCTTATAAATAAGGTTCATTCCTTTTAAAGTCAGGTTCGGATCATATACATCGATTACATCTGTCTCATTTGCAATGATACGTCCAAGACCGCCGGTTGCGACCACCTTGACCTCTCCCATGTCAGCCTCTCTGATCATATTTTTTACAATATATTCTGTCTGTCCGATCTGTCCATATACCAGTCCTGCCTGCATACTTGAGATCGTTTCTTTTGCAAGAATGCTCTCCGGTTTGCGGATCTCGATCTCCGGTAGTTTTGCCGCATCCTCCCACAACGCTTTTGCAGAAATGCGGATTCCCGGTGCAGTTACCCCGGAAACAAATGCTCCGTTTTTATCGACCAGATCATAAGTAGTGGCAGTGCCAAAATCAAGTACCAGTACCGGTCCGCCATACAGCTCATATGCTGCTGCCGCATCCACGATACGGTCTGCACCGATCTGCCGCGGGTTCTCGGTTACCACGCGGATTCCTGTTTTGGTACCCGGCTCCACAATGATCGGATTGATACCAAAATATTTGATGATCGCACCCTCTAAGGAATGCATAACATTTGGAACAACAGAAGCTATGATTGCATCCTCGATGTCATCATGTCTGATCTTATTCTGCTCTAACAGATTTGACAAAAGCATTCCATACTCGTCCGATGTACGCGGCATCTTCGTCGTGATACGAAAACTTGCCATTACCTCATCCCCACGGAATACACCCACTGTGATATTTGTATTTCCTACGTCAATCGTGATTACCATCGTATTTTCCTACCTTTTTCTTTACATTTCTGATTCGTCCATGCCAATATATAGCACTTTATAATACATTTCCAAAGCACGAAGCAGTTCTTCTTTTGTCCGCTGCAGTTCACGTATCTTTAACCCACAGCCGATCTCATCATATAAAAGATCATTCTCATCACTGGAAGTACGAAACTCCAGATTGCCCTCCTCATCAAAGACTACCTGAAAAATACCACCGATATCTTCCGTAAAAAGAACACACATGATCTTTAATTCATCTTTGATCGAATCCGGAAGTCCCTTGAAATCCTGATTCAGATAAAATTTTTTATTGTAAGCGCTCGCTCCGCAGAGCACCACTTCTTCTCTCTCAGACATATCCGTATACTCCTCTCACGGAAACTTCGCCGGAGGATACCAGTTTTCTGCCTTCCCAAGTATCCACGATCAGTTCGCCATGCGGCGTGATTCCCATTGCTTTCGCCTCATAAGGCTCTTTTGGATCTAACACTCTGACCTGTTTTTGCATATTGATCAGGTGCGCATTGTATTCTTTTACCAGGCCGCTTAAATCTTCCGTCTCTAAGAATATCTCATAATATCGTTCGAACTGCTCTAATACTGCCTCGATCAGTTCTGCGCGGTTCACACGTAAACCGGTCTCCATCAGGATCGAGGTTGCTATCTGTTCAATCTCTTTTGGAAATGATTGATTCCGGACATTGATACCGATTCCAATGACAACATGATTGATGTAATCTAACTGTGCACTCATCTCCGTTAAGATTCCGCAGACTTTTCTGCCGTTCATCACAATGTCATTCGGCCACTTAATACCTGCGTCTACGCCTGTTTTCTCCGATATCGCTTTCGATACCGCAAGTGCTGCGATCAGTGTCAGCATGGAAGCACGGTCAGGGGCAAAATCCGGTTTGAGCACCAGCGTCATAAATATTCCGACTCCTGCCGGAGATTCAAATCCTCTTCCACGGCGGCCGCGTCCGGCTTCCTGCTTCTCCGCAACGACCAGTGTACCGGTCGGATGACCTTCCTCTGCAAGCTGTTTTGCCTTTGTATTGGTAGAATCTATCGTATCAAAATAAAAGATCTCACGTCCTGCCCATTTTGTTTTCCGGATGCTTTCCAATTCTGCCTTATTCAGACAATCCGGTGTCGACACGATCTTGTATCCTTTATTCTGCACCGCCTCGATCACATATCCCGCTTCTTTTAACTGTTTTACCGCTTTCCAGATTGCAGTGCGCGATACGCCGAAACGCTCACACAGTTCCTGTCCGGAAATATAATCATCAGCTTCCTTTAATGCCGCTAGTAGCTGCGTCCTCATCTAGTGTCCTCCATTTTTGTCTGATACACTTATTTTTCACACTGTTCTCCACCAAGTGTTGCAAACATGACTGCTTTGATCGTATGCATACGGTTTTCTGCCTCATCAAATACGACAGACTGTTTACTCTCAAATACTTCATCCGTTACTTCTAATTCACTGTAACCAAACTTCTCATAAACTTCTTTGCCGATCTTGGTCTTTAAGTCATGGAATGCAGGCAGACAGTGCATGAAAATGGCATCCGGTTTTGCATTTGCCATAGCTTTCGCATTTACCTGATATGGCATCAGATCATGAAGACGTTCCTCCCAGATCTCATCCGGTTCACCCATGGATACCCATACATCCGTATAAATAACATCTGCGTCTTTTGTGCCCTCTTTGACATCTTCTGTCAGTGTAATGGTTGCTCCTGTCTCTTTTGCAACACCTTCACAGTACTCTACCAGTTTTGCATCCGGGAAATACTTTTTGCTTGTGCATGCAACAAAATCCATACCAAGTTTTGCACAGGTCACCATCAGGGAATTACCCATATTATAGCGGGCATCACCCATGTAAACCAGTCTCACACCTTTTAATCTGCCAAGATGCTCACGGATCGTCAGCATATCGGCAAGCATCTGAGTCGGATGAAATTCATTGGTCAGACCATTCCATACCGGCACACCGGCATATTCTGCGAGCTCTTCCACGATATCCTGTCCATATCCACGATATTCAATACCATCAAACATACGTCCCAACACACGAGCGGTATCCGGAATGCTCTCTTTTTTGCCGATCTGGGAACCCGAAGGATCTAAGTAAGTTACATGCATGCCAAGATCATGGGCTGCCACCTCAAAAGAACAACGTGTCCTGGTGCTTGTCTTTTCAAAAATAAGTGCGATATTTTTTCCTGTCAGACAATCATGCGCAATACCCTGTTTTTTCTTTGCTTTCAGATCCGCTGCAAGGTCGATCATATATGTAATCTCTTCCGGTGTAAAATCCATTAATTTTAAAAAATTACGTCCTTTTAAATTCATGTCTTTCTATCTCCTTTACATGGCTGTGTATATTATCTTTTTATGCCACAACGGATGGTACAACATGCGCACCATCCGTTCTGATAACCTTTTTTGATTTTATTTATGATCTGCTGCAATTTCCGTAACAGATTTTGCAAGACCGGCGATTCCCTGAATCTCAGATGGAATGATGATCTTGGTTGCTTTTCCGTCTGCTGCTTTTGCAAACGCCTCTAAGCTCTTTAACTGGATCACGTTCTGATCCGGTGCTGCTTCTTTGATCATACGAAGTCCATCTGCGTTTGCCTGCTGGATCTTAAGAATAGCTTCTGCCTGACCTTCTGCCTCGCGGATCGTTGCCTCTTTCTTTGCCTCTGCACGTAAAATTGCTGCCTGTTTCTCTGCCTCTGCGTCAAGAATTGCAGATTCTTTCTTACCTTCTGCAACGAGGACTGTTGATTTCTTTTCACCCTCTGCACGCAGGATCGCTTCACGTCGCTCACGCTCTGCCTTCATCTGTTTCTCCATCGCATCCTGGATCGCTGCAGGCGGGATGATATTCTTTAACTCAACACGGTTGACTTTGATTCCCCATGGATCAGTCGCAACATCTAAAGAAGATCTCATCTTCGTGTTGATTGTCTCTCTCGATGTCAGTGTCTCATCAAGTTCAAGATCACCAATGATGTTACGCAGTGTAGTTGCTGTCAGATTCTCGATCGCCATGATCGGATTTTCCACTCCATATGCATAAAGTTTTGGATCTGTGATCTGGAAATATACAACAGTATCGATCTGCATCGTTACGTTATCTTTTGTGATAACCGGCTGCGGCGGGAAATCTACCACCTGCTCTTTTAACACAACTCTCTTTGCCACACGGTCGATAAACGGTGCTTTGAAATGAATACCTACAGACCATGTTGCAAGATAACCTCCCAGACGTTCTACCACGCATGCAGTTGCCTGCGGAACGATCTTAACACAGGATACTGCGATCAGCAGTGCTACGATAATTAAAATAATAAGTGCTACAATTACTCCTGGCATACGAAACTCCTCCCTAAATTCAATTTTAAATACAGTATACTATCTGTTTTGTGCCTTTATTCATATTACTATATTTACTTTGAGATTACAACTAATCTTTTCAGATGAGATCTTTAGAAGCTCTCTTCCTGCGGATATGCCTTACAATCACAACAACTGTACCCACTAAAAATGGAAATACAAATGTGCCAAAACGGTACAGAAGTGACGCTGATCCCGCCATACCTGTCCCGACGATCCCTGCAAACAGGCTGGTAAAAACAAATTCTGTCGATCCGATTCCTGCCGGTGATGGAATCACTGCCGCAAGCATGACAGACAGTGACGTGATCGCAAGCACCTGCGCCAGAGTCAGTGCAGGATTTTCCTGAAACCGGACACCTTTAAAAAGAAGATACGGTATTCCGTACCAGAAACAGCATTTCAACAGGCAAAGAAAGATCACCTCTGTGGTAACTTTTTTGTTTTTCATCAGATGGTTCGAAGCATCCTCAAGCATCATGCACTGCCTTTTGATCTCTTCTGCCATTATTTCAAATTTTCCATGAAATTTCTGATTTGCGAAGTCAAGCAGCCGGCAGATCAGATGATGAAACCGGTTCGAACAGCAGAATAAAAACAACCCAAGTGTTATCACCAGTGTAAGCACATATCCGGCAGCTAAAAGTCCCGCATAATCACCAAACCAGTTTCTCATAAATTCCCAGTTCATCACAAAAAAGATTGCAGAAAACAATGCAATGCTTATTTTGTGGAGCGCATACTGTATCATATACAGTCCAAATCCCCCGCCATATTCAATTCCATGCTCACCCAGATAAATGATCGCTGCAACTCCGGAACCGCTTCCTAACGTTGCCACCCGGTAAAAAGAACAAAGGAACGCATTCGTAATACCATTTTTATATGCAAAAGACGACCGATACTGCTTTGCGAGCACGGTCGTGATAATGCCTTCTATGATCTGATATACCGCTGCCATCAGACAAATGCCAATGACAACGGCTGGTGATGTTTTCGTAAGCTGTTCTAAAATCGGTCCTGCCGAATCACGGAAAGTATACACGATAATACCAATGACTGCCAGAACCAGTCCCCATTTTAAAAGCTGCTTTTGTATTTTATTGATAACAATCGCCCCTTATTATTGCTGCTCACACTGCAACTGTGAACAAAACTTATTTCTTTTTGAAATTGGTGTAGCCTTTTTGTTTGTATGGATGCTCCTTCCAGAGTCTGTCTGCAGTCTCTTTCCATTCACATGCATATGCCTCACATTTTCCACATAAATGTTCTACCGGCTCTGCCTCCTCAACATCTGTGGAGTGTGCACCTGTTTCATGTACCATACGCTGTAAGATCTCAGGATTCTCAAGCATCGGGCATGGACGAAGCATATTCTCATTGAACGGCTGGTTATCTCTGTATGCCATGAATAACGGCTGTTTTAAGCACTCTAACAGTGATTTCTCACGGATATTTGCACCGGAGTAATGAATAAATACACAAGGCTCCACGTCACCCTTCGGGTTGATGTGGCAGTAGTTTCTTCCTCCTGCGATACATCCGCCTACGAACTCTCCATCATTCTGAAAGTCCATAACAAAGATCTCTTTACCACCTTCCATCGCACGAACCTCACGGATTCTGTGATAGATGTATTCACGCTGTTCTTTGGTCGGCATCAGATCCGGAGCTGCCTTCATACCTACCGGCATCAGATGGAAATACCATGCGAAACGGCTTCCATGCTCGATCAAAAGATCAAAGAACTCGTCAGATGTAACAGCATCCATGTTTTTGCTAGTATAGCATACACTGTTTCCGAAAATCAATCCGTTCTCATGTAAAAGATCCATTGCATGAAGAACTTTATCATATACACCCTCTCCACGGCGGAAATCGTTCGCATCCTCAAATCCCTCAAGGCTGATGGATAAGGAAAGGTTGCCGACACGTTTCATATCATCGCAGAGTTTCTGATCTACGAGCGTACCGTTTGTATAGCAGTGGAATGCACAATCATTGTGTTTCTCACAAAGTTTGATGATATCGGCTTTACGAACCAGCGGCTCTCCACCGGTCATCATATAAAAATAAATACCAAGTTCTTTTCCCTGTGTTACGATACTGTCAAGTTCATCAAAAGAAAGATTTAATTTATTACCATATTCAGCTGCCCAGCATCCGGTACAGTGAAGGTTACATGCACTAGTTGGATCCATTAAGATCAGCCATGGAATATTGCAGCCATGAACCTCTCTCATTTTACGAATGGTCTTTGTTCCATAAAATGCAGCCTGAAATCCAAGGTTTAATGCCGTCATCTTCGCAACATGCGGATCTGTCTCATCTAACAGACGGTTTACATAACGCATCCATTTGTGATCCGGATTCTGGATCATTTTTCTTACACCGTCATAAGCCTCTTTACGGAAGTTATCTCCCATAAATTTCTCTGTAAGATCTACGATCTGTAATAATCCTTTCTCACGATCCTTGTTCAAACTTTTTAATGCAGCATCGATTGCGACGCTGAATGCTTTTCTCTCTACTGTCAGTGCTAAATTCGCCATAACTCCGACCTCCGTTATCTTTTTCACATTCTCTTACTAGATGCAAGTATAAAAAAAATACACTCTTTTTTAAATATGCAATGACTTTTCAATGTAGCCATCTAATATACAAATTTGCAATTTTGTCTATTTTCCGACTACATCAGATAATATTTGCATAGCATCGATACTACATTACATAGTATTAATAACTACGTAACATTATATTATTTTAAATGAATTTGTCAATCAACGATTATTACTTTTTTCTTAAATCTTTCCGGCTATGCTTAACAGTTCTTTCCAAACTGGTTATAATAACGGTGGTTTATTTCATGGAAAGGAGATTTTTGATCATGCCTGGATATGTTACCCATTATATATTCGGAAGAGAGGTTTATCATAACCTGAAAAATAATTCTTTAAAAAAGAATCTTTATTATAATCGTGCTGCTTATGGTCTTGGACTTCAGGGACCTGATATTTTCTTTTATTACCTTCCTTCTTATGTACTGGAAGGTCATAATATCGGTGCACTTGCCCATATCCTCGAAACCGGTGCTTTTTTCCAGGGTCTGATTGAAAGTCGCAGCCAGTTTTCGTCCTGCACAGATCTTAATATCGCAGAAGCCTACCTGATGGGTTTTCTCGGACACTATACCTTAGATACGATATGTCATCCATATATTTATGCTATGACGCATTTTAAAGATAAAAAGGAAAAAGCATATTTTTCAAGGCATGCCTATCTGGAAACGGATATTGATACTGCACTGCTCGACATGAAACTGCACCGTCAGCCATGTAATTTCCATCCGGAGGACACGATCCGGCTGACACACCGCCAGAAGTATGTTATTGCAAGTATGCTCTATTACGCTTACCGTTATGCTTTCCCGGATGTCAAATTCCGCAAATACACCATGTATCTTGCCATTTTTTCCATGCAGTTTGGTCTGTGGCTCATGCACGACGACTCCGGTAAGAAAAAAGCCATTGTCCGGCTGACCGAACGGATCTGTCTCGGATATCCTTTATTTTCACCGCTGATTCCAAGTGACACTTTATTTTTCCGCACAGATCCATTCAATCTGAGACATGCGAAATGGACAAACCCATGGGACTCTTCCCTTATTTCCCATGAGAGCTTTTTTGATCTATATGACAGATCCAAAAAACTGTATCTGTCCCGCATCCTCTCACTGCACACTGCACTTCATGCCGGTGCCGATTCAGCAAAGCAGGATGCCGCCATACAGAAATTCTTAGAAGAATATGGAAATCTTTCTTTCCACAGCGGATTAAGTTCAACGATTCCAAGCTGAATGCCAGAAGTAGTGACTGTGCAATTTTCCAGTTCAATTTTTAAAAGTCTTTCGGAGCTGACAAAACCTTTGAATAAAAATACCACGCAGATCTGCGCGGTATTTTTATTCATGACGACTGATGGTTCACAAATCGTACCTTTTCTTTTATTTATTATCTTCACCGAAGAAATCACGGATCTGACCTTCAATGATCTTCATCAGTCTGGTACGTGCCTCAAGGCTTGCCCATGCAATATGAGGTGTGATGATCAGGCGGTTACTGTCTTTGATCCGTTTTAATGGATTTTCTGCACTCATCGGCTCTACGGTAAGCACGTCAAGTCCTGCTCCTGCGATCGTTTTATTTTCCAGTGCATCTGCAAGATCTTTCTCAACCACGATCGGTCCCCTTCCAAGATTTAAGAAGATGGCAGATGGTTTCATTTTTGAAAATGCCGCTGCATTCATTAATCCCTCTGTCTGTTCCGTCAGCGGTGCATGTACCGATATAATATCTGATTTTGCAAGCAGTTCCTCAAACTCTACACGCTCATACCCCGGCTGGTTATTCTTTCCGGTCGTGGAATAATAGATCACATGACAGCCAAACATTTTTGCAATATCAGCAACTCTGCGTCCGATCGCGCCAAGTCCGATGATTCCCCAGGTCTTGCCATTCAAGTCATGGAATACGTTGTCAAAATGAGTAAATGTGATATCTCCGACATATTTTTCTGATTTGACATAATCATCATAGTATCTTAATTTTTCCCAGAGATAAAATAACAGGGCAAATGTGTGCTGCGCTACAGTTTCCGTGGAATATCCGGCAACATTTCTCCATGCAATGCCATGTTCATCCAGATATGTCTTATCCAGATTGTTTGTTCCGGTTGCGGTGACACAGACCAGTTTTAAATGTTCTGCCTCACCGATCGACGCCTCATTGATCTGCACTTTATTCACAATTACCACATCCGCATCTTTTGTGCGCTCTCTTGCCTCCTCGGCTGTGGAAAATCCATATTTTACAACAGTTCCAAGTCTGTCATATCCGGAGAGATCAATGTCTTCCCCGATCGTCTTTGCGTCCAGAAATACAATGTTCATCTTTTTTCTCCTTTGCATTATTTATTCAGATAGGCGTAAAGGGCGTCTGTCTGTTCCGTAGCAATACGGTATCCTTCATCATAAAGTCTGCGTAACTTTACGGTATCTGTCTCCGTCCTGCCGACTCCATAAGTCGATTCCGGAGCGATCACAAATACTTTTCCCTCTTTTTCCAGCTGCATCAGTTTCTCCATGGAGGCGTTATAACGCTCCGCACGCAGTTTCATATCTTCCACAATTTTCGGATAACGCTGATACAGACGGTTCATGACTCCCGCAGCTTTTTCTTTTTTCTTTACATATCCGCGTTCTCTCGTAAGAACCACAACGATTTTCTCACATCCTTTTTCTAAGGCATGCTCATACGGAATGGAATCTGCAAGTCCACCGTCTAAATAATAATGTCTGCCGAGTTTTACCGGCTGGAACAGGATCGGCAGTGAACAGGTCGCAACCAGAAGATCTCTCATATCTTTTCCACGCGGCACTTCCATATATTCTGCTTTGCCTGTATGAATATTTGTGACTGCTGCCTCAATCTCTCCCGGAAAACGTGCCAGCGCATCATAATCAAAAGGAAGCAGTTCATTTGGTACTTCCTCAAATACAAATTTTGTATTGTAATACGCATGTTCCTTGCGGTTTAACAGATGGCGCATTCCCATATAGCGCTTATCTGCCATATATTTTTCCATCAGTTCAAGATTGCGCCCTTTCTGCCCTGAAAGATATGACAATCCATACGCCATTCCTGCGGAAACACCGATATAATAATCCGGCATAATATCTTCTTCTAAAAATTTATCCATTACTCCGCAGGAAAAAACGGTGCGGTTTGCACCACCTTCAAATACCATTCCAAGCTTCATTTCTGTCTCCATTCTATGTCCCAGGCAACAGGTCTTTATCATCCTGTCCATTTTCTATTTCTATGTTTATAATTCCTCTTTTTTTTCACTTTTCTGCATTTTAGGCATCTCATTACTCTCCGTCACATAGAGAGTGACACCTTTGATTTCTTTTACCGTAACGATCTCTCCCGGTTCAAAGATTTTGTCATCATCCACCGAACGGGCAGTCCATTCCAGTCCATTCATAACAGCCGTTCCGGTTCCTTTTACATTATTGATCTGTTCCGTAACACAGACATTTTTCCCGACTGCCTCCTCATAATTTGTCCTGACCAGATGCGGTTTCAAATATTTCAGTGCCCATGGTCTTGTAAAATAAAGCAGTACAAATGATACCACTGCAAATACGATGATCTGTCCCACAATCCCCATTCCAAATGCTGCACAGATTAATCCTGCAAGGCTTCCTCCTGCCAGCCAGATTGAAGTCAGTCCAACGGTAGCGATCTCTAATACCACAAAAAATACGATCAATGCCAGCCAAACCATTATCTCCATAATTTTCTTCCTCCTGTCATAAAATTTCTGCTGTTTCTATAGTAGTATATCGCAAATAATTTTTCAATGCCACGGTTAATTATCTACGCTTTTCGACCGAAACATATATCAGATGATTTTTAAGGAGGGCTGTCCTATGTCCAATACCGCTTATGTCGGAGCCGGAACAACACTTGGTACGTCTTATTATATGCGCCGTTTTTATGCTTCAAATGCTGATGCACGTACCACTACTTCACGCAGCAATCTGTCCAACTCCACACTGACAGGTGCCGATGCACATGCACTGCGCCGTGCAGTACGTTCCCTTGGCTCATTTACATATGATGACGATAACGCTGCAAATATAAGAAACAATGTTTCCGCATTTATCAGCACTTATAATAATATGCTTAATTCTTCCGGTAATTCAGACGACCGTACCATCAAAAACACACAGAAAAGTCTGAAAAATATTACCGCTGAATACGCTGACCAGCTCGATAAGATCGGTATTACCGTAAAAGATAACGGAACACTTGAATCCCGCAGCTCCCTTTTTGGCTCTGCCGATATTTCAAAGTTTGAATCTCTGTTTTCCTCAGATTCCGAATATATGCAGCGTGTTAATTCCTATGCCAGACGCCTTGAAAACAGAAGCAATATCCTGACACAGATTGAATACAATGATGCACTTGCAAAGCGCAATGCCAGAAATCAGGCATCATCTTCTGTTTCCACAGATAACACCAGCTCCGCAGATACCGGTACGACTGCCACAAATGCTCTGAATATTGCATCTGTCACATCGGTAACTGCTGATCTGAATACATTACTGAACACAGGCATAGGCAAAAATGTAAATGTCATATTATAACGATTCTTTTTATTTCCACGTCATATTTACATTTAACTGATTTCCAATGATGCTGACATCTGCATAACTGCCGCAGACAAGCGGCATCATTGGTGGAATATGTCCGATATCTGCATCCATAATGACCGGTACCTGATATTCCGCAAGCAGATCTGTAACTGCATGATACTGGTCTAATCCCATCATTTCCTGTCCAAATACCGCCGGTCTTCCGATCAGAAATCCCTTTACATGCGAAAACCATCCGGCATGTTTCATCTGCCAGACCGCTCTGCGGATAGACATCACGTTCAGATCACAAGATTCCAAAAACCAAATGATCCCATCATCCTGATATTTCTCTGTAAATTCCTTTACCTTATCAAATTCTGTTCCGAGCAGATTGACCAGACAGTCCATACAGCCACCAAGCAGTCTTCCCTGCATGCTTATCTTCTTCTGCAGATTTTCTGCAGGATGCACCTCGATTTTTGATTTGCCGCCCGTCTGTGCAGCATTATGTTCCAAATTCTGTTCCTGTGGCAGATATACCATAAGTCTCTTCTCTTCTGTCACATTATACGCTTCAAGCGGATGCTCCTCGTCTTTTTTGCTGTCTTTTTCCCACAATGCGTAACCATGTACACTGTTTTGCTGTCCGCGCAGAAGATGATAAGCATCCCACAGATTTTCATGCCATGGCTCCATGCCAAAAGCTGCCGCACACGGTCCGTACACCGATGCAGTATCACACAATGTCGTAAGCAGGAATGTCATATTGGTATTGTCTGAAAATCCCATATACCACTTTGGTTTTGCCTTCCTGATCTTGTCAAAATCAACCTTATCTAAAATCTCACACATCAGCTCTCCACCGCCGCAGGAGATTAAAATATCATTTTTATCACTGCAGTAATATTCGGTCAACTCCGCCCCGCATGCCTCCGGTGTATTGCTGATACCGATTCCATCTGATGCATAACAGTTTGGTCCAAGATCTGATTTATGCCCCATTTCGGCAAATTTTTTCTGCGCATTCAAAAATGCTGTATAATACGGCTCTATGCTACATCCAAAAGACGGTGCCACAAAGCCAATCGTTCCATTTTCCGGTAAAAATTCTGGATATTTCATATTGTTATCGTATCCTCCAATTTCTTTTTTCTCAGTTTACACCGCCGAAAAAACGGTTGCAATCTTTTTTCGTTTTGCTATAATAATTAGTAGTTATTTCATTATGGGCAGACATAGTACATCGGTAGTATATCAGCTTCCCAAGCTGAGGAGGCGGGTTCGATTCCCGTTGTCTGCTTAATAAAAGCTGTGAAGTGCCTGTTTTGAGTGTTTCACAGCTTTTTTGATACTAAAATGATACTATTATAATCCCAGCGCAACCCGTTCCGTGGAACTGTCACATTTTCTTTGATTATATATAATTCAACCTTGATGCTTTATTAATATGTCTCTGATAAGGAATCTCTTTCTTGTCAACATTCCACCAATTCACAATATATTCAGTTTTGCACATTTTGCAATAAGCTGGGAAATTCTCCAATCTGGTATTACTGGTCAATTTTATCATCTTTTTTCGGCATACCGGACATATTCCCCAGCCGTTTTCCTCATGAATAAAGTTATCTGGTATCACTTCCCGCTTTAGCTGCTCTGTCTCTGTTTCCTTTTTCTTCGGTCTCCTTTTTCTTGCTGGATCAATCTGAGTGGTGTTCTCGTCGATCATACACAGTTGCATAAAGGCAGTTATAAGACTTTGAAATCTCCTTGATAACCTCTTTGGCTCTACTCCGTCATCACATGCCATATCATTTATACCGACAATGGTTTTTGTAAAATCATAGAGAACGTCATAATAGTACCCGGAATCCTGATCACATTTTACTATATTCTATCTGTTTTTTTTCCTGCCATATTTTCTCCTATATAAGAGTAATGCCCAGGATCATATTACTATAATCCCAGGCGCTCCCATTTTCCAATGTTGTATATATCAAACTGCTGCAGAATACAGTTGATATCTTTTTAAGTAGTGGAATTTTCCTGATAATAGATACCTTTTCTTTTATTCTCGAAAATATAAACATCGTACACAACACGACCTTCTACCAATGTTCCACTAATTCCCGGCGGATCCTGATGGGTGATGTATGCAGCTAACTGAGTAGGTGCACAACATGCAGACTTATGTGACAGCATAAAACCGAAATTTTCAGGAAGTCGTGACGCTGCGATCTTAATAACTGCAGCACCATCCAGATTCGCAATCACGCCTTTCTTTCTCATATCTGCGCCGATCTCCGTCTCCATAACAATATCTTTTGATTTTTTCATGAGAAGGTAAATTTGCGGCGTTACCGTCAATACTCTGCCTTCCTCCGGTACAAGTTCATCATCCAACGCAGCGGATGCTTTGATAATCTCATCATAAATATTGGTTGCGGTCAGCTTCGCCGCTGCCGGTTTTGTTCCTGCACCTGCTGCCATGACTCCATATACGTATGAATCAATCTCCGGGATGATAACCTCCCTTTGCTGCCTTGCAAGCGCGGTTGCTCCCGCAATCTGCCCGCCTGTCTGATTTTCATCTAACTTATCAATAACAAATGTAAAAGATCTATCCCTTGTTAATGTCGCGGTTTCTGTGGTTGCATTTAAATCCTTAAGCTCTCCATATCTTGACCAGTTACCACCGTTCGGACCGTTTCTCCCATAATCTGACATCTCTGCTGTATTAATCTTATACAGCTTTACTGTGGATGCACCATCAAAAGAGAAATCATTATTTGTTAATAAACTCTTTTTACTCTCCTGTGTAAACAGTTCATCTACATAAGGGAGATATTTGCTTACTAAATCAATAGCCATTTAACCACCTATTTTAGACCAAAGGCGCTTTTTATCGGATCGGCACCTGCACTATCTCCAACTGCCCCAATCGGCGAAAATATGCCAATAGGATTTGGCTGCGCTCCGGTCTCACCTTTCATTTTAAGTATTGCTTCCATGCTCTTTTGGAAGTCATCGTCTGTATTCATATTAAGGGCATCTACTAAATAATCTGGTAACCCGTTTTCTTTCAGTTTTTCCCTTGCTTTAAGTTTCCGTTCTCTCAGATCAAGTTCGGCTGCTCTCTTTGTCAATTCGTTGTTGTCGTTTCCCTTGCTTCTCTCCTTAGCAAGTCTTTCCTGCACAATGCGGTTCACATCGTCCTGAGTAAATGTCTTACCATTCTGCTGTGTACCTTCTGTGCTTGTCTGCATGCCCTCTACTGAGGTATTCTGTAAATCTTCCATAAGTTTACTGTCCTTTCATTTTACGCCCGAAATTAGGCTGATTCCGCTTATCCGGTGCGTGCCCCGGGACAGTTTTACATCATGTCCAGGATGTATCTGTGGATGAAAATAGTAAAGAAGATAATAACGCCATATTTATTATATCATAACTTCATATTATATCAATCTAATTTTATATAACTGTCAGTTATTGTCTTTGTAAATTGTACCTTAGCAAATCTTAGTGTGGTTCTGGTTGCTTTTTCTCTTTGCATTTTCTTTGTATTTACCTTATATTTTCTTCCTATAAATTTCCTATATCTACCACATTTTACAACTTAAACCTTGGATTTTCTTAGGCTCTAAGGGTGCATAGAGTCCGAGTAAATCCGAGTAGCGTTCGCCTTGAATCCGAACGAAACGCTCGCTTTGTGTGCACCCTTTTTTGCACCCTTTTTTTGCACCCTTTCTATATGCAATATTTCTCCACTATTTTCCACGTGAAACACTTACCTTATGAAACGCTCCGTAACCAAAATACCCACACCAGACAATTTTATTATGTCGTGATGTGGGTATTAATGGGTTTAGGGTTCTTGTTTCATTCGTTGCATGCCGCCTATGCTTGTACAATAATTTCTGATCGTTTTTTTGAAAAAGGTATTTCTATTTCTTTATGATCTATGATAATGGGATTCAGAAAATATAATACAGTTGCAAGCTGTTCTTCGCTTTCATATTCAAGGATAAGCGTTGCTTGCTTATCCTCTGAAGACATCATTTTATACCTTCTTTCAGGCAGTTATTAATAGTGATCCACATTTTTTTCATAAATTTATACGCCGCTGGATTATCTTTACACGCCTTTTTCATCTCATCTTCAATCTGTTTCTGTTCTTCTTTTGACATTCTTTTAAGGTATACGATCAGCTCTGCAATATCCGGGATGATCGATATGTAAAATTCTCTTTCTGTCATTTTTTTCTTCCTCTTTCCGCCGAAATCTGCTACAATGCAGATGAATCCGGTCTTTTGTTTGGTTGTCGGGTTACTTGCCCTGTGATGGTGTGCCAGCACTGTCCGGGGCGTTTTTCAATTCTGCCAGAATATTTATAAAATCACTCTGACGCATTTCAGACAGCTTTCTGCCGCGAGCGATCTCGCACAATGTCATGTATTTTCGATCATCCGGGTGCAGCTTTTTGTACCGTTTCTTTACTGTCTCGATCTCTTCCAGCGTGAGTTCTGAAAGCTGTTTCAAGATATATTCATCATTCATCCCTTACACCTCTTTTCTATCAGCTCCAGCGTGTCCAATGCCAATGATCGGACATCTTCGCCGTACTGCTGCACTATCTCGCCTGCTCTCTCTGTCAGTTTCTCCCATTCCTCATCCGTCCGGGCGGTGTGGTACTGCAGAAACATTTTCCAGAGATCCGTATATAGCTGATAGATGATTTTAAGTTGTTCTTCTGTCATTGTTCGCCTTTCCTTTAAGGGAATTTAGGGTTGTTTTTTTTTAATACTCGGCTACTTATATATAAAACACATATATTTTTATAAAATAACTAACAACTAATAAATAACTTCCCTAACTACCCTAAACAGATATTTTGTGTGGTAATTGATATATCTTTATATACCCATGTACCACAGCTTTTCCCGTCAATAAATCCCTTTGCTTTCATACTCTCATAAAAGTCGTTACGCCCGATAGAATCTAGCTTTTCAGCTTGACAATACTTTTCATAATAGTTAAATACATCAATCTTTTTAGGTCTCATTCCAATGCTTTCAGTGATACACATGTCAACGAATTCTTGTACGCTGTCAGAGTGATTTCTTAACCCTTTAACCTCACTTTTACTCCCCTTACTTTCAAAAATAGATCCCCTCATATAAACGTCATGTAGTCGCCTTGTGAGAAAATAGATGAACTGGGGGAGTTCTGAATTTATTGACTCCACCAGATTGGGGATATAATTTCCATCATTCATCCGGACAATAAGCAAGCGTCTATAATATCCGTTGCTATCTTCTCCAGAGACTTTCGGTATCTGGTTGGCTGTGAAAATCATGCTTGATGTATTGTGAAAATAAAACACATCGCCGCCCTTATACTCTGCCTGTATTGTATCTTCTCCAGTAAGCTGCTTAATCAACTTTGCGTCTTCAATTGGCTTGCTCGATATATCAGATACACTATTCAGTAACATCTGAATCAGAAAAGCACACTGAAACCTCTTTCCTATGTTCTGCGGGTCAATATGTGATATGTTTTCATTCCCAACTATCTGATTGATATAATTAAGGGTTTTACTCTTTCCGGCGTTTCCAGTGCCTACAATATACATGAATTTCTGAAATTTCATATCGACATTCATGCACGTTGCTATAAATTCATAAAGCATAGTACAATCATCTGGATCTAATCTACTTTCAAGGAATTTACAGAAAGTCAGTTCTGTTTCCTGCTCCGGCACAATATAATCATGTGGTATCTGATTCATTGCCCTGTATTCCGGCTTGTGCTCGTGCAATACGTCCGCGATCGGATCATACATGCCATTTTTGAAATTTACCCAATGCGCCGGGAACGTGTTTAGATCCTCTTCCTTAACAACGATTGAATACTCGCACATCAGCAAATTGTATACACGGTTAATTCTTATAACCGTCTTAAATTCCTCATACATCAAAGCCTGGATCTGTGATTTTATCCGTCGACCGTCCTTATCTTTTATGTATACACCATCGACATAGATATAAAGGATATTGTTATAGATCATCAAATCCATATGCTCCAGAAGATAATCGACAATTTTTCTATCGAATACATCTCTCGCTTTAAAAGTTCCGTCTCTTAATTCAGTGAATAGATGGAAATCCTTTAAATCCATGCCAATTTCCAACTCCTGATTTATTTCTGCTGTTTCCGTATTCTTTTACCTGCCTTTCATAATCTCTATCAATCTGTTTTTTGACCAGTTCCCCGGCTTCCCTTTCTATGGCTATCTCGTGGGCTATCTGTGTCTTTAAATAAAAGCCATAGATGAATTTTACCTTGTCCCGGTTTAACTCCTCTAATCGTGCAAATACACGTTCCAAGAACGCCGGGTCTGCGATCTGATAGCCGTATAATTTCCGGCACCAGTCCCAGCCGCACCAGGTATCAGCGTTTAGGCTCTGATAGAATTCCTCTTTACTTGGTGCACTCATACGCTCGCCTTTCCGTCATAAATGCGCTCATAGAAGTACTTCGCATTAATCTTGCCAGCCATGACAATGAACCCCTTTTCGGTCATTTCCGCGTTCAGCTGACGAATCAGGCTATATGCTCGACTTGTACTGCATTCCATGATCTGCGATACATCAGCAGCACTTAAGAATCTCTTTTCCTCTGCCATGCTCTCACGCTCCTTTCTCTTTCCTGATCCTCAATCTCTGAAAGACTGCCTGTAATGGCAATTACAACCATTTCTTCTAAATAAGTCGGGATTGTATACACTTCGTTAATGTCGTGCACAAGTTTTTTCGCTTTCTCTCTCTTGGTCATTTTTCTCCTTTCTCTCTTACTACATCGCCGCCAGGCTACTTTAATCTTCGATAATTACAATGTCTTTTGCTGATAACTTTAAGGCTTTACAAATCGCCGGTACTACTTTGACCTTACCTAATCTGTTACCGTTTAAGGCATTACTTACAGCCTGCTTGCTCACATTTCCCTGCTTGGCTATCTCTGAAATAGTCAGCCCTTTTTCTGCCATTGCTAAATAAATCTTTCGTGTATCTAATCTTAATTTCATATTATCACCTCACTTTCTATATATTCAGTTATGAATATTTTTCTTGACAACATCACTATACTATTCTAAACTGAATATGTCAAGAAAAAGTTTTCACTTCTGAATATTTTGTGTTACAATATTTTCGGAGGTAAAATAATGGGTAAAAATGAATATTTAAATTTCGGTGATAAAATAAGAAGTATACGGCTACAAAAAGGACTTACACAAAAAGAAGCCGCTGAAAGATTGGGACTAACATACTCGACTTATTCCAATTATGAAAATAATAACCGTACACCTAAATATAGTATATTAAAACAAATAGCTACCGGTTTTGATGTTTCTGTTGATGAACTTATTTCCGCATCATTTATTGCGCCAATGGAAATAGATCTTAAAACAACAGAAGAAGCAGAACGGATTATTGATGAATTAGAAAAAGATACTACAAGAATGCTTGATGTAGAAATTTTGCAGAACTTTAGAAAATTAAATAAATCCGGAAAAACAGAAGCCGCTAAGCGCGTGCAAGAATTAACCGAAATACCGCGATACACCAAGCCAGATAAAGAAGAATAGCAGAAATAAAAAAATATATCAAAGAAAATTCCTAAAGTCGCTAATCCCGACTTTTAAACAGGCAGATCATGCAGAATAGCCGGGCTCAATCTTGCGCCGGGGATACTCAGATCATGCAGAATAGACGCATCCAAAACTGGGTTGGTTCAGATCAGCCGCAACCAAAACTGGCTCCGGCAAAACTGAAATAATCGGTCTTGCCAACGCGGGGAATCTTCCCCAGGTCAGCCAAGCCGGAACTGCAGTAGGGGAGTACGAATTGTGACACCCTTACCCTGATAGAACGATTCGTTCGGTCAGATATAATAAACCGGATCGCCCATGGAGTAACAAAACATTACGCCATTATGACAACTCAATTTGATTTTTCTTACATTGACCTGCTATATAACCTCAGGGGCAAATGGTCCCCAGTACATTGACAATATAATATATTTACCCAGGCAGCCGGGGGACATGCTCTCATCTGATCCGAGCCTTACGGAAAGGATGATTATTATGGTTTCATGGAATGACTTGTTTACTTTCGTCATCATGCTGATGGCAATACTGACTTACATAGATAACCACAGAAAACATAAGAAATAGCCGTCCTGCTCTCTGGTAAAGTTTAGGAACGGCTATCTCTTGATAACTTAGTATTAAATTCGCCGGGTCGGGTGAAGTGCACTCACCTTCCGGATGCCTCGTTAAGTATATTATATGCATTGAATGCGAAAAATGCAACATATTTCTCTTTTACTACATCGCCGCCAGAGATATAGAAAAGAGGTAATAATATGCCAGTATTCAAGGATGAATCAAGAGGAACATTCTATGTAAAGACCTATTACACGGATTACACAGGTGCGAAAAAACAGAAAATGAAACGCGGATTCAAGCTGCAGAGAGACGCCAAGGAATGGGAACGAGAATTTATGACCAAACAGGCAGCACAGCCCTCTATGTCGTTCAAGGCACTTGCAGATCTGTATCTGGAAGATAAACAGGCGCACACAAAGAAAATAACCTATGAGACAAAAAAGAACCGGATTAATACGTGGATCCTGCCATATTTCAACACACAGCCAATTAATGAAATCAGTGCACCGGATATAAGGAAATGGCAAGCCGATTTAAAAGAATCTAAAAATGCAAACAATGCCCCTTTATCCGCTGGATATATGCAGAATCTTGTCATGGAACTGTCAAGCATCTTTAATTTTGCAGTGCGTTTCTATGGTCTTGCTGTTAATCCCTGCCACATTGCTGGGAATACCGTAGGGAAGAAAACGCGCAGCCTTAACTTCTGGACAAAGGAAGAATTTGATAAATTCATAGACACCTTTGAGAAGTCAAGCCCTTATTATGTGGCTTTCCTGATGCTCTACTATTGCGGTATGCGTATCGGAGAGCTGGAGGCTCTCACTGCTGCCGATGTGGATCTGGACGCAAACACCATAACCATTAATAAAACGTATCATCTGATTAACGGAAAGGGCATTGTAACCACTCCAAAGACTCAGAAAGCAAACAGAACCATCATCATACCGCCTTTTCTATCTGCTGTTATCCGGGAATATGAATCGCACATATACGACATAGAAAGCGATATGCGGCTTTTTACGGCTTCACATTCCACCTATGCCCGACAGATGGAAGAACACACCAAACAAGCTGGAATTAAGCGTATACGACTTCATGACATAAGACATTCACATGCAAGCCTTCTAATTGAAATGGGTTTTTCTGCTCTCCTTGTATCAGAACGGCTTGGACACGAAAACGTATCAACCACATTAAACATCTATTCACACCTGTTCCCATCCAAACAAATTGAGGTTGCGGAAAAATTGGAAAAATTATGCGCTGACAACACTTATTTGTGATACTGAAATGATACTAAAAAATTGCACAGACAGAAAAATAACGGGAAAAACAAGCCTTATTTATATGATTTTCATCCAAAAATAAACCAAAAATCATGTAAAATCACAACTTGCGATTCCCGTTGTCTGCTTAATAAAAGCTGTGAAGTGCTTATTTCATGCATTTCACAGCTTTTTTGATACTAAAAGATCTCACATCCCTGTACTATTTTTTCCAGATCCTCCACAAGTCCCTCTTTTGACAACACCTGCTTTGCCTGCATACCGTAGTTTACTGCTGCCTGCACATTTTCCAGACGGTCATCAAAAAACAGACATTCTGATGGTTCTAATCTGTATTTTTCACAGAGTGCCTCATAAATTGCACGGTCCGGTTTTGCCTTGTGAATCATATAGGAAACGATCAGTCCATCAATATCATTCATGAAATCTGCATATTCTGTGTGCTTTTTAAATAATTCCTCTGAATAATTCGATAACAGATACACTTTATATCCCTGTTCTTTAAGTTTGTGCACAAGTTCCCAGACTTTCGGCCTTGCCACAGGCATATACTCTCCATGTCCGATAAACCAGCGGATCACTTTTTCATCCTTTGGATATTTTTTACAATAACGTTCAATGATCTCCTGCTGTGAAACTGTCCCAAGATCAAGCAGTCCCCACAATCCTTCCGGATCATCAAACATTTCCGTTCCAATACGCACTGCCTCTTCCTCTGTGAATCCGTAATCCATCAGCATATATTTCCACCGGTAAGAAAGCAGGACACCTCCAACATCAAATATGATATTTTTTACCTGTTTCATGATCATCCTCATTTTCTGTAATTTTCTCTTACTTATAAGTTATACCTGATTTCCCACAATTTTGTAATAACTTTTTGATGTAATTATAAAAACTGCCAGATAGATCAGACCAAATACCAGCACCGTACCGGCTAAGCACCATGCAAATAAAGTTCCATTATACAATGACACCAGAGCAAGCAGTTTTTTCAGCATCGGATATGCGGCTGCAAGATGGCATGCCGCCGTAGCAAGTGGCAGGAAAAATACCATACGCACCTGGGAACGGATCGTCGCTTTTACCTCTTCGTTGCTCATTCCGACTTTTTCCATAATGGCAAACCGTTCTTTATCCTCATAGCCCTCTGATATCTGTTTATAGTAAATAATAAGTACTGTGATCATTAAAAACATGCTTCCTAAAAACAGCCCCAGGAAAAGTAATCCGCCATTGCTCGTCTCATAATCAATATGTCCCTCTGCTCTCGATATTACATTGCAGTCCAATCGCATGGTCTTAGGATTCGTCTCATCATTCTGCCATTCACTGACACGCTCCCGCACAGCATTGGCGCAGGCGATTTTTTCTTCTCCTGTTCCGCTCATGTCAAAGTTCATCACATAAGTAAGATCCACAGTCCGCTCTTCCCCATATGCTTCTGTCTCCATAGCCGCAAGCTGCTTTCGCATATTCTCCAACGCGTTTTCGTCTTTTACGATAAGGATAACCGAACCACCCACAAATTCTGACACTGCATCTCTTATTGGAAATTTCATGGACTGTTCCACAGGATACTCTGTATTTCCCATTACGATCGTATCCTGCTCATATACAGAATCCATCATCACTGCCACACTTCCATCTGGTATATCCGGGATCGTTTCCTGCATATATTCCTCAAAGCCGTCTTTTGTCATAATCTCCAGTACATACATATTAGAAAAATCCATAGCAGATCGATCCAGTGCCGTAATTTTATTTCCGGTCATCGCCACCGCAGTTCCTACATAGCTTCCTTTCTGTTTTCCTGTGATAACTCTTCCATTCTCTTTTATCACACGCTCAATTTCATCTGCCATCCGGTTAAATGTCTGTGCATCCTGCTGTCCATCCGGATCATAAAATATCAGTTCAAGCTCTGCCGGATACTGTGTTTTCAACTCATCTTCGATTCCTGCATACATACACACTGTCATCGAGATCACAACAAGTACCATTGTAGATAAAATACAGATATTGGCAAGTCCCACTGCATTCTGCTTCATCCGGTAGATCATGCCGGAAACCGTTGTAAAATGTCTGGTCTGATAATAATAACGTTTATTTTTCCGCAGCAATTTTAAAAATGCAATGCTGCCGGCATTAAAAAGGAAATAGGTTCCGACAATAACTAACATAACCGCCACAAAAAACAGACTGACCGCTTTTACCGGATTATCCGTTGTAATCGCGATATAATAACCGGTTACAATACATAAAATTCCAAGAACCGCCTGAATGATTTTTGTTTTTGGTTCACGTTCTCCAGTGTTTCCGCTGTGAAGCAGTTCTACCGGATTCGAAAGCCGGATCTGCATCAGGTTATAAAGAAGGATACACACATAAATAGCACCAAACATCTCAGCGGTATGAAGGCATCCCCATCCTGAAATATAAAATGGAATCGCCGCCTCAAGACCGGTCAGCCGGTATAAAAACATGGTAAGTAATTTTTGAAATACGATTCCAGTTATCAGACCTCCGCCAACTGCGATCAAAAAGGAAAATACTGTTTCCCATGCCATAATTTTGGCAACGTGGATTTTTTCCATACCAAGAATATTATAAACTCCAAGTTCTTTTTTTCTGCGTTTCATAATGAAACTGTTCGTATAAAATAAAAAGATGCTGACAAACACACCGACAACGACCACACCAAAATATAGAACTATCTGGACACTGCTGCCCCCGCGCATTTTCGAAAGTCCATCATTTCCCTGGATTGCACACATCGTATAGAACATCATGGCTGACAGCATCCCAGCAATCACATACGGCAGATAAAACTGTCTGCTGTTTTTCAGATTGCTCCATGCAAGCCTCAGATAAAGTCTATTCATGACGCTCACCACCTGTCGTTAAAATTGTGAGTGTATCAGATATTTTCGCATAAAGTTCTTCGATACTCATATCTCCCCTGTACAACTGATGAAATACTTCCCCATCTTTAATAAACAGCACACGTTTCGCATGACTTGCCGCTTTGATGCTGTGTGTCACCATAAGGATCGTTTGTCCGTCCTCATTGATCTGATTAAACAATGACAGAATACTGTCTGTCGCTTTTGAATCAAGTGCCCCGGTCGGTTCATCCGCTAAGATCAGCTGCGGATCTGTGATAAGTGCACGTGCAACTGCCACGCGCTGTTTTTGCCCGCCGGAAATCTCATATGGATATTTTTCCAAAAGTTCTTCAATCCCAAGTTTTTTTGCAAGAGGGTATGCTTTCGGCTCCATCTGCTCCGGTTTTACTCCTGCAAGTACCAGTGGAAGCAGAATGTTATCTTTCAGGCAGAATTGATCTAATAAATTAAAATCCTGAAATACAAATCCAAGATGATCCCTTCTGAATGCAGAGATTTCTTTTTCGCGAAGCGTTACGATATTTTTTCCATTCAAAAGGACCTCTCCTGCAGTCGGTTTATCCAGTGCGGCAAGAATGTTAAGAAGTGTTGTTTTCCCTGATCCGGACTCTCCCATGATCGCCACATACTCTCCTTCTTCCACAGAAAAATTCATGGATTTCAATGCCTCTACCTGGTTTCCTCCAAACCGCGTAGTATATATTTTCTTTAAATTGTTTACCTCTAAAAGTGCCATTTCAGACTCCTCCCTGTCTTTTCTATGCTCAGATTGTTCCTGCAGTCATCATTATTTTTATCACAGCAGTCTTGTTTCATTTCCTTAAGGACTGTATCAAGTATAACAAAAGAGGGAAATGCAAGCTATCGAATCAGCTTACATTTCCCTGCTGTATCTTACATTATCGTAAGATTGCATTTTCCGTTATATGATACTGCTTTATTTTTTGAAATAATAGTTTTAACCGATTTTTACGACTGTCCCAACACCCTCTTTTGATGTGATCGCAAATGTATGTCCCAGTTTTTTCAAAATACGGCTGCACAGATACAGACCGATTCCGCTCGAATGCTGCCCTTCATGTCCATTACATCCGGTATATCCCATCTCACAGATACGGGGCAGATCTTCTGCACGGATTCCAATTCCGGCATCTTCGATGACAAGGCAAACCGAACTTGTACTGCCGTTTCCCATTTCTGTCTTTTTTGCATGGGCGATTTCAGGCAAAGGCACCGACATGGTTCCATCTCCATCTTCCAGATAAATCTTAATGCTTCCTGTCTTTGTGTATTTAACTGCATTTGATATTACCTGTTCTATAACAAATGAAAGCCATTTTTTATCCGTAACTACGCTTGTTTCAACTGGTTCATAACATAGACTGATTTTTTTTGCAATAAACTGTCTTGCATATTTTTTTACAGCCCCCCGTATGATCTCATCCAGATCGGTCTCTTCAAATACGAAATCCGTTGTTTCTGAATCGAGACGCTGATACTGCAATGCCATTTCCACATACTGTTCAATATCAAACAGTTCGGAAAGTTCCTCTGTCATCTTTCCATCTTCATTTTTATTCTGAAGCAGAAGACGCAGCGCAGCGATCGGCGTCTTGACCTGATGCACCCACATGGCATAATATTCCTGCATATCTTTCTGTCTGGCAGCCGCCTGACTCTGCAGTCCTGTATATTCATCTGCCAGTATCCGAAGCAGCTTCTGATACTCATTTTCCAGCAGATCTGCAGTTTCCGGCATTCCATCTGTGGAAAGCATGATGCTATGTTCCAATTCTTTTATTTTCTGATAATGCCTGTAATACCTTGCTGCATCAAAGACCAGAAGGATCAGCAATAAAAATAACGAGATAAATATCCCATAGAGGATCTCTGCAAATGCTATTTCATTGAGCATCATCGTTGCGATCATGATCACTTCACACACAATGACAATGCACAGCCAGCCAATACTTCTTTTTATATAAGCAATAATACCTCTCATCCGATCTGATACCCGATTCCTTTTCTCGTTACAATAAAATCATAAAGTCCAACAGACTCTAACTTTTTCCGTAACCGGTTGACATTAACAGAAAGTGTATTTTCATCCACAAAACTGTCACTCTCCCACAATTTTACCATCAGAGTATCTCTTGAAACGACTTTCTGCTTATTTTCCATAAGCACCTGTAAAATCTTAAATTCATTTTTGGTCAATTCTATTTTTTTCTGTTCATAAAACAATGCTGCCTCTGTCAGATTCAGCATAGCTCCCTTATGCTCTAAAACAGCACTCTGCCCGGTAAAATCATAAGTTCTCCGAAGCATCGCCTGCACCTTTGCCGTCAACACTTCAAGGTCAAATGGTTTTGCAATAAAATCATCTCCACCCATACTGACCGCCATCACAATATTCATATTATCCGATGCGGACGATACAAAAATAACAGGTACTTTTGAAACTTTACGGATCTCACTGCACCAGTGATAACCATTAAAAAAAGGAAGTTTGATATCCATCAGAACAAGCTGTGGATCAAATGCCGCAAATGTGCCGGTCACATTTGAAAAATCTTCGGCACAGCATACTTCATAATTCCAGCTTTCCAGATGGGCCTTTACACTTCGTGCTATACTTTCATCATCCTCTACGATCAAAATCCGATACATATTTTTTACCACAGTTCTGCCAGTTCATAAATGAGTTTTTCTGTTTTCTCCCAGCCAAGGCAAGGATCTGTAATTGACTTTCCATAGCAGTGCCCGCCGACTTTCTGATTTCCATCCTCTATATAACTCTCGATCATAAGTCCCTTGACAAGTTTATGAATATCAGCAGACATCTTACAACTGTGCAGTACATCCTTACTGATTCTGATCTGCTCCTCAAATTTCTTGCCGGAATTAGAATGGTTGGCATCAACAATCACTGCCGGATTGGCAAGCGGATTGCTGGATGAGTTTGCATCCTCATAATGCTCTAACAGGTTCTGCAGATCTTCATAATGATAATTCGGGATATTTCTTCCAAATTTATCTACATAACCTCTTAAAATAGCATGTGTATATGGATTGCCCTGCGTTTTTACCTCCCAGCCACGGTATAAGAATGTATGGCTGTTCTGTGCCGCAATGATGGAATTCATCATAACAGCAATATCACCGCCTGTCGGATTCTTCATACCTACCGGTATCCCCACACCACTTGCTGTCAGTCTGTGCTGCTGGTTTTCCACAGAACGTGCACCTACTGCTACATAAGAAAGCAGATCTGATAAATATCTGTGATTTTCCGGATATAACATCTCATCCGCACAGGTAAATCCTGTCTCCTCCACTGCACGTTTATGCATCTGGCGGATGGCTATGATTCCTTTTAACATATCAGTCTCTTTCTCCGGATCCGGCTGATGCAGCATACCTTTATAACCGATTCCAATTGTTCTTGGTTTATTGGTATAAATACGCGGAATCATAAAAATCTTATCAGCAACTTTGTCCTGCACTTTACAAAGTCTTGATATATAATCAATTACCGCATCCTCATTGTCTGCGGAGCACGGTCCGATCACCAGAATCAATTTATCTTCTTTTCCCTCAAATATTGCGCGGATCTCATCATCACGCTCTGCTTTCGTAGCAACGACCTGTGCACTTACCGGATACTCTTCCTTCAGCTCTGCCGGTGTCGGAAGTTTCCGTAAGAACTCCATTTCCATTTCCATATTATCCTCCGTTTCTGCGCCTTCTCTATCTTCTTTTATGTCACTGTTATCCTCACAGGACTTCTTTGTTATCTGCGCACTGCTTTTTTCACATTAGTTTTGCCCGTAAAACTTGCAATCTGTTTTTCATGCCGCTTTTTCTTTTTCGCTTTAAAGCATTGCAGTATGAAGTTCCTTTAAATAATACTGTGTTCTCTCTGATCTGTCAATCCCTTTTAGGGATTTTCATGAGCTGCCCGGAGGGCTTTTTAATTCATAGGACATAATTTCCTATGAATTAAAAAGGGCAGGTATCTCATTAAAATACCTGCCTGAAAATAAATATCTATATCTTAGTAAAATACATGATTTCCGATTACAACACCAGCGCGTCCGGAACTTGCTCTTGAAAAACAGGTTGCACCGCCTGTATTATCGGAACCACCTAATGCCTGCTGTGCTGCCTGTACGCAGCTGCTCTTTGGTCCGTTTGCTGCAATGCTTGCAACCATTCCCTGCCCTGCTGGTGGGAACTGTCCGCTCTGGTAAATAACACCGGAAATACTTGATGGATATGCACCTGAACGAAGTCTGTTCATAACAACTGCTCCAACTGCAATCTGTCCCTCGTAAAGTTCGTTACCTGCTTCACACTGGATCAGTGCTGCAAGAAGTGTTACATCATCATAAGATGCTGAAACTGAAGCATTCTGCACAGTAGTTGTCTCTTTCGTCTGTGCTGCTTTTGCTGCTGCCTCTTCCTCAGCTTTCTTTGCTAATGCCGCCTTTTCTTCTTCTATCGTAATTGCCTCACCGAGTGCAAGTTCTGTGGTAACATAATCCGCACTGACATATGCAGTCTGTCCTTTATATTTAACAGCAACCCATCCATCCTCTGTCTCAGCGTCTGTATCAACTGTCAATGTTGTTCCCTCTGAAACAGCAGTGATAACAGATGCATCCTCCGATGCAGCATTTCTGACACGAAGTCCATTCGTATTAACCTGTGCCTCTGTCTCAACGTTTTCCTGTGCATAGTCAAGTGCATCCTCGCCGGATACACAATAATCGTTGTTTACATATCCATCAACATCGCCGGATACGACATGGGTCCATGTATCTCCATTCTCAACGACATCTGCCACATCACCTTTATATAATTTACCGATAATCTCTGCATCCGCATCCCCAGATGCTCTGACATATAAAAATTCATCAACATCTGCCATCAGACGATTCTGCCACTCGGCATTTTCGGTATTCTGAATATTTTCTGTATCTTCTATATTTTCCGTCTCTTTTGTATTTTCTACATCCACTGGATTCTCAGTGTCTGTTTCACTATCCACATCTGCATTCTGCACATCTTCTACGGCATCAGCTTCCTGCGTCGTTTCATCTTCCTTAGAATCAGCCTGCGCAGATTTCTCTACGGATACTGTTTCTTCCTGTACTGCTGATGCTTCTTCTGTATCTTCTGCTACCTGCGCTTCCTCATCTGCCGAAGCAACAAGTATCGTCTGGGAGTTCTCAACTCCTGCTGCTGCCATCTCTACTGCATCTGTACTTACCTGATTTAACTGTGCAACAACACCTGCTGTCCCATCTGTAGCTAAGTCCGTCCTTGTGTCTGCTACAACCGCTACTGCTTCTGCTGAAACTGTACTGGCTGCATCTGCAATCGCGCACATCACTACCATAGAACCGGCAAGCATGATTCCGCTGATTGCTCTTTTTCTTAAATTCATAGAAAACCTCCATCAGTGTTTACCATCTTATGTAAATAGTATTACACCTTTGTTTCGTTTTATTCATCTTTGTTACAATTATTACGGATTTATTACAATGGGAATTATAGCAAAGCAATACTAAAATGTCAAGTGTTTGACATTTTCTTCCTTTTTTAAGAAAAAACCTCCTCTATAACATCACGGATTACTGTCACGGACTCAGCATCCTGATCACTTTCCTGTTTTTCCTTTTCTAATGTATTTTGTGCCCTGCTTTCTATTTGCTTTTCTGCCTGTTTCTCTGTTTGTTTCACACATCTATCATTTTCTATCTGCTGCAGTTTTTTTTCGATTTCTTCGTTCATCAAAAAGCTTTTCCGCTCCACTTTTTTTATCCTGTGTAATACATAAATCAGCAGGATCAGCATCAGTATACCGCTTCCTATATAAAGCCATTCTGCATATTCTGCTATAAGGATTCCTATCTGTTCCATGTATACCACCTCTCTTTTCCGGACTTATCGATAGATCATACTGTCCTTTTTCTTATTAATTATAGAAAGAACAAGTCCGTTTGAAAAGGTCTTCTGACTGTTTTTTGACCGCAACTTTTGACATTTTCAGTCATTTACCCGCCTGCTTTTTATGCCCCTTTTGTCTGCTGTTTTCTATTTCATAAGTCTTTTCTTGACTTTTACGCATAAGGGTATTATAAATAGGGAAGTGCAAAATGTTACAGGAAAGGGATTATTCTATGAAAAAAATCGTAATGACCGGGGGCGGTACCGCAGGGCATGTCACACCAAACATCGCATTAATGCCAGCCTTGCGTAATGAAGGTTTTGAAATTTCTTATATAGGTTCATATGAAGGGATTGAAAAACGACTGATTGAGGAACAGGGTGTTCCTTACTATGGCATTTCTTCTGGAAAATTAAGACGCTATTTTGATCCTAAGAATTTTTCAGATCCATTTAAAGTATTAAAAGGGTATACACAGTCGATCCGGCTTTTAAAGAAGATAAAACCAGATGTAGTTTTTTCCAAAGGCGGATTTGTCTCTGTTCCGGTAGTTTTAGCAGCAAAACACTGTAAAGTTCCTGCAATTATACATGAGTCAGATCTGACTCCGGGACTTGCAAATAAACTTGCCATTCCAAGCGCAACAAAAGTTTGCTGTAATTTTCCTGAAACACTTTCTTATCTTCCGAAAGAAAAAGCTGTACTGACCGGTTCCCCAATCCGTCAGGAGCTTTTAACAGGCGATGCTGAGCATGCTTTTTCACTCTGTCATTTTAAAGATCACAGTAAACAGACAATACTCATCGTTGGCGGAAGCTCAGGCTCCCGTGTAATAAATACAGCGATCCGTGGTCTGCTTCCTGAACTTCTGAAAAATTACAATGTTATTCATCTCTGTGGAAAAGACAATCTGGATGAAACATTAACCGAAACGACCGGATATGCACAGTTTGAATACGCAAACAAGGAGCTTTCCGATATGTTTGCTCTTGCAGATCTTGTTATTTCCCGTGCAGGTGCAAATGCAATCTGCGAACTTCTGGCACTGCGCAAACCAAATATTTTAATTCCTCTTTCTGCCGCTGCCAGCCGTGGAGATCAGATTCTGAATGCAAATTCATTTCGTTCCCAGGGATTTAGTTATGTGTTAGAGGAAGAAGAGCTGTCAAATACGACACTTCTTGAAGCAATTGAACATGTTTTCCAGAAAAAGGAAGAATATATTAAGGCAATGGAAAACAGCAACAGCCGTAATTCCATTGATACGATCATCGGATTGATCTTAGACGCATCTAAAAAATAATTTCTGATATAAGAGGAACGGATATGTACTTTATAATATCTGTTCCTCTTTCATTTTGTGATTATAAGCTAGAAAGCTGCTTTTCCGGCAACATTCCCTACATCTTCAGAGAATCTCTGATCTCTGCCATTTCTTCTGGTGTAAACTCCTCATGATCCCAGATCAGAATATCATTATTTTTTGCATTTTTATAACGTGGGATCAGATGCATATGAAAATGAAATACTGTCTGTCCCGCAATTTCATGATTATTTTGTACAATATTAAATCCATCACACTTTAAAACGTCCGTCATATGTTTTGCAAGTTTCTTCGCAAGCTGCATTGCATGTCCTGCTGTCTTTTCATCGATCTCATAAATATCTGCATAATGTTCCTTTGGCAGGATCAATGCATGTCCTTTTGATGCCGGACTCGCATCCAGAATCACTTTGAATTCATCATCCTCATAAATCGTATTGGATGGAATTTCTCCTCCAATAATTTTACAGAAAATACAATTTTCGTCTCTCATATTATCCTCCATTTTCTGTGCATTTGCACTCCTTTTTATTTGCGCAATCGACATATTTACTACAACATCCTGCAGATTTTCTATATCAATGTGTAAACTTAAACATGGTATCTAACATACGCAGAATCTTAAAATTTCCTTTTGCCGTCATTTCTCCTGTCATGAATGCCCTCTGAAATGTCATCCTTCCATCTACGATACCATCCATAACTTCCGGTTTTAATTTCGCATAGACATCAATATTTTCTTCCTGTCCATAGTGAATTGTAAGTTCACCTTCATTTACTTCTAAAAACAATGGCTTTTTTCTGCCTTCTATGATAAACAGGTATCGTGCCTTAAATTCAGGCTGCGGTGCAAACTGTTCACGGAATGTCTCAATATAAGCCTCTTCATCTTCTTTTTCTGACTTTCCAAGCATCCCCTTAAACATTGTTGCAAGTTCTTCGATATCTTCCTTCTGCTTTTTCACATACGTATCATCTGACACATACTTTGACAACTGCTCGCTCTCCTGTGGTGTAAGTTCTAACTGCGGAGTTCTTAATATTGTCTGCTTTACCGCCTGATTGCTGGTCGGAAGACATTTTACTTTCTGTGAAATCGTCCGGTAAAGATTCTCCGCCTTCTTCTCTATTAAAACGGTATAATCTTTATTCATCTCAAAACTGACCAAATCCTCAACGTAACCACAAAGTCCCGGACATGGCTGACCACCTAAGATCTCCCAGGCACTCTCTAATGTCAGTTCACCTTCCCGTTCTCCATATGTCGTAGACATAACAATTGGCTGCATATAGGTTGTTTTTATCTTTTCCTTATCGCCATACAGCCAGCAGGCATCCAAAAACTGCTGCATATAGCCACCTATTCCAAGCCACTCAACAGTTGTTGCAAGAATGATACCATCGGCATCTTTCATCGTCTGCGGAAGCGTGGCAATCTCGTTTTTATGCTCATAGATATTAATACGCTCCACCGTCACGCGAAGTTCCTGCAATACTTCTTCCATTTTATTCAACACATATAATGTAGGATCATCTAACAATCCCCGTCCACCATAATAAATGTTTACTTTCATATTCTACCTCTTCCTGCATGTTCACCAAATACTGTTTTCAGTATATAAACTTTTATTCTTATAATCAACAATTTTCCACTTTTTTGTGGTATAAAATCATTGCCGCAAGAAATCCGGTAAGGATTCCACCTACATGACACCAGTTATCAATTCCAATTGTGGAAAAACCATAATACAAACTTAACGCTGCCATAAGCATCATCCCTTTTACTGTTAAACCTTCAAATCTGCCCCGGTGTCTTATCACTACCCAGATCAGACCGCCAATCATTCCAAACACTGCACCTGATGCGCCTGCAGATACAGCATAATCTCCACTATACAGCATCATAAAATAGGACAATATTCCTCCACCTATTCCTGACAGCATATATATTACAAGCATCTTTAAATGGCCGACTGCCCTCTCAAGTCTCGATCCAACACAGCAGAATATTACCATATTATTTACCAGGTGCGGCAATCCGAAATGGATAAACATCGCCGTAATGATCCGCCACCACTGATGATTGACCTGTAGGAATTCCGGATACATCCCACCATGTGATGCAATATAAAACGGATCCTGCGTATCTCCCAAAATTTCCAATATCAAATATACGATCACATTTATGGCAGCAATCGCTATTGTCGTATAGGAAAGTTTCTTCCATTCAAAACCGGTATTTATATTTCGGGTAACTTTAGAATCAACCCTGCAATTCTCCAATGCACTTTTGAGTCCCCAGAAATCTCCCGGCTGATTTTCATAAATTATCAGTCTCCCCTGCTTCGTCTCATACCCCCATACATTCTTTTGTACACTGCATAACTGATGCATCATATCCGTATTTCTTCCAGCCAGCAGTGTAAGCAGTTCCACATGATAAACCGGATAACCTTCCGGAAAATCTGCAAGCCTTCCCTGCGGATGATAAAAAAGATCCATAACTCGTTCCTGCATTACCTGATGCTGTTCTATGGTCAAAGTTTTTGTATCGTCTAATGATATCATCATCACAACATGAAATCCCTGCTGATAATATTTATAAAATACTCCGACATTCTCCGGCTGCACCGTACAAAATCGATAACCTTGTGCAAGTATCACCTGTTCTATCTCTCTGTTCATATATTTGCCCTCTGATTTGATTATAACGTGTTTGTTGTGCAGGATTTCTGCGCATAATATGAACTCGTCAAAGTTCATTATAACGTAGCAAAATAAGATTGCAAATATGCATGCCTCTTTATTTTCTTAAATAAATCTAAACTTCTCATCCGCAAACATAACTGTTTCCTGCGTCTGAAGACTCATTTTTACCCTGCAATTCAACAACTCCCCACCTACCATGGTTCCATTGGAAGAATTCAGATCTTCTATAAAGTAAACCTCCCCTTTCCTGGTAATCCTCGCATGATGTCTGCTTACGGTTCCACTTGGTATCACACCGTCACAATCCGGTTCACTTCCTATAATATATGGAGTATGATCTATTGAAAGCTCACTGCACGCACCATTTCCCTCATATTTTAATATTCCATATTCCTTTTTGGGAAGATTAGAAAGTAAAACGGTTGGATTCTGCTGATGTACGGCAATCTCTGGTTCCGGTTCAAACACAAAAGGTTCCAATTTTTTTTCCTGTTTTTTCACCCCGCGTAATAAATCTCGCATTTTTTCAACCATATTCTGTTTTTTTCCGCTCCATAAATGCCTAAACCCTGTTTTTTTATTTTCTAAAGGTAATGTTCCTTCTTCCTGTTCCTCTTCCTGCCACATTGTATCCGGAATCTTTTCCGGTACATCCTCTAAATATTCGGACTTCCTTAATATCCTTTTTATTTCTGCAATACAGTACCCTTCCATTCTGGTATATTCAAATAGCTCATACGCCATTTGAACCCCATCTGCACTTTTATGATCTAATTTTGCCAGAAGATACTCTAACAGCTCATGAAACGATTTTCCTATATCTTTTTCATTCCCAAAGTAACAGCAAAAGCTGATATTTCCGGTCTGATTATCGAAAAAAATACATTCCGGTCGCAGTAACAATATATCAGGGGATATTAACAACCCATCGAGTATCTCCGACATTGTAACAACAGATTCACATATTTTCATAAAAATATCATGACCAATATCTGATAATTCTGCCAACATGTCTACCGCCTGTTTTCCAGTTATGTCATACCATAGCTGTAACTGCCCATTTTTACTATTACATTCTGGTAATATCAGACCTTTGGGTGTATTTCTCCAGAGCATTTCTTTTTCCCATTGTTCTCCTTCCAATGCCGGCATTAAAACCATATGGCTGGAATGAATATTTCTATAGTAGCTAATCTGAATACTCAAAATAATCCTTTCACCCTTTCTATCTCATAAAATAACTTTAGTGCATTTAAAGTTTCCTCCTTTATCACATCTTCCGCAAGTGTTCTTGTCTCACCATACAGTTGCAATCCCAGTTTCATGACGATCAAAAATAACAGCATCGCCATTGACATAATGATTGCAGCCTCAATAGTAATAGATGCTTCTTCCCATTCTTTCATCCCATTACCATCACGAACAGATAACCCACCAGCAAAAAAGGTGCAAAAGGAATCCTGTACGTTCGTCCTTTCTTTTTGAATACCGATAAAAATAATGACGTTATTCCTATTAAAAATAAGCCGGCAAAAAATACCTCCATATTTTTTTCAAATCCAAGGAATATACCACTAACGACCAGGATCATTCCATCTGCAAATCCAACACCCCCACCTAACAGAAAACCCCAAAATAAGATCATAACTCCAATTCCCATGCCAAACAAAATCTCTACTATATCTAACTTCATGCTATACAAATGAAGTAAAAGCCCTATAATGCCTCCTGTCAGTAAAAAATATGTATTTATTTTTCTTTTTTTATAATCCTGGTATGCAGATATTGAAAAAATACCCAGCATTAATGTATTTTGCAGCATTTTCCCCTACCTCTCCTGTTTTCTAATTTATGCATCTACTGCATTGTTTCCTGTTTCCCACTTCCGATAATCGTATCATATAAATCGTGCGCTTAATTCCACTGCAATTTAGATCATAATGAAATCTGTTTCCCTGATCGGTAATAAACACGGTGTCCTGTTTTTGTTTTTCCGCACACATTTCACATTCGCGGTACTTTTCTCCATATTTATTCCGTTTTTTCTCTATTTCTGTACAACTAACAGAAGATACTGACAATGCTAAATATGTACACTCTCTTGATGTATGATAAACACTCCCTCTTTCTGCCACATACACCCATACTTCCTGATCAGCACTATTTCCCGTCCACCCGGTCCATTTACGGCATACTGCATGCTGGCTGATTTTAAGTTGTGATTTTCCAGACATCCACACTGGTATTTTTATACGATAAGATGCTACCAGATTTATCTGATCTCCTGTAAATTTTGACTTCGCCAGACTAATACCTGCCGCTTTATTAACTACATAGTGGTTAATATTATCATTTTCTTTTATATTTTTCTTAAAAAGAACATTTGCGGCAGCAATGCCAATCTTTGCCACATCTTCTTCATTTTCCAGAACAGCCAGTACTGCCATCCTGCGCCCGGTATCATCTAATGCCTTCTGGACTTCCATCTGTACCTGCATAACCCGGAAAAACATTAAAATCATCATAAAAAACAATGTCATAACCGGCAGTATCACAGCCGCCTCTAACGTAAATGAGCCTTCCAGCCAGGAACATGGCGGTGTCTCCTGACAGCGGCAGGCCTCCGCCTGATGAGAAAGAATATTATCATTTTCCGGGAGAGATCTTTTTTTGTATATTGTATTTTTTATATTCTCTTTCTCAGTAAGAAACACCGCCACATCCCCTCCTTATTCATTGCTATATGACATTTTCTGGTGCTTAACAAAAGTATATCTGCCTAATTTCTGCCCTCCATACAAATTGCTTTTTGCAAACAAAGGCTCCGCTTCAAATCGCATCTCACAGGTCATGTTCCCTATCATATGATCCATTCTGGCGTTTTTACTATTCTCTTCCTTTTGTATGGCAAATTCCATGATATCCATCATACGGTATGCTATTTTCTTTTCTTTCACTGCAAATAACAATTGCTTTACATAGCCCTGATAATTCAGTCCATCTTTACATTCTTTGGCTTTTCCCCCATCAGTCACGAGTTCTCCAATCTTTTTTATATCAACATTCCATTCTGATGAACTTTTCATCAGTGCAATTTTCCCGCCAGAGAGAAGTGTGCGCAGATCAAGTATACTTTCTACATATGCCCACGCAGCCACGACACCGATCTGTACAATCTTAACGATCACCGGATTACCGGAAAAACCGGCAAGTGATGTCGCAATAATTAACGTCTGATTTAATTTTTCTCTGTCTGCTATAATGTGAGCAACGTTTGCGGCTTCCCTCATAAGCATCAGACGTTCCACTGACGACTCTAAGTTTTGTCTGTCTGTTTCTTTCCCACACAGAATATACTCCATTTCATATGCCAGATCTCCCTTCCCCGGCTCTGTATAACTTGAAAAATACTTTTCAATATACTCCAACACCATAACACGGTCAAAAACATTAAGTTTTTCTGTCTTTTTTGCGTGATACGTTCCGGTTTCACACTGCCTTTTCGAAACTGTATCTTTTAGTTCAACCGCATTTGATGACACTGATGACATATCCGGTATCGTCATGCCAAGAACAGCATTCTGCTTTAATTGCAAAACGACCTGAATAGGACTTTCTGCTTTCTCTTTTTCTGCATCCTGTACCTGATCTTCATTCGCTTTATCCTGTACAATGTTATCTTCTTCCTTCTCCTTTTTTGCATTTACGATTGCCTGATCCGCATCTTCCACACTGTAATCTGTTTTTCCATTCTCCTGTGCCTGTTGTCCATCCTGATACTGCTGATACATTTTCTTTGCAATGTCTTCAGGCAGATGTTGCTTCATGTATGCTGCCGCCTGACGCAGCATCCCTGTTCCTTCATTATCTGTTGCCAACATATATTCCATCAGCGCAGCCTCACATAACTTTGTCCGAAACATGCTGTTTTCTCCGGATTTTGACAAATTTCCAGCAACATATTCCATTACACGTGAACTCACTTTATGTTCCTCAAACTGCTCTGATCCATATGCACCATCCAGATACAGCAGATGATATTTATTCCACAACACAGGCTGATATTCTGCTGCAACACAATCCATCCCTGTTTCTGCCGCGAGGGTGTCCATCATCTTTAATCCTGATACCCTCGCCCCCTCTAATAGTGCAAGCAGAAACGATAAGATCAGCAGCAGACTTAAAGCAGAAAATATTGTCAGACTTCCTTCTGCCTCTGTTTTCATAATATCTTATTACTTTCCGTTGTGATCCTAGTAAGAATTTTGTTATTTAAAGTCGTAATCTTATTCTTGAACACAACTACAAGTCCGATCAGTATAACCAGTATCAACACGATCTCGATAATAGCTACTCCCTCTTCTTCCCTGAAAAAATCTTTAAGTCCCTTCATAAAAACCTCCATTTCTGCGCTGTACTTTGCGCGATCCAAGTTTATGTGCAAACACGAATCTATTTGCAGGAATCATAATTCCATAGAATGATAATTCTATAGAGTCATAATTCTATAGAATGCATAGCTGGAAATGCCAGTATCAACATAACTGCACCAAGCATCAGAATCATTGGAAACAACATTTTTGTCCCCGCTTCCTCTCCCAGCTTGCGTGCCATACTTTTTCGTTCTTCAAATGCCTCTTCTGCTTCCTGCTCTAAAAGGTTTGTCAATCCTCTGCTCCCTTTTCTTAAATTCTGTGCCAGAAGATTACCAAATTTACGATAGCGGTATCCTCCACACCTCTCTCCAAAACGCTCATACGCACGTTCCTCCCCCATTCCATTTTTTATTTCATATACCGTTTTTTGCATTTCCTCATAGATTTCTTTTTTATAAATTGCTTTTTTATGCCGCTCATTAAAATAATTCGTTGTTAGTCTGTTCCATGCAGAAGAAACAGTCATTCCTGCCCCCAACAGAAGCGCCAGATTGCTTACCATATCCGCATACTGTAATTCCAGTACTGCTTTCCGTTTCTTTTCTTTTTCTCTTTCACGCGACTGATCTACAAATGGAAGAAGAATTACAATCACGATTCCAAGAAAAAAGATTTTTTCCGGCAAATACTCTTTTTTCGTGCTCCAGACCAGTTTTTTCCCATCAATCTGATTTGGGAGTTTCAGTATATTTTCTGTGCTCTCTGTCTGTCTTTGCAGATAGTGTCCAATTTCCAGAAGCATTTTCTGTTCTTCATTAAGAGCCTTTGGCATTACCCGGAAATACCGTTCACTAAAGCACTCCGAAGATTCACACTTTAACGTCACTTCAGCTTTTACCAAAATTCCCTCATCTGGTATATTTTCTGCAACCACCACGCCCTCATCATCAACTACATCATACGGTTCAAATATCCATTCTGCACTTACCTTTCCTTCCTGATAACTTCTTTGAATTTGTACTTTTTCCTGCACTTTGGCACTGTTTTTTGCAAATTCTTCATCAATCTCCTGCTGCGCAGCCTCTAACAGTCTCTGCTCATCCTGCTTTGAAAGTATCTGTTCCGGAACCACTACATGATAGGAATACTCTTCTAACACATCTTCTACATCCAGGGTCATTTCTTCCTCATAATCACCTTCTCCATATGCCGGACGCACAAATTCTGGTTTTACATCACTATTTTCATCCATCACCTCTGAAAGATGCACAAAAATCGCCAGGACAGATACCAAAATCATCACCCCTGCTGCACGGCTTGTCTTAGGCGATGCTCTTTTTCCCCCTATAATTGCCACAAAAACTGCTGTACACAAGACTCCAATATACAAAACCATTCTTTTCTCCTTATACTTTAATATCTGAAATTCGTCTGTTTATTGCCGTTGCCCCTGCAAAAATCAATAATGCTGCACTCATGACAAATACCCCTGACAGATTTCCATATAAAGGATCGATAAATTCTTTCGATGCAAGGTTCAGATATGTAAGAATGAGAAATGGCATTACGCTCATAATCTTTCCTTCCAGTTTTTTCCCGGCAATAACTGTGTCCACTTCCCTCTCCACTTCTATTTTAGCTGAGATCCGCATTGCAGTCGTCCTTATAATTCCTGCAAAATCTCCTCCACTTCTTTTCGCAAAACCAAAAATCTCTGCAAAACTTTCAATTTCTTCCACCCCGCTCCGCGTTGCCAGATCATGTAAAATTTCTTCCACATTCCGGTTCAATTTAATTTCTGTATTCATCCGGATCAATTCCTGTGTGATCATTGCCTCTTTTCCATACAGCCCCATAACTTCCCGCTCTGCTTCTTTCCATGCATTCTCAATGGAATATCCTGCAAGCAGTGCTGCTGCAACAGACTGAATTGCATCCCGAAATTCTATCATTAATTTTTTTGCGCGTTCATCTTTTTTCTTTTTTTTGTAATATGAAACGATCAGATAATTTACAGGTATGACTAACACCATGCCATACCATGAACGGTAAAACAGCCATGAAATTGCTGCTGTTAATATTATTCCCGCTACAACACACCCCAGTCGTTCCCACAGATTGCACTGGTATTTACGATAATCCATTTATTCCCCCGTATCTGTAAGCGTAATTCCTGCCCTTTTACATTTTTCCTGGTTAAATAGTGTTCCCATCTGCTGTAATTTTCCACAAGCCATTTCCACATCCGGTGATTTTTCCACATAACGATACAGGTCTTTCAACACAATCTCCCCATCCTGCATGCCGATCACTTCTGTAATTGCCAGCACTTTACGGCTTTTATCTCTCATTCTTCCAAGATGGACCAGAATATCTAACCCTGATGCAATCTGGCTTCGTATCGCAGCAAGTGGCAGCTCCATTCCCATCAGCACCATTGTTTCGAGCCGGCTCAACATATCCCTGCATGAATTTGCGTGCCCTGTTGATAAACTTCCATCATGCCCGGTATTCATTGCCTGCAGCATATCAAGTGCCTCTTCTCCCCGGCATTCACCAACCACAATTCTCTCGGGACGCATTCGAAGAGCCGTCCTTATCAGATCCCGTATCGTAATGGGCTTAACCCCGTCAAACATCTGATTTCTTGTCTCAAGTCTTACCAGATTGGGTTTATCAACAAGCCGGAGTTCTGCAGAATCTTCAATTGTGATGATTCTTTCTTCCCGCGGAATATACTGTGACAGTGCATTTAAAAATGTCGTTTTCCCAGAACCTGTCCCTCCTGATATAAATATGTTATATCCTGCTGCCACAAGCACCTTTAAAAATGCTGCCGCTTCCTCTGTAATTGACCCTATCCGTATCAGATCCTCCATCAGAATAGGCGTTTTGGGAAATTTCCGGATAGATACAGCGGCGCCATCTATGGAAATTGGTGAAAGAACAATATTTACACGTGATCCGTCCGCTAATCTTGTATCCACGATCGGAGATGCCTCATTTACCATGCGATTACTGTTTCCCGCCATCTGTTGTATCACATCACTCAATTTCTGTTCAGATGAAAAATGTGTCTGTGCCTGAAACAATTTTCCTTTTTTTTCATAAAAAATATGTGATGCTCCATTGATCATAATCTCCGTTACATCTGCGTCCTCTAATAATTCCTGGATTGCATCATACTTTCTCAAAGAATTAAATAGTAAATGTTCTAATTGCTCCCTTTCTTTCAATGTCAGCAGGTTATTTTGGGAATATTCCTCCACTTCTGTTTCAATAAACCGGTAAATCTCTTCATCATTTTGCTCTCTGGACAAGTCCAGCGCAGCCATGATATCTGACCTCAGTTTTTCAAATATCTCTTCACTCCACCTATATTTCTCCATAAACATCCCCTGCCAGATATTCTCTTATATAGTCACCAAATTCACTCCATATAAGCTGTTCCAACATATTTCCCCCACCACGGATTCCCTTCGCAGTAAAAGGAAGATTTACAAATTGCAATCTTTTGAACAGTTCTCCTTTCTTTGCCAGTTCCAGGTAATGAACAAATTCTTCTTTCTGACACTCATAGAAATACCCTTCTTTTACCGGACAATAAATGCTGCTGCAATGTTCCAGAAAAACTGCAATGGAATAAACCCCGGTTCCAAGATCAAACACAACCGTATCAAACTCCGTGTTCTCTTCCAAATATTCCAACAACTGCAGGTAATCGTTCATCTGAAACTCCCCAAGCTGTTCCGGATTACGAAATGGTGCAACATATGAAAAATCTCCCATTTCATATACATTCCGCAAAAACTGTCCAGATTCTATTATCCCTTTTCTCAGTCGAAGAACCAAATCCCCCATATCGTATTCTGCCTGACTGTCAAACAGCTTTAAAAATCCGGTACTCTGCATCAGATTGATATACAATACTCTCCTTTGTTTTGCCAGTATAGAAGACAGTACCATAGAAAACGGCATCTGCATTTCATGACGGATAGGAGAATATACTCCTATGATCTCCAATTTGCCAAACCTGTCTGTAAATATCTCCTTTCCTGTTTTTTTTCCTCCTGTCACTGCCATTATTTCATGAAGAATCATCTCCATCGGCTGATATTTAAAAATAACAGTCCGCTTTTTTCCCGGCTGCAGATAAGTATTATCCTCTGCCAACTGTTTCGGCATATTTTCTGACAGAATCAGTATCGCCATTTCCAAAAGCTCTGCCTGTTCTCCCAGTTCCAAAAAGCCACTTCCAAGTATGACCAGATCATATTTTTCACTCTTTACCTTCTGTAAAAACAGTTCCGGCTCCCGAAATAAATGAACCGTAAATTCTTTTGCCTTATGTTCCATCAGATATGCAGCAAATCTTTCCCCATACGTTTCATTCGTATCACAGAATGCCACATCAAGTTTATACAATAGCCCACCCCCAGACCACGATAAAATATCCAATTAAAATTGCTGTTGAAAAATGCATGAATGTCTTTGTTCCAATTGCATAACCAACCGTTAATTTTTTATAAACGATCTTTCCTGCTCCTATGACAGCCCCTACCACAAACGCTGCAGGTATCAGATAACAAAGCTGTGTCAGTGTCAGAAAACCTCCTGCAATGGAAAATAACTTGATATCGCCTGCCCCCATTATGTGCAGACTAAATAAAAGAAATAATAAGATAACCGGAATAGAAATATTCATCAGAAAATGAACTGCACCTGCACTTCCTTCCCCCAGCAGTCGAAATGCAAGTCCCCAAATTAATCCGGAAACAATCAGCCGGTTACTGATCCTGCCGTTTCCGAAATCCATCACCACCGCCATCGTAAGATGCGTCAGCAATGTAAGATTCATTAGTCCCCCAATTCATCACCTCTTTCGTAGTTTGTAAGTCGAATTATAGCAACGCTTTTTTTATTTGTCTACACTTTTCTCAAAAATAGCCTATCTTTGTAGACTATTCACAAAAATTTACATGCCAGAATTCCGTAAAGCAGCGCAAACCCGCCTATACCAAGGATTCCAATTGTCAAAAGGCTGACCGGATTTAATCCAACACTAATTGCAATTTCCTGCGACGCCAGAAAATCATTTGCATAAATAATTCCAATTCCACCTAAAACAACACGAATCATAAAGTTTAGTAACATCTGCATTTTTTTCCCAATCACAACGATAAAAAGTACAATTCCAAGTGCCCCTATAATTGCCCATTCTCCCTGTATCTGTGACATATATATATTTCTCCTTTTTAGCACGATCAGCTCTCAAAGGCTGTCTCTTCTTTTTATCAAATTTATTCATTCAGACACATTTTATGCAAATAGTTTTTTACAATTTTTCCGTTTTTTGTATAGAATGGAAATTTTGTGATTATACTAAGAATAAAGAATATTTCAGACGGAGGAATACTATGTTTCGTTTTTTTCAACCAGAAAAAACAAATGATGCGCATTATACGGTGCTAATGAATGACCTCCATCAGACTGCGCAGGATCTGCAGGATGCATACCGAAATTTAGAAAATGTAATTGATCCGGATATGATCGACTGCTGCATCTATGAACTATATTCTGTGCAAATGCGCTATAAATTTTTACTTGCAAGCATAAAAAAAATAGAGGATTCCTATACTAAGAATCCTCTGGAAGTATCTAAATCCTGATAAGTCTCAACCAAATCATTTTTTCCGTACGTATATCCGGCATAAACCTGCTGTGTATTACGCATAAGCGGCGCGGAGGTATCTTCTTTCATTACCTCCGCAAATGCCGTATAAAGTTTGTTCATCAGGCTCTCTGCAAGTTCGATCTCTTTCAAGTCCCTTTTATACATTGCTTTTGCAAGTGTTTCCCTGCAAAATACATAAATACGGTATAACTCTCCCGCAAGTTCATAAGAAAAATCAAGCGACGACATCAATTCGCTGACAGCCTTTGTGGCATTCCGTAATGCCGTCTTATAATTTTCCCATTCCTTGTTATCATATGCCTCTTTTGCATCTTCAATATACGCGAAAAAAATATCATAAATTACAATGACCAGTCCGCCTCTGTTACTCTGGCTGATCCTTCTTGTAAAATCCATTATCTGTTCTTTTTTCAAAACAGATCCCTCCTGTTACTGCAGAATCTGCAATACCTGCTGTGGCAGATCATTTGCCTGTGTCAAAACAGAAATTGCTGCCTGATTCAATACATTCTGATGTGTATAATCTGTCATCTCTGACGCCATATCCGCATCCGTCAGACGTGACTGGGCTCCTGTCATATTTTCCTCAAAAGTATCCAGACTTGATACTGTACTCTCAAGGCGGTTCTGGTATGCACCAAGTCTTGAGCGCACTTCGCTGACCTTTGAAATAGCATCATCAAACTTTGTAATACCTCTGCCGGCACCATTTACAGTTGTTACATCTACATCATCAATATACAGACTCTTGCAGGATACTTCCGGAATGCGCACTTTTGTCTCCTGATCCTCGTTTGCACCGATATGAAGTGCCATTGTTCCAATATCTGTAACATCAAAATCCAAATCACCCGTATAACCTGCATCAGCAAGAAATGACATCTCAAATCCGGCTCTGTCTGTAACCGTAATCTTATTTCCATCCGTTTTTACCGTAGCTGTATCACCAAACCCGGTTCCATCACCCGGTTTTGTGAGCGTTACTTCGGCATCCGTACCGGAAGGTACGATCACTTTGCCATTCTGAATCTGTCCGTATACATAGCTGCCTTTATTCTCTGGATCTTCTACAACACTGTTTCCTCCGGCTGCTGTAAATCCAAGTGCATTAGCAAGCTGCTTATCATCAAATGCGATCTCTAAGATGCTTGACATTCCGTACTGTTCTGCGGTAAATGAAAGTGCTCCATTCGTTTCAATCTTAACGGTTGTTTCACCAGTCTCTGCAGCATTCCGGATCTTCTCAAAAGCCTCCGCATAAGTGTCAGTTGCCTCTATCTCTACTTTAGAACCATTAATACTCATCGTTCCGGATGCGCCGATCGCTGCTGTGGAATTATAATTCTGATTTGCTGTCACCGGTCCGGCCTGTGTAGCTGCAGTATCAATGGAAAGCTGATACTGTCCTGCTTTCACATGATCAGAAATGTCCACTCTTGTTGCATTTTTGGTGTAAACCCTAGTATCTAATGAACCATCTAAAAGTGATTTGCTGTTATATTCTGTATCTGTAGAAATACGGTCAACTTCATCTTTTAATGAAGTGATTTCTTTCTGGATTGCTTCTTTATCCGCCGGTGTCATTGTTGCATCACTCGCTGCCTGCACGGAAAGTTCTCTCATACGCTGTAAAATACTGGTCGTTTCATTTAAAGCACCATCTGCGATCTGAATTACAGAAATACCATCCGATGCATTCTGGGAAGCCCGGTTTAAACCATCAATCTGTGCTTTCATCTTGTTGGAAATAGCCATTCCTGCCGGATTGTCCTTGGAATGGTTGATCTTAAGTCCTGAGGAAAGACGTTCCATCGATGCACTTAAATTATCCTCAATGCCAAGTAAATGTTTATTCGCAATCGCTGCCGACACATTGTAATTAATTCTCATTTCAAATTCTCCTTCTACCATCTCTGTCAGCATCCATGCTGTATTTCCGACACTCCATGTCCCAATTCTCTGCTGTATATATCGGTTTCAACACTCTTTCTCTAAAGAGCGAATTGGTTTTTTCCATGTTTATTTTTTCATACTTCCCCCCGAACTGATTGCAATCCCCGCCAATTCGTATTATAATGACCACATCCAGGCATAATAAGCTGTGATAAAACTAAAAAAACCTATTTTTATAAGGAGGACTATATGACACAGGTAACAAAATCTACTATGATCGGCGAACTGCTTCAGATTGACGAAAACATCGCGCCAATTCTTTTAAATATCGGTATGCATTGTCTCGGATGCCCATCTTCCCAGATGGAGACCATCGAAGAAGCTGCCATGGTTCACGGAATTGAGCCGGATGCTCTCGTAAAAGAGATCAATGATTTCCTTGCAAAAGATCTTGCATAGTCATTCCCACTTCCGGGAAAAACACTCAAAAAGGATCGCGAAAATGTCATCATTTTCACGATCCTTTTTGATATCAGCCCGAATCTGCAACCCGGGAAAGTACAGTCTGCCATTTATAATGCTGCAAGCATCTGCAATGCTTTTCCTTTTATGACCAGTCTGTAATGTTCACCAAAAAATGCCTCTGTCGCAGGTGAATATGCCTGCTGTGCTCCATACTCAGATAAAATATTGCAGACTTTATTGAATTCCTCTGGTGACTGGCTGCTTTTACTTACCAGAAGATAGTATCTGTGTGTCGCAGCATCCTCGTACAGATCATTTTTTCCCTTATAAAAATCACCTAATACAGCAGCAAGTTTTGAGAGTTCCTTAAGATTCTGGAACATAAATAATTTCGTAATGTCTACAAGGACTTTGACCGGATCTTCTTTTTCTTTCTGACCGCCATCTGACGGTACGAAATTGTCATTCTGCTTTGCTTTTGCTGCATTTCTTAATTCCTGCTGTTTTTTAAATATTCCAAGTATATCATCTGCTCCTTCGGAAATCGGAGCATTCGCACCAACAATGGCATCGTCATATAAATCCTCTGGATCCGGATCAGAAAACTTGGAAAATCTCGTATCAAGCTCCTCCGGATACTCTACCTTCGTAATGACTAATATAATGGTATCTGCCGACAACGGAATCGCTTCTATCATCAGCGGAATATCATCTGCCTCAAACCCAAACTCGTATGCAGCCTGCTGCATCATATCACGGAACAGCATCTTTGCCTTCTCCGTACCGTATGCCAGCTCACTTAACTTAATCTGGCGCTCTGCTAAATCTTCTCTCGTCAGTGTGCAACGAATCTGATTATCATTTACTTTTTCAATTTTCATACAATCACTTCCTTTTATCCGGGAAACCCTGTAAACTGTACATCTATTATAAACAAATGCAATATCGATGTAAAGTATACCATTATTAAAACTTTCTAAAACCATAACTGCCTTTTACGCATGAATAACAACTCTTTTTTTTGTAACATATGCTGTATTATAAGCATTAATCTTTGTCTATATTACACAAACATTACAAAAGAAGTTGCAATGTAAAACAATTCATGATATAAACTATGCATGAGATGCGAATATGACACGCCCGGAAAGGAGCGGATATCGCATAGATACCAATTTATTGTTTGGCAAATACCGCATTATTTCGACTCTTGGTGCCGGCAGCAGCGGCACTGTCTATCTTGCCGAACATCTCAAACTGAAAGTTTATCGTGCCATTAAGTGTATCCCCAAAGACACTGCACGAAACACTTCCAACTTTTCAGAAGAACAGCTTTTAAAAGAAGCCTGCCTTCTGAAGAATCTTAGTCATCCTGGCATCCCCCTCATATATGATATCGACGAAGATGATCATTTTTTTTATATGATAGAAGAATTTATTCAGGGTGATTCATTGGAGGATTTTGTTCTCCATCAGGAAATAATTCCAGAGGAACAATTAATAAATTACGGACTGCAGATTTGCGCCGTTCTTGATTACCTGCATCATCTATCTCCATACCCTATCCTGTATCAGGATTTAAAACCGGAGCATATTATATTATGTGGAAATCAGATAAAATTAATCGACTTTGGAATCGCTTCATTTATTACCGTTTTTGGTAAAAATTTCCAGTTATACGGAACAGATGGATATGCTGCCCCGGAAGCTCTTAATGGAAATACTGTAACTACTGCTTCCGATATCTATTCTCTTGGGAAAGTGTTAGAAATACTTTCCAGAACATGCACACCAGACTGTTCCGAAGCACTCACGCATATTATAGAAAAAGCTGCTGATCCAGATCCAAACACCAGATATCAGACAGCCACTGATCTTATGTCTGCACTGTCAGAACCAACTGGTCAGGAAACTCCAGCCAGGAAAAATTTTATTTTCAGACAGGCATTCAAAAAAAGAGATTCTGCGTGTCATTCTTTTACACATCTCATAAAAAACATAGCCGTGATCGGCAGCCGTTCCGGTGCCGGTGCAACATTTTTTTCAGTATCACTGGTAAACACTCTGAATCACAAACATATTCCCTGCTGTTATATACCAATGGATCATTCTGACAACCTTATATCCATGACACAGGCAGGTTTTCTGCCCACAGAAAATCAGGGCATATTTCAGTCAAAAAATTTTTCTGCCACTCCCTGTTACGGTCCCGGAATAGAAGATCCTGTTTTACCATCTGTAATCCGGGTAAGGGATTTCGGTATCCATACCAGTGAATACCTTGACTTCGGTCACTTTGACCTGACATTTATCCTGTTAAGCGGCAGTCCATGGGATATTGCAGATACACTTGCTTTTACCAGCCAGCTGAAAAGTGCCGGCACTCACGTATATATCTGTAATCATGGCAATAAAAATGCTGCCAGAAAGTATGCCAGGTATCTGAAAAATCCGGTCTATTGTTTTCCTGAAGACACTGATCCTTTTCATGTGACTTTAGAGAAGGAACGTCTCATTATGCAAATCCTACAACGAAAGGAGCTGATACATCATCCGGAACATCGGAAAAACTGATTTAAATAAGAGACTTACCATAGGCATTTCAGGCAGTACAGCCGGTGCCGGTGTTACGCACCTTGCAATTGCGCTTTCAAACCTGAGTCATTCAAAGCTGCATAAAAAAACTGCACTGTTAGAGCTTCATAAAAGGAAAAATCTTTCAACGATTCCTTCTGAAACCACGCTCCCGTGCAGATGTGGATTTATGAACAGCCGTACCATTTTTAACATTCACGGAGTGGATTACTATCCGGATGTGACACCGGACGAATTGCCGGGTCTGTATAATCAGGGATATCAGATCCTGCTCTTTGATTTTGGCAATTTTGGTGAGTGCTGTATCCATGAATTTCTACGCTGTGACAGAAAGCTTGTCATCGGAAGTCTCGCACCATGGAATATCAGGCAATATCGGGATCTATTAGAATCGCTCAGTCACTATACAAACCTTGGGGAAGGTTTTTACTGTCTAACGCGAACGGAAAGTCCAAAACAGATTCGTGATTTTTCCCGTTTTCACCAGATTTCTGTAAGCAGTATTCCGTCTATTCCGGATCCATTTTATATAAAAAAAGAACATTTTTCCATCCTGCAGAAATTTATCTGCTGAAAAGTTTCTGCAGAAATTATTTTATAATATATCACACAATTGCAACCAGCGAATTTCCTTTTGGGAATAAAGGATTTTAATCCGCTTTGTCATACAGAAATTGAAAACGGGGGATAACAATATTGGATTCTGAGCATATGAAAAAGCTTTACTTAGAGCTCTCTTCCTTAGAACATATGGGAACAACCATCTGGTTTGAAGGTGTGCCGAGCAATTCAAAAGAGGTCACAAAGGAGCTTTCTGTCACAGAAGAAAATTCTTATATGAGAGATTATGTATTCAACGAGGGGGTGCTTACAGAATTACATTTTGATAAAATCAAAAAAACAAATATATGATGATCTGAATAATTGACAGGGATGGAGTACCTCAATGCCCACCCAGTCAGAATATAAAACGACTATCTAAGGCAACATACAAATCCGAAAAAAGAAACGGCAGGGTTTTACCGAACATAAACCCTGCCGTAAGGAAAGCCTTCCGTATGCGGGAGTTTTTCCTTACGGCAGTTTTTTAAAAATTCTAATTCTTTAAAATAAAATGAATGATTCCTTAAAATAAAGCAAATAACTTTGAATTTACATATCATTATGCTACAATAGGGGCACATACGATAATTCTTAAGAAGAAGAGGGTTCTTTATATGAAAAAAAAATTTGTCCCTGTTTTAGCTGCCGGTGCTCTGATCGTCGTCATTATCTGTTTTATGCTTCTCGGAAGCATCATTGAAAAATATACACCTTCCAAAGAACATATGAACTTATCTGATTACTATAATCTGTCCAGTGAACAGGACGTAGCCCTGATCCTGAATAACCAGGTTCTTGATGCAAAAGGAAAACTCCTTAACGGAACTGTCTATCTTGATTATGAAACAGTACGTTCTAATCTTAATGACCGTTTTTACTGGGATCACAACGAAAATAAACTTCTTTATACAACTGCGACAGATCTCATTTCTGCAGATGCAGACAGCACCAGTTACTATGTAACAAAGGATTCCCATTCCTTAGATCATGCAGTTGTCAAGGCAGATGCACAGACTGCATATATTGCAATTGACTTTTTAAAACTGTACTCTGATTTCTCATATGAAGTACTTGAGTCTCCAAACCGTGTAATTCTTACGACCGCCTGGGGCGATTACACAACTGCACCGGCTAAACAAAAAACGCAGGTCCGGCAAAAAGGCGGCATTAAGAGTCCGATCCTTGCAGATATCGATAAAAATACGGAAGTTACTGTCTTAGAGACAGGTGATACCTGGACAAAAATATCCACCGCAGATGGCATCATTGGATACGTCAAATCAAAAGCACTTGGCACCACATCTGCCAAAACACTGACCAGCGATTACGTTTCAGAAGAATTTACACATATTAAAAAGGATTTTAAGATCAACATGGCTTGGCATCAGATCACAAATGCGGATGCCAATACAACCATTGCATCTGTGCTCCAGAATACCAAAGGGATCAATGTTATCTCCCCTACCTGGTTCTATCTGAATGACAATAACGGAAATATTGCTTCTCTTGCAAGCTCCGACTATGTAAATTACTGCCACCAGAATGGTATTGAAGTGTGGGCACTTGTAAGCAATCTGGAAAACAAAGATGTCGATACCACATCCGTTTTAACTTATACTTCCAAACGCGAAAATCTGATTAATAACCTGATCTCCGCAGCCATTCAGTATAACTTTGACGGTATCAACGTCGATTTCGAGGCATTAAGTTCCGAAGTCGGCGACTCTTACATTCAGTTTATCCGTGAACTCTCATTGAAATGTGCAAACAACGGAATCGTCCTTTCCGTGGATGATTATGTTCCTACCAGCTATACTGCGTTCTATAACCGTGCAGAGCAGGCGGTTTTTGCAGATTATGTTGTTGTCATGGCATACGATGAGCACTATTCCGGTTCTGAAGAAGCAGGATCTGTAGCTTCCATCAATTTTGTAAAAGAAGGGGTTGCCAATACCTTAAAAGAAGTTCCTGCAGATCAGTTGATCTTAGGTATGCCGTTTTATGCCCGTGTATGGTCTGAGACACCTGCTGACGACACTACAGATGCTGACGACACTACAGATGCTGACAGTTATCAGCTCTTTACATTAGACTCCTATGCAACCGGTATGTCAGAGATCCAAAAACTGATCAGTGCCAATGCAGCCGAGCCGGTATGGTCAGATGCAGATGGTCAATATTATGTTCAGTATGAAAACAATGGGGTCACTTACAAAATATGGGTGGAGGATGCTGCTTCCCTGGAAGAGAAGTTAAAAGTTCTTCAGGAAAACCAGCTTGCCGGTGGTTCTTTCTGGAAACTTGGTTTAGAGCTGCCTTCTACATGGGACACTGTTATAAAATATATTAACTAAATACATGCATGAACTATATGATCTAAATGCATAAACTAAATACATGCATGAGATCATGACATAAACCCTGGAGATCGTGAATATTTTATAAAAACGATACTCCGGGATTTTTTATGAAAAAAAAGATAGAACTTATAATGGCTGTCTGTCTGGTGATTGCTGCTTTTTTTCTTGGAAGCCAAAGTGCCATACTGGTACAAAACAGTCACACGGACACAGGAGAACTACCCGATACGCCAGGCACAGATTCCGTTTCTGATACAGAACTTGCCGGAAATGGGCAAAATGAATCATCTTCCGATGGTTTATCGATCGTGATCGATGCCGGACACGGAGGTATCGATCCCGGCAAAGTCGGCATTAATGATGCATTGGAAAAAGATATCAACCTTGCACTGGCACTGAAACTGCGCGATAAATTCAGTCAGGATTCCATCCGGATCATTTTAACACGTGACTCTGACACCGGTCTTTATTCTGAGGGAAGTACAAACAAAAAAGCGGAAGATATGCAAACCCGCTGTAAGATCATTTCAGATGCCTCACCCATTTTTACCGTCAGCCTGCATCAGAACAGCTACCCCTCTCCGGAAGTCTGCGGTGCACAGGTATTTTATTTTGGTCAGTCACAGGACGGAAAAAAACTTGCCGATATGATTCAGGACAGTCTGATTTCAAATGTTGATCCCGATAATCACCGCGTTGCAAAGGCAAATGAAAGTTATTATCTGCTCAAAAAAACACCCACACCTACTGTTATCGTAGAGTGTGGGTTCCTAAGCAATCCGACAGAAGCGGATCTTCTTTTGACAGATGATTATCAAAATCTGCTTGTCGATGCCATATATAACGGTATACAGAATTATCTGTCGGAATCAACATAGTTCAAAATAATAGCATCGATCCTGCATCTATCTCTAAACTTCTTTTGTGAGTGTTCCTTTTACCGCTTTGATAAAATGTTCCGCAATTCCATACAAACGTGAAGTCTGCACACGATAAGTATCACGGTTCTCAGCTTTCTGAGAATCAGAAAGCTGCGTTTCTTCCTTTGCATCGACTCCAAATGCCCCCATGGAAAAATGATTCAGATCAAGATCCGGAATATGCGCACAATGTAACTCTGTGACATCATCATTTTCTCCCCCAAGCAAATCCGAAAGATCCTGTGTCTGTCCCTTAAAAAGTTCTGCTGTCTCCTCTGAATCTGTGGCGATCAGTCCATGTATGCCATCTTCTTTTGCCTGGAATGTCGCCGCAATTTTTCCGCGCAGTTCACTTTCCATCATGATATCGACAATACCTTTTTTGTCCACGCCGCGCACGATCTTAACAGAAACATTCATGAGTTCATCATTGACCATCACCGGAACAGCATACTGTTCTTCTTTTGCAAGGATACTGTTTACAGAAAGCTGTGCAGAAAGCATTTTCATATCCCGTACATCAAGGCTTGTCACATGATCGCTGTTTATCATTGTTTTCATCACATTTTCCGCAAGCTCTCCTAGCTTTTCCTGCGCAACCGCCATATCTGCCGGTTCCGAAACAGCCTCTCCAAATTCTTCCAACAACTCCTGTTTAATTGCCTCTAAGTCCTCTGCATCTACCTGATCATCCCCATTGTGGTCTGACGTACTGCTTCCAAAAATCTTCCGGAACATCTGGTTTCGCTGGTTCAGCATAGATTCCATTGCCAGTACATTCGACACGGTATTTGGGATATCATATTTATCCAGAATACGATAAATGCTCTCATCTGCATTTGCTGCCTGTTCTAACTGTGCAAGCTGCTCTTTTGCGTAATCCGCATCGATACTGCTCTCATCCGCCTGTTCACCTGCCTGTGTCAGTACTGCCTTCAATTCCTCCGGTGTCATATTCTCCCATTCCATATCCTGCTCAAATAGAACTTTTGCACGCTCCGGCGTCAGTAATTCGGATGCATCTTTTAAACAATTATTCTGATATGCTGCCTCAATCTGATCCGTAATAGAGCTGCCTTTCGATGTACCGGATACACCCTCGAAATTGTAATCTACGGAATAATCCATCTTACTGCTGCGTTTTTCGGAACGCACAGCTGTCAGGAGATTTTTCATGGTAATCGGTGCTCCCTGCTGTATCAATGCACCGATCGCTGCACCGTCCGTATTTTCCACCTGTCTGATCAGACGATAGATTCCTATATAAGAACTGCGTTCTTCCTCGCTGATCTTATGATTCTGTTCCATTTTCCAGAGATATTCACTAAATTTACGGTAATCTTCCCCGCCAAGCTCCTCGCTTTTGATACTCTCTGCCTCCTGATTCAGCGATGTAAAATCCATTTCCAGTGGATTTATTCCACGTTTTATCATCTGTGTAACAACTGCCGGTGTCATGTTTTTAAAGACACGCTGCACTTCTTCATCTGCCGCTTTCATCGTAAGCACAGAATCCTGCGTAATATCGATACTATTATATCCAAGGATACGCACTGCGCGGCGGTTCTCATCCGTCAGTTCCATGCCAAGATCATTTAAAATATCATCCACATTGCGAAATGCCTTCTGGATGGAATCCCCCAGATCAGCTCTCGGTGCTGTCATCAGTGTCTCATACTGCCGGCTTGCTTTTTCAAAGGAAGTCTTCAGTTCCGTTCCTGCCTCATGGACACCATTGATCGTCGACACGTCAGCATCTTTCATTCCGAGCACATATGCCGGGACATAACGCATGTCGGTAACTTTTTTATCAACCTCTCCAAAGAGTTCTACCTGCTCCTTAGTCGCATCCACACCCTCAGACATTAACAGATTTCTGTAATATTCATTTTCCTGATCCTTTAACTGCTCCACCAGTTTTACCAGCGGCTCTGTGTCAATGGAAATACCCTGTTTTAACAAACGGTAATTTGCTTCGGCAGTCATGGCAAGACGGATCTCCTCTAACTGCCTGCGTGCAGTCAGAAGCTGCTGCCCTTTTTGTGTATAATTTCCGTCCGCATCCTGTACTGTGCTTTCTGATACCCTGTTTGCCGCAGCTTCCCTTAAGCTGTCTAATGTGAGAGGAAGTCCTTTTTCCACAATATAAACAAGGTCTTCATCCGTTGCATTTTCTACAGTATCCACAGCATTTTGTGCCTGCTCCATCCATGTGTAACCGGAAAGTATCACCGCATCCTGTGCGCTTTTTCCTTCACTGACCGCCTCCGCTGCAAGTGCAGCAACATTTTCTGCACTTGTAGTAAGCTCCGTCTGACGCAGTGCCTGCGCATAGGTAAGATTTTCTTTCGTCAACGGTATATCGTTTTCTAACATCCACTTACTGGTTGCGATTGTATCATCATTTACTTCCAGCCCTGCTGATGCGATCACATTCTTCACCTGTGGAAGGAAAGAAGAAATATCCTGCTGTTCTGCCGGCATATAGCCTGCGCTGGCAGAATGTCTGGCAAAATAAATATTCTGCACAGTAGGTTCTAACTGGTTATCAATCAGATATTTTACGGCTCCATCATCCAAGGGCGATAAAGAGTCTGCCATATCTACTGTCTCTGCGATCTGTTTAAAATTATCATCTGTAAGCGGCAGATCTGCCTCCCGCAGACTGTCTGCAATCTGCGCTGCAAGTTCCGGGCTTCCCGTGATCTGCGCAAGCTGTTCAAAATCAAGATCATCTCCGAATGCAGAAATATCCACCCCTGCTTTTGCAAGCTGTGCTTTGATCTTATCCGTCACGGTCACGATCTTATTGCTTGTGGTATCATCCAGTGAAAAACCTTCCTCCTGCATTTTTTTATAGTCTTCCGGTGAAGTAGTCTCCGCAAGCACTGCCATCTGAGCTTTTCTCTCCCCTGCATCCATAGAGCCTGACTGCTCGATCTCATCTATGATCGTCTTTTTCTCTTCTTTTGCCGGATTCAGATAAGTAACCTCTTTTGCCTGAAAAGACGTGGTTCCTGTCGCTTTTTTACTGCTCTCCGTCTTTACCGCATCCGCAAACAACTGTATCCCGTTTTTTTCTTCCACCGCTCCTGTCTGCGGCATCAGATCCATTACTCCCTTATTCTGTTGCTGTTGGTTATCTATTCTCATGATCCGACTCTCCTTGTTATCTCTGTCATTTTGCACCGGCTGATGTAAATTCCTTCATTCATCTGTATCCGTTTTTTCAAAACATTTGTCCCATAGTCTCTGATATCAGGACAAAAGAATGGCGCATACTTTCATTTCCCTGAAATATCTGCGCCATCCATAGCTGATGTATATATCGGATACATCAGCGTATTTATTAAGTTTTTCGATATAATTCCAGCTTCTAGCCTGCTATTTTACAGAATCTCAATAACGGAATACCGCTACACCAAACCCCGGAAGCGGATATGCGAACGAATAAGGTCTTCCGTCACATTCCTGCTGAACAGCTTTATAACTTACCGGACATTCTTTACCATTTCCACCAAATTCCGCATCTTCGCTGTTTAAGATCAGTTTATAAGTCTTTTGTTTTGGTACGCCGACACGGTAGTCCTTGCGTTCCACCGGTGTAAAATTACATACAAAGAGCAGATTATTCTTTCCATCTTTACTCTTTCTGATAAAACTGAAAATACTGCGGTCAGCGTCGTTGGCATTGATCCATTCAAATCCGCCCCAACTGCTGTCAAGCTCGTAAAGTGCCGGGTTTTTCTGATAAATATGTAATAATTTCTTTACCCAGTTCTGCATATGTTGATGATCCGGATTTTCCAGCAGATACCAGTCTAATTCTCTTGCCTCACTCCATTCCTGAAGCTGCGCAAATTCCTGTCCCATAAAAAGAAGTTTTTTGCCTGGATGTCCCATCATAAATGCATAACCGACCATCAGATTTTTAAATTTATCTTCCATCTCGCCAGGCATCTTATTGATCATGGAACATTTCAGATGTACCACCTCGTCATGGGAAAGAACAAGGATATACTTCTCGCTCTCATTATAGCTCATGGCAAAGGTCAGCTTGTGATGATTGTCCTTACGGAAATATGGATCAAGTTTCATATAATCCAAAAAATCATGCATCCATCCCATATTCCATTTATAGCTGAAATTAAGCCCATCGTCTTCCACGCGGCCAGTCACCTTCGGCCATGCTGTAGATTCCTCTGCGATCATGACTGCCCCCGGATTTCTTCCAAGGATCAGCGTATTGACATGCTTAAAAAACTCCACTGCCTCAAGATTCTTATTATCGCCATACTTATTCGGAACCCACTGTCCCGGCTGCTTTCCATAATCCAGATATAACATGGATGCCACCGCATCCACACGCAGTCCGTCAATATGATAATGCTCGATCCACATTAATGCACTGCCGATCAGGAAATTCTTGACCTCATTCTTGCCATAATCAAATATCTTTGTACCCCAGTCCGGATGTTCTCCTTTTCTCGGATCTGCGTATTCATATAGACATGTCCCATCAAACTCAGTCAGTCCATGTGCATCTTTCGGAAAATGTGCCGGCACCCAGTCTAAGATCACGCTGATCTTATGTTTGTGACATTCATTGATAAAATACGCAAAATCCTGCGGTGTTCCATAACGGGAAGTCGGCGCATAATAACCCGTCACCTGATATCCCCAGGAACCATCAAATGGATATTCCGAAATACCCATCAGCTCAATATGTGTGTATCCCATCTCTTTTACATATGGGATCAGATACTTCACAAGATCCCTGTAACTGTAAAATCCGTCATCCTCTCTGCCCGGATGTCGTTTCCAGGAACCCGGATGCACCTCATAGATTGCCATAGGTTTTGCATAGACATCTTTGGTCTTAGCACGCTCTTCCATCCATTTTTCATCGGTCCATTTAAAATGATCTATATCTGCGACTGCAGATGCTGTTCCCGGACGAAGTTCCGCATAATTTGCATATGGATCTGCTTTATAAAGCCGCTTTCCATCTTTCGTCTCGATCAGATACTTATACAGAGCCCCTTCCTCTATACCAGGAATAAACAATTCAAATATTCCCATCGTATCCGGCTCAAGCCTTGTCATTTCATCTGCCGTTTCATCCCATCCGTTAAAAGAACCGATTACCCAGATTCTCGCGGCATTCGGAGCCCATACATCAAAACATACACCACGGATTCCATACTGATCCGTAAAATGTGCCCCCAGTTTGCGGTAAATCTCATAATGCGTCGCCTGTCCAAATAAATAGCGATCCAACTCTGAAAAATTAGCCATACCCTTACACCCCTTTATTTTTATGTCATGATTATAGCCTGTATATTTTAGATTCCAAAATCTTTTTCGCGAAGAATCACATAATCTTCATCATCATATCTTCTGGATGTGATGATACTAAATGCTTTTCGTAAACCGCCCTTTTCAGATTTACTGATCGCATCATCCACGATTTCCTTTACCTCTGTGAGTGTTGTTGCCCTGTCATATTTCTGAATATTGCTGATACTGTTGTAAAGTGCCAGAATACCCATCTCGTCTATTGTATATCCAAGTTCATTTGCATATGCTTTTGCAAATGAGACAAGCTCATCACTGGTAAATATCGGAATATTGACTTTCTCAGAGAAGCGGGAAGCAAATCCCTCGTCCCTGCCAAGTGCTTTCTCAATTCCACGATGTGTATCTTCCATAATGACAAATAATCCGCTTGTATCACTTTTAAGAAGAAGTGACAGCCGGACTGCTGTTTCTTTGGAAATATCGCCTGCTTTCTCAATGATCAGACACCCACCGGAAATCTTCTTTAGTAACGATGCAACATCCTTTTTATTTAATGCAGATGCTTCGATCTTTCCAACCTTGCCCTTCGGCCTTCCGGTTTCCTTCTGTAAGGCTTTTACCATAGCCGTTGCAAGAACTGTTTTTCCACTTCCGCTTCCACCCTGGATCACCATGTTTCCGGTGGAGGCATCCTTCCCTGTTTTCAGATGTCTTGCCGCACCTGTAAGTGCCTGACATATCTGCTCTTCCATTCCTTTTATCGAAACAAAATAAGTAAATATCCCTCGCAGTTCTTCACTCAAAGATGTAACCGCCTCAAAATCTTCCTCATCTTCAGGCTCACTGATCTGTGGAAGAACACTTTCCGCGTCAACAGTATGTTCTACTGTCTCTGCTAATGTCTGATCCGTTACCACTTTTCCAAGGTCGATCGTATCGGCAGTAATTACATCATAATCATCTGCCGACTGCTCTTGTGCCCTTACCTCCGGCATTTCATCTTCCTGATCTGCTTGAGAAAAATCTTCCTTTTCCTCTTCTGTCCAGGATTCCTGTAGCTGATCCTCCTCAGGAATTTCCATATTCTCCGGGGTCTGCATCATCTCTGATACTTCTTCTGCGATCTCATCCTCATTCACTTCCAGTTCTGATGGTTCTTCCTGCCCGGACGTTTCTTCCTCTGATGCAGCTGCCTGCGGTGCGGTTTCCGCCGCCACCGATCCGGCTATCTGCGGTGCAGTTTCCGTCGCCACCGATCCGGCTATCTGCGATGCGGTTTCAGTCGCTGCCGATCCGGCTGCCTTTGCAAGCTGTTTATCAATATTTGCCGTCTCAGTCGAGATCCGTTCGATCTCTTCCTGCAAGATCTGATTCATGTTTGCAACCATAGCTGCTGCCCTGTCATTTTCCAGCGGCTTGCCTTCTATATACTGATCCTGCAGTATATCTTTCGGAGCAATGCCTGCATCAAGTTTTGGAATAATATCAGCAAGGCGTCCCATAATTTCTTCAGCTTCCTGCAGGGCGCGTGCCTTTGCCGATTCAAGTCTGCGCTGCTTTGCATCTTCTAATGCAACTTCGGCAGCATATTTTGTTTTTTCCCACTCGGCAAGAACTTCTTCAATACTCATCTGACCGGTAATCTGATGCTCTAATGCCGTTTTTTCCGGCATATACATTCCAAGCTGTCCGTCATGTTCTTCCGCAAGCAGCTCTTTAAAATTTATCTTTAATGAATCATCGATCTCGTGATCCGACTCTATATGTGCCAGATTATTTTCATCTTCCCCGGACTGATCATATTCTTCTTTCGGAAGCTGCAGATAAGGGATCTCCTCCACGAGTTTTTTGATATTATCCATACTGTCCGTGACGGTTTCTTTTTCCGTTGCCTGCATGATCTGCTGCATGCTTTTTTGTAATTCTTCCTGCAGATTCTGTGTATTAAACCGCTCCGGTGAAAGTTTCACATCCGGTATCTGCACGGTTTCATTAACGATCTCCCCCGAATCAAGTTCCTCCTCCGGTCTGACCTCAACAACGCCTTCACGTTTCTGACAGAATCTCCGGTACTTTTCTTCCTGCTGTTTATTTAATGGCTGATAGATCATCTTCAGCTCTAAGGCACGCTCCACATATGGACCTTCTCCAAACCACAGAACCAGCTCATCACATGCCTCCACACACTTATCTGCCATACCCGCTTTATGGTACAGACATGCAAGTTCAAATGCCCATTCTTCGGTATATTCCTGCTCTTTTAACTCCTCTAAGATTCCGATCAGAGTCTCTATATTTGCACCCTGCGCTTTGCAGATCTCATATTTCAGCACATATTTTAAATTATCATGCGGTGCGATCTCCACAAACTCCTGATAATAATCCTTCGCCTCATCAAAATTTTTCATTTTGATTGCAACCTTTGCCAGGCGGAAAATGATCATCCTTCCAATCGGTGATCTGTCATATGCCATGAGCAAAACTTCACGGCTGTCCTCCAGACGACCGGTATTCTCATAAATTTCTCCAACTTTTACAAGTGCATTTACATTTTTTATTTTATTCCAGTTGATCGTATCAGCTATCTCTGCTGCCTTTTCATAATTATGTTCGGCAGTCAGTGATTTCATCTGATCCAGTTTTAATTTATATTCATATTTATCCAAAATTATGCCACCTTTGAACGCGCTATTCTTTTGCTGCTTCTTTTGTTCTTAGTTTATCATACGCACATATAGATGTCAAAAATTAATCTAAGAAAAAATGCTATGATACACGCAAAAAAAGGGGGTTTGCAGTCTGCTCCCCCTCTTTTCTGTCATTGATCTTTTTCTTCTTTTTTACTCTCTTCTATATGCTTTTCGCGATGCTTTTTCAGCTCTTTTTTGGTCGGATTCTTATCATAAACCGGCTGGTTGCTCTCCCTGTCAACTTTTGTCAGATATACATATGCCGATGTATCTGCTGTAAGTCCGCGTTTTTTCAATAAATAAGACACTGTTTTCTGTGCAATATAATAAATTACTGCCATAAGCGGCACTCCGAGCAACATTCCCGGGAATCCCCATAATCCGCCAAATACCAGAATTGCAAACACAACCCAGAATGCCGATAATCCGGTAGAACTTCCAAGGATCTTCGGTCCAATGATATTTCCGTCGATCTGCTGTAAAACAACGATAAAGATCAGGAAATATAATCCCTGTATCGGATTCTGCAGCACAATAATGATAAAGGACGGCACCGCACCGATAAACGGACCGAAAAACGGTATAACATTGGTAACACCAATGATCACGGCGACTAACACCGTATCCGGCATCTTCATGATTGCAAGCACGATATAGGCGAGCACACCAATGATCGCCGAATCTAATATTTTACCACTGATAAATCCACTGAAAATCTCATTGCTCTTACGGACAGTATCAACAATGACATTAGCACGCACCGGTTTAAACAGTGCATATACGATCTTTTTCGCCTGTCCGGCAAAATGTTCCTGGTCCGCCATCACATAAACTGAAATGATCAGACCGATGATCACATTTAAAACAAACTTGACTCCATAGATGACACCGCTTGTGATCGATGTAAGATAGGTCTGTACCTTTGAAAAAATATCATCTTCAAAAAAGGTCTCAACCGTATCCGTTATTTTGTCCACGCCCTGCTGTATCATGGATGCAAATTCTGTATCACCGTTTGTCACCTCGTCTACCCATTTCGTCAGATCCTTTGCTTCCTGTGGAAACGATGTGATCATGCTCTGGATACTCTCAGAAATAGATGGAACAATCGCCGCCACCAAAAGCACACAGATTCCCACTAAAAATACCAGCGATCCGGTAATTGCAATTCCCCGTGACGTCTTTTTCGCTTTACGTTTGCTTTTCATCCGCGGCTCTAAAAACTTAAACAGGTGTCCCTCTAAAAATTTCATGATTGGATTTAACAGATATGCGATCACTACACCGATAATGATCGGCTGTAAGATCAAAGACAGCTTCTTCCAGAAGTCTGTGAATCCATTGTAACGGTAGATCATAAAGAAAAACAGTATGCAACAGCAGAAAGTCACAAATACGACCAGTGCGATGATGACATACTGTGGTTTTAATTCCCATTCTGTTTCCTGAGATGTTTTTTTTATCTTTTCCTGTTCATCCAAATTGCCATCCTCCGTCTTATCTAATATTTTCATTATAACCTTCGCAGACAGGTAACGCAATCAGATTTTGCTGAAATTTTTATTAATTACTGGATTTTGCAAAAAGGGACACCGGTGCTCATGCGCCGATGCCCCAAAATATCAGTCTGCGGTTTTACCCTCTGTAATAATTGATCAGACAACCCTTTAAGATGATTTCTCTCTCATCATCGGTCATCGCACCAAGTCCAAGTTTAAATTCTTCTGCTTTTCCATCTTTGATCACATATGCCGTAATCTCAGACTGCTTGTCCTCAACCGCCTTACGGATATTTGGAATATATAAATAATCAAGATTCTTAAACGGCAGCCCGCCTTCCGGAATAATGAATGGAAGCATACCCCAGTTGATCAGGTTCGAGCGGTAACGTTTCGTTGCATACTCATTTGCAATGTTTGCCCAGCCGCCAAGTACTTTCTGGCATGAAGCAGCCTGCTCACGTGCAGAACCATCGCCCGGTTTTACTGCAAAGATCGTACTTCCAAAACCGATCTCACCATTGGAATGGTTATCCTCAAATTTTGTTTCCGGGAACACTTTATCGATGACATCCATAACCGGTTTTAACTCTTCTACTGCCTCTAACGGACAGTTTCCGGCTTCTAACGCTTTCTGCGCTTTCTGGATCTCTTTTGCACGGCCAACATACTGTGGATCTTTTCTGGAAAGTGCAAACTCTGCAAGTCCAAGCGGGTTAGAACGGAAGGAAGATGTCTCTCCGGATGGGATCAGCTCATCGGTAGTCGTTACCGGATCGTGGATCTCGGATACGACCTTTAATACTATATTTTCCGGTAATGCACTCATTGCCGGCCAGTCTTTGATGTTTGGTCCAAACTGGATCTCAACGGAAGGATCGGCTACACCCTTGCTGTCAAAGACACGGTTTGCATAAATATTTTTATCAAAGAAATACTTCGGTTTGGTGAAGTTCACATCAACGTCTGTTGCAGCTGTCAAAAATCCTTTATTTGCGGCTGTTGCTGCAATAGAACGTGCATCCATCAGTGCGACGGAAGCAACCTGTCCTTTCTGTACCTTGGAACCTTCACGGTTCGGGAAGTTTCTGGTAGAGTGGCGGATGGAAAATGCATTGTTTGCCGGTGTATCACCAGCACCAAAACACGGTCCGCAGAATGCAGTCTTAACGATCGCACCTGTCTCCATCAGGGATGCAACTGCACCATTCTTTACTAATTCCATGTAGATCGGTGTACTTGCCGGGTATACACTTAAAGTAAACTCATCCGGTCCGATGCTTGCGCCTTTTAAGATGTCTGCGGCATCACAGATATTTTCAAATCCACCGCCTGCGCAGCCTGCTATGATACCCTGGTCTACATACAGTTTTCCATCTCTTACTTTGCTCTTTAAGTCAAGTTTGACCGCACCATCAAAACTTACCTCTGCACGTTTCTCACAGTCATCTAAGATATCCATCAGGTTGGCATTTAACTCTTCGATCGTGTAAGTGTTGCTTGGATGGAACGGCATTGCGATCATTGGTTTGATCTTTGAAAGATCGATCTCGATCATTCCGTCATAATATGCCACGCTGCCCGGATTTAACTCTTTGTAATCCTGTGGTCTGCCGTGGATCGCATAAAATTCTTTTACTTTGTCATCTGTCTGCCAGATGGAGGAAAGACAGGTTGTCTCTGTGGTCATAACATCCACACCGATTCTGAAATCGACGCTTAAGTTTGCAACACCAGGTCCGACGAACTCCATGACTTTATTCTTTACATACCCCTTGTCAAACACTTCTCCGATAATAGCAAGTGCAATATCCTGCGGTCCGACACCTTTTGCCGGTGTTCCTGTCAGATAAACACCGATCACACCCGGCATGTCGATATCATAAGTCTTATTTAAAAGCTGTTTTACAAGCTCCGGCCCACCTTCCCCGACTGCCATGGTACCGAGTGCACCATAACGTGTGTGGGAGTCAGAACCAAGGATCATAGCCCCGCCCGCAGCGAGCATCTCTCGTGCAAACTGATGGATAACTGCCTGATGAGGTGGTACATAAACTCCGCCGTATTTCTTTGCACAGGTTAAACCAAACATGTGGTCATCTTCGTTGATCGTTCCTCCGACTGCACAGAGACTGTTATGACAGTTGGTCAGTACATATGGGATTGGGAACTTCTCTAATCCTGATGCCCTTGCTGTCTGGATAATTCCGACAAATGTGATATCATGGGATGTCAGTTTGTCAAATTTGATCTGAAGTTTGTCCATATTGCCGGATGTATTATGATTTTTTAAGATGCCATAAGCAATCGTATTTTCTGCTGCCTGTTCTTTTGTCACTGCTGCACCGGTCTTTTTTCTGACCTCTTCAATGGCATTTGCACCATCCTGCACCAGTTCATTTCCATTTACGAGATATACACCTCTATCGTATAATTTCATGGTTTCCTCCATTCTTTTTCCCATTTTTCTATTATCTTGAATTATATAGACAGCATGAATAAAAATCAAGTACTTTTACACGTTAAACCGAAAGCATTTGAAAGTACAGATTGCTGTCTGGCGGCAGCTATCTTATTCATCTATATCATTTTCCTGTTGTGTTTCTCTGTAAAGCGGGAACGTGATCGATGCCTTGAACAGATCCCCGTCCACGCCGATAAAAAAAATTCCTCCCATAAGCTGTGTCAGGCTTTTTGCAATGGAAAGTCCAAGTCCGCTTCCTTCCGTTGTCCTTGAAGCATCCCCACGGATAAAACGCTCTGTCAGATCTCCCGCATTGCTGTTTTCCAGTGCAAGTGAACGCTCCGATACATTTTTAATGGAAAATGTCACTTTTTCCTCAAGCACATGCACATCCACATAAACTCTGGTTTTTTCCAATGCATATTTTGCAACATTATTATAAAGGTTTTCGATCACACGGTACAGCTGTCTGCCGTCCGCACGGATCATTACTTCCGTTTTCGGAAGTTTTGTAACGATCGTCAGCTCTTTTGCCTCAAATTTTTCGTTAAATTCACCTGCGGTCTGATAAATGAGTTCCACCAGATCTATCTTTTGCATATCCAGTTTGACATTTCCGGACGTAATACGTGATGTCTCGACCAGATCTTCGGTAAGCTGCTTTAATCGCTGTGACTTGGCATCTAAGATCCTGATATAGCCATTCACCCGCTCATTATCAATCTGTTCAAGTTTAATCAGGTTAACATAATTAATAATGGAGGTTAACGGTGTTTTAATATCATGTGAAACATTCGTGATCAGATCTGCTTTCATACGCTCGTTTTTCGTACTGTCATCCACCGCATGTAAAAGACCGCTGCCGATATTGTTGATCGCCTCTGCAAGTTTTTTATCTTCTCCATGCAGCCCTTCTGTGTCAATCTTATTGCTTAACACACCTTCTGTAATTTTCTCCACGCCCTCATACACCTGATAATGCTCAACCGCAGACCGAAGCAGCGCATATGCCTCCATTCCGCTGAAGATCAGAAGCAGCACCAGACAGATCACCTGGTGGTAATAAAATGCTCCCATGGCAAGCACAAAACAGACGATCATATGAACTGCAAAGACAACAAGCACACGTACCGTTACCGTCCTCTTCTCAAAGAACTTATCCATTCCCCTTACAAGCCAGCATGCAAGACTGTTTTCCCACATCACTTCCGCCTTCATCCGGCGTACCATACTCAGGTAAAAAATAAGAAACAGAACATCAATTAACAGACTGACCGTTCCCGATGCAACAAGAAGTCCTGATACATTCCATGTTTTATTATTTACATGGGACAAAAGCATGATAAGTTCACTGGTTGCTGCAATAAAAACGGCGGTCACGATCTCCGTTTTTATCCGGTCGATAAAATTAAGATGAACTCCTTCTTCTCCATCCCTGTGTCCGGTCGCAAGTGTCAGATATACAAGACTTAACACCCATCCCATCAGACTGACCAATGCCGCAACGATACTGACTTTGATCCACGGATGCAGTCTTACATATTCCATCTCGGCATCATACAGATCATCTTTTGCCGTCAGATCCGTATCCACCCCGATCACAAGCACCACATTTTCTAACGGCAGATACATCTGATTGTTGTAACTGCCAAAAAAATAATTTTCCATGCCGCGGATATCGGTGCCAAATTCCTTTTTCTCCATATCATAGAGCAGATAATCTCCCATGGTCTTTGCCTCCATGAGAACGGTCTGTGTATCAAACTCCTGACCTTCCACCGAATCCGGCTGGTTGGTATACCACACCCCATTCTGTTTATACCAGTAACAGAAATTGGTGTCTTCACGCTTAAACTCATTTGTATACTGCAGATAACGCTTATCGTCCTCCGCACTCCGCTTATCACCTTTTTGTAACAGATGAAGGTAATCGGTCAGTTCACTGCATTTCTGCTCCATACATTTTGTATAGTATCCGGAATTAAAAAAATCATCTGTTCCGATATCCGTTACCTGCAGAATATTTTTACTGATCAACGATGCCAGAAGATATACGGCGATCGTGAGGATTACCGTAAAAAACAGATGCAGGATCATGCCTGCTAACTTACTGCCATATGTGTATGATTTTTTTTCCATATGAAGTCTCCATCTCCGTGCAGGGTCTTATTCTATATACCAACGCACGGAATCTCCCCAGAATCAGTTCTTTTCAATCTTATATCCAACACCCCACACAACCTTTAAATAACGCGGCTCCTTTGGGTTGATCTCGATTTTTTCACGAATATGCCGGATATGCACTGCAACCGTATTATCTGCCCCGATCGCATCCTCATTCCAGATGCTCTCATAAATCTGGTTAATAGAAAATACCTTTCCCTGATTTTTGACTAAAAGCAGAAGAATGTTATACTCGATCGGTGTGAGTTTTACAACTTCGCCATCCACCGTAACTTCTTTTAAGTCATCATTGATCGACAATCCTCCCACTGTATACACAGATGCGCTGTTTTCTGCCGCATTTCCAAGCTGGGTATAACGTCTTAACTGCGATTTGACCCTTGCTACCAGTTCGAGAGGATTAAACGGTTTCTCCACATAATCATCTGCACCTATATTAAGACCTAAAATCTTATCTGCATCCTCCGTTTTTGCGGATAAAATAATGATCGGGATACTGCTTTCCTCACGTATCTTTAAAGTTGCACGGATTCCGTCAAGACGCGGCATCATCACATCCATGATCAGAAGATGAACCTCATTCTCTTTTAAGATTTCCAATGCTTCCTCACCGTCATACGCCTTTAAAATATGGTATCCTTCCTGCTGTAAATATATCTCGATCGCCTCTACGATTTCCTTATCATCATCACACACTAAAATTGTCTGCATAAGAACCTCCGCTTCTTTTTGTGTCTTACTTTAAGTATTACACCAGATTTTACATTTATTTTAACAGGAAAGTTTAAATTGTTATAGAGCGGATTTCTTAATATTCCTTTAAATTGCTGCTGCATATGCAGTATTTCCCACATTTCTTAATTTAATTTAAGAAATTTACCTCAAATTTAAGAAATACTTTATTGCATCAAAAGTACAACCGCCTTATGATATCTTTCGTACCCACACAGGTATAGACAGGAAGTCCGTGACTTTTCCACATCCTTCCTGTAAATACAAAGAGTTTTACACAAAATGGAGGATAGTGTGAAAAAATACATTTTTCACACGCAAGATTTGTGCTTACGCACAAACTTGATATGCAAATAAAAACGTTGTTTTTATTAAAAAGACAGCGCAGGAATGGAGGATTCTTATGAAAAAAAATGTGCATACTGCAGGCAAAAGCAGGAAACAGAAAAAGATCATGCTCCTTATTCTGGAGTTTGTGATCATTCTGCTCCTCGCCATTGCCCTTTTTATCACAACCAAATTATCTAAAATTGAAAAAAATAAGTTAGACATGAACGATGTCTCCATCAATGATGACCTCTCCGATGAGACAAAAGAATCGATGGCTCATTACAAAACGATCGCTCTCTTCGGACTTGACAATCGTTCCAATGGCAGTCTCTCCAAGGGAAACAGCGATGTCATCATGTTAGCGAACATTGATACAAAACAGCATACGATCAATCTGGTATCCGTCTACCGCGATTCTTATTTAGATACTGGCAGCGGTACTTATCAGAAATGTAATGCAGCATACGCAAAAGGCGGCCCGGAACAGGCACTCTCCATGCTGAATACAAATCTTGACCTTGCAATCACAGATTATGTAACTGTCGATTTTAATGCGATCATCGAATGTGTCGACCTTTTAGGCGGTGTGGATATCACGATCACAGACGATGAGGCAAGCCTGATGACCGGTTATATGAGAGAGTTAAATGAGCTGACCGGTCACAATTCCACCCCACCGGCTTCCGGTGGAACTTACACCTTAGATGGTGTACAGGCATGTGCCTACGCAAGAATCCGTTATGGTGGCGGTGATGACTACCGCAGAACAGAACGTCAGCGTACCGTTTTAACTGCAATGATGCAAAAAGCCCAGAAATCCAATATTCTGACACTCAACAAACTGATCAACGCAGCTTTCGGAGATATTCAGACAAGTTTTTCTAACACGGATCTGCTTGCCCTTGCTGCAAAAATTTTCAGTTATAACATTGGCGATACAACCGGTTTTCCATATGAAAAAACAACACACAAATACGATAAGATCGGTGATGTTGTTATTCCATGTGATCTTGCCTCTAACGTCACACAATTACATCAGTTCTTATTTGATGATAACAATTACACACCATCTGCAACCGTGCTTTCTAACAGTCAGCAGATCATTTCCAATACAGGATATAAACAGGGAGACGGCCATTAAGGCTGTCTCCCTCTGTTTGTCAGTCATTATCCAGTTCATCTATTTTTTTCCTGATGGCATCCATTCGTTCTGCCTCTCCCTGTATTGGCATCTCCAGCTTTCTTTTGCGTCTTTTTACCAGCAGTCCCCATTGTAAAAACAATACTCCGTCAATAATAAGAAACAACGCTGACAGGCTGATCTTTTTGCCTGCCACATACCCGATAAAAACATACAGGATCATCGGATTTATGACTGCAATGGAAATCATCGTTGTCAGGTCACTTTTCCGTCCCGTAAAAACATATAGATTTTCCCATTTTTTGTGAGATTCTTTTTTCTCCTGCTTTTCTAACATCACGTTCTCCTTTTAATCTTTATGATGTCTTGAAAAAAAAGAATGTTTTTCCGGCTTCTTTTCACCGGAATGTTCTTCGCCCTCTTTCCAGTGAAAATACTCAGCATCCAGATTGACATTTACATTTACTTCCGCTTTCGGAGTACTTTCCTCTCTGGTATCTTCCGGAATTTCTTCCACCTGTTCATTTTCCGGCACAATTCCCGCTTTTTCAAAATACTCCTGATTGATTCTGATCTCCGGTTTGACCGCAGTATAAGGGGATGGCTCCATCTCACCCTTTTCTTTCGCTCTTTCCTTCTCAATCTCACGGTTGCGATCCTCAATCAAATTTAAATATTTATCCGTATCGGCAAGATTCTGCAGATGCCCTTTCAGATCTGACTGATCACGCCTTACAATATCTTTTTCTTTCTGGAGCTTTTCATTGGCATCCTTATAAATCTCCTGCATGGCATCTGTCGCCCTTTGCATGATCTCCTGCACATGACGCAATGCCTCATTTGTATACATAACGGACGCAGCATACACATCCTCTGCTTTTCCACTGGCATCTTTTAAGATATCTTCCCCAATCTTCGCTGCCTCGCGTCTGGCACGGTCTTTCCCCTGTGTCGTCAGTTCGTACTCATCCATCATGGCATAGATAGCCTTATTTAACTCAGCAAGCAGTTCTAACATTCTTTTTTTATCAAGGATAATTTTACTGCCAATACCGTCATAAGACTCACTGCCTGCGAGCAGTATATGCATCTGTCTTAAAATTTCTTCTGTTCTGTCCTGCGCACTCATGTTAATAACCATGCCTTTCAATAACCTATAAACTTTTTCCTGTTCGATATTTTACTAATTTTAACACTAACCGTATCAGCAAAACAACCAGTAAAATAGCGATCAATACGATTCCTGCGATCATGACGGCATATTTATTCGGATTTTTTATTAATTTTATGAGATTGGACGAATCATCTACCACTTTTCTTTCATGCAATCCGGCATAATATTGTGGAATATCCGCAATTCCATCTCCATTTTCATCCGGGAACGACTCCATATAATGTGCGATTGCCGTCCATGCCTTTAATTCCCCGCCATTATCTGTCAAAATCACATCCTCAAAATTTTCAATCGGTGTTCCATCTGCCTTTTTCGGCACAACAGACAACAGTCCATACGATGTTTTCGTCACCGCAGACAGCATCTGCCCACTGTAAAGATCCGCCACCACGCGATACATTTTATCATCTTCTAACTCCCTGCGATTGCCATCTGCATCCAGCAGATACACATCGGTAATACGGTTTAAGATCATACGATGCGGGTTGTAAGTAAACTGCAAACCGTACATATACAAACGTGCAGATGTCATCAGATCCGACACGGATGCGTCGATTTCTGCCACAGTTTTTAACTCTTTTCCTGTCAGATATGCTTCGATCAGCGGATACCCCGGCACACCGTCCGCACCGATTCCAAGTGAAAACGAATTAAACACATCCTCCACCGTAATGTTTCCTTTTGTATAGGTATCACGGATTGTTCCACTCGGCGCGATCGCCACATCCACGGGAGTGCCATTATAATCCGTACTGTTTGTGACCGCATAAGCATAGGCATCTGCGATGAGATCCCCCAGATTATGCTCGGTATGGATGTTGTAGAGATCCTCCAGGCTGTCAAATGCTACATCATTTTCCGCAAGTACCTGTTCTCTCGTAAACCCAAACTGTACCAGATAATCGGTATCCACCGTCGCCATAAAAGAATTGATTTCTTCCTGTGTTACAGCATCTTCCGCAATATCTGTCTCGATCGGAGTAAGTTGATATTCTTTCATGCTCCATCGCCCATCATCCTTTTGTTCCAGCGATAAGGAACCTAAGTACTTGCCATATTCCCCTGCGGAAACGATATAGGTATCCCCATGTACAATCGGCTCCTCCAGTTTTGTATGCGTATGTCCACTGATGATCACATCCAGATCCGGCACTTTTTTTGCAAGAATTTCATCCTCTGACTTTGACTCATCTTCTGAAGTTCCACTATGGGAAAGACAGACGATAATATCCGCATCTTCGTTTTTCTTAATTTCAGCTACGGTCTTTTTTACTGCTTCCACCGGATCCGTAAACTGCAGTTCACAGGTCGGTGCACATGCCAGAGCATCTTTTCCGAATACGCCAAGCAGCGCCACCCGGACATCGCCCTTTTGCACCATCACATAATCTTTCGTACCGTATTCCGTAAATGCATCACGGATCTGCTGCTGTCCTTCTGAGAGTCCCTGCTGTTCCATGGCATCCCAGTTGATATTACAGACAAGAAGTTCCGGCACGGTATCTCCGCTTTCCGCCGCGGTTTCAAGCATCTTAGCAAGTCCCTTTGAACGATAATCAAATTCATGGTTGCCAAGTGTTGTCGCCTCGCAGCCCAGTGCCCCTAACATCCGAATCTCTGCCGCCTGTGTCTCAAAAACGGTCTGCACCAGCGTTCCCATGGAAAAATCTCCACCATCCACTACTAATGTATCCGGATTTTTCTCCTTTTGTTCATCGATCAGCGTCTTGATCCTTGCGAACCCGCCGATCATTTCCTGTTTTTCGTCCACTACCGTTGAAAAGCTGTTCAGATGGGAATGTGTATCATGCACAAACATGATATCAATTATTTTAGAGTCCGTCTGGCCTGCCGCCTTCACACTGCCGGACATCCCCATCATTCCCAAAACCAGAACAAAAACAAGGACTGCAGCCAGTCCCATTTTCCAATTTTTGATCTTTTCCCGTAACATATAAGTCTCCCTGTCTTACAAAGCATAATTTTGCTTTTTTTACTTATATTTTACTTGAACTTTTAAAATTAGTAAATGGTGGTGCAGTCCTAATTTTTACTTTATCCAAAATATTTTTTACAATAGATTGATCCTGTCTATGCAACCGTAAATTTCTTTGTGTCCTTCCTCAGCATCAAAGATGCCTCCTGCGTCTGTTTCATCAGTTCACGCATATCTTCTGCCTGTCTGTCAACATTGGTAACACGCTCTGCAATGCTTCCGGTACTTGCCGCACCATCATTTGCAGCTTTCGTTACCTCCTGAATGTTTGCAACCACTCCGCTGACCGAAGCTAAAAGCTGTTCGGATGCCGCGCTGAAATCCGTTACAAGTTCTTCAACATAGTTTGCATCTTCATTATAATCATCTGCCATTTTTTCAAAATCATCAAAACTCTCCGTGACGTCTCCTCCCACAAACTCTAACAGACGTTTTGCATCTGTGGTCAGTCTTGCAACTGCTGTCTGGACACGCTCTGTCACTTCCTGGATATTCCCGACCGTGCTCGCCGACTGCTCCGCAAGATTACGGATCTCATCTGCAACAACTGCAAATCCTTTTCCCGCCTCTCCGGCTCTTGCGGCTTCAATTGATGCATTCAAAGCCAGCAGATTTGTCTGAGAAGTGATTCCCATGATGGACTCCGCAAGAACACCGATCTGCTCCACGACTTTTGCATTTTCAAGTGCTTCCGATAAGCTGTCATTGATTTCCCCATGCACTTTCCTGATATTTGCACGGCTTGCACTGATCTTTTGTTTCGTATCAGCCGCTCTGGTATGGATCTCGTCAACTTTTCCGTTTCCCTCCTGTGCATGCTCTGCAATTCCTTTTGCAGCTTCCTCAATCTCTCCGGACATCGTATTCACTTCCTGTGCAGCTGCTGCGGTCTCCTGATTTCCGGCTGCAAGTTCCTGCGTGATACCAGATACACTGTCAATCTCGTCCGCAAGTTTTGCCAGTGCCGCCTCTGCTGTTCCAACCGTTTCATCCAATGTATCCGCTTCGCGCTGTACATAGCCGATCAGATGTCTCATATTGTGATGAATGTCACGGATGCTGCGTGCAAGAATACCGATCTCATCTTCACGTTTCAGGTATTTTTCATCCACACGCTGCGTAAAATCGCCCTGTCCCATTTTTTCGGCAAACAGCGCAGATCTTTTGACGCCTGATGTAATGTCGAATGTAAGATACAGTACCCATATATCCGTGAGTATGCACATAATAACCATAAAATAGAAAAACTGATCCTGTTTTGCTTTCTTTTCCTGCTGCATTTTCTGCAATATCGGCTGCAGTTCCTGTTGTATTTCTTCCTGGGAATATTCCGGGTGTTCCTCACTTACATATTCTTCCATGCTGGTGATCGCATCATTACGGATAGTACCCATATTTTTTGCTCCGACAACTACTCCATATAATCCGATTATTAAAATCTCAATAATCAGAATCGTCATTTTTACCTTTAATGATACTTTTCCACTTAGAGTCACATCAATATCCTCCTTTGTTCTTTCTGATTTATTCTCATAAACGATTTTATATTAATACCATTCTACTATCATTTAATTTTGATTACAATATACATCTTTGACAATTTATTTATCAGGTTTTTGTTTCCTGTCTGACTGAAAAAATGCGGCACATCCTGCCGGACACACCGCATTTTCATATTTCTGTTTATTTTAATGCTGCAGGATTGATCTTCTTTGTGCGGATATCCTCTTTTAACAGTGCAAGGAAATCTTCCTTGGAAACTGTGGTGGAATTCTGCTCTCCATGCAGTCTGTAGCTTACGGTTCCGTCAGCTGCTTCGTTCTTACCAAGCACTAACAGATACGGCACTTTCTCCATCTGTGCTTCACGGATACGGTAGCCGAGTTTCTCGTTTCTCTCATCGATCTCAACACGGATTCCGCTATCATCGAGATATTTGTATAAGTCATGAGAGTATGCGTTGAGTTCCTCATCCTCATTCTTGACCGGAAGGATCTTAGCCTGAACCGGAGCTAACCATAACGGCAGGTTTCCTTTTGTTTCCTCTAAAATGTATGCCATGAAACGATCGAGAGAACCTAAAATCGCTCTGTGTAAAACAACCGGTGTTTTCTTGGTTCCGTCGCTGTCAATATAAGACAGGTTGAATTTTGCCGGCAGACAGAAGTCTAACTGGCAGGTTGAAAGTGTATACTCATTACCGATCGCCGGTTTTACATTAACGTCAAGTTTTGGTCCGTAGAAAGCAGCCTCGCCGATCTCTTCTGTATACTCGATACCGATATCGTCAAGTACTTTACGGAGTGCATTCTCTGCGTTGTTCCACATCTCATCGTCATCATGATATTTTACTTTATCTTCCGGATCTCTTAAGGAGAGTACACAGCGGTAATCTGTGATATTGAAATCTTTGTAAGTATCAAAGATCAGTTCTACTACTTTTGCAAACTCAGATTCGATCTGCTCCGGTGTTACAAACAGATGGGCATCATTCTGACAGAAATGTCTTCCTCTCTCGATACCTTTTAAGGTTCCACTTGCCTCAAAACGGAAGTCATGTGCGATCTCGCCGATACGGATCGGCAGATCTTTATAGGAATGCATTCTGTTCGCATAGATCATCATGTGATGCGGGCAGTTCATCGGACGGAGTACAAAAGATTCACCCTCCATTTCCATTGCCGGGAACATATTCTCTTTGTAGTGATCCCAGTGACCGGAAGTTTTATAAAGATTTACGGTACCAACACAAGGTGTCATAACGTGAAGATAACCAAGTTTGCGCTCTTTCGCTTTGATATAATTTTCAAGTTCCTGCCATACCGTGTATCCTTTTGGAAGGAACATCGGAAGTCCGCGTCCAACCAGATCGTCAGACATAAACAGGTGCATCTCTTTACCAATCTTTCTGTGATCACGGTCTTTTGCTTCCTCTAAAAGTTTTAAATGCTCCTCTAACTCTTCTGCAGTCGGGAAACATACACCGTAGATACGCTGCATTACATGGTTATTTGCATCACCTTTCCAGTAAACACCGGAATATTTGATCAGTTTAAAGTTTTTACATAATTTGGTATTGTCAACATGCGGTCCACGGCAGAGATCCGTGAAATCGCCCTGATCGTATACGGAAATATTTCCATCCTCTAAACCATCGATCAGGTCAAGTTTGTACTCATCATCTTTAAAAAGCTCTAGCGCTTCTGCTTTTGAGATCTCACGTCTGTAAATCTTTTTACCTTCTTTGCAGACTTTTTTCATCTCTTTTTCGATCGCTGCGATCACATCATCATTGACAGCAGTATCGCCAAGATCGATATCATAATAAAATCCTTCTTTTACAACAGGTCCTACCCAGAACTTTGCGTTCGGATATAAGTGTTTTACTGCCTGTGCCATCACATGTGCACAGGAATGGTTGAGCGTATTCAGTCTCTCGTCTTCTTTAAAATCTACCATGATTAATCTCCTTTTCCTAAACTAAAAAGTCCCTTATACAGACAACGTATCTGTATAAGGGACGAATAAACATTTTTATCCGCGGTTCCACCCCGTTTATCTCCATGTGGAAAATCACTCATTTTGATGATAACGGAATCACCGGACCGGATTAGGGCCGCTCAGAGATGGTCTTCCTGAAGTTCCATTTTAAGATACTCACACCAAAATGTATCTCTCTCTTTAAAATTTCCGATCAGTACTCTTCTCTTCAATGCGTTTCTTTGATTTTATTTCATAGAATGCATTCTGTCAAGTTTATTCTTTCGTACATCACACCTCAATATATGGATATTCGTGGAAATAATCCATGATCAGTTCCACCATCTCCACATTGATTTCTTTGACCAGCGGACATTCTGTGTAAACATCATATCCACCAGCACCGCTGTAACGGTAATTATTCAGGCATAATGTAAATTTATCTTCATCTAAAACCGGCTTTCCGTCTCTTGAAAGCCCCACGATCCTGCTTCCGACCGGGTTTTTTGGATTGATTTCAAAATCCACACCCATATAATAGTCATAATTATAATGTTCCACCTTTGGAACCAGGAAGCTGTCGGAAACACAGACATTTCCTTCATTATCATATGCAAAGTATTCTGCACTGCGCTCCATTACTGTCTTTAGCTGTGCACCCGTGATCTCACAGACCACAAGTGTATTCGGATATGGATAAGTGGCTATGATATCGCGTGTGCTCACTTCACTGCGGAAACCTGCGATTTCATTTGCCAGACCGACGGACGATAACATTGCTCCCGAAAAATGAAGCTGGATACGGTTTAAAAAATCGGCGATCGGTGAGCCATACAATGCCATTTTTACCTTTTCTTCCGGCATGATTGCACGGCTCAAATGACCAATTGGCTGATTTAACCATGCCTGCACGGAATTTTCCGTAGAACGGTATTTATCTGCAAGCCCAGCCCCCTTTGTGGGATCTGACTGCCGCAATTCGGACCTGATGCTCTTTTTATCCTCTGTCACGGTGACCTCCAGATACTGATATTCTTTTGCATTATCACATGGCTGTACTGTATAAGTTCCAAACAGCTCTCTTCCAGGCACAGACATATGCTGATGTCCGGTCAGTAAGATATCAAAATCCAGTTCCTTACAGATCCTGTAACCCACATTTTCAGTCGTCTTAGAAAGCACCGCTCCGCTTTCTAAATCACACTCAAAACCTCCGTGATAGATGCAGATCGTAAGATCTGTCTGCTCTTTCATCTGGGCAAGTGCCCTCTTCGCTGCCTCAAAAGGATCTGTAATATGGATTCCTTTTATGTTTTCTTCTTTTTCCCAGATGTTTACATAATCCGTTACAATACCAGCGATACCGATGCGCAATCCGTTTTTCATCGTATGAAGTTTCCATGGAAACAGGGTGTTTCCTTCCTCATCCATGATATTCTGGCACACACATACACCGTTATTTCTATTGCGATATGCCGCCTGATAATCTAGTCCGTAATTAAAGTCATGATTGCCAAGTGTATAATAATCGTATCCGCAGTCGTTCATAATATCTGCGATCACTTCCGGAGAGTTTGCAACCTGACGGCAGTAATAAGCAAAGGCGGAGCCTTGTAAAATATCTCCGCCATCTATGATGAGTGTCTCATCATCCTTGTTAAAATCTGCCGCACAGCCAAAAAGTCCTACCGGTTTTACATCCATATCCCCATAAGTCGTCGGATAAAAATATCCGTGCACATCTGAGGTAAAATAAACTTTTAACTTTTTCTGCTGCATGTTTTATCCCTTTCAATAACCTGCAAATTTGAGTATGCGACTCAAATTTGTGTGCGTAAAATCTTTCATATATGGATTTTTCGCACTACTAACCCCTTGCTAATTTTGTACGGATCTTTGATGAGATAACTTCAATAATTAAGATCAGTACGATCAGTCCGGCAAGAATTGCTCCTACCTGATTCCATTTGTATGCACTCATCGCAAAGATAAGCGGTGCACCGATACCACCGGCACCAACCAGACCAAGTACTGTTGCATCTCTCAAGTTCATGTCAAAACGATAGATCAAAGTAGACATAAAATCCGGGAACAACTGGGATAAGATACCGTAACGGATCTTCTGGAACATCGTACATCCTGCTGCATCTAAGGATTCCAGGATCTTAGTATCCAGATCCTCAATGCTCTCGATAAACATTTTACTGATCATACCGATCGAACAGAGTGACATGGTAAGCAGTCCGGCAAATGGTCCAGGTCCTGTCACACGGATAAACATAAGTCCGTATACAAATGCCGGAATCGTACGGATCGCCATAATAAATACACGGAAGATCAGTGCAACCGGCTTCGGCATCAGATTTGCTGCCGCAAGGAAAGAAAGCGGAATGGATAATACTGCACCGACGATCGTTCCTAAGAATGCGATACACATGGTTTCCAGTAACAGATAAGCAACACCGGATGTGGAGAGGTCAAACAGTAAATTCGTATCCGGGTGGAAAATTCCGCTGATGATCTTTCCTGCGACGGAAAGTCCGCTTCCGTTTGATCCGGTAGACTGAACCGTAGAAAGTGACCATGCAAGAAGTGCTGCAACAATCAAAGCTACAATGATCTTTGCGTACCAGGTCTTTGGTTCCTGCTCGTACATTTTTTTGATTGATTCATTCATTTTGCCGGTTCCTCCTACGTTAATTTCTTTCTGATATAATGGCTGATTGCTTCAATAATAAGAACTGTACCAAACAGAACGATCAGGATCATTCCAACACTGTCATACTCACGCCAGCCGATCTTTTCATTTAAGATCAGACCGAGTCCGCCTGCTCCAACATATCCCAGGATTGCTGCGTAACGCACATTTCCCTCGAAACAGAATAAACATACAGACATGTATGCCGGCAGTACCTGCGGCATGATCGCAGAAATAAAGGAGTACGCCTTTCCAGCACCCATAGCCTCCATTGCCTCATAAGCGCCCATATCAACAGTCTCGATCATTTCATATAACTGTTTTCCAACATAAGCAAAGGTAAATACTGCAATCGCAAAAGTACCTGCCATCGTACCAAGTCCCCAGATATAAGTTGCGATAAGAGCGGCAACCAGTGTCGGGATCGTACGCACAATACTTAAAAACACACGGACTACACCAATCACAACTTTATTTTTGATCAGGTTGCTGGATGCTAAAATAGCAAAAGGAATTGCAAGTACACCACCCACAAAAGAACCGAGCAGTGACATTTTGATCGTATCAAAAAGTGGTCCCCAGATGCTTGAAATATAACCAACCTTCGGTGGAAACATCTGTCCTAAAATATCAAAGAAATACCGGATTCTCGTCACAAGCGTTGTCATGGAAAAACCAGTAACCTTTACGGAGATCCATGTTGCGATCAGAACCAGAAGAATGATAAGCGGTGCACGGGAGCATTTTTCTTCCACAACTTTGCCGTTTGCAAGCACAAGTTTCTTCGGTTTAAATATTTTATCGTATAATCCCATTACGCTTCCTCCGTTTTCTCCGGAATCTTTCCTTCGTAAATTGTGTTCAACACGTCCTGTGTCACATTTTCGGAAGGGCCGTCATAGACGATCTTTCCGGCGCGGATTCCAATGATGCGGTCTGCATATTCAAGTGCTAATTCCACATGATGAATATTGATAAGGATAGAAATATTCATATCCTGATTAATTTTTCTGAAATCACTCATAACCTGTTTTGCCGTTACCGGGTCAAGTGCTGCAACCGGCTCATCTGCTAAGATGATCTCCGGATTCTGCGCAAGTGTACGCGCTAAAGCAACACGCTGCTGCTGCCCACCGGAAAGCTGGTCTGCACGGATATATGCTTTATCCAGAATACCGACTTTATCCAGACTCTCAAGTGCCTGCATTTTGTCTTCCTTTTTAAACACACCAAGCAGAACTCTCCAGAAAGGCATCTCCGGCACTTTTGCCATCAATACGTTACGGATTACTGTTGTTCGTGTGACAAGATTAAATGACTGGAAGATCATTCCAATCTTTCTGCGGAAAGTACGAAGCTCTTTTCCTTTTAAGTTCTTAACCTCTAATCCATCCACCGTCAGAGTTCCTGATGTGATGTCATGCATACGGTTGATTGTCCGCAGTAACGTGGACTTTCCTGCACCGGAAAGACCGATGATCGCTACAAATTCACCCTGTTCGATCTTTAAATTGACATTGTCCAGTCCCACTACCCCGTTCGGATATACCTTCGATACGTCCTTAAACTCGATCATAAATTTAAACCAAACCTTTCTTTCACCTGCTGTTTTTATGGTGTGTGTTTTTTATAGGTGTATACTCATTGAAAGGCTGCCGCAAAGCCGGTTTCCCGGCTCTGCAGCAGCCCTCCTGCTGCCCGTCATACTGCCTGTTATTATTTCGTTGTTACTGTCCACTCCCTGTCAAACGTTCCAGTAACGATTAGTTTGCTGCACTTAATTCCTGGATCAGTTTCTGTGCTTCTCTCTCTTTATCATAATCAGAAGACTGTGCCGGCTCATATCCGTTGTGGCTGTAGATAGAGATAACTGCCTTACCTTCCTCTGTGTTACCGATATTGATGAGTGCTGTCTGGATTGCTGATTTTAAGCCGTCATCCATGATCGGAGATGTCTTGCTGACACAAACTGTATCATTGTAGATCGGATCTGTTACACCGATAACATTTGTCTCTTCCCAGATAGATTTTGTACGGCCAAATTCACTTGTCCAGCTTTCTTCATAGTCACGTCTTGCATCTGCATAAGTTACAAGTACGTCGATCTGTCCGGAAGCAAGTCTTGCAAATGCACTTGCGTAGGAATCAGACTGTACTGCAGAAGAAAGATCTGTAATACCTTTCTGGTATCTGTCCTGTAACCATAAAGCCGGGTAAATATAACCTGCCGGTGAGGAAGATGACATAACACTCCAGTTTGCACTGTTTAAATCATCCCATGTAAGTTCTTCGCCGGAGTTTACTTTATCAGCAAGTTCCTGTCCTTTGTCAGAAGGACCTGCGATGAATAATGCACGGTAAGAAACTGCCTGTTTGTCAGTACCTTCTGTAGGCTGTCCGTCATTCCAGTCTGCAGGGTTGTCCGAATCTTTATTTAAACCATCTCTGGTTGCTGTTAAGATCACATCTGCTCCATCATCATAAAGTACATAGGTACCACCCGGAATAAATCCAACATCAGCGGTTCCTGCTGCAAGAGCCTCACCTACTGCCTCAAAAGTTGTACCAACGGTGATCTTAACCTCTCCGATATCATATCCTAAACCTGCTAACTCTGTCTGCATTAAATTTGCAAGCGGTTCTGTTGCAGTTACGATCTCATCCGGATCTCTGGATGGAACAAAGTATACGTTTAACGTATCAATCTTTACGTTGTCAGCAGAAGCTGCCACGTCAGAACCCTCTGTTGCAGCTACTGTATTATCTGTCGTATTATTGTCTGCTGCGCTGCTATCATTTGATGCGCTGTTTCCACATCCTGCAAATGTACCCATGCATAATGCTGCTGCAAGTAACATAGCAATTTTTTTCTTCATAATGAAATGTTCTCCTCTCTCTCCTGCATCCATTTCCATGCAGGCGTGCACACTTTTGTTGTTGATCTTTTCATGAATTGTCCAGCCAATGATCAGGCACTGTCTCCGAGTTCGAGCTTTGTTGGCAGATACACCTTCATCGTATCTTTTCTGCCATCTAAAATCCGCTCCAAAAGAAGTTTTATGGCAGTCGTCCATACAATATCAGGCAGCATGCGAAGACTTGTATACGTCGGATATTTCGTCGAAAGTGTCTCAATATCACGGTAAATCACCACCGCAATATCTTTTGGAATACGGTATTTTAATTCTTTGACCGCTTCTAATGCTCCCTCTGCGACCTCATCATTTCCCAGAATAAGAACTTCCGGCACTTCATCTGTCAGAAGCATTTCCTTCGTGAGCAAATATCCACTCTCATGACTGATCTCTCCGACCTTAAAATAGCCTTCCTGATAACAGCCTTTTTTCTGAAGGATCTGCTTTAATCCATTCAGACGACGTGCTCCGATACGCACCATATCATCTTCATATATACCGCCAATATAACCAATGCTGCGATACTCCTTCTCGTCCATCAGATAATGCACCATATCGCTTAATCCCTGCTCGTAATCCATGAGGATCTGATCAAACTCATAATCCTTTTTATCTGAATTAACAAACAGGATCTGCGTGCTTAGTGATCGTAAAAAATCAACTTCCACTTCCGAGAATAAACCAAATGCAATGATACCGTCCACCTGCTTTACCTCTCCGTAAACCAGACGTAAAAATACAATATCTGCTTTCTGTGCAAAACTTCCGGATAAATTATCCGCCGAAGTAATACTCACATCCGGCCTGTCTCTTCTTACGATATGCCAGTCCGCAACTCCGATGACGATCTGTCTGTCTCGTTTGGCATGACGCATCTTAGGCGGGACATATTTCAACTCATGAGCGATCTTAATTATTTGGTTTTTTACCTCAGGTGTCACTGATAATGTCTCATCCTGATTCAACACTCTCGACACCGTCGCAGCTGACACATGTGCCAGCTTAGCAATCTCTTTGATTGTTGCCATATAATCACGCCTTTCTTCTGCATTATATTTCACGATTTTACAGATTTCAATAGCTTTAGTAAAGTTTTACTAAAATTTTACCCAGTTTATACAAAAGGGAGAATATCTATCAGGTACGTTAATAAAAATTATTAATTCTGCCGATAAATATTCTCCCTTTTACTGGAATCTGAACCTGTTTTTCCCTTTTGCTGATGCTGTGTTAAAATCCTGGCTGCAATTTTTCGAGCTGCCCTACACATGATGGTTTGTCGGGCTATGAGTTCCCCGGCTAAGGGTGGCGTCGCAGTTTTGTGAGTGGCAAATTGCATCAAGCCGGGACTGTTTTGTTTCCGTTGTCCGAAAATAAGAAACTCTAAGCATGCCTGATTCAGGTTGGGGCGGAGTGACGTGTGCGTCCTAAATGTGCCGTCCGG